>WNGB01006121.1_pt1 | contig 21381 bp, 17 predicted proteins | sample 5400681 | NCBI WGS metagenome assembly WNGB01 (sample SAMN13153367, study PRJNA577476) | soil metagenome | isolation source: 115 cm soil or saprolite under grassland replicate 2 | place: USA:California | collected 2016-06-15
TCGGTCTCGGCGATGCGCGCCACCGTCGCGTGGAGGCGATGTCCAAGGGAATGCAGCAGCGCCTCGGCATCGCGCAGGCCCTTGTCGCATCGCCGCGGCTGCTCCTCCTCGACGAGCCCACGAGCGCGCTCGACCCGGTCGGCCGGCGCACCGTGCGCAGGCTGCTCGAGGAGCTGCGCCGCCGCGGCGTTTCCGTGCTGCTCAACTCGCATCTGCTCAGCGAGGTCGAGCTCGTCTGCGATCGCGTCACGATCCTGCTTCAAGGGAAGGTCGTCGCCGCGGGCACGCCCGCCGAGCTCGCACGGCCGCGCGGGGTCGAGATCGAGATCAACGGAGGTACGCGCACCTATCCAGACGCCGGCAGAGACGACATTCCACGCCTGATCGCCGAACTCGTTCGCGGTGGGCAGGATGTGTTCGGCGCTCGCGTCCTGACCTCGACCCTCGAGGAGGTCTACGTGGACGCCGTAGGGGGCGAGACCGAGTGACAGCCGTCCTGGCGATCGCGTCCTACGGGCTGCGCGAGGCGCTGCGGCGCAAAGTGTTCGTCGTCGTCTGCCTGCTCACCGTCGCGTTCCTCGCCCTTTACTGGGTCGGCAACCGCTACACGTTCCACCACATCGACGACGTGGTTCCGCCGGCGGGAATCGACGCACGGGCGTTCGCGGGGGCGTTCCTCTTCGGGATGGCGATGTTCGGAACGCTCTTCCTCGGAGTCGTGCTCGCCGTGTTCCTGACGCTCGGGGTCGTCCGGGGAGACGCGGAGCGCGGGCTCCTGCAGCCGCTCGTTGTTCGTCCGATCGGGCGCTCCACGCTCCTCGTGGCGCGCTTCCTCGGCGCCGCCGCGGTCTGCGTGCCCTACGTGCTGGGCGTGTACTTCGCCGCGATGGTGCTGACGGGGCGCGAGGGCTCGTGGTGGCCCGACCGGATCGTCACGCCGGGGCTGGAGCTGGCCGGCGGCGTCCTGCTCGTTGCCGCACTGTCGCTGCTCGGCTCCGTGTTCCTCAGCTCGATCGCGAACGGGATCGCGGTCTTCATGGTCTTCGGCGCCGGCCTCGTCGCCGGCTTGCTCGGAAACATCGGGCACGTCCTCAACTCGGATGGGCTCGTGCACGCAGCGAAGATCGCGGCCTGGACGGTTCCGTTCGAGGCGCTGTACCAGGACGCCTTGCGGACGCTCACCGAGGAGACCTCTGGCCTGACGGGGTTCCTTCTCCGCCTCGGGCCTTTCGGCGGCGCCGAGCAGGGAGGAGTGGCGCTGCGCCTGTGGGCGCTGGCCTACCTCCTCATCGTTGTGGCCCTGGCCCTCGTCGGTTTCGCGCGGCGTGACCTCTGATGGGAAGCGCGGTACAACTACGTCTGGTGCTCGGGAGGCGGTTTAGAAGGATCGTGCTGCTCGTCGTTCCAGCCGTCGCCCTGTTCGCCGGCGGCGGAGCGGCACAGAATCCACCGCCGAACTGCTTCGGCCAGAAGCCCACGTTGGTCGGCGGTCCCGGCCCCGACCAGATGCAGGGGACCACGCGGGCCGACGTGATGGTTGGCGAAGGAGGCGACGACACGATGGACGGCGGCGGTGGTGACGACCTGATCTGCGGCAACGACAACAACGACGCGATCCATGGCGGCGGGGGCAACGACAAGATCGACGGCGGGAGCGACGGGGACACGCTCAACGGCGACGCCGGCAACGACACGGTCGACGGAGGCGTCGCCGGCGACGCAGTGAGCGGCGGCACCGGTGACGACACGGTCGACGGCGGCGGCGGGGACGACTTCGATCTCTTGTCGGGCGGCCCCGGCAACGACAGGATCCTGGGCAAGCGCCCGCAGCAAGCCATGAACGACGAGGTCGACTACCGGCAGGCGGCCGGCGCAGTCCAGGTCGACCTGCAGAAGGGGAGCGCGACCGGCGAGGGCACCGACACGTTCACCGGGATCGAATGGGCCGTTGGCTCTCAGTTCGGCGACACGATCGTCGGCAGCAACGGCAGCAATGTGATCAACGGCGCGGGAGGAAACGACCGGATCGACGGGGGGCCCGGCGGCGATCTGCTCAGCGGGGACGGCGGGGATGACGCCGTCGTCGGCGGCGCGGGAGCCGGAACGGGCGTCCTCGAGCAGGACTACGTCGTCTATACGAACGCGCCCGGTCCCGTGACTGTCGACTTCACCGCGGGGAAGACGACCGGCTGGGGCAACGACACGGTCACAGGCATCGAGGGCGTGTTCGGCTCCCGCTTCAACGACGTCCTCGTGGGCAGCGACGCGGACAACCTGCTGTGGGGGCGAGACGGTAACGACGAGCTCCGGGGTCAGGCCGGTGAGAATTTCGCGCTGTACAGCAAGCCCGTTGACGCCAACCTGGCGCAGGGGCGCGCGGTCGGGGAAGGGACCGACCGGCTGATCGGGATCGTCGGCGTAGTCGGCTCGAGCGGCAACGACAAGCTCACCGGTGACGCCAAGCGCAACGTCCTCGTCGGCGGAGGCGGCGGCAGCGACGTCCTCGACGGCGCCGGCGGCCCGGACGTACTCGTCAGCGGCGGCCCGAGCACGCTGCTCGGGGGCCCGGGCGCCGACCGGCTCGACGGGGGCGGCGCGAACGACCAGCTGGACGGCGGAATCGGCGACGACCTGCTCTCCGGCGGGGGCGGCGACGACGCGATCGACGGCGGCGCGGGCCTCGAAGACACGCTGAACTACCTCTTTGCGGCCGGCGTCCACGTCGATCTTCTGCAAGGGACGGCGACCGGCGAGGGCACGGACAAACTCTCCAACATCGAAGCCGTTAATGGATCGACCCATGACGACGAGCTCACAGGTGACGCCAAAGCGAACTCGCTCTCCGGGGGCGATGGGAACGACCGCATCTCCGGCGGAGCAGGGCCTGACTTTCTCGATGGCGGAATCGGGCGCAACGTTCTTGACGGCGGCCCGGGTAGCGACTATTGCCGGCAAAAGGGGCGCGGGTGCGAGGTGAGCGGCGCGCCGAACATTCCCGGGAAGGCGCCGCTGCCACCCGGTGTGACGCCGCCTGCGCTCGCACCGAAGCGGACGTCAGTGCTGCGCGTGCGCCGCGCCGTGCAACGACAGTCGTTGTCTCCGTCCCTGGCCGCGCGTTTCCCCGACGTCTTCGCGCTCGCGCTTTCGGCGGAGCTCACGCGACCGCTGGGGCCGGCACGCGTGCAGCGCGGTGAAACAGCTGCCTTCAAGTATGCCGCGGAGCCGATCTGCTTCGCGACGAAGCCGTACAGGACGGAGATCGCGCCGCCGCGCACGGTGAGCCCGGTCGCGGGCGACGGCAAGCCGGAAGAGGCGTGGTGGCAAGGGACGCTGTACCGCGCGAAGGGCAAGGGCTACAAGAAGTTCAAGACGACTGGATGGGCTCGGGCGGCGCTTGCGGGCGGCTCGACCGTTCCGGGAGTGACGCTGTGGAAGGACGTCACCGGCAAGCGCGCGTTTCCCAACTCCGTCGTCCTGAAAGTCAAGAAGGGTCGCTACGTCTGGAAGGGGAACCTCTACTGGGTCCGCAGCGGTGGACAGGTGTTCCAGCCGATCGAGCCGCACATCATCCGCACGGCCACGATCAAGCACAACAAGCTGTGCGTGTTCCGCTAGCGGCCTGTCACTCGCCGGCGGGCCACTGCTCGCACGTTCGCCGGTAGGCCTTCCCCGGCACGGCGTTCTCCCACTCGCTCCGCGTCAGATTGCGACCGACGAGGTTACACGCGCGCGTTCGGAGCACGTCCTCGTCGGCCCACGGTCGGACGTCCCAGAGCAGCACGCGCCCATCTGCTCCGGCTGAGGCGAGGCGCGTGCCTCCGGCGGCGAAGGCGACCGAGAAGACGCTCCCAATGTGACCTTCGAGCGGCTCGCCGAGCGGCTGCCGGCTCTCGACGTCGAAGAGGACGACGGCTCCGTTCTCGGTACCGGCGGCCACGAGCCGACCATCGGGGCTGAAGCGGACCGAGATGAGGCGTTCCCGCGCCTGGAGTGGCTCGCCCGACTGGCGTCGCCCGTCGACGTCCCAGAGCCGGGCCGCTGTCTCGGCCGTGGCCGAGAGGAGGAGTTTTCCGTCCGGATTGAATGCCAAGCTCCGGACCTCGTTTCCGGGAGCGACGATCGGCCTTCCTGCGAGCTTCCGGCTCGTGACGTCCCAGAGAACGATCGTCCCGTCCTCTCTCCCGGCCGCGAGGGTCTTGCCGTCTTGGCTGATTGCGAGGTCGAGAGCGATGGGCGGCTGCTGACCGTTGCTCGGTAGCGGCGCGCCCAGTCGCGGAGCGTTGGTTCGATCGAGCAAAACCTGGCCGTTCTGAATCGCCGCGGCCAGCATGCTCGCGTCGTCGCTCAGCGCGACGTCCACCACCTGCTCCGAGAGGGTCGGGTCGCGAGGTGGAAGCCTCCGAACGTGCGCACCAGGAAGGTCGGCGACGAGCACGTTCCCCTCCTGACCGCCCGCGGCGACCTTGTTGCCGTCGGCGGACAGGTCGACGTCGAGGAGCAGGCCCTGGGCGGGGAGCGTCTGACGGCGCAAGCGATTGGCTGCGGGTGTCCACACCACCAGATCCGTCCCACGCGCAGCGGCTACGACGCCTCGCTCGTCTGCGTCCACCGCTGCCGCGGCCGGTCCCGTGCCGGCCAGCACAACGCCGCGCGGATCAGAGCTCGCATCCCAGAGGATGACCGTTTCGTCGTCGCTCGCGGACGACAGCGTTCGCACGTTCGGGCTGAACGCGAGGCTGCGAACCGGTCCGGTGTGGCCCTGGAGTTGCACGGGGAGTGAACGGAGCGTGCGCGCGTCGAGAAGCGTCACCGCACCTTTGGCGTCGCCAGCAGCAATCCGGCTTCCGTCCGGGCTGAATGCAACCGAGAGAGCCGTACCGAGCGTGCGGAGAAGCCGTGGTGGGGACGCCGGTCTGTGTAGATCCCACAACGCCGGCGGATCGTCTTTCCGCGCGGCCACAAGGGCTTTGCCGTCGGGACTGAAGGCGATCGACTCGATCGATGATCGGGAGCTTAGATCGATCTTGGCTCGAGTTCGCACGTCCCAGACCCTGACCGCCTCGGCATCGCCGGTTGCGAGCCTGCGGCCGTCGGGGCTGAAGGCAACGGTGGTGGCAGCGAATGCGTTGCTCGTCGAAAGGCGCGCTCCCACTTGCCGACGGCCGGCGACGTCCCAGAGGATTGCGCCATCCCCGGTACCGACCGCAAGCAGCTTTCCGTCAGGACTGAATGAGAGGTCGGTGACGGTGTCTCCCGCAGCGAAGTCGCCGGACGGTCGTCGAGCCGCCACATCCCATAGCCGAACGGTTCCGTTCTGCGAGCTCCCCGCGGCGAGCACATGGCCAGGTCCAAAGGCGACCGCGTCTCCAGGCCGCCCGAGCGGTGCCCCGACAGGACGGCGCGTCGCCGGATCCCACAACCTGATGCCGCCCTGCTCGCCTATCGACGCGAGCAGCTTCCCGTCCCGGCTGAACGCCACGTCGCTCACGGGGCCCTCATGACCTCGCAGAAACTGGAGAATCCGTCCGGCCCGCTGAACCGAGCTGAGCAGAACCGACCGTCCTTCCGGAGTCGAGCGCGTTCGCTCCGCCTCGAGGCCGAGCAGCAGGGCCAGATCGAGCCGTTGATCTTGCTCAGCTTCGGCGCTGCGCACGAGTGCGCGTGCGGTTGCGGAGCGCTCCTGGCGTTGCGCACGACTTCGCTGTCCGAGCGCGAACACCGCTGCCACGACGGCGATTCCGAGCAGGACTGCGAGCGTCGCCGCAACAACCATCAGCCGCCGCTGGCGCTGGCGCGCCCGCTCCAGCTCACTCTTGCGCGCAGCGCGGGCGGCGTCGAGGAACTCCCGCTCATCCGCCGACAGGAAGCCCTCCCGCCCTTCGGCCCACTCCTGCGCGGCGGAGAGCCGGGCGCCGCGGTACAGCATTCCCGGGTCACGGTCGTACCGCATCCACTCACTCGAGTCGTCCGTGAGGCGGCGATGGATCTGAAGTCCCTCTCGATCCTCGTCGAGCCAGCGCCGCAACAGCGGCCACTCGCGAATAAGGGCCTCGTGTGAGACCTCGACGACGTCGAGCCCGACCGTGATCAGGCGGGCACGCGCGAGGATGTCGAGCACCTCCTCGAGCGCCGTCTGTTCGTCGCCTCCCGGCAGGAGCTCGCTGAGGCTCGCCCGCCGCCGCGTGTCCTCGGTCCCTTGGCCAGGTTCCGAAAGTCGCAGGAAGATCCGGCGCGCCAGCTCCTGCTGCGCCGGCTCGAGCTGTCCATAGACGGCGTCAGCGGTGCGGGCGATTGCCCCACGGACACCGCCGGACTCCAGGTACACGCTCATCGTCATCGTGTGGTCCTGCCGCCTCTGCCAGGTCTCGAGCAGCGCGTGCGATAGCAGGGGCAGGCTTCCCGGTTCGCTGCCGACGTCGTCGAGGATGCGCGTCACGAGTCCTTCCTCGAGCTGCAGCCCCGCTCTCGACGCCGGCAGCTCGATCGCGCGACGGATCTCACCCTCGCGCATCGGGCCGACGAGGGACTGGTGATCCTGAACCAGAGCGGCCAGCGACGGATAGGTGGCGCAGTGGCCGTAGAAATCAGCGCGAAGCGCAAGGATGACGACCGTCTGCGTGTTCTCCTCTGCGGCATGCGCGAGCAGCTCGACGAACGTGCGTCGCTCCTCCTCGTCGTGGCAGAGCGTGAAGATTTCCTCCGCCTGGTCGACGATCAGGACGACCTTTGCGTCAGGCGACTCGTCGAGCAGCTGCTGGCGGACCATGAGGCAGAGGTTGTGCGGGTCGCGGCGGAGGTCCTCGAGGACGGATCCCGGTGACAGGCCGCGCTCGGTCGCGAGGCGCACCGCGAGCTCTTCGAGTGGATGTGCGCCGGGCGTCAAGATCAGCACCTTCCAGTCGCGCCGCGGCGCGAGGCCGTGCGCGCCTGCCCAGATCGCCGGCACGAGGCCGGCGCGGACGACGGAGGACTTGCCGCTGCCGGAGGGACCGACCACGGCGAGGAACGGCGAACCCGCGAGGCGGCCGGCCAGGTCCGCAATCAGATCCTCTCGTCCGAAGAAGAACTCCGCGTCCTGCGGCTGGAACGCCTCGAGACCCTTGTACGGCGTTCCGACTTCGCCTCGGAACGCGGCGTCGTCGACCTTCTGCTTGTCAAGCGTGCGCGGCGGTGGAAAGTCATTGGGCAAACCCTCGATGACGAGCTGGAAGAGCTGCTCGGGATGATCGAAGTCCTTGAGCAGGTGCTCGCCCATGTCCCGCAACTCGACCCCGGGGAGCTCGACTTCCGAGCAGACCGAGCGGGTGGATTGGGAGACCAGCACCTGGCCACCGTGGGCGGCGGAACAGATGCGCGCGGTGAGGTGGAGGCCGAGGCCGAAGTAGCCCTCCTCCTCGACCCCGGGCTCGCCCGTGTTTAGACCCATGCGCACGCGCAGCGCTTGACCGTCCGGCCATTCGTGCGCGGCGAGCGAGCGCTGTGCCGAGGCCGCTGCACCGATCGCATCGCTCGCGCGTCGGAAGGCGACGAAGAACGCGTCGCCTTCCGTCCCCATCTCCTCGCCGCCGAATTCAGCGAACGCGCCGCGCATCAGCGTGCGGTGGGCCGAGAGAACCTCTGCGTAGCGGTCGCGCAACTGCCTGAGCAGGCGCGTCGACCCCTCGATGTCGCTGAAGAGGAAGGTGAGTGTGCCGCTCGGTAGCTCAGCCAATGCTGTGCACCGCTACCTCCGCCGCCAGCGCCGCGTTCGCCGCCACGAGCTCGCGATTCGCCTCCAACGTACGCCCTCCGCTGTGCTCGTGAAGGTACGAGAGCACGAACGGCGTCACCGCCTGGCCCGACACGCTCTGACGCTCCGCTTCGGCGAGGGCTTGCTCGATCAGCGGCTCGATGTCTTCCACGCTCTCGTCCGCAGGGCGCGCGAGCAGGATTCCAGCTCCGCCCAGCTCCCAGTGTGCGCGCGCGACCCGTGCTGCCTCGTCCGCGGACTCGACGCGTGCCGGTAACGCGGGGCCGCCGCGCGCGACGTAGAACAGCGGCAGTTGGTCTGTCTGGAAGCCAAGGAGGGGCACACTGAGAGTCTCCAGCACCTCCGCCGTGGCGACGACATCGAGCAGTGACTTGATTCCCGCAGAAACCACGAGGGCGGGAGTGCGCGCGAGCTCCGTGAGATCCGACGAGACGTCGGGGGGATGCGGGAAGCCACGATGGACGCCGCCGAGACCGCCGGTGCCCATGAAGCGGATCGCTGCGGCGCGGCAGACCGCGAGTGTGCCGCCGACCGTTGTCGCACCGACGGCGCCCTGAACGACGCAGGCCGCGAGGTCACGCGCCCCGACCTTGCGGGCGCCGGCGTCGAAACGCTCGAGCTCTACGGCGGTGAGCCCGACCCGGATCTGGCCGTCGAGAACACCGATCGTGGCCGGCACCGCACCGGCCTCACGCACCCGGCGCTCCGACTCAAGCGCGACGCCGACCCCCGCGCCCGGAGGGAACCCGTGAGCGACGAGCGTCGTCTCGAGTGCCACGACCGCTTCCGCTTCGCGTACCTCGTCCGCGACGACGATCATGGCATCGCTCCCAGCTTGGCGACGCAGCGCGCGGCCACCTCGACTGCGAGCTCCGGTCCGCCGACGAGGAAGCCCGCAGCAAGTGCGTCGCCTGCGCCGGTCGCGTCCACGACCTCGCCGCCGACGGCCGGGAGCTCGACCTCCTTCTCCCCGAGGACGACCATTCCGCGAGCGCCGCGCTTGACGACGGCCGTGCGTGCGAGTCCGTAGGCGGCGCCGACGATCTCCCATTCGGGCTCGTTGGCGAAGATCACGTCGGGCGCAAGCTGCTCGAGCCGCTCCCGGAAGGCTGCGGGGCCGTAGGCGCGGATACGCGTCCAGGCGGAGAGGTCCACACTTACCTGCGCCCCGCTCGCGCGCGCGAGGCCGGCTGCGCGCACAGCGGCGGTGTCGATCGGCGACTCGAGCAATGCGTACCCGGAGATGTGGAGACAGTCGCACGCGAACCAGGCCGGGTCGAGATCGGCCGGCGCGAGCTCCGGCGCAGCGCCGCGGTCGGATGCCATCGTGCGCTCGCCGTCGGGGCCGACGAGCGAGACGACGACACCCGTTCTTCCCGCCGCGGGTCCGACGAGCTCGACCCCGCGCCTCTTCAAGTCTGCAGCGACGATCCCGCCGGCTGCGTCCTCTCCGCAGCTTGCAATGCAGCGAGCCTGACCGTTCAGCGCAGTTGTCCAAGCGGCGACGTTCGCAGCCTGCCCGCCGGCGCCGGTGTTCGTCGACGCGGCGGCATCCGCGCCTCGTGCGAGGGGCTCGTCGAGGCGCACGATGACGTCGAGGAGGGCATCTCCGAGAGTGGCTATGAACATCGCTGGACTCTAGGATCGTCCCATGGACGGCGAGGAAAGGCGCGGCCGTCTCAGCTCGTTCGTGGTCGGCGGGCTGCTGGGGGCATCGGCGGCGCTCGCCGCTGCACGGCGCAAGCGGCACCGGCCGGCGGCGCCTCGACGCACCTCGCAGGGGCTCGAGGCCTTCGAGGAGGCGCCCTGCTATCGCGAGATCGTGGAAAAGGAACTCGGGAGAAAACTAGAGCCGTGACTCGGCCTGTAGCAGCGTGTGCAGGTTGATGTCCGCGTCTCCGATCTGCAGCTTGCGGCCGAGACGCATGACAGTCTCGGAAACCGCGACGTAGCGCTCTCGCGTGACAAGCGGCCGCCACGAGCGGATCACGAGGTACGGCCCGTAGACGCGACCCTCGAAAGCAGACTTCGGCTCCGGGAGCGCGAAACGGATCGTCTGCCGTTCCCGCACGTTCGTCGTGTCGCTCGCGTCGAACACCCAGACCCCGCGGCCGAGTGGCTCGGGCACGTCCTTCAACGCGGCGGCGAGGAGCGCAGGATCCGCGCGTGGGAGCGCATGGATGGAGAACGAGCGATTGCGTTCCCACGCACGCAGGTAGATGGGCTCGTACCCGAGGAGGACGTCGTCTGCGCGCGCCGTCGAGGCCAGCCAGTTGGCCGCGGAGTTACGCGCCTGAGTCTCCGCTGGGGGGTCGCCGTCGAACAGAGGCGGCGTCTTCCGGTGCGCCCACCGCACCTCACCGACCACGAGAACGCCCACTGCCGCGAGTGCGACCACCGCTGTGAGCGGAGGCCGGAACCGACCGAGCTCGACCAGCGGCAGCGCGAGCGCGATGCTGAAGAACGGCAGGACGAAGATGATGTGGCGCGCTTCGGGCGAGGTCGTCGAGTGAAGCGTCGCGAGCATGAACGCGAGTGCCGGGAACGCGACGACGCAGGCCGCCAGCAAGAGGCCGCCGCGGCGACGCCACCTGAGCAGTACCGCGCCGGCCAGGGCGAGGAGCAGCACCGGCGCCGACCATTCGTGATGACCGGCGCTGAAGTCGCCCGACACCCACCAGAAGTAGTTGAGCACCGACCGCGGCGAGCCGAGGCGCGGGCCGCCACCGCCGACGCCGACGTCGAAGCGCCCGCGCAGCACGATGTCCGCCCACCAGAACGGGATTCCGGCCACCCCTACCGCCGCGAGGGTCAGCAGTGCCGGCCGCAGGCGCACGCGGCGCAGCACGACGAAGAGAGCCTCACCGCCGAGGACGAGGACCGCATAGGGGTGGCTCGCCAACATCGCGAGCAGCGCGAATCCCCAGAGCGTGAACCTCCGTCGGCCGCCGCGATCCAGTGCCGACAGGAGAGCGAGGAACGAGAGCAGGCTCGTGAAGAGGAACAGCGTGTACATCCGCCCGTAGACGCCCTGGAAGAGGACGACCCAGGTTGCGGAGGCGAGAGCCGCCGCGACGAGACCCACGGCGCGGTCGGCGAGGCGCGCGCCCAGGAGCGCGATCAGCGGCACGCTCGCGACGGCGAAGACGAGGGAAACCAGCCGCAGCGCCGTCAGTCCTCCGCCGAGATGCGCGATCGCCCAGGCGAACAGAAAGTGGAGGGGTGCACCGCCCCGCTCGGCAATCACCGTGTGCACGACGTGGCCGAACGAGCCGCGCCCGACGAAGAGCGCCAGCGTCTCGTCCTCGTGCGGCGGCCAGATCCGCAAGAGCCAGCCGAGCACACCGGCGAGCGCGCCGGCGACGAGAGTCGTCCCGGCCCAGAAAATGTGTACCTCCTGCACACGCGGGCGTGCGCGCGTGAACGTATGTGTGGGGGCGACGACTTCGTTCACGAGGGGCTCTTTTCCAACGCTATCCAAGCCGATAACGCTGCTAGCGTCTTTCGTTCCCCGTGCCTACCTATGAATACAAGTGCCCCAACGGGCACGTCTTCGAAGTCTTCAAGCGGATCGCCGACCCCGCGCCGGAGGCGTGCGCCGTCTGCGGCGCCTCACCTGTCGAGACGGTCCTGTATCCCGTACCGGTCCATTTCCGCGGCTCGGGCTTCTACTCGACCGACTACGGGAAGGGCGGCCGCAAGAAGGAGGCCGCGAAGGAGTCGGGCGACTCCGGGTCGGGCGAGCAGGGCGAAAAGAAAGACAAGCCCCCCGAAAAGAAAGCCGCCGAGGCCTAGCAGGGCCCGGGCGAAAGCTGCGCTTTCGCCCGGTATTGGCTCGAAACGACGGACTGCATAGGCGGCGCGGGTTCGAGCCTGAGCCGCTTCGAATTGCCGAAGCCCCAAGGGCCGGAGGTTAGAGCAGGCGAAGCGCTCTAACCGCAGGCCGAACTCACGCGGGCGGGGACGCGGAGCGCCACCGCCCGCGGACCGCGACCTTCGCCGATCGAAACCAATTGGAGTGTGCGGGCTAGGCCCGCGCACGTTTCCCGCGAAGCGGCGAACCCAACCGGGCGAAAGCGGAGCTTTCGCCCGGTTGCTACTCAGCGGAAACCGCCGTTGCCGATGATGCAGCCGGGGCCGTATGGGCCTGACCCCGGAACAGGGGGCTGCGCGGCCGAACGCCCGGTGACCATCTGGATGACCGAGAGGTTCTCCTCCGTGCCGACGATGACGGAGGCGCCCCCGATCGATGTCGCAGTGCCGCCCAGCCTGCAGTGCAGTGCGTGGCTGTCGTCCGCGCGCTTCAGGTTCCAGCCGAGCTGGACGAACTGCCACGCGGACAGGTCCGTCGTGAGCGGCTCGAGCAGGTCGTTGCCGTTGAACGGAAGCTTCAGGAATGTGGAGAACCCGAGAAGCTTGCTCAGCACTGCGCGCAATACCGTTTGCTGGCGCTCGCCACGCGTGATGTCGCTGTCCGAGGGGTCGAGCTGGTTCTCGCGGATGCGCGAATAGATCAGCGCGACGCGCCCGTCCATGTGGTGCCAGCCCTTGCCGAAGCTCCATCCCTTCCACGTCTGGCAGCGCGTCGCGTTATACGGGCACTCGAAGGGGTTGGAGAGGATCCGCTTAGGGACGTAGAGGTCGATGCCGCCGATGTTGTCGATCAGATTCTTGAAACTCCGGAAGTCGACGATCATCACGTGGTTGATCGAGAGGCCCGTGAAGTTCTCGATCGTGCGAACGGCAAGTGACGCGCCGCCGCGAGGTAGCGCCGAGTTGATCCGATCCTCGCCGTAGCCCGGGATCGGGACGCGCAGATCGCGCGGGATCGAGAGATAGACCAGGCGATGCCGGCTTGGATCGGTGCGCAGGATGATGATCGAGTCGCTGTTGTTCAGACCGACGCGCTGATCCGTGTTCTCGTGGTCCCGGCCGAGCAGCAGGATCGTCGTCGGGTGCGAGAGCAGGAGACCGTTCTGCTTCGCCAGCACCGGTGGCACGGAGTCGTCGAGGCGGGCGTTCGCCTTGTCGACGCCGCCGCGAAACGAGAGGTAGCCGGCGATCGCCCACGCGATCGTGAGGAACACGAGCAGCAGGACCCCGACCGCGATTCGCTTCGGCCAGCTCCAGCGCCGCCGGGGGCGCTTGATCTTCGGCTGCCGGGGCCCGCGTCCGTTCCGGTCCGGCCGCGTCTGCGGCCGCTCCAGCGGCACCTTCCCCTTGACGCGCCCGCCCCGGTAGACGCGGTAGGGCTTCTCTCCAGTCGCCATCGAGGCAGTAGGGTAGCCGTGCGGTTTGGACGGACAGCGCGTCATCGGCGTCGACCTCGGCGGCACGAAGATCCTGGCTGGGGTCGTCGACCCGGATGGCCGCATCGAGAAGCGGCGCGAGCAGCAGACACCACTCGAGTCCCAGGAAGCTCTGCTGGCAGGGCTCGATGCCGCGGTCGAGGAGCTCCGAGACGACGGGATCGTCGCCCTCGGATTCGGAATTCCCTCCCGTCTGAATCAGAAAACGGGCCAGGTCGAGGGGTCGGTGAACATCCCGCTCAAGGGCCTCGACCTCCGCTCACGGATGGCCGAGCGCTTCGGGATTCCGGTCGGGATCGAGAACGACGCGAATGCAGCCACGCTGGGGGAGTTCCATGCCGGCGCCGGTCGCGAGGCCCAGACGATGGTGATGCTCACGCTCGGCACCGGTTGCGGCGGCGGTGTCGTGATCGATGGACAGCTCTTCCGCGGCTGGGCCGAGTTCGGTCACATCGTGATCGACTACGACGGTATTCCCTGCCAGGGCACGTGCACCGGCCGCGGTCACCTCGAGCCGTACGTCACCGGAACGGCGGCAACCAAGTTCGCGCAGGAGGCTTTTGGTCCCGACGCCGACTCGCGTCGGCTGCTGGAGCTCGCCAAAGAAGGAGACGAGAAGGCGATCGGCATTCTCGACGGCATGGGACGCCGGCTCGGGGCCGGGATCGGAAGCCTCGTCAACATCTTCGATCCCGAGCTCGTCGCGATCGGCGGCGGCTTCGCTGTGGCGGGCGACTTCGTGCTCGACCCGGCGCGTGAGGTGATGGGACGGGAGGTGCTGGCGCCCGAAGCCGACCAAGTCCGGATCGTGCGGGCGGAGCTCGGCGCGGACGCGGGCCTCATCGGTGCCGGGCTGATCGCGTTCGCCGCGCTCGACTAGTGCCGCTCGCCGTCTGCGCGACGCCGATCGGAAATCTCGACGACGTCACCCTGCGCGTGCTGGAGGAGCTGCGCGCCGCGGACGTTGTCCTCTGCGAGGACACGCGTCACACGCGCGTGCTACTCGTCCGCCACGAGATCTCCGCGCGGCTGCTCTCGTATCACGAGCACAACGAGGCGAAGCGAACGGCCGAGCTGCTCCCACGGCTGCGTCAGGGCGAGCGCATGGCGCTCGTCAGCGACGCCGGGCTGCCGGGCGTCAGCGACCCCGGCGCGCGGCTTGTGGCTGCGGCGCGCGAAGCAGGGGTACCTGTGACGGTACTCCCCGGCGCTTCCGCGGTGCAGACCGCGCTCGTCGCGAGCGGCCTCGCCGCAGAGCGCTACCAGTTCATCGGCTTTCTGCCGCGGGCTGGGAAGGCGCTGGCTGCGTTGTGGGGGGAGCTCGCTACCTGGCCGCATCCCCTCGTCGCGTTCGAGTCGCCGCGGCGGTTGCCCGCCACCTTGCGGTCTCTGGCCGAGGCGCAGCCGGCGCGCGAAGTCGTGGTGTGCCGCGAACTGACGAAGCGCTTCGAGGAGGTGGTGCGCGGGACTGCCGAGGAGCTCGCGGCCCGGTTCGCGCAGCCGCCGAAAGGGGAGATCACGCTCGTACTTGGGCCCGGCGCCGAGGCGAGGGGCGCCGGCGCCGCTCTGGAGGCGGTTGGTGAGCTTGTCGCCGCCGGCCTGCCTCGCAGGCGTGCTGCGGATGTCGTGAGCCGGTTGACGGGCGTATCGCGGAACGAGCTCTATCGCCGTACCTTGTAGCCAGTATTGACAACAACGGGACGGCCTTGCTACCGTCCTCAGTTCTCAAGTCTGACAACAGAGGAGGCATTGTGCGGCGACTTGTCCTCTTGATGGTGTGCGCATTCGCGCTACCCGTATCGGTGGCGCGGGCCTGGACCTGGCCGGTGGACGGACCGGTGCTTCGACCGTTCGCGTTCGACTATTCGTCGCCCTACGCGGGCGGCCAGCACCGCGGGGTCGACCTCGGCGCCCCTGCCGGCACGCCGGTGCTCGCTCCGGCCGAAGGCGTGGTGTCGTTCGCGGGAACCGTCCCCAGCGGCGGCAAGACGATCTCGATCCAGACCCCTTTCGGCTACACGGCGACTCTTCTGCACCTTGGCTCGATCGGCGTGACGAGAGGCGCCGTGGTCGGCGAGGGATCGGTCATAGGTGCCGTGGCCGCACCGGCCGACTCGCCGCCCTTTGTGTACTTCGGCGTGCGCAAGACCAGCGATCCGCAGGGCTACGTCGATCCACTCAGCCTGCTGCCGCCGCGGCCCGCGCTTCCCGCGCCGGCCCCGTCGCCGCCTGTGGAGGCTCCCGCACAGCCGGAGACGCCTGCCGAGCCCGTGGTCGATTCGGTGGCTCCCGCCGAGGCGGCGAGCGCCGGGTCCGCGGCCTCCTCAGCGCCGGCCGGCGTGGCAACACCCAAGGCTGCAGGGGCCGTGGCGCCCGCTTCGCACGAGCCCGCGCCGGTCACGGTGCCCGAGACCGGCCCTGTTGTCCGGGCAGTGGCACCAGCGCTCGAGCCGCAAAAATCGGCGAGGGCCCTCTCGCTTCAAGCGCCCAGGGAGTCTGCGGGAGCGCAGGGATCAACCCGCACGCCGCACGTCGGCCGGGCCGAAAGCTCCCGCCCGACTCCGGCGACCACTTCTTCGGAGCCGCGTGGGAGTGCTGGTCACGAGACGAGCGCGGGCTCTCCAACCCTCGCGAGCAACGTGGCGTCGACGGCTGCCGACCGCCTCCACATCCCGCTAGCACTCGGCGCCCTGATGGTCACACTCGCGCTTGCGCTCGCCATTCGCCGCCGAAGCGTGAAGAAAGCGGCTCGTATCATGTCGATCCCGAAACTGGACTCGAGCATTGGCGCAGCTGAAACCGAAGAAGATCCTGGTCGCGCCCGCCTGGCCGTACGCCGCCGGGAAGCGGCATCTCGGCCACGTGGTCGGCTTCGCCGTCCCGGCGGACATCTACGCGCGCTACCACCGCTTGAAGGGCAACGACGTCCTGATGGTGAGTGGAACGGACGAACATGGGACACCGGTGATGGTGACCGCGGATCGCGAAGGCGTCTCGCCGCGTGAGATCGCGGAGCGCTACAACGAGCTCATTCGGGAGGACCTACGTGATCTTGGGATCTCGTACGACTGCTTCACGCGCACCACCACGAAGAACCACGCGCATGTCACGACGGACATCTTTCGGACGCTCTACGAACATGGCTGGCTGATCGAGCAAACAACGCTGGGCGCCTTCTCGCCGTCGACCGGCAACACGCTGCCCGATCGGTACATCGAGGGCACGTGTCCGATCTGCGGTTACACGGAGGCGCGTGGCGACCAGTGCGACAACTGCGGGAACCAGCTCGATCCCGTCGATCTGATCGAGCCGCGCTCGATCATCGACGGCATGGCGCCCGAGTTCAGAGAGACGACGCATCTCTTCCTCAACCTGTCCGCATTCTCCGATCGGCTCCGCCCGTGGATCGAGGGGAAGACGAGCTGGCGCCCCAACGTCCGCAACTTCTCGCTCTCGCTCGTCGACAACGTGAAGCCCCGTGCGATGACGCGCGACATCGACTGGGGTATCCCGGTTCCGGTCGAGGGCTATCCCGAAGAGACCAAGCGCATCTACGTCTGGTTCGACGCCGTGATCGGCTACCTCTCCGCGGCTGTGGAGTGCACAGCGAGCCGCGGTTCGCCCGAGGCGTGGCGGGAGTGGTGGCAGAACCCGGACTCCATCCATACATACTTCATGGGCAAGGACAACATCGTCTTTCACACCGTGATCTGGCCGAGCATGCTCCTGGGTTACGACCAGGGCGGCGAGCTGGGTGCGGGGAAGGGCCCGTTCCATCTCCCGGACGAAGTCGTCGCGAGCGAGTTCTTGACCATGGAGGGAAAGCAGCTGTCGACGAGCCGCGCGGTTGCCATCTACGTCCGGGACGTGCTCGAGCGCTACGACCCCGATCCGGTTCGCTACTTCCTCACGGCGGCCGGCCCGGAGACGCAGGACACGGACTTCACCTGGGCCGAGTTCCTCCGCCGCAACAACGACGAACTGCTCGCGAACTGGGGCAACCTCGTCAACCGGACGCTGACGAACGCGTACCGCACCTTCGGCACTGTTCCGCAGCCGGGTGCGCTGACCAAGTCCGACAGGGAGACGCTGGCCGCGATCGAAGCCGGCTTTGAAAGCGTCGGCGAGCTGATCGACCAGTCGCGCTTCAGAGCCGCCCTCGCCGAGGCCATGCGGCTCTCGACCATCGGCAACCAGTATGTCGACCGTGAGGCTCCATGGGCCGCGATCAAGACGGATCGCGAGCGGGCGGCGACGATCCTGTATGTCGCCCTGCGCGCCGTCGACACGCTGAAGGTGCTGTTCACGCCGTTCCTGCCGTTCTCGAGTCAGAAGCTCCACGAGCTGCTCGGTTACGACGGCTGGCTCGCCGGGCCGCTCGAGTTTCGCGAGATCACGGAGGAGGACGGCGTGATCCACACGGTCCTGACTGGCGACTACGAAACGTGGGTGGGTCGCTGGGCGCCGAGCGACCTCGCCGCCGGCCAGAGGCTCCGCGAGCCGGTGCCGCTTTACAAGAAGCTCGATCCGAGCATCGTGGAGGACGAGCTCCGCCGGCTCACTCCCACGGCGTGATCGATACGCACGCGCACCTGGACGCGCTCGACGATCCCTCGGGCGCGATTGGACGCGCGCGCGAGGCCGGCGTCGACCGCATCGTCGCGATCGGCTCCGGCCTCGCTTCGGCCCACGCGACGCTCGAGATCGCGGAGCGCGAGGACGGAGTGTTCGCGGCGCTGGGAGAGCCAGTTGCAGCTGGCCGCCGACCGCGGTAAGCCGGTGGTCGTGCACTCGCGCGCCGCCGACGAAGAGACCGCCTCGCTGCTGGCGCAGTTCGCGGGGACCGTCGTACTCCACTGCTTCTCTTCGCCTGGGCTGCTGCCGGTCGCGCTCGAGCGCGGGTACTACGTTTCATTCGCGGGGAACGTCACGTACCCGAAGGCCGCAGACCTGCGCGAGGCCGCGGCGCAGGTGCCGGCGGAGCGCATCCTCGCCGAGACCGACTGTCCTTACCTGGCGCCTCAGCCGGTACGCGGGAAGACCAACGAGCCGGCGTTCGTCGTCCACACGGTGGCGGCGCTCGCCGAGACGCGCGGTGAGGATCCCGCCGAGCTCGCGGTGCGAATCGATGCGAACGCGGCGGCTGCGTTCGGCCTCCCATGAAGGTCACCGCGAAGAAACAGCTCGGCCAGCACTTCCTGGTCGACGAAAACATCCTCGGCGTGATCGGTCGCCTCGCCGAGCTGCACGACGACGACGTCGTTCTCGAGATCGGGCCCGGTCTCGGCGTGCTGACGGCGTACCTCGCCGATCGCGTTGCACAGGTCCACGCCGTCGAGCTGGACGCCTCCCTCGGCCCGCGGCTGATCGAGCGGCTGGCGGGGAGGCCGAACGTCGAGTTGCGCTTCGGAGACGCACTCCGGCTCGATCTCGCCGAAACGGCCCCCGGCGCCGGGAAGCTCGTCGCCGAGCGCACCGGTTTCCATCCGGTGTCCCGGACCGTGTTCCGGCCTCGCCCGAATGTCGACTCCGCTCTGGTCGCCTTTCGCCGGACGGGGCTGCCTGCGGACTTCCGGCGCATCAAGAGCACGGTCGAGGCCTCCTTCGCACACCGCCGCAAGCGCCTTGCAAACTCGATCGAGCTCGCCGGCCTCGCAGACCGCCCGCGGGCCGAGGAGGCGATCGCGCAAGTCGGCAAGCCTCCGACCGTGCGCGCCGAGGAGCTGGCGCCGGCCGACTTCCTTCAGCTCGCGGACGCGCTGAGATGAAACGCGGCGTGGCCGCGGCAAAGATCAATCTCGCGCTCGTGGTCGGGCCGCTGCGGGCCGACGGGCGCCACGAGCTCGTCACCGTCTACCAGCGCGTGGGGCTCGCCGACCGCATCGCCGTCACTCGCTCTCCAGAGCTTCGAGTCGACGGATTCGCCGACGACACGCTGGTCCGCCGCTCGCTCGAACGTCTCGCCGAGGAGAACGGCAAACACTTCTCGGCGCGGATCCAGAAGCGCATCCCCGTCGCCGCAGGGTTGGGAGGCGGAAGCTCGGACGCCGCCACGGCCCTCCGGCTGGCCAACGATCTCCGCGACGACCCATTGGACACCGGCCGGCTGCGTGCGCTCGCGCGCGAGCTCGGGGCCGATGTGCCCTACTTCCTGGAGGATGGTCCCCAGCTCGGAACGGCCGACGGCACCGAGCTCGCGCCACTCGATCTTCCGCAGGATTACTGGGTCCTGCTCGTCGTCCCGCGTGCCACCTTCAAGCGCTCCACGAGCGACGTCTACGCCGAGTTCGACGCGCGCGGAGGCGAGCGCGGCTACGACGAACGCCGCGCCACCTTGCTCACTACGTTGGCGACTGTCCGCCGGCCGCGAGACCTGGCTGCATTGCCGACGAACGATCTCGCCTCGACCCCGCTTGCGGAGGAGCTGATGACGCTTGGCGCGTTCCGTGCGGACGTCACCGGCGCTGGGCCTGCCGTCTACGGGCTGTTCCTGCACGGTGACCGTGCACGCGCCGCGCAGAAGCGAATTTCCCCCGAAGGCCGCACGTGGCTCACGACACCAGCGTGGTACCGTTGATGACGTGGCGTACAGCCAGCCCATGATCGAAGCAGGCAGCACTCGTGTGGGCCGATGGCTCCGCGAGCGGCGGCTGCGCCTAGCCCTCTGGGTCGCCGTGATCGAAGGTCTGATCGTCGCGCTCGAACACGACCTCTCTCGCTGGACGGTGCTGTTCATCGCCGTGCCGGTGCTGGCGCTTTACATCGTCGCCGGTCGCAACATGCGCTGGGACGTCGGGCGCCAACTCGCGTGGATTGCCGCCGCTTCTCAGGTCCTCGCGATCCTCGTCGTCATCCTCGCGTTCATCGTCGGCGTCATCGCGCTCGTGCTCGTCGGAATGTTTGCGCTCGTCGCCCTCGCCTACCTTTTCTCGGACCTTCGCCGTACATAACCGACTCCGGGCGCAGCAAAGTGCCCCCGTCTGGCAACGCCGCAGGATGACTGCCACACTTCTTCGTGATGGGGCGTAGCCAAGTGGCAAGGCAGCGGGTTTTGGTCCCGCGATCCCAGGTTCGAATCCTGGCGCCCCAGCTGTGCCCCACCCAGTGCCCCTCCCAGCAATACCTGCCGGCTTCTCGCCCGCGATCACGCGGCGCCAGAGTCCACCCTCGTCCTTACCAAGGCTTCTAGCCTTGGCTGCGGACGAGTGCGGCCTCTGGCTTGGTGCTCGCGACCGAGAAGCTCGACGGCATTACTGGAAGGGGCACTGATGGCGCGCGAGCTCGCAGCCGTGATCATGGCCGCCGGCCTCGGCACGCGAATGAAGTCGGCGACGGCGAAGCACCTGCATCCCCTGCTCGGCCGGCGTCTCGTCGACTGGATCGTGGAGGCCGTGCGCCCGCTCGCCGCCGATCCTCTCGTGGTCGTCGCCTCACCAGACTCGGCGAACGCTTTTGAAGGCGTCGAGGTGGCCGTGCAGCCCGAGCCTCTCGGGACGGGCGACGCGCTGCGCGCCGCGCAGGCGAGCGTCGACGGCGCCGCGGAGGTGCTGGTCGTCTCCGGCGATCATCCGCGTATCACTGCAGATCTGCTCGCCCGGCTCGTCACCGAGCATCGCGCCTCCGGCGCGGTCGCGACGGTGCTCTCGTTCGAGCCGGAGGATCCGCGCGCTTACGGCCGCATCGTCCGCGACAGCAGCGGCCGGCTCGAGCGGATCGTCGAGCATGCCGACGCCGACGAGCGAGAGCGCGCGATCCGCGAGGTCGGCTCGTCCATGTACGTGTTCGCCGCCGACAAGCTCTGGCCCGCACTCGACAGGATCGAGCCGGTGAACGCCCAGGGCGAGCTCTATCTGACTGACGCGGTGCGGCTCCTCGTCGAAGACGGAGAGCAGGTGGCGGTCTTCAAGGCTCCCGATGCCGAGGAGCTCGAGGGGGTCAACACGCGCGCCGAGCTCGCCGATGCGGCAGCATTCCTTCGCGCGCGCGTGAACAGAGAACACATGCTGGCAGGTGTCACGATCGTCGACCCGCAAACGACGTGGATCGATGCGGAGGTCGAGCTCGCTCCCGACTCCACGATCCACCCGTTCACGGTTCTGCGCGGGCGCACGCGCGTGGGCGCGCGTGCTGAGATCGGACCGCACGTCGTCGCCGTCGATGCGGAGATCGCCGAGGGCGCCGTAGTCGGCCCGTTCTGTTACCTCCGCCCCGGCACGGTCCTCGGGCCCGGCGCGAAGGCCGGAACCTTCGTCGAGATCAAGAATTCCGAGATCGCCGCCGGCGCCAAGGTGGCCCACCTCTCCTATCTCGGCGACGCGGACA
>WNGB01013406.1_pt1 | contig 21381 bp, 7 predicted proteins | sample 5400681 | NCBI WGS metagenome assembly WNGB01 (sample SAMN13153367, study PRJNA577476) | soil metagenome | isolation source: 115 cm soil or saprolite under grassland replicate 2 | place: USA:California | collected 2016-06-15
CGTTCCATCCGGGGGGTGAGCGGATGTACCGCACGGGGGACTTGGCGCGCTGGCGGCCGGACGGCATTCTGGAATTCGTCGGCCGGGTGGATCACCAGGTGAAGATCCGCGGTCTGCGCATCGAGCTGGGGGAGGTCGAGGCCGCGCTGCTGCGCCATCCGGAAGTCGCGGAAGCCGCGGTGCTGGCGAATGTCCGGGAGGGTGAGAAGCGCCTGGAGGCCTATGTGGTGGCCGCGAGCCCGGACCTCACGGTCGCGGATCTGCGCCAGGCCCTCGCCGCGAGCCTGCCGGAGTACATGATCCCTGCGGCCTTCGTCTTTTTGGACGCTCTGCCGCGCAACACCAGCGACAAGATCGACCGCCATCAGCTCGCGGCGATCGTCCCCGATCCCGGAGCCGGGGCGGAAGAGTACGTGGCGCCGCGCACCCCCGAGGAGGAGCTCCTGGCGGGCATCTGGTCCGAGGTGCTCGGAGTGCCGCGAGTCGGAGCGAAGGACGACTTCTTCACCCTGGGGGGCCACTCCCTCCTCGCCACGAGAGTCGCCTCCCGTCTCCAGAAGCTCCTCGGTCTTTCTCTCCCGGTCCGTGCTCTCTTTGAATCCCCGACCGTCGAAGCTCTGGCGCTGAGGATTCAAGGATTGGGGAGTGGCGCCGCACTGGAGTCGATCCCCCGCCTGCCACACGACCGCCCGCTGCCGCTCTCCTTCGCGCAGGAGCGCATCTGGTTCCTGGAGCAGCTCCAGCCCGGCAGCACCGCCTACCACCTGCCGGCCGCCCTCGACCTCCGCGGCACGCTCGATCCCCAGGCGCTCGCCGCGACGCTCGGGGAGATCCTCCGCCGCCACGAGGCGCTGCGCACCGTCTTCCGCGAAGTGGAGGGAAAACCGGTCCAGGTGATCCTGCCGCCCCCGCCGGCCGCGCTGCCGGTGCTCGACCTGCGGGCTCTCCCGGCGGCGGACCGGGAGGGCGAGGCCGAACGGCTCGCGGACGTCTGGTTCCGCCGCCCCTTCGACTTGCGCAGCGACCTGATGCTGCGGGCGGCGGTGCTCGACCTGGAGCCCGGTCTCCACCGGCTGCTCCTCCTCCAGCACCACATCGCGTCGGACGGCTGGTCGATCGGCGTGCTGGTGCGCGAGGTGGCGGCCCTCTATCCGCTCTTCGCGGGCCTCCCCGGCGGGACGCCGTTGCCGGATCTGCCGGTCCAGATGGCCGACTACGCGGTCTGGCAGCGTGAGCATCTCCAGGGAGAGACACTCCAGAGGCTCCTCGTCTGGTGGCGCGCGCGCCTGGCGGGGAGCGACGCGGCGCTGCGCCTGCCCACGGACCGGCCGCGGCCGGCGGGCCTGCTCCGCCATGCCCGCACCCTGCGCTTCCAGCTCTCCAGCGCGCTCGCCGACGGTCTGGAGGCGCTCGGCCGGGAGCAGGGGGCGACGCTGTTCATGACTCTCCTGGCCGGCTGGGAGGCCGTGCTCCACCGCTGGTCCGGCCAGGGGGACTTCACGGTCGGCTCACCCATCGCCAACCGCCATCCGGCCGAGGTCGAAGGGGTGATCGGCTGCTTCGTGAACACTCTCGCGCTGCGCGCGCGGGTGGCCGGCGACGAGCCGTTCCGCTCTCTGCTGGCGCGGGTGCGCGAGGAGACGCTCGGCGCCTACGACCATCAGGACCTGCCGTTCGAGGCGCTCGTCGAGGATCTGCAGCCCGACCGCATCCTGTCGCAGACCCCGGTCTTCCAGGTCCTCTTCGCGCTCCAGAACACGCCCATGCCGCGGCTGGAGCTGCCGGGCCTCTCCCTGGAGGGCGTCCCGGTCGAGCTCGACACCCCCAAGCTCGACCTGACGCTCGTCCTGGAGCGCCGCGGCGAGGCGATCGAAGCGTCGCTCGAATTCGCCGAGGACCTCTTCGACCGCGCGACGGTCGCCCGCCTGGCGAAGCACTGGGAGATCCTCCTGGCCGGCGCCGTGGACGCCGCGGGCCATCCGGTGGGCCTCCTCCCCCTGCTCACCAAGGAGGAGCGGAGGGAGCTGCTCCACGACTGGGTGCCGGCGGCCCGGCCCGTCGGCGGCACACCTCTCATCCATGAGCGCTTCCGGGAGTGGGCGCGCCGGATGCCGGAGGCGCCGGCTCTGCGCGACGGCGCCATCGAGCTGACCTACCGCGAGCTCGACGAGAAGACCGATCAGCTCGCCGCCGAGCTGACCGCCACGGGCGTGCGCCCCGGCGACCGCGTCGGCGTCGGCATGCCGCGTTGCGCCGAGACGGTGGTGGCGGTCCTGGGCATTCTGAAGGCCGGCGCGGCCTGGCTCTACCTCGATCCGGCGTTCCCCCGCGACCGGCTCGCCCTGACGGCGGGCGATGCCGGGATCGTCGCCCTGGCGACCACCGAGCGGCGGATCGACACCCCCGGTTCCCTGCTGGAGGCGCTGCCGGCCGGGACGCCCGTGCTCCGGGTCGACGCCGGGCCCGTCTCCGACAGGCGGGGCGAACGGGTCGAGCTCCCGCGCCTCGACCTGCCGGGTTCTGCGCTGGCCTACGTGATCTACACCTCGGGCTCGACGGGGCGGCCGAAAGGCGTCTGCGGCTCGCATATCGGAGTCATCAACCTGATCGAGGCGTTGCAGCGTGGCTCGCAGCTGCCTCCGGGTACAGTCTGCAGCCAGTGGGCGAGCTTCCTGTTCGACGCCTCGGCCCTGGAGCTGTTCAACTGCTGGGTGGTGGGCGGCTGCCTGGACATCGTCCCCGAGGCGGTGCGCACCGACGGCATCGCGCTCGCCGACTGGATGGCCGCGCGCCAAGTGAGCTGCGTCTTTCTCGCGCCGGCCATGCTGGCCGATTTTGCCGTCGGATTCGAGCAAGCCGACGTGCCGCTGCGCCAGCTCACCTCGGGCGGCGAGGCGATTCTCATGGCCCCGCTCCAGGCCATGGCCCGGCGCCGGCCCGAGGCGCACATCTACGACATCTACGGGCCGGTGGAGACCGCGATCGTCATCTCCTTCTGGCGCTATCCGACCGAGCTCGGACAGGATCTCGCGGCCGCCGCGACGTTCTCGCCAATCGGCAAGCCGTTCGCCAACCTGCGGGCCTATTTGTTGAGCCCAGAGGGGGAGCCGGTGCCGGTAGGGGTGCCCGGGGAGGTCCACGCGGGCGGCCCCTTCCTCGCCCACGGCTACCTGGCGCGCCCCGATCTGACCGCGGAGCGCTTCCTCCCCGATCCGTTCCATCCGGGGGGCGAGCGGATGTACCGCACGGGCGACCTGGCGCGCTGGCGGCCGGACGGTCTCCTGGAGTTCATCGGCCGGGTGGATCACCAGGTGAAGATCCGCGGTCTGCGCATCGAGCTGGGGGAGATCGAGGCCGCGCTGCTGCGCCACCCCGGAGTCGCGGAAGCCGCGGTGCTGGCCAATGTCCGGGGGGGGCGGGACGGCCGGGAGAAGCGCCTGGAGGCGTACGTGGTGGCCGCTCCGGGGAGCCTGGACCTCACCGCAACGGATCTCCGCCAGGCCCTCGCCGCCAGCCTGCCGGAGTACATGATCCCCTCAGCCTTCGCCTTCCTCGACGCCCTGCCGCGCAACACCAGCGACAAGATCGACCGCCACAAGCTCACGGCCATCGTTCCCGAGCTCGGAGTCGCGGCGGAAGAGTACGTGCCGCCGGAGACCGAGATCGAGACCTGGCTGGCCGCGAAGTGCTCGACGCTTCTCGGCGTGCCGCGCATCGGCCTGCGCGACCGCTTCTTCGATCTCGGAGGCCATTCGCTGCTCGCCACCCAGCTCGTCGCCCACCTGCGCGAGGAATGGCAGATCGACCTGCCGCTCCAGGATGTCTTCGCTGCCACGGACATCGGGGATCTGGCGGCCCGGATCACCGACCTGGGCCTGGGGCAGGCTGGCGAGGAGGATCTGGCGGCGGCTCTCGCCGAGCTGGGGGTCTCGCCGGAGGATCTGGACTCGCTGCTGCCGCAGGGCTGAGAGATGTCGATCACCGCGAGGCTGTCCCATACCCAGCGAGGGCTTTGGTTCCTCCATCGCCTCCATCCGGAGAGCGCCGCCTACCACATCTCCACCATGGCGCGGGTCGTGGGCGAGGTCTCGAACGCGGACCTCCGCGCCGCGTTCCAAGCCATGGTCGATCGCCATCCGGCGCTGCGGACGACCTTCCCGCTCGCCGGGGACGAGCCGGTCCAGGTGATCCCCGAGCGGGGAGAGGTGGCCTTCGAGGTGGTCGACGCCGCGCTCTGGAGCGACGCCGAGCTCCGCGCCGGCCTGGAGGAGGCGGCGTTCCGCCCGTTCGATCTCGAACGGGGGCCGGTGTTCCGGGCGAGCCTCTTCGAGCGGGGGAGCGAGCGCACCCTGGTGGTGGCGATGCACCACATCGTCTCCGACTTCGGCGCGCTGGTGAACCTGCTCCAGGAGCCGCGCGAGGGGACGAAGAGCTTCGCGCAGTTCGTCGACTGGCAGGCGGAGATGCTCGCCGGACCCGAGGGCGAGCGGCTGGAGGCGTTCTGGCGGGAGCGGCTGGCCGGCCTGCCCGAGCTGGATCTGCCGGCGGACCGCGGGGTCCGGCCGGTGGGCGCGCCGGAACAGGGGGGTGCGGAGTGGCGCGAGATCGGAGCGCGGACCCTCGCACCGCTCAAGGCCCTGGCGCGGTCGCGCGGGGCCACGCTCTACGTGGTCCTGCTCGCCGCCTTCCAGACGCTTCTCCATCGCTATACCGGTCAAGAGGACTTCGCCGTCGGCTCGCCGGTCGCCGGGAGGCCGGCGGGGTTCGGCCGCGTGGTCGGGTACTTCACCAACCCGGTCGTGCTGCGGGCGGACCTGGCGGGCGAACCCTCCTTCCGCGAGATGGTCGACCGCACGCGGCAATGGGTGGTCGAGGCGCTGGACCACCAGCACTTCCCCCTGCCGCTCCTGGTCGAGCGTCTTCGCGCCCGCGCGGAGCTGTTCCGCACGCTCCTCGTCTTCCACCGTGCGCCCGCGGACGCCGAGGGCCTGGTGAGCTTCACGCTGGGAGAAGGGGGCGGGCGCCTCCGCCTGGACGGCTTCGAGCTGGAGTCGATCCCCCTGGCTCCCCGCGCCGCCCAGTTCGACGTGACGCTCGCGGCCGGCGAGCGCCGCGGCGCCCTGGGTCTGGAGATCATCTACGACGCCGCCCGCTTCGACGCCACGACCATCGCGCGCTGGCTCCAGCACCTCGGCAACCTGCTCACGGGAGCGGCCGGGAATCCCGACACGCCGGTCTCCGAGCTCCCCCTGCTGAGCCCCTGGGAGCGCCACCAGCTGCTCCGCGAGGTCAACGACGGGAGCGACGCCGGTCTCCCCTGGAGCACCCTGCACGAAGGCTTCGAGCGCCAGGCCGCGCGGACCCCCGCCGCCGTCGCGCTGATCGATGGAGAGCGGCGGCTCACCTACCGGGAGCTGGATGCCCGCGCCTCCGCCCTGGCCGGGGACCTGCGCCGTCGGGGCGCCGGACCGGAGACCGTGGTGGCCGTGAAGCTGCCGCGCACCGCCGACCTGATCGTCGCCCTCCTCGCCGCGCTCAAGTCCGGAGCCGCCTACCTGCCGCTCGATCCCACCTATCCGGAGGAACGGATCCGCTTCATGGTGGAGGACGCGGGAGCGGGGATGGTCATCGACGGTCTGACGTCCCTTGGGTCCTTTTCGTCCTTGAGGTCCTTTCAACCCACCCCCCGCTCCCTCGCCTACCTCATCTACACCTCCGGCTCCACCGGCCGCCCCAAGGGAGTCGCCATCGAGCACGCCGCCGCCGTCCGCCTGGTGGCCTGGGCGGGGAGGGCCTTCTCTCCCGACGAGCTGCGCGGGGTGCTGGCCGCCACGTCGGTCAACTTCGATCTGTCGATCTTCGAGATCTTCGTCCCCCTGAGCTACGGGGGCACCGTGATCCTCGCCGGAAACGCCCTGGCACTGCCCGAGCTGCCGGCGCGCGACGAGGTCACGCTGATCAACACCGTCCCCTCGGCCGTCGCCGGCCTCTTGGAGATGGGGCTGCTGCCGGCCTCGGTGCGCACGGTCAACCTGGCGGGGGAGCCGCTGCGGCGCTCGCTCGCGGACAAGGTCCTGGCCGCGGGCGTCAAGCTCTGGGACCTCTACGGCCCTTCCGAGGACACGACCTACTCGACCGGGGCGGTCGTCGCGGCGGGAGATCCGTTCGAGCCGCTCATCGGGTGGCCTCTGGCCGGGTCTCGGGGCTATGTCCTCGATCGCGCGCTGCGCCCCTTGCCGCTGGGGGTGCCCGGGGAGCTGTACCTCGGCGGAGGAGGGCTGGCGCGGGGGTACCTGGGCCGGCCGGCGTTGACCGCCGAACGATTCGTCCCATCTCCGTTCGAGGTGGGCGCGCGCCTCTACCGGACCGGCGATCTGGTGCGGCGGCGCTTCGACGGCGCTCTCGACTACCTGGGGCGGCTCGACCATCAGGTCAAGATCCGCGGCTTCCGCATCGAGCTCGGCGAGGTGGAGGCGGCGCTTCTGGCGGTCCCCGGAGTCCGCGAGGCGGTCGTCATGGCTCGGGAGGGTTCCCTGGTCGCCTATGTGGCTCCCGCCCAGCCTGAGGAAGCACTGCGCGAAGCTCTCCGGGCACGGCTGCCGGCTCCCTTCGTGCCGTCCTTCTTCGTGATGCTGGAGGCGCTGCCGCGCACCCCCAACGGCAAGGTGGACCGCAAGGCCCTTCCGGCACCCGCGGTCTTCGCCGAGATCCCCTCCGAGCCCCCGGTGGGACCGGTGGAGGAGGCCCTCGCCGCCATCTGGGCCGGCGTGCTGGGCCGCGAGGGCATTGGACGCTCTATCGGCCGTTCCGAGAGCTTTTTCGAGCTGGGCGGCCACTCCCTGCTCGCCACCCGCGTGATGGCGCGGGTGCGCGATGCGCTGGGCGTCGACCTCCCCCTGACCGCTCTCTTCGAAGCGCCCACCGTGGCCGGCCTGGCGGCGCGGATCGCCGCGGCGCAGGCGAGCTCCGAGCGCCCGCTCCGGCCGGTCCCTCGCGACCGGCCGCTGCCGCTCTCGTTCGCCCAGCAGCGCCTCTGGTTCCTCGACCGGCTCGCGCCGGGGACGGCGGCCTACAACGTGCCTCTCGGCGTCCGCCTGGCAGGGGACCTGTCCCCGGATCTCCTCGCCCGTGCCATCAGCGAGGCGGCGCGCCGGCACGAGGCGGTGCGCACCACGTTCGAGACCCACGGCGGCGATCCCGTCCAGATCGTCCATCCGCCGGCGCCCATCCCGGTGCCCCTCGTCGATCTGCAGGGTCTTCCGGAGCCGGCGCGCAGGAGCGAGGCGCTGCGGCTGGCGCAGGAGGAGGAGCTGCGGCCGTTCGATCTGGAGCGCGGCCCCGTGCTGCGCGCCGGCCTGCTGCGCCTCGCACCGGAGGAGCACTCCCTGCTGCTCACCCTCCACCACATCGTCTGCGACGAGTGGTCGATCCGCCTGCTCTTCCGCGAGGTGGTGGCCCTCTATGCCGCCTGGAGCGACGGCCAACAGGCCGTTCTACCTCCTCTGCCGGTGCAGTATGCCGACTTCGCGGTTTGGCAGCGCGAGCAGCTCACCGGACCGGTGCTCGCGTCGCAGCTCGCCTTCTGGAAGAGCCGCCTCGCCGACCCTCCGGTCCTCGAGCTGCCAACCGATCGGCCGCGGCCGCCGCTCCAGAGCTTCCGCGGCACGCGCCTCCCCTTCGTCCTGCCCGCGGAGACCGCGGCGGCGCTCCTGGCCGCCGGCCGCCAGCGCGGCGCCACCCCGTTCATGACCCTGCTCTCCGCCTTCCAGGCCCTGCTGGCGCGGACCGCCGGGCAGACCGACCTGACCGTCGGCACGCCGATCACCGGCCGCACCCGGGTCGAGGTGCACGACCTCATAGGCTTTTTTCTCAACACCCTCGTGCTGCGCGCCGACTTGTCGGGAGATCCGGGCTTCGCGGAGATCGTGGACCGCGCCCGTGCGCGTGCCCTGGAAGCCTTCGCCCACCAGGACCTCCCGTTCGAGAAGCTGGTCGACGAAGCCGGCGTCGAGCGGAGCCTCGGCCATTCGCCCCTTTTCCAGGCCCTTTTCGTCCTGCTCCACGCCACGTCGCTGTCCGGCGGCGCGACCGGCCTGCGGGTGGAGCCGTTCGCGGCCGGGGGAGCCACGGCGAAGCTCGATCTCACCCTGTCGATCGAGGCCGAAGGCGAATCCCTGAGCGGAGTCATCGAGTACAACACCGACCTGTTCGACCGCACCACCGCGCTGCGCCTCGCCGAGCGCTTCCGCGTCCTCTCGGCCGCCGCGGCGCACGAGCCGCAGCGGCCGCTCTCGGATCTGCCCGTCCTCCCCGAAGCCGAGGCGCACCAGGTCCTCTGCGAATGGAACGACCGTCCGCCGTGCCACGATGTGGAGGTCCGCCTCCACGACCTCATCGCCGCCCGAGCGGAGCGCGAGCCGGACCGGATCGCCGTCGAATGGGAGGGAGGCGCCTGGAGCTATGCCGGCCTCGTCGGTCAGGCGCGAGCGCTCGCCGGCCGGCTGCGCGATCTGGGCGTGGGGCCGGACGTGCCGGTGGGCGTCTACGCCGGCCGAGGCCCCGAGCTGGCCGTCGCCCTCCTGGCCGTCTTCGCAGCGGGAGGCGTCTATCTCCCGATCGATCCTGCCTATCCCCGGGAGCGCCAGGTGTTCATGCTGGAAGATTCGGGAGCGCCGGTGCTTCTGGTGCCGGAGGCGTTGGCCGCAGAGGTGCCGGAGACGGCGGCGAGGATCATTTTTCCTGATCAGTCTTCCCCCTCTCCCGGGGGATGGGTGTGCGATGGGAGAGGGGGCCAGGGGGTGAGGTCCGCGTATGTGATCTATACCTCCGGCTCGACGGGCAAGCCCAAGGGCGTTGGCGTGCCGCACCGGGTCCTGACCAACCTCATCCTCTGGCAGATCGATCCGGACCGCCCCGGCGGCATGCCGGGGGCCTGGCGCACGCTCCAGCTCGCGTCGCCGAGCTTCGACGTGTCTCTCCAGGAGATGCTCTCCACCTGGTGCGCCGGCGGCACGCTCGTGCTGGTCTCGGACGAGGACCGGCGCGATCCCGCGCGCCTGGCGCGGCGGCTGGCGGAGGCCGGGATCGAGCGCCTCTTCCTCCCCTATGTGGCCCTGCAGCAGCTCGCCGAGCGGCTCGCCCGGCCGGAGACTCCCGTGCCCGCCAGCCTGCGCCTGGTCGTCACCGCGGGCGAGCAGCTCCAGGTCACGCCGCAGCTGGCCGCGGCCTTCCGCCGGCTCTCCGCGGCGACCGGCGGCACGGCGCTGCACAACCAGTACGGCCCGTCGGAGACCCACGTGGTCACCGAGCTGGTGCTGGACGGGGACCCCGGCCGCTGGCCTGCCACTCCGTCGATCGGCCGTCCGGTCGCCGGCGCCGCGGCCTATGTGCTGGACCGCGCGCTCCAGCCGGCGCCCATCGGCGTTCCCGGCGAGCTCGCCCTGGGCGGCGTCAGCCCGGCGCGCGGGTATCTGGGCCGGCCCGATCAGACGGCCGGGAGGTTCATCCCCGATGCCTGGAGCGGCGTGCCCGGAGCGCGCCTCTACCGGAGCGGCGACCTGGTCCGCCTCCTGCCGGACGGCAACCTCGAGTTCCTCGGCCGCATCGACCAGCAGGTGAAGATCCGCGGCTACCGGATCGAGCCGGGCGAGATCGAGGCTGCACTGACCGCCTACCCGGGGGTGGCCGAGGCCGTGGTTTTGGCGCCGGCAGACGCGCGCGGAGAGCGCCGGCTCGTGGCCTTCGTGGTGCCCGCTCCTGGTGAGGCGCCCACGCCTTCCGCCCTCCGCGAAACGCTTCGGGCGCGCCTGCCCGACTTCATGGTGCCGTCCGCCGTCTCCTTCGTCGACACCCTGCCGCTCACTCCGAGCGGCAAGATGGACCGCCGGGCTCTCTCCCGGGCATCCGCCGCGCCGGTCCCGGCCGAGCCCGCCGGGGAGGCGCCGCGCACGCCGGTCGAGCAGGTGGTGGCGGCGATCTGGGGCGAGCTGCTGGCCGCCGGGCACGTCGGCCGCGGCGACAGCTTCTTCGCGCTCGGCGGACATTCCCTCCTCGCCGTCCGGGTCTGCACGCGGCTGCGCGACGTCTTCGGGATCGAGATGCCCGTGCGCGATCTGTTCGAGGAGCCGACGGTCGCCGGCCTGTCGGCGCGGGTGGAGGCTGTGCTCGGCGCCGAAGGGGGAGACGCCCGGCCCCCTCTCGTCGCCCTGGCGCCGGAGGAGCGCGCGGCCGGCGTCCCCGTCTCGCTGGCCCAACGCCGTCTCTGGTTCTTCGAGCGGCTGGAGCCCGGGAGGGCGCTCTACCACCTCCCCGCGGTCCTCTCCGCCACCGGCCCCCTGGACGCCGCGCGCCTGGAGCGGGCCCTCGCGGAGGTGGAGCGCCGCCACGAGGCCCTGCGCACGGTGTTTCCGGCAACCTCCGGAGATCCGCTTCAGGCTGTCCTGCCGCCGCGTCCCTTCACCCTGCCGGTGGTGGATCTGGCGGCGCTGCCGGCGGCGGAGCGGGGGGCCCGCGCCCTCGCGATCGCCGCCGCGGAGGCGCTCCGGCCCTTCTCCCTGGAGCGCGGTCCGCTCTGGCGCGCCGCCCTCGTGCGGCTCGCCCCCGAGGAGCACCTCGTGCTGCTCACCCTGCACCACATCGTGAGCGACGGCTGGTCGCTGGGTGTGCTGCTGCGCGAGGTGGCTGCCCTTTACGAGGGAGAGGGGGCGCGGCTCCCCGCTCTGCCGGTGCAGTACGCCGACTGGGCCGTCTGGCAGCGCGGATGGCTGCACGGCGTCCGTCTCGACGCGGGACGCGCCGCCTGGCGGCAACGCCTCGCCGGAGCGCCGACGCTCCTGGAGCTGCCGGCCGACCGGCCGCGGCCCGCCGTGCGCGCGTTCCGCGGCCGTCTCTGCGTGCGCCGGCTTCCGGCGGAGCTCGCGGACGGGCTCAAGAGCCTGGCGCGGCGCGAGGGCTCGACCCTCTTCATGGTCCTGCTCGCGGCATTCCAGGCCCTCCTCGCGCGCTGGAGCGGCTGGCGCGACCTGATCGTGGGCACGCCCGTGGACGCTCGTCCAGGTCGTCCTCTCGCTCGGCAACACACCGCGGTTCCCGCTGTCCTTCGGCGGGCTGACCCTGGAGCCGGTCGCCTCCATCGCAACGGTCGCGGAGAGGAGCGCCGGGTTCGACCTCCACCTGGCGGTGGAGGAGACCCGGGAGGGGCTCGAGACCGTCTGGCACTACGACGCCGACCTGTTCGATCAGGGCTCCGTGGCGGCCTGGGCCCGCCGGCTCGACAACCTCCTCACCGGCGCGGTCCGCGATCCGGATCTCCCCCTGGCGGACCTCCCGCTACTCGACGAGGCGGAGACGGCGCTCCTCCTCACCGCCTGGAGCGGCGCGGCGCACGCGGGCCCGCCGGAGAGCACGATCCCCGAGCTGTTCGCCGAGCAGGCGGAACGCCATCCGGACGCGACCGCCGTCGTCTCCCCGGCCGGCGAGCTGACCTGGAGGGAGTTGGCTGCGCGGGCGGGCCGGCTGGCCGTCCGGCTGCGGACGCTGGGCGTCGGCCCGGAGACTCCCGTGGCCCTCCACCTGGAGCGCTCGGCCGATCTCATCGTCGCCATTCTCGCCGTCCTCGAAGCCGGGGGCGCCTACGTCCCTCTCGATCCCGCCTGGCCCGGGGAGCGCCGCTCCCTGGTCGTCGAGGACGCGGGCGTCGGGTGGACGATCACGGAAGGCCTGACGATTCAGCCCTCTGCCGCGCGGCCGCGAGTGATTGGCGGCGGCAGCCGCCTGCTGCCGGACCACCTCGCCTGCATCCTGTACACCTCCGGCTCGACGGGCCGTCCCAAGGGGGTCGGAGTGACCCATCGGGGCGTGGTCCGGCTGGTTCAGAACATCAGCTGGGCATGGCTGGAGGGCGAGACGTTCCTGGTCCACTCGCCGTTCACCTTCGACGCCTCGACCCTCGAGGTCTGGGGCCCCCTGCTCAACGGCGGACGGCTCGTCGTCGCACCGCCGGGCCCGCTGTCGCCGGGAGACCTGGGACAGGTCATCGAACGGCACTCCGTCACCTCCGCCTGGCTGACCGCCGCGCTCTTCCATCGATTCGTCGACGAGCACCTGGACGGTCTCCGGCCTCTGCGCCAGCTTCTGGCCGGAGGCGACGTCCTCTCTCCGCCGCACTGCGAGCGCCTGCTGGCGGCCCTGCCGGCGCTCCGGCTGATCAATGGCTACGGACCGACCGAGAACACCACGTTCACGACGACTCATGCCCTGCGCGGTCCGCAACGCATCGCCGGCTCGGTCCCGATCGGCCGGCCGATCGACGGGACGTTCGTGCGCGTGCTCGACCCGGACGGAGGCCTCGCGGCGCCGGGCTCTCCGGGCGAGCTGTGCGCGGGCGGCGCCGGGCTCGCCCGCGGCTATCTCGGACGGCCCGACTCAACCGCCGAGCGCTTCGTTCCCGATCCGTTCGCCGCCGGCCCCGGCGCCCGCCTGTACCGCACGGGCGACCTGGTGCGCTGGCGGCCCGGCGGCACGCTGGAATTCCTCGGCCGGCTCGACCGGCAGATCAAGGTGCGCGGCTTCCGCATCGAGCCCGGAGAGATCGAGGCGGCCCTGGCGGCCTCTCCCCAGGTGGCTGAAGCCGCGGTTTTGGCAATCTCCGGCGGGGAGCGCCGTCTCGCCGCGTTCGTCGTTCCCGCTTCCAGGCAGGAGCCCACGCCCGCCGCCCTGCGCGATCACCTCCGCCGCCGCCTGCCGGCCTATATGGTGCCGTCCGCCTTCCATGTGCTGGAGGAGCTCCCCTTGACCCCCAGCGGGAAGATCGACCGCCGCGCCCTGGAGCGCCTGCGGCCCGCGGAGGAGCCCTCCGAGCCTCTCCAGGTCCTGCCGCGGGATCCGGTGGAGGAAATGGTGGCCGCCATCTGGGCCGACATCCTGGGGATCGCGGTCGAGCGGATCGGTCCGCGCGACGACTTCTTCGCGCTCGGCGGGCACTCGCTCCTCGCCACGCGCATCGGCTCCCGGCTGCGCCAGGCGTTCGGTGTGGAGGTGCCACTGCGGGACGTCCTGGAACAGCCCACGATCGAGGCTCTCGCCGGGCGGGTCCGCGGAGCCCTGGTGGACGAGACTGCGGGACCGCAGCCGCCTCCGTTCGTCCACGTGCCGCGGCGCTGCGATCCGCCCCTGTCCTTCGCGCAGCTCCGCCTCTGGATCATCGACCGGATCGAGCCCGGGACGGCGACCTACAACGTCGCCCTCGCGGTGCGCCTGGAGGGGGCTCTGGAGCCCGGCCTGCTGGCCCGCGCCTTCGGCGAGGTGGCGCGCCGGCACGAGGCGCTGCGCACCACTTTCGCTGTCGAGGGCGGCGAGCCGGTCCAGATCGTCCATCCGCCGGCACCGGTCCCGCTGCCGGTCGTCGATCTCGCGAGCCTGTCGGAAGCGGCGGGGCAGGTCGAGGCGCGGCGGCTGGCTCGGGAGGAGGAGATGCGGCCGTTCGATCTGGAGCGCGGCCCTGTGCTGCGCGCCGGCCTCCTGCGCCTCGCGACGGCGGAGCACGTCCTCCTCCTCACCCTGCACCACATCGTCTGCGACGAGTGGTCGATCCGCCTGCTCTTCCGCGAGGTGGTGACCCTCTACGCGGCCTGGCGCGACGGCCGGGAGCCCGTCCTTCCCTCGCTGCCCGTGCAGTACGCCGACTTCGCGGTCTGGCAGCGCGGCTGGCTCTCCGGCCCGGTGCTCGCGTCGCAGCTCGCCTTCTGGCGGAGCCGCCTCGCCGATCCACCGGTCCTCGAGCTGCCCACCGACCGGCCGCGCCCTCCGCTCCAGACCTTCCGCGGGGCGCGCCTCTCCTTTGCCCTGCCGGCGGAGACCTCGGCGGCTCTCCTGGACCTCGGCCGCCGTCGCAGCGCCACCGCGTTCATGACGCTCCTCGCCGCCTTCCAGGCTCTTCTGGCGCGGACCTCCGGCCAGACCGACCTGACCGTCGGCACCCCGATCACCGGCCGCACCCGCGCCGAGGTCGAAAACCTGATCGGTTTCTTCCTGAACACTCTCGTCCTGCGGTCCGATCTGTCCGGCGATCCGGGATTTGCGGAGATCGTCGATCGCGCCCGCGCCCGGGCTCTGGAGGCCTACGCCCACCAGGACCTCCCCTTCGAGAAGCTGGTGGACGAGATCGGTGTGCGGCGGAGCCTCGGCCACTCCCCCCTCTTCCAGACGCTCTTCGTCCTCCTTCACGCCACGCCACTGTCGGCGGAGGAGGCGGGTCTGCGCGCAGAGCCGGTCGAGATCGAGGGAAGCACCGCGAAGTTCGACCTCACCCTGTCGATGCAGGCCGGTGGAGAGGCCCTGACCGGGGTGATCGAGTACAACACCGACCTGTTCGACCGGACGACCGTGCTCCGCCTCGCCGAGCGCTTCCGCGTCGTCTGCGCCACCGCGGCCCGCGAGCCCGAGCGGCCCCTCTCGGACCTGCCGGTCCTCCCCGAAGCCGAGGCGCACCAGCTCCTCCGCGAGCACGACGACCGGCCGCTGTTCCGCGACGCGGAGGTCCACCTCTTCGATCTCGTCGCCGCCTGGGCCGAGCGCGCTCCGGAGCGGATCGCGGTGGAATGGGAGGGGGGCGCCTGGACCTATGCGGGCTTCGTCGGCCGCGCCCGGAGCCTGGCCGCCCGGCTGCGCGATCTGGGAGCGGGTCCGGACGTGCCGGTGGGCGTCCAAGCAGGCCGCGGCCCCGAGCTGGCTCTCGCCTTCCTCGCCGTCCTGGCCTCGGGAGGCGCCTATCTCCCGATCGATCCCGCCTATCCGGAAGAGCGCCGGAGCTTCATGCTGGAGGACTCGGGGACGGCGGTGACCCTCACCCCCGGCCCCTCTGCCGCAAGCGGGAGAGGGGAGAGGGATGGTCTCTCTTCGATGAGCTTTCGCGAGGAGCCCCCTAACCTACACCCCTCTCCTGCTTGCGGGAGAGGGGCCGGGGGTGAGGGCTCCGCCTATGTGATCTACACCTCCGGCTCGACGGGCAAGCCCAAGGGCGTTGCCGTGCCGCACCGGGTCCTGACCAACCTCATCCTCTGGCAGATCGATCCGGACCGCCCCGGCGCCACCCCTGAGCCCTTGCGCACGCTCCAGTTCTCCTCGCCGGGCTTCGACGTGTCGCTGCACGAGATGCTCTCCACCTGGTGCGCCGGCGGCACGCTCGTGCTGATCTCCGACGAAGACCGGCGCGATCCCGAGCGCCTGGCGCGGCGTCTGGCGGAGGCTCAGGTCGAGCGCCTGTTCCTCCCCTTCGTGGCCCTCCAGCAGCTCGCCGACCGCCTCGCCCGGCCCGAGACGCCCGTGCCGGGAAGCCTGCGCCGGGTCTTGACCGCGGGCGAGCAGCTCCAGGTCACACCGCAGGTGATCGAGGCCTTCCGCCGGCTCTCCGCGGCGACCGGCGGCACCACCTTGCACAACCAGTACGGCCCGTCGGAGACCCACGTCGTCACCGAGCTGGTGCTGGCTGGAGATCCGAACCGCTGGCCCGCGGTCCCCTCCATCGGCCGCCCCATCGCCGGCACCGCGGCCTACGTTCTGGACCGCGCCCTGAATCCGGTCCCCCTCGGTATCCCCGGAGAGCTGGCCCTGGGCGGCGTCGCTCCGGGCCGCGGCTATCTGGGACGCCCCGATCAGACCGCGGAGAGGTTCATCCCCGATGCCTGGAGCGATGAGCCGGGAGCCCGCCTCTATCGGAGCGGCGACCTGGCCCGTCTCCTGCCGGACGGCGCCATCGAGTTCCTCGGCCGTATCGATCACCAGGTGAAGATCCGCGGCTACCGGATCGAGCCCGGCGAGATCGAGGCCGTGCTGGCCGCGCATCCACGGGTCCGGGAGTGCGCCGTGGCGGTGCGCGAGGAGCGTCCGGGAGACCGCCGCCTGATCGCCTGGGTGGTGACCGAGGGCACGAACGGAGACTTCGCGCCCGCCGAGCTGCGCGATCATCTGCGCGCGAAGCTGCCGGACCCGATGGTCCCGACCGCCTACGTGCGGCTCGATGCGTTGCCCTTGACCGCCACCGGCAAGGTCCTGCGCTCGGCTCTGCCCTCGCCCGAGGCCGAGCGCCTGGCCGCCGCGCCCTTCGTCGAGCCGCGCACCGTCCTGGAGCGCGAGGTCGCGGCCGTCTTCCGCGAGGAGCTGGGCCTCGACCGCGTCGGCCGGGAGGACAACTTCTTCGACCTCGGAGGCCACTCGCTGACCATGGTCCACGCCGCTTCCCGGCTCACCGAGCGCCTCGCCCGTCCGGTCGCCGTCCTCGACCTCTTCCGCACCCCCACCGTCGCCTCCCTGGCCCGTCACCTCGGAGGAGACGAGGAGGCCCTCCCCGACCGCGAGGCCCTCGAAGAGCGCGCCACTGCGCGAAGGCAATCCCTGGGCAGGCGCAGGGAGCTGCGGCGTGGCCGGGGGTGAGGGCTCTGGCATAATAGCGACGTCATGGAAGAGGAGTTGTTGGAAACCGCCATCGCCGCCGCCCGCGCCGGCGCGGACGTCCTGACGCAGTACTTCCGCCGCGACGGCCTGCAGGTGTCCCGCAAGGGACAGAACGATTTCGTGACCGAAGCGGACAAGAAGAGCGAGGCCGCGGTCCTCGCCGAGATCCGCCGGCGGTTTCCCGACCACCGCATCCTGGCCGAGGAGGGGAGCGCGGCCGACCTCAATCCAGGCAGCGAGACCGAGTGGCTCGTCGATCCGCTGGACGGCACCACGAACTTCCTTCAGGGCCTCCCCGTCTGGTGCGTCTCCGTCGCCTGCCGCCGCGCCGGCCGGATCCTCGCCGGGGTGGTGCTCGACCCGGAAGGGGACAACCTGTTCGCCGCTCTCCGCGGGCACGGTGCGACCTGGAACGGCCGGCCCATGACCGTTTCCCGCCATCCAGGCCTCGACGGCGCGTTCCTGGCCACCGGCTATCCCTTCCGCGCCCTGTCGACCCTCGACGTCTATCTGGACGTCTTCCGCGACGTCTTCCGGCGGTCCAAGGCGATCCGCCGCTGCGGCGCGGCGGCCCTCGATCTCGCCTACACCGCGGCGGGCGTCTACGACGGCTTCTTCGAGTTCCGCCTCTCCCCGTGGGACATCGGCGCAGGTATCGTCCTGATCGAGGAGGCAGGAGGCGTCGTCACCGACCTCGATGGAGGAGCGGGATATTTCCGCGGCGGCAACGTGGTGGCCGGTAACAGAGACGTGCAGCGCGAGCTGTGGGAGGTGGTGGCGAGCCATGCGCGGGAGGTCGACGTCGACCGGCTGAACCCGCTCGGCCCTCCGGCGGGTTCCGCGGCGGGACCGGCATGAAGCTCCTGCGCGGCTTCCGGACCGGCCCGTCCGCCGAAACCGAGAGCTGGAGCGTCGAGATTCAGATCCACCCGAGCGACATCCGCCGGCGGGTGCGCTACCTCTTCCTCAGCCGTGTGCAGGTCACCCTCGTCTGCATCGTCGCCCTCGTCTACATCCTCTTCCTGGCCCTGGGCGCCGCGCTCGCGCCGGGTGTGGTGGGGGCATGGCTCAACGACCAGGAATACACCTCTCTGGCAGCCGAAAGAGCCAGCCAGGGGCAGCTCTTGCAGGCGCACCTGGAAGCCCTCGGACAGCTGGAGGAGAAGTCGGACGGACTCTACCTCGGGCTCCACAAGCTCTTCCTCGCCTACGGCCTGCCGCATGGCCGGCCGGAGAGCCCGCAGGGGCCGCTGTTCGCCGCGGAAAACGTCCCCGAGTCGGTCTATGCCAGCGCCGTCCAGGAGGGCAACCGGCGGAGCGTCCGCATCCGGCAGCGCCTCAGTCTGCTCGAAACCTCTCTGACCACGGTCCGGGCCTTCGAACGCGACCACCAGGACCGCGTCCGCCTCACCCCGTCGATCTGCCCGCTCTCCAACGACTTCGTGGTCACCAGCTCGTTCCGGCGCCGCCGCAGCCCGTTCACGCGCGAGCTCGACTTCCATCCGGGCCTCGACCTGGCGGCGCCGTCAGGTACCCCCATCCGCGCCACGGCCGACGGCGTCGTCGCCTTCGCCGGCCAGTTCTCGGCGGGACGCAGCCCTGCCTGGTGGCGCTTCGGCAACCTGGTGATCCTGCGCCACGACGACCTCTTCGTCACGATCTACGGCCACTGCCAGGACGTCCTCGTCAAAGCCGGCCAGACCGTGCGGCGGGGGGACGAGGTGGCCACCGTCGGCAACACCGGCTGGAGCCCCAGCCCGCATCTGCACTATGAGGTCCGCCGCAATACCGGCAGCGACTACGTTCCCGTCGATCCGACCATCCACATCCTCGACCGGCGCTGGCAGAACGATGAGCGCCTCCTGATGGGAAAGCCGCTCATTCCCACGCCAGGCAGCTGGGAGCCGCTTCCCCCGGGGATCCTGAGGTAGCCGCATGAGCCGTACACCCGCCGAAAACATCGCTCCAACGCTGCTCATCCCGCAGGGCACGCGCATCGAGGTGGACGCCGAGGGCCATCTCTCCATTTCCGCGCCAGGCAACCTGATCGTCCAGAACTCGGGCAAGTACGGGACCCTGGAGTCGGTGGGAGGCTCGATCCGCATCGACCGTGGAGTCGAGGTCGAGGCGGTGACCGTCCGCTGTGCCGACACCTGCTACGTGCAGGGCTTCCTGACCGCCTGGAAGGTGAGCGCACGCTGTCTCAACCTGGACGACTCGGCCCGCGCCCACGTCGTCCTTCAGGAGACCCAGCGCCTGGAGATCGGCCGCGATGCCCGCCTGGTGGGGAACTTCTCTTCGGAGAGGGAGATGCTGGGCCTCTTCGCACGCTTCGCCCAGCAGGTCCGTTCCCTGCCGTTCTTCGAGAAGCGGTCGGCTCCGGCGGCCGGTCTCCTCGCCAAGCTCGACGAGACCATCGACCTGCTGCCCACCCCCAAGCCCGCCGCCGACCTCCCCGAGCCCCTCCTCTTCGCCATGGTCCTCCTGGAGCGCGAAGCCGAGCACCACCACCCCCCGTCCTCGCGCCGCGCCATCGAGGAGCTGGTGAAGCTCCTGCGCGAGCAGGACCTGGAGACCCTCCGCCACACCTGGCGCCTTCTCTTCACCAGGATCGCCGAGCCGCGCGAGCACGCCCGGCGGGCGCGGGAGCTGGTGGAGGAGCACTACGGTGGGGCGGGGGCCTGAGCTTTCCAGAGAACCTTGTCACGCTGCGACCGGCAGCTGCACCCTTCCTTGTAGATACTTCCAAATAGCGAAGGAGGTATCTCTCTAAAAGGAGGAAGGGTATGAACAAGCTCGTTCACCGAGTCGCGGCCGGAGGTGTCCTTCTCCTGGGTCTCCTGACTCTCCCGGGGAGCGTCGCCGGGCAGGTGTTGCCGACCCCCAAAGCCTTCGTCTCCAATCTCGACGTCCGGTGCTACAAGATCCCCGACCAGCCGCCCCTGGGGGTCGGTCTGCGGCTGGATCACCTCAACCCGTACTTCGTCAGCAAGGGTCTCCCCTTCGAACAAGTCGTCCTCCAAGAGCCCCAGGACCTCTGTGTCCCGGTCTACAAAGAAGACCAGGTGCCGCCTCCCGATGTCCTGCCGTTCATCCGGTTTGTCGACTGGAAGTGTTACGGCATCAGCGGTCCGCCGCTCGATCTGCCGGTTCACCTCGATCATCTCAATCCGGTGATCGCCAAGATGTTCGGCCCGGTGGACGACGTCATCGTCCGCGAGCCGCAGCAGCTCTGCGTTCCCGTGGCGAAGAACAACACCTTCCCGCCGCCGGCCGTCATGAACCTGGTCTCCTGGCTGGACGTCAAGTGCTACCGGGTCGACAGCGACCGGCACCTCGGGGGTGAGCCGATCCTCCTGACCCACCTGAACCCGCTGTTTGCCGGTCTGCCTCCGGAGGTCGTCAAGTTCGTCGGGCCCGCGCCCAACCAGCTGTGCGTGCCGGTGGCCAAGAACCTGAGCTTCCCCCCTCCGGCCGTGCGCCAGCACATCGCGTACTCCGACGTCCTCTGCTACGACATCGACGGCCTGCCGCTCAACCAGCAGCTTATCCTGACTCATCTCAATCCGGTGCTGCGCAACATGGGGCTGCCGCCGGAGAACGTCTGGGTGACGGACACCCACAAGCTGTGCGTTCCGGTGGCCAAGAACGGGTTCTTCCCGCCGGGTTGATCCCGAAGGGGTCTGGGTTCCCCCTCTCCCGGGCGGGTGTGAGTGCGTGTGGGAGAGGGGGCCAGGGGGTGAGGGCCTACACGATCCTGTAGATCTCACGGTGGCCACCGTCGACGAGGTCCATGTAGCCCTCCATGGCCTGGCGCACCTCGGGCCGTGCGCTGAAGCTCTTCATGTGACCGTCGAACTTCGCGATGTCCTCGACCTCGGCCTGGAGGACCACGGTCCAGTAGGTGGCCACGTAGTCGACCATCACGCGGCAATTCTGGAATCCGTCCTCGCTTTCCATCGAAGGGATCGTCTGCTTGAATCGCTTGGCCAGTTCTCCGGCCTTGCCAGGTTTGCAGCGGAAGATGTCCCGGATCAGGTACATGGCGGATGCCCTCCTGGGCCGGCATTCTATGGTGCAAATGAAGCCGGCGCGGCCGGGGAGGCCCGAGGAGCGCCCCCGGCCGCCGCGTCGGATCAATCCTGCCCGAGGACGTCGAGACCGTCGATGTTGTCCACCCCCCGCAGGAAGAGCTGGGGCGGCCGGGTGTAGAGGCAGAAATAGCCAGCGAAGTCGGTGACGAACAACGTGGCCGGGGAGAAGTCGTCGGCGGTGCCCACCACGCCGTCCGCACCGGCGAGAGCCGGCGAGCCGGGCGCCAGGGAGAAGACCGCGACGTCCATATTCGGATCCATCTGGCCGGGGGCGCCGCCGTCCCAGATCACCAGGGCGTCGATGTCGTCAGCCGCGACGAGGCCGGCGTCGGCCGCTGTCGAGAACGGCACCCAGCCGCCTCCCGCCGGGGCAAAGAAAAGGTCGGCGCCGGAGCCGCCACCCAGGGATGGGCTCGCCGGGTCGAGGCTGAAGTAGATCCCGACGTCTTGGACGTGGTCGCCCGAGGGATCGAAATCGTCCAGGTCGAAGTCGTCGATGTCGTCCTCAACGCCCCCGAAGAACATGCCCGACGGAAGGAACGGAATCAGACGGTAATCGGTTTGCAGCCGGTGCTGGACCGGCGGGGGAGCCCCGAACAGGGCCGGCGCGCCGCAGGCCGCCGCGACGACCGCGGCCGGGCTCTGGCTCGAGAACACCTGGGTGCGCCACAGGTCGGAGGCGGCCTGGTTATTCATGGCCTCGGCGCGGTAGGGCGTGCCCATCTGCGCCAGGGTGTTCCGGTCGCCGGAGAACACGAAGATGTAGTTGAGGGTCGGCGGGGTCGGAGTATTGGCCGACAGGGCGTCGGCGTTGTCTCCAGCCACCAGGCCGTAGGCG
>WNGB01005671.1_pt1 | contig 21380 bp, 24 predicted proteins | sample 5400681 | NCBI WGS metagenome assembly WNGB01 (sample SAMN13153367, study PRJNA577476) | soil metagenome | isolation source: 115 cm soil or saprolite under grassland replicate 2 | place: USA:California | collected 2016-06-15
GACGTAGTGCTCGGCCATCCGGTCGGAAACCTGGCCAAGGTAGCGGCGGATGTGGGCCAGGGTGGCGCCGTGGCGCAGCAGGTTCGTCGCCAGGGTGTGCCGGGCCTGGTGCGGAACCCAGTGACCGAGGTCGAGCCCACCGATCCACGCCCGGAACGGCCCGTAGAACCACTCCTTGGACAGCGCCACCGTGCCGGTCGGGTTGGCCCGAGGGCTGGGAAACAAGGCCAGCCCGGCGCGCTGCTGTCCGTCCGGACGGTATCCGTACCGGGCGACGAACCGCTCCAGCGTCCTGGCCTGCCGGGCCGCCAGCCGCTCGTAGATGCGGTCCGGGATACGGATCGCCGCGTCGAGGTTGCCGACCTTGGTCTGGTCGTGCCAGAACATCGGCAACCCGCCGTAGCGTCCGATGCAGTCCCAGCGCACCTCCAGCACCTCGCCCAGGCGCCGCCCGGTGGCGATCAGCGTCTCCCAGATGTCGCGCACGCCGTGGTCGAGCGGGTCGTGGTCTTCGGCCAGCCGGCGCAGGTTGGTCTCGTCGGCCAGCGCCCGCGCGACCTCGTCCGGGAACGGCCGGCGGGGCCGGATCGGAAGCCCTTCGCCGGCGGGCAGCGCGGTGACGAACTGCCGATCCAGGCCGATCCGGTCGACGACCCCGCTGTCCAAGGCGTGGCGCAGCACCGCACGTACGCCGTTGAAGACCATCCCCCGGGTCGTGGCGGTCACCATCGATGGCTCGCCACCTGCCTTGGTGACGCCAAGCGACGGCCGGCCGTCGCGTTCGCGGCGGCGTTGGTCGGCGACGAACCGGTGCATGTGCCCGCCGCGCAGAACGCCGGGTCATGGCCGCCGCCGGGGGCGTCGACCGCGAGGAAGGCACCCAGTTCGACGCAGGCCCGCCGCAGGTTGTCGAAACTGCAGGCGGTGCGCGGGCGGCGCGGCGACTGCAACAGCCCGGCCAGGTGGTCCCAGGCCAGGTCCCGAAGCCAGACTTGCGGGATCCCGGTCAGGTCGAAGCGGCTGGTGCGGCGCGGGAACCGCACCCCGAAGTGCTCGGTGTCCAGGAGCCCAGTCTCGCGCGCCTCGTCCGGGGTTCGGTAGATCCGCCACAACTCGCCCGCGATCTCGCTGGCGATGCTGCGCATCGCACGGTCCGCCCTGTCGGTGGAGAACTCGGTCAGGGTGGTCAGCCCGGCCGTGCGGCAGGTGTTGACCACCTTCTGGGTCGCGCCGACGTCCCACTGGGTCGGTCGCGGCTGGCGGGTGTGCGCGAACAGGCCCCACTGGAACTCGGCCAGCAGCAACGGCCGCAGCCCGCGCAGGTTCAGCTGCGCTGAGCACGGCATCGGGTCGGCGCCGGCGCACCAGCCGCGAAACGCCGCCGCATCCTGATAGGACACCGGGGTCGCCCGGTCGTGCTGCTCGTACCGCTGCGACCACGCCGAGGGCAGTTCGGCGCCACCGGGCCGGCCGGCCTTGCGGTAGCGCGTCTCGTGACCAATACACAACCCCAGCGGAGACTCCGCCAACCACGGACACACCTCGACCAGACAATCGCCGTAGCCCGGCCACGTCTGCTGCTCGGCCAACCAGCCAGCCAATGCGGCGTCGTCTTCAACGCCGCGCTGTTTCCACTGGCTCAGATGCCGCCGGCACAGCCGCCACCGGGTATGCGCGGCCGGCCGGTCCGGGCAGACCCGGCACGCGGCCTGCTCGACCCATTCCGACGCCGGCAGCGGCTCCGCCGAGGCCAGGAACGCGGCCTTGCCCACACCGTGGCGGCTGGCCTCGCGGAACGCGCGTATGTGCACCGCGCACATGTCCGAGCTGCTGGACCGGACCCGCTCGCAGCCGGTGACCACGCACCACCACCGGTACGTCGGGTGGCCCAGGGGAATTCGCACCAGGTCCGTGCGGAAGATCGGCTCGAACGACGGTGAGCCGATCAGGGCGGTGAGGATCTCCAGCCGGTCCCGGCCGACCCGGTCCGGTCTGGTCGGCTGCGGCAGCAGGGCCAGGCCAGCGGTCACCGGTCTTCGCCCCACACCGTGCGCAGCGCGGCGTCGAACGCCGGGTCGTGCACATCGACGTGGGCGTAGATCTCGTCGACGACCGAGGTGGACGCCCAGCCGCCGGCGTCGCGGGCGATGACCAGGTTCCCGCCGGCCGCATCAAGTACCGCGGTGGCGAAGCTGTGCCGAAAGGCGTGCGGCCGGATCGGGCCGAGGCCCACTCGCCGTCCGGCCCGCGCCAGCATCCGCCGCGCCGCGACCGGCGCCCATGGCTGACCGCAGCCGGCGCCGGACAGCTGCACCAGCAACATGCCATGCCCCGCGCCAGCACGCTGGGTACTCGCCGGTAACATAGTCGAAGTAGGTGTGGACCATCGCCGGGCTGACCCGCTTGATCAGCCCACCGGTGACCGTGCTGGTCTCCACGCGCCACGGGTGCTTGCTCTTCGCCTCCGCCCGGTTCGGGCTGCCAGGCCGGTGACACACATGCACGTGGGGCGCGCGGCACTGCCCGCAGTCGGCGTCCTCGCGCAAGTGCAGGTCCACCAGGTGCAGCCCGCACAACTCACCAATTCGGAAGCCGCCGTCGGAAAGCCACGTCACCACCAGCCGATCCCGGGCCGTACGCACCTGGCCCAACAGCCGTTCCCGAGCGCCCTCCGGCAGCATCTTCGGATGCCGCCGGTGCGGGCCACGCGGAGCCAACGGGTTCGCCGGCACCTTCGCCTTCACGTGGCCGAGAAACGCTCGCCGCCGGTCCGCCCGCGATGGCAGCCGGGTCCGGCCCAGCAGTTCGCCGAGTTCTCCATTGACGCCAAGCGACGCCTGGTGCAGATAGAACCCCTTCAGACACGCCGCGGCCGTCGACAACGCCGCACGGCCGTACGGCCGCTTGCCCTCCCGCCACGGCTGACCCAGCGGCACGCGAACGTCACCGCTCAAGGTCCCGCAGCCCGACCGCCGCCACCTCCAGGCACTCCCGGTCCAGCCACCGCAGATGATCCACCAACACGTAGGCGTACGTCCGCTGCGTACCCGAACCGTCATGCCGCCGCAGGAACCGGTCCGCCTCCACATGGACCCGGCCCTCCGGACAGACGATCGTCCACCCACGACCGCCGTCACCGGACCTGATCTCTTGAACCCGGAAGTCTCCAACCACAACCGTGCGAGCCAACGTGCCCCCCGTGCCGATGCCGAACAGGTCGGACGTGCCCGACCCGGTCGGTAAACGAGCACGGGACGTCCCTGGTCACAGGCCAGGGCGAACGTCGCGGACGGCTCTACCCGCGGTCGGTAAAGTTCCGAAGCGCGTAGTTGCCACCGTGGCCGTTCACGATGACTAGCCGCTCGACGCCAGATGAGCGCAACGACTCGTCGATGTCCTCTACAACCGCGATCAGTGTCCGTGCGCTGATGCTGACCGTGCCGGCGAAGCCGGCGTGCTCATGCGAGCACGAGATCGTGACTGGCGGCAGGAAGAGTAGCGGGTAGTCGGCGGCGAGGCGCCCAGCGACCAGGCAGGCGACAACCGTGTCCGTGACGAGCGGAAGGTATTCGCCATGTTGCTCGAAGCTGCCCACAGGCAGCAGGGCCGTTCGAGCGGCGCGTGCGCGTTCATCCACGGAGGTGACCGTCGGCAGCAGGAAGTCCACCCGTTTAGGGTGCCACGAACTGTGATCCATGTAGTCGGTCGGTGGAGGGCCGCGCCCGCGCTGAAGGCACGCACTCGGCCAGGCCCGGATCTGGACCGATCCACCGCCGGGCTGGCGTCGGCGACCTCGTGGCCGGGCTCGCCCGGGGAACCCGCTGTTCGAAGGTAATTTGGGGAGTCCCAGCCAGCGCACTCAACTTCAACACCCTCAGCCGGACAGGACAGTCGGTCATTGGTTGGGGTCGAAGGAGAGCAGCACCGGTCGGCCGTTAGGCCCGTGCGGGACGGGGTAGTAGCTACGGTGGGTGGTGGGGTCGACGGCGACGACGTGGGCATTGTCGGCGAGGTGGGCGCGGCCGGTGACGGTCAGGTGCCGGTCGTGTTGGTCGAGGATGGTCAGCCAGCCGCTCTCGGCGGCGACGTAGAGCCGGCCGGCGGTCGGGTCGTAGGCGAGGACGTCGGGGTCGTCGCCGACGCGTTGGGTGTCGAGGATCTGCCAGGTGTTCAGGTCGATGGTGAGCAGGGTGGCGTTGGCGTCGCAGGCGACGAACGCGAGCCGGTGCGCGGGGTCGAGGGCCAGGCCGTGGTCGTGGTCGCAGCCGGGCAGCGGCACCCGCTGGGTGACAGTCAGCCTGTCCGGGTCGATCACGGCCAGGATGTTGCGGCTCTGCACGTCGACGAGCATCCGCCCGGTGGTGGGGTCGTAGGCGACGTTGCCGGCCTCACCGCCCACCTCGACGGTGCCGCGGACCTGCCCGCTGTCGGCGTCGACGACGGTCTCCGAACCGCCGGTTTCGTTGGTGGTCCAGATCGTGTTGTGGACCGGGTCGTAGGCCAGCCCGTCGGGGTAGTCGCCGGTGGGTGCCTGGCCCAGGCGGGCGCCGGTGTCCTCGTTGAGGATGACGAGGTGGTTGGTGCCGGTGGCGGTGGCGTAGACGCGGTGCCGTTGGGTTACGACGAGGACGCCGTGGGCCTGGTCAACGCCGTCGATGACGCGGACCACCCGATTGGCGCGGATGTCGATCTCGATGACCTGGCTGGCGCCGAGGTGGGCGACGAACAGCAATCCGCGCTCGGGGTCGAGGCTGGCATAGTCGAAGCGGGAGCTGTCGCCGGGCAGGCCGATCTGGCCGGCGGGGCGCAGCGGCAGGGCCACCTTCGGCGGGGTTCGGTGCCGCGCCAGCAGCACCGTGGCCACTATGGCGACGGCCGCGGCGGCGACTGCGGCGGTCAGCCATATCCATCGGCGGCGGCTGCGGCGCTCGGGTGGGGTGACCTGCATCGTGTCAGCGTTCACGGTTGGGGAACCTCGGTGTACGAGCCGGTTTCGATGCGGGCGTTGGTGGGGCTGCTGCGGGTGGGTGGGGCGGGTTGCAGCGGTAGTTGGAGGGACACGTCGGCGCCGCCGTCGGGGTGGTTTGTGGCGTGGGCGGTGCCGGCGTGGCGGTGGGCGATGGCGGCGACGATGGCCAGGCCGAGGCCGGTGCCGCCGCCGGTGCGGGCGGTGTCGGGGCGGCTGAAGCGCTGGAACGCCTTGGGGAGGAAGTCGGGTGGCAATCCGGGGCCGTGGTCGCGCACGTGCACCTCCAGGTGATCCTTGGTGGTCTGGGCGGTGATGTCGACCGGTCCGGCACCGTGGCGCACGGCGTTGTCGATGAGGTTGGCGACGGCGCGTTCGAGTTGCCGGGCGTCGGCGGCGGCGGTCAGGCTGTCGGGGCAGCGCACCCGGATCGGGCGGCCAGCTGCGACGGTCTCGTAGCGATCGGCAACCCCGCGCAACAGCCGCGCGAGGGCGACCGTTTCCACTTGTGAGCCGGGGCTGCGGTCGGTGCGGGCCAGCAGCAGGAGGTCTTCGGCGAGGGCAACGAGGCGGTCGGTATCGGCCAGGGCGCCACGCAGCGCGGCGTCGGTTTCGGCTGGGGTGCGGGGGCGGTGCAGGGCGAGTTCGAGTTCGGTCTTGAGCAGGGCGAGCGGGGTGCGCAGCTCGTGGCTCGCGTCGGAGACGAAGTCGCGTTCGCGCTCCAGCGCGGTATGTAGCCGGTCGAGCATGTCGTTGAGGGTGGTACCGAGGCGGGTGAGCTCGTCGCGGCCGGGTGGGAGAGGCAGCCGCTGTCCGGCGGTGTCGGCCGTGATCGCGGCGGCCTGGCCGCGCATCCGGTCGACCGGGCGCAGGGCAGCGGTGGCCAGCAGGTAGGCCGCGCCGGCAGCGATGAGCAGCACCAGCGGGAATGCGGTCCACAGCTCGGTTTGCAGGTCGGCGACGGCGTGGTCGCGGTCGGTGAGGCTGGCGGCGACCACCACAACGGCGTCGGTACCGATCGGGATCGCCAGCAGCCGCGCCCGGCCGTTCAGGCCCGCCACATGTGCCCGGTCAAGCAGCAGGGACCGGGTCCGAGCAGTGGCCACCTGTGCTGGAGTCAGCAGCGGGGTGCTGCCGATGCGCGGGGACGCGGCACGGACCTGCCCATCGGTGGAGATCAGTTGCGCGGCGGTGTCGGCGTCCTCGCCCAGCCGGTGGGCGGCCAACTCGGGCGGGACGGTGGCCAGGTCACGGGCGCGGTCGGCAAGCGCGTCGTCGATGGCGGCGTCCAGGGCGTGCCGGAAGTGCAGCACCGTGCCGGCGCCGACGCCGGCCAGGGCGAGCGCCATCGCCGCGGTGAACACCGCGGTCAGCCGCAGCCGGATCGGTAGCCGCCGCATCACTGGCGGGTCGCCTCCGCCCGGCCGGTGGGCTGTGGGATGGGCCGGCCGCCGTCGCGGCGCAGCCGGTAGCCGGCGCCTCGCACGGTCTCCAGCGAGGTGACCCGGAACGGGCGGTCGATCTTGTCGCGGAGCGAGCGGATGTGTACGTCGACGACGTTGGAGCGGGTCTCGGCGGCGAAGTCCCAGCAGTGCTGCAGTAGCGCGTCGCGGGTCAGCACCGTGTCGGGGTGGCGCAGGAACGTCTCCAGCAGCGCGAACTCCTTGGCCGTCAGGTCGATGGCGATCTCGCCGCGGTGTACCTGGCGGGTCGCCGGGTCCAGCCGCAGGTCCCCGGCGCACAGTACGGTGGGCCGCTCCACGCCGCCGCGGCGGGCCAGCGCCCGGATCCGGGCGAGCAGTTCGACCAGGCTGAATGGCTTGGTCAGGTATCGTCCGCGCCGCCGTCCAGGCCGCGGACCCGGTCGGCGACCGCGTCGCGGGCCGTCAGCATCAACACCGGGGTCCACACCCCGCGCCGGCGCAGCCGGGCGCACACCTCGAACCCGGAAGCACCGGGCAGCAGGATGTCGAGCACGATCACGTCGTAGCCGACGGCCACCGCCTGGTCGTAGCTGGCGTCGCCGGTGGCGGCCACGTCGACGGCGTAGCCCTCCTCGACCAGCGCACGGCGCAGCAGGCCGGCCATCTTCGGCTCGTCCTCGACGATCAGAACCCGCACCCGAGCACCTCCCTGGCTGCCTGATCGTGGCCGGCCCGGATGAAGGTGAGATGAAGTTCGGCCCTGGGGCGGCTGGCTTCATGCCTGCTTCATCCAAGCGGACTACCTGTTGTGGTGTTACCACGGTTACCCCGCCGGCGGCCCGCTGGCGTAGGGGTGCGGGCCGCCAGGAAGGAGACGACATTGATGGCGGCGATGAGCAGGAAGACCAGGATCGGTATCGGGGTGGCGGTCGGGGTACTGGCGTTGGCCCTGGCCGGGATCGGCACCGCCTACGCGATGGGCGGCGACGATGACGCGGTCACCGGCGCGACCGCCGACCGGGCCCGCGCGGCCGCGGTGCTGGCCGTGCCGGGCGGGCGGGCCGGCACGGTCGACCGGGAGCCCGGCGAGGGCAACGCCGCCTACGGCGTGGCCGTCACCCAACCGGACGGGACCCGCGTCGAGGTGCACCTGGACGCCGCCTTCACCGTCTTGGGCGTGCAGCCCGCCGGGCAGGGACCGCGACGGTGACGACGGCTGATGCCAGCCAGACCGCCGCATCGGCGTCGCACATCGTTCGGCTCAGTACAGGTAGACGTCGACGAGGAACGCCGCCAGCCCGCACACCGCGGCGTAGCCGACCACCCGCCGCGCCGGCAGAGCAGGCAGCACACCCGCGCCGAGCAGCAGGCCAGCGGCTGCCAGCGCGAACACCCCGGAGCCGGTGTCCTGCCAACTGGCCGGCAGCACCACCACGGGGGCGTCGGTGAAGAACCGGTCGCCGTGCGCGGCGCGCAGGATCGCGTTCCACGCCGCCGCCCCAGCCGCGGTGGCCAGGCCCCCAGCGAGGGCGGCGGGCAACCGGTGGGACCGGGCGAGGACAGCGAGCGCGACGGCGGCCACGGCGCCGGACAGCACGGCGCCGTAGGTGATCTGGACCCAGCTGATCATCGTTTGGGCTCCCGGACGGGTTCGGTACCTGGCTCGACGGGCGAGTGTAACCCCGGTTGCAACATCCATGCCGGGTCGACCGATCGGACACGAACGATCAACGGAGGTTTGGGATGCTGAAACTGCGTACAGGCTTGGCGATTGCGATCATGGCGGTGGTGGGCGCCGGTACCACCGCGGCCACCGCGGCGGCCAGCCCGGGCGGGACGGACCCCGCGCACGAGCATGGGCACGGGCGCCTGGTCCGGCCGGTGGTGACCACCGACGCCGACTGGGCACCCGTCGTTGCCGCGATCGGACGAACGGGCAAGCTGTCCGCCGACGGGCTGTCCTACCGGGTGGGCTTCCCCCGCCGGGACCTGACGGTCGCCTCGTACGGGGTGACGATCGCACCCTCGTTCGCCCTCGGCGGCTACGCCGCGTTCGCCCGCTACCCGGACGGGCACGCGATGCTGATGGGCGACCTGGTGGTCACCGAGGCCGAGGCGCCGGCGGTCACCGACGCGCTGCAGGCCGGCGGGCTGACCCAGAGCGCGATCCACAAGCACCTGCTGGCCGAGTCGCCGCCGCTGTGGTGGATGCACATCGGCGGCATCGGTGACCCGGCCGCCCTGGCCCGGGCGGTCAAGGCCGCCGTCGACGCCACCGCCACCCCGCCGCCGGTGCCGCCGTCCCCGCCGGGCACGGTCGACCTGGACACCGCCGGCATCGACGCGGCACTGGGCGGCAAGGGCACCGTCGACGGCGGGGTGTACAAGTTCACCTTCGCCCGCCGGGAGACCATCAGCGAAGACCGTCACGTCATCCCACCCGGCCTGGGGGTCACCACGGCGCTGAACTTCCAGCCGCTCGGCGGCGGCCGGGCCGCGATCAACGGCGATTTCGCCATGACCGCCGGCGAGGTCCAGCACGTCATTACGGCGCTGCGCCACGGCGGGATCACCATCGTCTCGCTGCACAACCACGCCCTCGACGACCACCCGCGGCTGTTCTACACCCACTTCTGGGCCACCGGCGACGGCGTAACCCTCGCCCGGGCGCTGCGGGCCGCCCTGGACCAGACCGCCACCGCCAGGTAACCGGAACCGGCGCGGATCGACCGCGCCCACGATCACCACCAAGACAAGGAGGGTTCGTCCCGCTCGCCGAGGTCACACCGCTCGCCGGGCGCGCCGACACCGACTCGTGGGTGCCGGCCCGCCCCGGCGAGCCGGCATATTGGAGCGGCAGTGTCACCGCCGGCAACGGCCATGATCTCGGTGAGGGCGGTGCCGCCCGGGACCGTGCGACCGCCGGCACCGGGCCCGGTCGGCACCCGGCCCCGGTCACACTCGACACTCGGCCCCGCCCAACACCGCCTCCACATCGAGCCGGTGGACAGTCCGCTACGCCAACCCAGCAGCGAAGAAGGGACAGTCACACATGAGCGACACGCCACCGCCTCATCGGCTACGGGTCACGCTATCGGTGCCCCTGGCCCTGGCCAGCCTCGCGCCAACCGGCTGCACCCGTAGCACCAACCGCGAGCCGCGATCCGCCGCGGGCAGCCCCGCTCCCGCTGGCCAGGTGAGCACCTACACCTTCGACGCCGAGGGCGGCCTACCAGCGCACTCGGAAGTCTTCGCCGGTGACTGGAGACCACGACCAGAACCTGGGACCCCGTCGAATCCGAATGCGCTCTGCCAGAGCGGCGTACACCAGTTTCCCGCCATCGCCCTGGGCCCGGACAACTACCAGAACCTGGTGCTCACGGCCCGGTTCAAAGCCATCTCGGGAAAGGAGGACCAGGCTGCGGGCCTGATCTTCCACGTTCAGGACAAGGACAACTACTACATCCTGCGAGCCAACGCCCTGGAGAACAACGTCAACTTCTACGTCTATGCGGGAGGGCAACGATCGGTCCTCAACGAAGGACAGGCCACCGTGTCGGCCGGCCAGTGGCACGAACTCCGCGCCGAAATCACGGGCCAGCACATGACCGGCTACCTCGACGGCAAACAGGTGGTCGCATCCACCGACAACCGGTTCGGCGCCGGACGGATCGGCCTGTGGACCAAAGCCGACTCAGTCACCTGCTTCGACGACGTCACCGCCACCGCGCGCTGAGGTCGGCGAACGCCGCTGTCGAGGGCGCGCAGGTGTCGGGTCGGATCCGGGAAGGTGACTGGTACCGCCAACCACCGTGGGCAACCTCCTCGACCCGCGCGTAGCAGACAGACGTGAAACCGTGGTTACACTGGGGCCGTGAAAGATGGTGCCGCTGTCGGCCGGTGGGTGTTGCTGTGCTACCGGCTGCCCCGCGAGCCGTCCACCCCGCGGATCACCGTGTGGCGTAAGCTCAAACGACTCGGGGTGGCGCAACTGTCCGACGGCCTGGTTACGCTGCCCGCCGATGCCCGTACCCGTGAGCAGCTGGAGTGGATCGCCGACGAGATCGGCGAGGCCGGCGGGGAGGCGTCGATCTGGCTGGCCCAGCCCGCCTCCGCCGCCCAGGAACGCGACCTCGCCCGCCGGATGGCGATCGCCCGGGCCGCTGAGTACACCGCGGTGAGCGCCGAAGCGAGCACCGCCGCGACCGGTGGGCAGCGGGAGCGACGGCGCATCGCCGACCGGCTGCGCGCCGAGCTGCGTCGCATCGGCCGCCGCGACTACTTCCCCCCACCTGAACGCGACGCCGCGCACGCTGCCGTGCGTACGCTCCTCGACCACGCCACGGCCGACGACCGCCACGCCGCCGCCCTCACCGACGACTCGGAGGAGATGCCCTCGTGAGGTGGGCCACCCGCCCCGGAGTACACATCGACCGGGCCGCTTGTGCCTGGTTGATCCGCCGATTCCTCGACCCGCAGGCCGAGTTCGTGTTCGTCACCGACCCGGACAAGCTCCCAGCGGATGTGGCCGGGTTCGACATGCGGGGCGTGGAACTGTCGCATCACACCGGCGCCGACGGGGCGGTGGACTGCAGCTTCGAGACGATCCTGCGCCGCCACGACCTGACCGATCCGGTGCTGTGGCGCCTCGCGCAGATCGTGCACGAGGCCGACCTCGACGACGAACGCTACGACGCTCCCGAAGCGCCCGGCCTCGACGTCGTCCTGCGGGGTCTGTCGATGGTCTGCGACGACGAGCGGATCCTGGAGCTGACCGGGCCGATCTTCGACGGGCTCTACGAGTACCACCGCCGCGCCATGCTGCTGGGCCGGGAGCCGGCATGACCCCCGCCGAGCCGGACCAGCCGACCGACGACACCGGCGACCTGCGGCCGGCCGCCCAGCCCGAACCCGCGACTCAGCCCGAGACTGCCGGCGACGCGGTCCGGCCCGATGTGCGCAGCGTGCCGCTGCACACGTTCCTGGGCTACTTCCTCGGCCTGGGCACCTGGGGGTTCGGCGGCCCGATCGCCACCGTCGGCTACATGCAACGCGACCTGGTCGAGCGCCGCGCCTGGCTGACCCGCCAGGACTTCCTCGACGGCGTCGCCCTGGGCCAGACCATGCCCGGCCCGCTCGCCGCGCAAGTCGTGATGTGGCTGGGGTACCTGCGCGCCGGCACCCTCGGCGCGCTGGTCACCGCGGCGGCGTTCATCGCCCCGTCGTTCCTGCTCGTGCTCGCCGTCGCCATCGCCTACGCCCACTACCAGGGCCTGCCCGTCGTGCAGGCGCTGTTCCACGGCATCGCCCCCGCCGTGATGGCCATCATCGCGGTCGCCGCCTACAAGCTGGCCCGGCTGACCAACCGCCGCGACCTACGACTCTGGATCATCAGCGCGATCCTCGCCGTGGTCACCGCGGCGACCGGGGCCGAGATCGCACTCCTGTTCATCGCCGCCGGCCTGCTCATGATCGCCCTGGACGCGCCGCCGCGCTGGCTACGCCGACCCACCACCCCGGCCGCGGTGATCGCACTGCCTCACCTCGGTCGTCTGGCCGGCAAGGGCCTGGCCGGCAAGGCACTGGCGGCCGGCGTCGGTGGCGGTACCCTGCTGGCCCTGGGCTGGTTCTTCCTCAAGGCCGGCGCGTTCATCTTCGGCAGCGGCCTGGCCATCGTGCCCTTCCTGCGCGAAGGCGCCGTCCACCAACACTACTGGCTCACGGACGGGCAGTTCCTCGACGCCGTCGCGATGGGGCTGATCACCCCCGGGCCGGTGGTCATCACCGCCACCTTCATCGGCTACCTCGCCGCCGGCTGGCAAGGCGCCCTCGTCGCCACCGTGGCGATCTTCACCCCGATCTTCCTCGGCGTGGTACTGCCCGGCCGGTGGTTCATCCGCCACCGCGACAACCGGCAGATCCAAGCCTTCGTCAAGGGCGCCACCGCCGCCGCCGCGGGCGCGATCGCCGGCGCGGTGGTGGTGCTGTCCCGCCAGACCATCACCGACTGGCCCGCCGCCGCCATCGCCGTGGTATCGCTCGGGCTGCTGCTGCGCTGGAAGGTCAAGGAACCCATCCTGGTCGGGCTCGGCGCCGCCGCCGGCATCGCCCTGCACTGGCCCTGGTGAGCGCCGTGCGGCTCGGGGCCAACACCGCGGACATCGGGTGGATCCTGACCGCCCAGGCGGGGCGGGCGTTCGGGTACGGCCTGGCCGCGGTGCTGCTGGGCGCCACCCTCGCCGCCAGGGGCCTGACCCCGCCCCAGGTCGGCCTGGTCCTCGCGGCGGTCGTCGCCGACACCGTCGTGGCCAGCCTGGTCGTCGGCGCGCTGGCCGACCGGCTCGGCCGCCGCCGCACCTACCTCGGTCTTTACCTCGCGCTCGCCGGCACCGGCGTGGTGTATGCGTCCACCAGCCGGTGGCCGGTGCTAGCCGCGGCCGCGCTGGTCGGGGTGCTCTCCACCGAGGTCGTCGAGTCCGGCCCGTTCACCACCGTCGAACAGGCCATGCTCGCCACCGCCGCGACGGACCAAAAACCGCTGGTTACCGGGTTCGGCCGGTACAACTGGCTGCAGCACCGCTACACCGCCTCCACCACCCTCGCCGGGGTGGTCATGTTCGTCGTCGGACTGCTGCAAACCGCCAGCTTCCTCGCCGCACCCCGCATCGCCCGCCGCATCGGGCTGCTCCCCACCATGGTGGCCACCCACCTGCCGTCCAACCTGCTGCTCGCCGCCCTCGCCATCGCACCCTCCCTGTCCGCCGCCGTGGGGCTGCTGCTCGCCCGCACCGCACTGTCCCAGATGGACGTGCCCACCCGGCAGGCGTACGTGATGACCCTCGTGCCGGCCGGACAGCGCAGCCGGGCCGCGGCGGTCACCAACACCGCCCGCTACCTCACCCGGCCGGTCGGAACGGCCCTGCTCGGCCCCGCCCAGCTGCTCCCACCGGAGCTGCCGTTCCTACTCGCCGGTGCCATCAAGACCGGCTACGACCTGACCCTATGGACCTGGTTCCGCCACGTCCTGCTGCCCGAACCCACACCCGCCGGCACACCGTCTGGAGGCACCACATGAAGTGGGTCACCCGCGCCCGACCCAAGACCGACCGGATCGCCTGCCCCTGGCTGATCCGCCGGTTCATCGACCCCCACGCCGAGATCCTCTACGTGCCCGCCGACCAGGTCCTCGACGCCGCGGCCCGCGAAGGCGCGCAGTCGTTCGACGCCAAGGACGCCACCTACACCCACCGCGACAACAAGTGCACCTTCGAGGTCCTCATCGACGAGCACCACGTCGGTGACGACCCGGCCCTGGCCCGCCTGGCCAAGATCGTGCACGCCGCCGACATCGCTGCGGACCTGCACACCGACCCCCTCGGTCCGGGACTAATGGCCATTGGGGAAGGCGGCCTCGAAGTCGAGGATGACGACCAGCGACTGCTTCAGCGCGGCTTGTTCGTCTACGACGCGCTTTACGCCTGGTGCCACCGCCACCCCACACCGCCGAAGTAGTAGCCCGCCGGATCGGGCGCGACCGGCCGGCTTCCATACAGCCAGACAGGAGACAGACAGGTGCCCGCCACCAAGCGCACCACCAAGGCCGAAGCCCGCCGCGCCCGCGCGGCAGCCGGACGCGAGGCCGCCCGCCGCGGGCAACGCCGCAAGCGCCTGCTCGCCTACGGTGGCGTCGCCGCCGCCGTGCTCGTAGTCGCCGTAGCGGTGACGCTGGTGATGACCGGACGCCACCCCCGCCCATCGAACACCGCATCCACGCCGGCAGCCCAACCCTCCGCGGCGGTACCGGCGTGGCCGGCCCCAGCACCGGCCGACGTTCCCGCCGCGGTCAAGGCCGCCGGCCTACCCCTGCTCACCATGGAAGCCACCGACGTGCACTTCCACGCCCACCTCGACATCCTCGACAACGGCCAACCTGTCACCGTGCCGGCACACATCGGGCTCACCCCAAACTCCGTGTCCAGCATGCACACCCATGACGAACGCGGGGTCATCCATATCGAGTCCCCGACGGCCGGCCGGTTCACCCTCGGCCAGTTCTTCACCGAATGGAAACAGCCGCTGTCCGCCAGCTGCGTCGGCGCCCTGTGCGCCAGCACCGACAAGCCGCTACGTTTCTACCTCGACGGCCAGCCCTACACCGGCGACCCCACCCAGATCGAACTCAAAGCACACCAAGAAATCGCCATCGTCTACGGCGCCCTGCCCACCGGCACCACCCCACCGGCCAGCTTCACCTTCGACCCCGGCGAGTGACACCGGTGTCAGCGAACCAGCCCGCTGAGCCACGAAGAGCTACTGGCGATGCAAGCGATGCCCACGAGCACACCCACCGGCAGCCCCTCGATCGATAGCTGGCGGGCCCATCCACCGTTGGCGCCGGCCGACGGCAGCGGCAGCTTCAACCCGCACCGGCAACCCATGGATTACAACCCCGACACACCCGGTCAATCGACTGCGGCATGTCGGACGCGGACGGCCCTCGCGGACATGTAGTCTGCGTGAAGACAAAGGTCAGAGCACGGATTCGGCGCATGGCGGTCGGTAAATCGAACATCGTTCAAGAGGCAAGCATCGACGGACCGTCCATGGCGCTGTTCCCCGGCCGCCACGACTGGAACCGCGCCCGCGCCGATGCCGGCCTCGCCACCAGCAGCCACGACGACATGCACGCCGGAGAACTGGAAACCTCGATCCTGCTCCACACCAGTCCCCACGTCGTCCACGACAGCAACGGCACCGCCGACTTCGACGCCCCCACCGGCCTCACCTGCTGACTCTCGGCATGCGGGGCTACACCGACACGGGGGTCATCGGCAAACCATCCCTCGGGACTGCCGCCAAAGGCAAAGCGATCATCGAGAGCCTCCTCAAGTCGTTCAACGAGCAGCTCCAACTGCTTGGCGGCTCCCGGTGAGCACGCCGGCCCGCACTCCTTCATCCAGCAGCACGAACGTCAGGCATCAACGCCGACGGTGACTCCTTATAGGCGCAGGACGAAGATCCTAACTTGCGGCTAATTCCCCCGAAGGGCTGCCCCGGGCCCTTGGACAGCGGCGCAGCCCGCCTCGACGGCAGGCAACCGCTACCGCCTCCGGAAGTGGTCGACGGCGTGCCCGTGCGAGGGCGAACGCACCGAGGGCGGCGTCGCCGGCGCTCTGCCATGCGGACAAGCTAGTTGTCCGCATGGCAACCGTAGCGGTGCGCCAGCGATTCGAGCCATCGTCGAGTGGCACTAAAGAGAGGTTTGTTAGAGGTTTGTTTCCTCCACTCCCGCGCCGGGTAGGCGCGGGTTCCGCCCGGCTGGCGCTGGCGAGCAATCCTGCCACCGCCGGCATCGAGACTGCGGCGGGCGAAGTACGCACACCGCTGGCGGCCCAGAGTTGGACTTCTCGTCCATGTCATGCACGGAGGTACGGCGTTGAAGGCCGGGACGACGCTCAGCGGGCCCGCATCGTCGCGGCGCTCCACCGGAAGCGCGGAGATCGTGGTGGGGATTCCCAGCCTGAACGAGGTGTCGACTATCGGCGACGTCGTCACGGTTGCTGTCCAGGGACTGCGGCGGCTCGGCGTCATCGACCGCGCTGTCCTGGTCAACGCCGACAACAACAGTCGAGATGGCACTTCCGACGTGTTCGCCGCGGCGGCGGGCTCGACGCCACACGAGGTGGTGAGCACGCCTGCGGAGAACAGCGGCAAGGGTACGAACGTGCTGGCAATCATGCAGGCGGCGTCCCGGCTGGATGCCCGGCGGGTGATCCTGCTCGACGCCGACGTCCGGTCGGTCGAGCCCGGGTGGATCGGCCGTCTGTTGGAGGCCGTTGACACCGACGAACCTGCGCTGGCGACCCCGGTATACCGGCGCAACCGATTCGAGGGCAACACGACGAACCACCTGATCAGTCCGTTGATCGGCGCCACCCTCGGCGCGCGCGTCGAGCAGCCGGTGGCCGGCGACTTCGCGTTCAACCGCGCCCTGCTGGATGCGGCGGTGACCTGGCCGGTACCGGGAAGTGCATATCTTTACGGCATCGATGCCCACATGTGCGCCCACGCGGTGGTGCACGGGGCGCGGGTCGCTCAGGTGCCACTTGGCCGAAAGATCCACAATCCGGGGTTTCCGAAGATCCTGCATGGTTCGCAGCAGATGGTCGATGCCCTGCTGCACGTCATCGCCCGTTGCGGACGGCCCGTTCCGATGCGCCTGGCCGGGCCCGGGCACCGGAGGGCAACCGACGACCACGCTGTACGACCGGATGCCGCGCTGATCCGCCGAACCGTGGACAAGGCGACGCGCTACCTGGCCTTGGAACGGACCGACATCGTCCGGCTGTATCCCTCGCTGCGCGGCGCATCGCAGGCACCGTGGGGCTACCGAATCGATCATCGCCTTTGGGCACAGTTGATCGCCGATCTGCTGACCGCCCTGGCCGCTGGCGAATCGGAAAGGGCCAGGGATCATCTGGTCGCCCTGTATCTGAGCAGGGTGATGACCTACTGGGAGGAGATCGAAGGCCGCTCCCCAGCCCAGATCGACACCCTGCTCGACACCCAGGCCGAAGCGGTGGCCGATGCGGTCAGCAGTCGAGACTTGACCTTCAGCGGGGCATCGCTGCCGATGACCTTCCGCGCCGGATTCTGGGCGAAGGACGTGCCGTGACTCTGCGCTACTGGCACATGACCTTGCCGCCTGCGACGGTGATGATCGAGACGCCGTTGGACCTGCACGGTGCGCTGGACGAGGTCCGGTCGTCGGGTGAGGTCCCGCTGTACACACTGGAGCCCGGCCGTGACCGCACGACCAGTCGTGAGGCAGCTCGGGTCATCCATGTCGAGGCCCCGTCTTCGGCGGGCAGCGCGTGGTATGACCGGCACGGGCGGGTGCTGCGGCTGGAGGCCAGCGCCACGGACCTGACCGGTGCACGGCTGCTGTACCTGTCCTACCTGATGCTCGAGGCGCAGCTGCACCGCCACGGCTTCGTGACCCTGCACGCCGCGGCGCTCGCGCGCGACGGCCGGGCCGTCGTGCTCCTCGGCCCCGCTGGCGCGGGCAAGACGACGACCGCGATACGGCTGTGCCGCGAGCACGGGTGCGAGCTGACCGGCAACGACGTTGTCGTCGTCGGCGGCCGCGAGAGCCTGTCCGTCGTGGCCGGCACAGCTCACCTACGGCTGCGACACTCCTCGATCGCCCGGGTCCTGCCGGAACTGCTCGGCCTGTTCCCGCCGGTCGTCACCGACCCGTGGCGCACCAAGATCGACGTTTCCCCGGACCGGATCGGGGTGCCCGCGGCCCAGAAACCAGCCGAGGTCGCCGCTGTTGTGTTCATCCACGTCGACAACGGCTATCCGAACCTCGTCGCCGGTCCGGGTGATTCGCTGGTCCATCGGCTCAACCTGCATGAGAACGCGTTGCGCTACATCCGCGCCGTCAGCACGCCCTGGCTGGTGGACGGCTCCGGCGCCTACGGACCCTTCATACCGAGCCTGGACGACCCACCGGCACACGCTGCCCGGACGGTCACGCTGACCCGGCTGCTGCAACGCTCCCACTACGTCGCCGGGCCGCCGGCAGCGGTGGCCGGCCACATCGCCAGTCTCCTGCCCACCGGTCCGCCGGCCACGTCACCCGGAAGGGAGGCGCAGTGGGTTACGCGGCTCCAGTCCTGATCGTTCGCCCGCGGCCCTCGCGTGGGCTCGGGGCGTTCTACCGCAATCTCGGGTTGACGATGCTCGCCACGCACGCACGGCGCCAGGGTCTCGATGTCCGGCTGGTCGACCTGACGTTCAACGACTTGGCCGAGCACCTCGACCTCGGCCCGACGGCGGCGCTGTTCAGCCTCTACATCGATGACTTCGCGGCCGGCATCGAGATCGCGCACCAGATCAAGGCCAGCAACCCGAGGGTCACCACGGCGGTCGGCGGGCCGCATGCCACCCTCCTGGGAGCCTCGGTGTTCGAGATCGGCGACGCCTTCGACCTGGTTGGCGTCGGCGACTGCCTGCCGGAGGCGATGCCCGTCCTCGCCGCCGCGGCACGGGGAACCCGGCCGGAATGCGGGCGGCTGGTCACCGCGGCGAGCAACGTGGCCCGGATGGACACCGTCGTCCCCGACTACGGCATCTGGCCCGATGACGGCCGGTATTTTCCGGTGTTCCCGGTCGAGGTGTCCCGCGGGTGCCGCCAGCACTGCCCGTTCTGCACCGACCCGGTGCTACGGCGCGGCATCGCTGTGGACCCGGTTGAGCGGACCATGGCCACGCTTCACTCCCTGGTCGCCGGGCACGGTCGGGTATGGGTCAGATTCGTCGACTCCAGCATGAGCAGCCTGGGCACTAGCCTTGATCGGCTGTTGACCGCGATGATCGACGCCGACCTGCCGGTGCAGTGGAGCGCGTACGCCTACCCCCACGACATCGACGCCCACCTCGCCGAACGGGTGGCCGCCGCCGGATGCCGCGCCCTGTTCCTGGGCATCGAGAGTCTCGCCGCCGGCGTGCGGGTCGGCAAGCACCACACCAAGCGGCCGGAGCAGGTGGCCCGAGCAGTCGATGCGCTGCACGAGCACGGCATCTTCGTGCACGCCAACTTCATTGTCGGCCTGCCCGGCGAGACCGACCGCACCGTTGCCGAGACTCTGGACAAGCTCGCTCAGATCGGGTTCGACTCGATCGGGGGTGGGCCGTTCTTCCTCACCCCGGGCTCCACGTTCGACCGCAGCCCAGACAAGTTCGGGATAACCATCCTCGACCCGGGCTGGCCGACGCGCCAGCACGTCAACTTCTACGACTCCGAGCACGAGTACTTCCGCACCGCGACCCTCACCCAGCCTCAGATGCGGTCGTTGGCCGCGGATTTTCGCCGGCAGGTCGAGTCGGCGCGGCTCGGTTGCTGGAATCTGTCCGACTACGCCGTGCTGTGCTGGCTTTCCGTCGGCGGTCAGGTCAACGACCTGGTCCGGCTCTGGAACGCCGACGAGTACACCCTGACACCGCAGCAGCGCCTGGTCGTCGACGTGCTCAAGGAGAAGGCCGGCAGCACCGTCGCCGATGCCCCTGCCCGGTTCGTCGCCCTCGCCGCCACGGTCGCCGCACACGCCCGCCGGGGCGCGCGGTGAAGATCCTCGCCGTCTGCCGTGGCGCACCCGGGCTCGGCCGGGTGGCCCCCGCCTACGCCCTGGTCCAGACCTTCCGCACAATGCCCTCCGGCACACAGGCGCTGTTCGCGACCTACGGCGCCGGCTGCGCCTACCTGGCGGCCCTCGGCGAACAGGTGATCGACCTGGGCGCACCCGACGGGCTGTTCATCGACGCGGTCGCTCCCCAGGCGCTGCACGTGCTGGAGCTGGTTGAGCAGTTCACGCCGGATCTGATCCTCATCGACGGCGAGTTCTACCTTCCCTCGACATTGCGCCACCTCGGCATCCCGACTGCCTACCTGGCCAACCCGCATGACCTTCTCGGCCCGCCCAACACCTTCCGCCGGGTCAACCGGCTGATGCTCAGCCACGTCGACGCGGTCATCGTCTCCAGCCTGAGCTGTGTGGAAGCCCGCGAGCTGCCCGGTCTTGTGGTCGGCGTCCGGTGCCTGGAGGTCCCCGCGATCGTCAAGGACCTCCCGCTGGTGCATCGGCCGCACGACGGCCCGCCCCGGGTGCTGGTCAGCATGGGCGGCGGATCGCTCGGCGCCGACCCCCGATTCCGCGAGGCCACCGACGCTGCGCTGGCCGCGGTATTGGCCGCGCTGGCGGCATTGGTGGCCGAACGGCAGGTGGCCCGGGTGACCCTGGTGGCGGGTGCGGACCTCACGCCGCCGGTGACCCGGGTACCGCGGTGGTTGACCATGGCAGCGCATCCGACGGAACTGACCACGCTCTACCCGGATCATGAGGTGCTGGTGGTGCGCGCCGGCCGCAACGCCACCGCCGAGGCCCGATACGCGGGAATTCCCACGGTGCTTGTTCCGGTCACCGCCGACCACCACCGCGGCGGTGAGCAACTCCACAACGCCCAGGTCGCAGCACACTCGACGAATATCTTCCCGCTGCCGGACCGGCATCGTGCGGACACCATCCAGCACGTGCTGCGTCACGCCCTATCGCACGCCGGTGACCAGCGCCGGCCCGGGCAGCGAGGAAACGAGGCCGCCGCCGGGTTGCTTGCCCGCCTGCGTCCGCTGGTTGATGATCCACACATCCCGCGCCCGGCCTTGATGGAAAGGTAGCCCTATGACCACCTGGGACATGGAGTTTCGGGCCCTGCCCGGCATCGGCTTGATCGAGTCCGGGACGGACCTGGCCGCCGTGATCACCAAGGCGGCCGAGCAGGACGGCCTCGCCTTCGCCGAGCGCGATGTCATCGTCGTAGCGCAGAAGATCGTGTCCAAAGCCGAGGGTCGGGTGGTCAACCTCGCCGACGTCACTGCCACGGACCGGGCACGGCGGCTGGCCGAACGCACCGGCCGCGACGCCCGGCTGTGTCAGCTGTATCTCGATGAGGCCAGGGCCGTGGTCAACGTCAAGGGCCGGCACGTGGTCACCGTCGACAAACGCGGGTTTCTGGGTACCGGATCCGGGGTGGACATGTCCAACGTGGGGCCACGCGCCGATGGCTGGGCGGTGCTTCTGCCCGAGGACCCCGACGCGTCCGCCCGGCGCATCCGCGAGGGCATCCGCGGCCGTACCGGGGTCAACGTCGCGGTCATCGTCTCCGACTCGTTCGGCAGCCCGGTCCGCGACGGCGCCATCGGCACCGCCATCGGAATCGCCGGCATCCGGTACATGGAGGCCCCAGATGGCGAACAGGACCTGTTCGGCAACCCGAGCAAACCGATCACGGACCGGGTTGACGAGATCGCCGCCGCCGCGTCGATCCTGATGGGCCAGACCAACGCCGCCCGGCCCGTGGTGATCGGCCGAGGCGTGCCGTACACCGTCGACGAGCAGGCCTCCATTACTCAGCTGCTCGTCGGACCG
>WNGB01004795.1_pt1 | contig 21373 bp, 20 predicted proteins | sample 5400681 | NCBI WGS metagenome assembly WNGB01 (sample SAMN13153367, study PRJNA577476) | soil metagenome | isolation source: 115 cm soil or saprolite under grassland replicate 2 | place: USA:California | collected 2016-06-15
CACGCAGGCGGCGCATGCGGCGAAAGCTACACGGTCCTGCCCAGCGTGGCCAGCGTGGTGCCAATGGCGGTGCCGACGGGGGCGTTGGGTTGTTGGAAGCCGAGAAACAGTGCCTGGAACAGTGCCAACGCGGGCGTCGCTGGCGGTCGCCGGTCGGCGCGGTGAGCGCGTAACTGGTTGAAAACACAACGGCCGGCGTTGGAGTGGGCCGGCCGAGTGCGTTTAGAAGGCTGCTGCTCTATCCACCTGAGCTACGGGCGCCCACGACCTAGACGCCAAGACGCCAAGACGCCAAAGAACGAAATCGGGGCGGCGGGATTCGAACCCGCGACCTCCTGGTCCCAAACCAGGCGCGCTACCGGGCTGCGCCACACCCCGAACGGGTAGAAGCTATAAATCGGTGCCCAAAAAGCCACATCGCCGACCCACCCATCGGGTGGATCGGCGGCGGTTCAACGAAACGGGCGCGCCTTAGTTCGCGGCCACGCTCCATTTGACACGGGGCAACGGGGGCGCGGGAATCTGGCCCGCCTTCTCCATCCAGCCCTCACGGGGGTTGACCTCGATCCAGAAGAGCACGCGGTCCGTGCAGCACTCCTCGCACGTCCCGGTGAGCATGTAAACGCCCCACCCGGGGGCGACCCCGGCGACCTTGTTCGACGACACTTGGTACGGACGTCGGCCGCCGCAGACGCGGCAGGACGCGTGGACCTGGGCCGGCCACTCCCCATTCCACCAAGCCGAGGCGATGTTCTGCAGCCGCTGATGCAACTGATATGTCTCCAGAAACTCCCGGACTGTCGCCGCCATGGTCCCCCCTGCTGTTGCGGCGAAGCTACGGCGCGCACGCCACAGGAGTCAATCGGGCGGAACCCTTAGGCGCTGCGCCGCAGGAGCACCTCGATGAGCGCCCGGAAAGCCCGGCCGCGGTGCGACACGCGGTGCTTGGCGGCGGGCGGCGCCTCCCCAAAGCTCATCTGCACCTCGGGCGAATAGAACACGGGGTCGTAGCCGAAGCCCCCCGTCCCGCGCGGCTCGGCGAGAATGACCCCGTCGCACGTCGCCTCCACGATCTCGGGCACGGCGCTCGGCACCGCCAGGAAGGCCACGACGCAGCGGTAGCGCGCCGTGCGGCGCTCCTCCGGCACCCCCGCGAGCTGCTCGAGCAACAGCGCGATGTTGGCCGCGTCGGCCGCCGAGCCCTCCACGCCGGCCCAGCGCGCCGAGCGCACACCGGGCGCGCCGCCCAACGCGTCCACCTCGATGCCCGAATCGTCGGCGACGGTGGAGATTCCTCCCCGCGTCGCGAAGTAGCGCGCCTTGGAGACGGCGTTCTCCACGTAGCTCGTGCCGCCCTCGAGATCCGCTTCTTCGGGCAGGCGTTCGAGGAACCGGTCCGCCGGAAACATGAGATCGAACGGCAGGCCGGCGAACAGCTCGCGGATCTCGCGGGTCTTGCCCGGGCTGCGCGTCGCCACGAGCAGCTTCATGCGCGCAGCTTCCGCAGCAGCTCCGTCGTGGACTTGCCCTCCACCAGCGGCACGCGCACGACGCGCCCGCCCCACCCCTCGACCTCGTCGGCGCCGACGATCGCGGCGCGCGCGTAGTCGGCCCCCTTGACGAGCACGTCGGGCCGCAACCGCCGGATGAGGGCGAGCGGCGTCTCCTCATCGAACAGCACGACGCAGTCCACGGCGGCCAGCGCCGCCAGCAGGCGGGCGCGCTCGCCTTCGGCGACGAGCGGCCGGCCGGGCCCCTTGCCGAGCCGGCGGGCCGAGGCATCGCTGTTCACCGCCGCGACCAGCGCGTCGCCCTCGGCGCGCGCCGCCTCGAGCAGCGCGACGTGACCGGCGTGCAGGAGATCGAACACGCCGTTGGTGAACACGACCGCGCCGCGCTGGGCCGCGCGCCACGCGGCCGCGCCTTCGAGCGTGCGAACTTTGGCGGCGGTGTTCAGAGCGGCTGGGACGCTTTGGGATGGAGCTGAAAGGTGTGATTGAAGAGCGGCAGGGTGACGGTCTCGCTGTAGCGCGTCTCGATCACGATCTCCCGAGGCATGGCCGTGCGGCGCACGACCAGGTTGGTGCTCGCGGTGTTGGGGATGCCGATGTCCTGCACGGCCGCCTCGACCCGGCGGCGGATGGTGCCGTCGTCGAGGGCCGCGGCCAGCCGCGCCTGGGTGTCCATCTCGTCGATCAACCGGAAATAGCGGAAGTACACCTCGCCGATGTGAACGCCGTAGTACAGCGCCGCGACGAAGATCAGGAGCGAGAAGAGGCAACCGGTAGAGCTGGCGCCGCGGCTGCCTCGGCGTCCTTTAGGGCGGTTCACCACTGGGACTGCGCTCCGTCCACGATGTCGTTCACGAGCTTCTGGAGCGCGAGCTTGCGACCCTGCACTTCCTGCGGTGGATCGTATTCGCCTTCCACCGCGAGGCCCTGCCGCTGCCACAACGTCTTGCCCTCGCGCTGATTCACGATCTCCACGTCCACGGTGAGCTGCACCTTGCGCCGGGTCACGTTCAGCTGCCCCTGTCCCGGTTGCACGGCGAGGGGCACGCCCGGCTCGTACCGGACGACCCGGCCCCGCACCACGGCGTCTGCGGTCGCCTCGCTCGCGACCCGCAGCCCGAGCCGTCCCTCGAGCGCTTCCCGCACCGCCTCACTCACTTCCTGCGTGAGGGCGGGCTCGGGAGTGTCGTTGTCGAACGGCAGGATCGCCACCGTCTTGACGTTGGGCAGCAGGCCCCCGGCGAAGCCGTAGAGGCAGCCGGCGAGCCAGACACCCGACGCGCTAACGGCGGCTACGCCACAACGCCGGCGGAATGACCGCTGCCGTATCCACGCCCACCACGGTGAGCTCAAACCGTGCCGAAGCCTCCGGGAAATCGACGCGTGCCTCCGCGGGACGCGCCGGCCCATCGAGCGCGGTGCGGCTCCGCGCCACGACGGCGCCGCGCCGCCGCCACTCGGCTTCGAGCGCCCGCTCGACGCCGTTCGTCGCTACGTAATCCAGCGTGTCGCCATCGTCCGCGAACCGCCACACGACGCGCCGGACGGAATCCGTGTCACCCGCTCGGACCTCCCCGAACACCGCCGCGCTGTCGGCCGGCGGCTGCACGATGCCGAGCGACGCCCACAGCATCGGGATCGCCGGCACGAGGGAGCGGAAGTTCCGCTCCGGATCGGCCCACGCCACGCTGTCGCCGATCACGACCGCCGCGCCGCTGCCGAGCCCCAACGGCCCGGCGAAATCGAACCGCAGCGAGTCGGGCGGCGCGATCCGCGCGCTCCCCCGCCCCGCGTAGCGCGCGCGGCCGTCGGCGTAGCGCCAGCGAAACCGGATCACCGTCGGCTTCAGGGGCAGCGTCGCGCGCGTCCAGGCCACCGCGCTGTCCCGGCTCGCCGGCGCCAACGGCGCCGGGATCAACGGCGCGGGCGGCCGCGGGCAGCCGGCGAGCAGCGCACCGGCGGCAATGTAGGAAAGGGTGCGGAGCCGGTCAAGCGAAAACCGTTGGCGGCTCAATAGTTAAACCCGAAGAAGAAGTCCACGAACCTCGTCCCGCGGCTGCCGTACGGCAGGCCGTAGCCGCTCAGGTCGCCGGAGTGGAAGCGGTAGCCGAGATCCAGGCGCAGCACCAGCGGCGGGCCCACCGGCATCCGCAGCCCAAGCCCGCTCGCCCCCAGCGTCCCCCGCCCGCCCGTCGTCTCCGTCCACGCGCGCCCGTAGTCGACGAACAGCGCGCCCTGGACGCCGGGGAAGCGCGCGGCGCCGAAGGGAAAGCCGATGGTGAGGAAGTCGGTGATCGGAAAGCGATACTCGGCGTTCACAAGCCAGGCACGCGTGCCCGCCACGTAGCCATAACGCGGGTACCCGCGCAGCCCCCAGGACCCGCCGATGTTGACCCGGCGCGGCCGCTCGCCGCCCGACGCGTAGCCCAGCACCCGCACGGCGAGCGCGCTGTGCAGCGACGCGCGGAGGTAGGTCCGCACATCGGCCGAGAGCAGCCAGGAATCGAACCGCCCGTGGCTCAAGTCGTTGACCAGGCCAGCGGTGAGATTGTAGCGCGCCCCGTCGATCGGCCCCGTGGAGAGCCAGAGCGTGTTGTCCTTCACGTAGCTCAGGTAGTTGGACGCGAGCCAGCCGACGCGGCGCAGCTCGTCCACGCCCTCGGTGAGGAGGTCGAGGCGGTCGGAGCGCTCGAGGCGGTACTCGCCCACGAGGCGGCGGAACCGGGTGATGGGATAGCGGACCTGCGCGAACGCCCCGTAGGAGGTTTCCTCGAACACCGAGCTGAAGTCGCCCTCGTAGAACAGCCCGCGCTGGCGGAACGCGCCCACCCCCCAGTTGATGCGGCGCGCCTGGTTCAGGTAGAACGCGGTGCCGTTCACGTTGTCGATGAGATTGCCGAGCCCGCTCCCCTGGAACGACGACAGGCCGAGGAACACCACGTGGTCGCTGAGCACGTCGCTGAAGAGGAACACCGCGCCCTGCGCCGACCCGAGCCCCGGCGCGACGACGGCGTCGCCCGCGGCAAAGTCGAGGCTGAATTTTTTCTCGTAGGGCGCGGCGTCGGCCCGGGCATACTGCGGGTGCGACAGCTCGCCCCACGCCCACTCCGCGGGCGGCGGGGGGGGGCCGTCCGCGAGCGCGAACCGGCCGGCGGTGTCGGCGAGCGGCTCCGCGAAATAGATACTGAAGGTCAGGTCGGCAAAGCCGCCGAACACGAGGCCGCCCCGCTCGGGCACCCACTGCGGATCGAAGGCGCCGTTCAGGGTGTTGGTCTCGCGCCGCCCGGCGCCGGCCGAGTCGATCGAGTACACCTGGAACGTGCCGTCGCGGTCGCTCGCGAAGTAGATCCGCCCCGTCTCGCGCGACCAGCGCGCGCCCTCGTCCCGCCAGTCCCCATACGTGAGATAGCGGAGCGCACCGCTGCCGAGGTCGAGGGCGAACAGGTTGTGCGCGCCGCCGGGCCCGAACGGCGTCCGGTCCGAGGAGAACACGACCGTGCGCCCGTCGGGACTCACCGTGGGATCGGCGTCCTCGTAGCGGTCGGACGTCAACCGTTCGAGGCGGCCGTCGGGGAGCCACAGTCGATACAGGTCCGAGTAGCCCGAGACCGACAGCCCGCTGAACACGACGCTGCGCCCGTCGGGGGCCCAGGCGGGCGAGAGGATCGACACGAGCTCCGGGAATTGGTAGCGCCCGACGACCTTGCCGCGCCGCAAGCTCCAGAAAAAGAGCGCGTCGCGCTCGGCGTACCTGCTGCTGAAGGCGACCACCCCCTGCGTGTCGACGTCGAGGCGCGACTCGAAAAAGTGGAAGGACTCGAACTGCTCGGTCCGCTCTCCCTTCACTACGGCGCGTTTCCGGCCGTCGTCGAAGCCGCCGGCGTAGATCGTCGCGTAACCATTCGCCGGCGAAAAAAAAAGGAGCCCGGGCGCGGAATCCCCGGACAGGTGGTACGCCGCCGGCTTGACCGCCAGCTCGCTGAGGCGCCGCGCCGTGATCGCGAGCGGTCGCTGCGCCGCCACCGCCGGGTAGTAGCGCTGCCGCATCCAGTACTGCCATTCGTCGGAGAGCTGATCGAGCGAGTGGCCGTACACACCCGCCATCGCCTCCTCGAACGTCGCGTACTTCCAGAGATCGGCGTACACCTGGAGAATCCGCCACTCGCCGTAACGCTCGGCGAGGTAGCGGTGGATCGCGCCGCCGACCGGGTAGACGAGCCCGCCGTACGCGTACGTCCAGGCGCGGAGCGCCGGGAGTTGTCCGGCGACCGTCATGTCGCGGAGCACCATCTCGTCCCGACTGTCCTCCCCCGCCGAGAAGTACTCGGCGAGCCCTTCGCTCCACCACAACGGGAGCGCCGCCTGGCGGATCCGCGGGTAGCGGTGGAACACCTCCGCCTCGAGGCTGAGCTGGAACACATGCACCAGCTCGTGCCGGAGCGTGTGGCGGAACTCGCTGTAGCTGCCCCGGAACGGCATCGCCACGCGGCGCTTCAGGAACTCGGTGACGCCGAGCAGCCCTTCGGGAGGAATGAAGGGCAGGATGTTCGTCTGCTCGAAGTCCGAGTGGGACGCGTAGACGATGAGCGGGATGCGCCGCGTGACGGAGTGGTTGAAACGCCGCTCCAGCGTGTCATAGCTCGCTTCGCCGTACGCGAGCGCGACCCGCCCCAGCTCCTCGGCATCGGAGTAGTAATAGAGGTCGATGTGCTCCCCCCGGAGCACGTGCCAGTCGAAACGCCGGTACTGGATCTTGTTCTGGCCGAAGTAGCCGAACTGCGCCGAGAGCGGAGCAGCGAGAGCCAATCCCAGGATGACGCAGGCCAGGGCCCGGTTGGACGCCCTCACCGGTGGATGCTCCTGATCCGGTCGCCCTGGGCGATGCCACCGAGCACCGCGGCCCCCGAGACGACACGCCCGAAGACGGTGTAGATGCCATCGAGGTGCGGCTGCGGGGAGTGCGTGATGAAGTACTGGCTGCCGCCGGTGTCGGGGCCCGACAGCGCCATGCCCATCGTGCCCACATCATAGCGAACGGGGTTTACTTCGTCCCGCAGCACGAAGCCCTTGCCGGGGCCACCCCACCCGTCGCCGCGCGGGTCCCCGTCCTGTACCACGAAGTTGGGCACCACGCGATGCCAGCGGGTGCCGTCGAAGAAACGCCGCTCGACGAGACCGAGAAACGCCGCCACCGTGAGCGGCGCCTCCGCCGGGAGCAGCTCGATGACCAACACGCCGCGATCGGTCTCCAGCGTGATCCGCGGGTTCGGCTGGCCCGCGAGCGCGGGCGCGAGCCAACGACGGGCGACGTCGCGGTACTCGGCGGCGATGCGGCCCGTGACGATCGGGACGGCGGATCCCCACGCTGCGCGCGCACCGGGCACCGTGTCCGCCGCGAGGCGGCGCACGACATAGTCGTCGGGCCGCGGCACCGCGGCGACGAACTGGGTAGCCACGCGCCCGCGGCCCGTGGGGCTCGTAGCGGCGATCGCGCCCAGTGCCGCGACGGCCGAGAGGCGGGCGTCATTGAAGGGATCCCCCTCGGCGCGGCGGTACGCCTCTACCAGGGCGTCCACGTCCGCCGGGTCGGGGGCGCGGCCGAGGAGATCGGCGGCGACGCTGCGGACGGCGGGGTCGGCGTGGGCGAGGAGGCGGCGCGCGCGGGCGCGCAGCCCCGAGTCGGCCGAGGGGACGATGTGCTGCAGGCCCTGGAGGGCCTGGGCCGCGACGCGGCCGTCCGGGTCGTCGAGGAGGGCTTCGAGCCGGTCGCGGGCGCGCGACGCCCCGCACACCTCGGCGGCCACACTGCGCCAGCGCCAGTCGGCGTCGCCCAACAGCGCCGCGGCCGCGGCCAGCCCCGCCGTGCTGTCGGCCTGCGCCAGCCCAATGACCGCCTGACGCCGCAAGGCGAAGACGCTGCCGGCGGCGCGAGCGGCCAGCGTCTGCACGGCCAGCGCGCCACCCAGCACCCCCAGCGTGGTCTCCGCTTGAACCGCGACGCCGATGTCCTGGTCGGCGACGCGCGGCGCCACCGCCGCGGCGAGGCCCGAGTCGCGGAAGGAGGCGAGCGCCCGGAGCGCGTTGATCCGCACCTGTGGGTCCGGGTCATCGAGGAGCGGGCGGAGGCGGTCGGTCGCGGCGCGCGGCGCCAGCTGCGCGCTGTCGAGCAGCGCCTTGGTCAGGCCGCGCGCCGCCACGGCGCGCACGCCCGGCTCGCGGTCACCGAGCGCGGCGATGAGGCGCGCGGCGCCTTGCGGCGCCCGCAACCGCCCGAGCGAATAGATGGCGCGCCGGCGCGTGTCGGTGGCGGGATCGTCGGCGAAGCGGGTCAACTCCGCGAGCGGCGCACGGCGGCCGAGGCGCCACGCCTCGAGGAGCGCGGCGGCCACGACCGGAGGTGTGGGCGCGCCAGCGGAGCCGGTCGCGAGGATCTCGGCCAGCGCCCGCGCCCCCTCGTCTCCGCCGGCGGCTCCGATCTTGGCGATGGCCGTGACGGCCTCGAGCTCGGGCGGACCCTGGTCGGCGCGCGCGGCCGCGCGGACCGTCTGCAGAAGCGCCGGCAGAGCGCGCGCGTCCTTGAGCAGGCCGAGGCCGAATGCGGCGGCGGCTCGCACCGCAGGAGTCGTGTCGCCGAGGGCTGGGAGCAGGAGATCGACCGCCGCGGGATCACCGATGCGGCCGGCGGCGAGCGCCGCCTGGCGGCGCACACCCGCGTTCGGGCTGCCGAGGGCGTCGCGGAACAGGGCCGGCTCGAGCCGGCGCGCGTCGGCGGCCGCGAGCAGGCCGGCCAGCTGGCGGACCACCGTCTCATCGGCGCCACGCGTGAACTGCTGCCCCGCCGCCGGATGCGCCAACGGCAGCAGCAGCAGGAGGGCGCTAGAGGCGCGCCGCGTCCGGCGTGGGCTCGAGCAGGTCACACACGTGCTCCGGGATGCGCGACAGACCGTGTTGGTGATTGAGGGCGATGAGCGACGTCTCGGCTGTGGCGAGGAGCTCGCCCGTCTCCGCCCGCTCGATCGCGTAACCGAAGATGACCCGCCGCGAGGCCCGGTCCCGCACCCAGCACCGCACTTGCACCAGATCGTCGTAGCGCGCGGGCTGGCGGTAACGGACCCGCACATCGGTCACGGCGAGGAAGATCCCCTGCTCCTCGAGCTCCTTGTACGAGATCCCGCGTTCCCGCAGGTGTTCCGTGCGGGCCATGTCCATCCAGATCAGGTAGTTCGCGTGGTAGACGAACCCCATCTGGTCGGTCTCGGAGTAATTGACGCGGTGCCGGACCGCGCTGATCACACCCTCCCCCGGCGCTGGCCTATTCGCCGTAGGGGATCCAGATGTTCTTGACTTCGGAGGCGCGCCGCAGGAACTCGCGCCCCTCACCCTGGCGCGGGTCGAGCCAATCGCGGGCGCGCGTCACCGCCCACGTGCGCTTCATGTTGGACGCGGCGGCCAGCTCGACGGCCTTCGCGCCCGCCGCGCCGCCGAAATACCACACACCATCCACGTCGTCATGCTCGGCGAGCACCTTTGCGAGCGCGTCCTTCGCCCCCGTGACGACGTTCACCACGCCGTCGGGCACGTCGGAGGTCTCGAGCACCGTGTAGAGCTCGGTCGCAGCGAGCGGCTGCGTCTCGGACGGGACGGCGATCACCGTGTTACCCACGGCAATCGCGGGCGCGACCAGCGACACGAAGCCAAGGAGGGGAGAGTCGTCGGGCATCACGAGCCCAAGCACGCCGACCGGCTCGTTCATTGCGAGCGTCACGCCGCGGATCGGAGTGTGATGGACCGCGCCGTCCCACTTGTCGGCCCAGGCGGCATACGTGAAGAGGCGTGTGACGCTCGTGTCCACCTCGGCCCGCCCACCCTTCCCCAGCCGGGCGGCGAACTCGTCGGCGCGTGTCGCGAGATTCTCGGCGATATAGTAGAGCACCTGAGCGCGGGCGTGGCCGCTCCCCCTGCCCCACCCCGCGGCCGCGTGCGCCGCCTCCACCGCGTTGCGGATGTCCTTGCGATTCCCTTCGCCGACCTCGCCCAGCACGCGTCCGTCGGGGCCCTTGATCTGACGCGCGTAGCCCTGGTCGGGACGGACCTGCTTGCCGCCGATGAATAACTTGTAAGTGCGATCGATCGGGGGGAGGTCGCCTGAACTCGGAACGCGGACGTCAGAACGCGGAACAGACGCCTCGGACTCCACCTGGGTGTTCCGCGTTCCGCGTTCCGCGTTCGCACTTTCCCATTGCGGTTTGAGATACTCATACATCCCCTCCCGCCCCCCCTCTCGGCCGAATCCGGATTCCCGGTACCCTCCGAACCCCGACGCGGCGTCAAACAGATTGGTGCAGTTGACCCACACGACGCCCGCCTTGAGCTTGGGCGCGACGTCGAGCGCGAGGTTGATGTTCTCCGTCCACACGCTCGCCGCGAGCCCGTACGGCGTGTTGTTCGCGAGCTCGACGGCTTCCTTGGGCGTCCGGAACGTCATGGACACGAGGACGGGACCGAAGATCTCGACTTGCGCGATCGTCGCCGCGGGCGAGACGTCGGTGAAGAGCGTGGGGGGGTAGAAGTACCCCTCCGTCGGGCACGCCCACGAGGGCTGCCACATCTTGGCACCCTCTTCCACCCCCTTCTCCACCAGGGCGCGGATCCGCTCCAGCTGGACGGGCGCCACGATCGCGCCCATGTCGACCGCCTTGTCGAGCGGCGAGCCCACGCGGAGCTTCTCCATCCGCGCGCGCAGCTTGTCGGTGAGCCGCTCGGCGATCCCCTCGTGCACGAGCAGCCGCGAGCCGGCGCAGCACACCTGGCCCTGATTGAACCAGATCGCGTCCACCACGCCCTCGACCACGCTGTCCAGGTCGGCGTCGTCGAACACGATGAACGGGCTCTTGCCGCCGAGCTCGAGGGTCAGCTTCTTCCCCGTCCCGGCCGTCGCCTTGCGGATGATGCGTCCCACCTCGGTCGAGCCGGTGAACGCAATCTTGTTCACGTCCGGATGCTCGACGAGGTGCTTGCCGGGCGCGCCATCGCCCGTGACCACGTTGAACACGCCCGGCGGCAGCCCCGCCTCCCGGGTGATCTCCGCAAAGCAGAGGGCCGTGAGCGGCGTGAACTCCGCCGGCTTGAGAATGACCGTGTTCCCGGCGGCGAGCGCCGGCGCGACCTTCCACGCCACCATCAGCAACGGGAAGTTCCAGGGGATGATCTGCCCCACGACGCCGACCGGCTCGTAGCCTGGGAACTCCGCGTCGCGCAGCTGGGCCCAGCCGGCGTGGTGGTAGAAGTGCCGCGCGACCAGGGGGATGTCGAGGTCGCGGGTCTCGCGGATCGGCTTGCCGTTGTCGAGGCTCTCGAGCACGGCGAGCAGGCGCGAGTGACGCTGGACCTCGCGGGCGATGGCGTAGAGATAGCGGGCCCGCGCGTGGGGGGGCAGCGCGGCCCAGCCCGGCGCGGCCCCGCGCGCGGCGGCCACCGCGGCGTCCACGTCCGCCTTGCCACCTTGCGCGACCCGCGCCAGCACCGCCGTCGTGGCGGGATTGATCGTCTCGAAGTACTGGCCCTCGGCGGGAGGCGTCCAGCGGCCGCCGATGAGGTGCCCGAACTGGCCACCGTGCTGCTTGATCCACTCCAGCGCCGGCGCGTCGCTCTCGGGCGCCGGCCCGTAATCCATCGTCTCGAAGAGCTTCGCGACGGTCGTCACGTCACACCATCGGGTGGCGGTGGGCCGCCGAGTAGCGCCCGGTCACGAAGTGCTCGAGCTGGCGCTCGATATCGGTGAGCAGGGAGCTGGCGCCGAGCCGGAACAGCGCCGGCCGGAGCCAGCGGTCGCCCAGCTCTTCCTTCATGAGGATCAACCAGTCGAGCGCCTGCTTCGCCGCCCGGATCCCGCCCGCCGGCTTGAACCCCACGGCGTGGCCGGTGCGGTCCAGATACTCCCGGATCATCCGCGTCATCACCACACCGACCGGCAACACGGCGTTGACGGGCTCCTTGCCGGTGGAGGTCTTGATGAAGTCGGCGCCCGCCAGCATCGCGACCATGCTCGCCCGCGCCACGTTGGTGAGGGTCGCGAGCTCCCCCGTGGCGAGGATCGCCTTCATGTGCGCCTCGCCGCTCGCCTCGCGGAAGGCCCGGACCTCGTCGTACAACGCCTCCCAGTTGCCGATGAGGACGTGGGCCCGCGTAATGACGACATCGATTTCCCGGGCGCCCGCGTCCACCGAGGCTCGGACCTCGTCGAGCCGCTGCCGGAACGGACTCAGCCCCGCCGGAAAGCCCGTGGAAACCGCGGCCACCGGGATCCCCGAGCCTTCGAGCGCCTTGACCGCCGTCGGCACCAGGGCGTGATAGACGCACACCGCGCCCACCTTGATCCCGAGGTGGCCGACGCCGAGGGCGTCCACCAGGTCGGGGCGGACAGGCCGGCGCGCCTTGGCGCAGAGCCGTAGCACGTTGCCGGGCGTGTCGTCTCCCTGGAGCGTGGTGAGGTCGATGCAGGTGATTGCCCGCAGCAGCCACGCGGCCTGCCATTCTTTCTTGACGGTGCGGCGGGTGGGGATCGTCGCGGCGCGGCGCTCGACGGCGCTGCGATTCACGCGCAGGGCCAGCACAGCCTCGAGATCGAGCGGCCCGCCGGCGTTGCGCGTTGCATCGGCCGCGCGGGACGCCGGATACGCCGGCGCCACAGGGGTCGGACGCGCGGTGACAGGGCTTCGGGTAGCAGTCATGGGTGCTCGGGACAATCTAAGCCCCTTCCTGGCCTTGCGCCCGGGGTGAGCCGTTCTACACTTGTGGCCGTGCCTTCACCCGTGTCCCGCGTGCTCGTCGTCGCGGACGCGCACCTCGGCCAAGTGCCCCCGGCCACCGAGGCCGCATTTCACGCCTTCTTGGACCAGGTGCCGCAGCCCGGCGACCACCTGCTGATCGCAGGCGATCTGTTCGACTTCTGGTTCGAGTATCGCGCCGTCATTCCACGCAAGCATTTCGCCAGCGTCGCCCGGCTGCAGGCGGTGCGCGCCCGCGGCATCCCGATCACGTTCGTCGGGGGCAACCACGACCGGTGGGGGGGCGACTTCCTCCGCAATGACCTGGGGATCGTGTTCTACGGGGGCGAGGCAGTGCTCGAGCTCGCCGGCCGGTCCAGCTTCGTCGCGCACGGCGACGGTTTGACGGAGCAGCATTGGGGCGGCGCGGTGATGCACCGCGTGACGCGCCACCCGCTGACGATCGCCCTGTTCCGCCTGCTGCATCCCACGATCGGGTTTTGGATTGCCGACCTCTTCTCCCGTCATCTCGCCGACAACACGCGGGACCGCGCCGTGCTCGACCGCGCCGCCGCGGCGCAACGTCAGTGGGCCGCCGCCTTCCTGGAGCGCCGGCCGGAGATCGGCCTGGTGATCATGGCCCACACGCACCGCCCCGTGGTGGACACGCTCCCGGGCGGGCGCGTGTACCTGAACCCCGGGGCGTTTCTGGACGGGGGGAGGTATGCGGTGGTGACGCGGGATGCCGTAGAGCTGAAGCAGTTCGATCGATTCCCGGGCTGAAGCCCGGGCTCGGCCGGCGCGCCCTTCAGGGCGGGATCACCCGAGCGGGACTACTTCCACCTTTTTCAGCTTCTCGCCGAGGAATCGGGCCCCCACGTTGCGGAACCGCTGCTCGTCGTCTGACACGACAAAGAGATGATCGTGGCTGCCGCCGCCGGCGAGGAGCCCACGGGCTTCCAGCTCCACCGCCGCCGCCTTGGCCGTTTCCTCCGCTGAATCCACGAGCGCCACCTGCGGCCCCATCACGCGGCCGAGGAGCGGCTTGAGCAGCGGGTAGTGCGTGCACCCGAGGACCAGGACGTCCACGCCGGCTTTGCGTAGCGGCTCCAGGTACTCGCGCGCGATCAGCTCCGTGGCCGGATAGTCGAACCACCCTTCCTCCACGAGCGGGACGAACAGCGGGCAGGATTGCGCGTGGACCCGGGCGTCCGGCCGCAGCGCTTTGATGGCGCGCTCGTACGCGCCGCTCGCGATCGTCCCCGCGGTGCCGATCACGCCGATCGCGCCGCGCCGCGTCGCGGCGACCGCCGCACGCGCGCCCGGCTCGATCACACCCACCACCGGAACCGGTGAATGCTCCCGCAGGTAGTCGAGCGCGTGCGCGGTGCTGGTGTTGCACGCCACGACCACCGCTTTCACCCCGCGGTGCAACAGGTAAGCCAGGATCTCGGCGCTGTAGCGCCGCACGGTCTCGGGCGACTTGGGGCCGTACGGCACGCGGGCCGTGTCACCGTAATAGATCACCGACTCGCGCGGCAGGCGCTCGAACAGCGCGCGCGCCACGGTGAGCCCGCCGATGCCGGAGTCGAAGACGCCGAGGGGCGCCGCGTTCACGGCAGCGGCACACTGATCCCGATGCCGCGCGGGACCGCGTGAATCCTCAAGTCGGCGGGAAAGTCCTGCAGGTGCGCGGACACGTACGCTTCGGCTCCTGAAAACAGGTGGTTGAAGACCCAGAGCACCAGCCAGTCCTGAACCTCCTGGCGCTTCGCCCGGAGGTTCGCCGAACCCGTTTCCTTCATGTAGTTCGCTTCCTGCTGCGCCTTGAAGGTCATCATCGCGGTCACCCCTTCCCACGCCACGAAGATCGCGCCCGTGGTCTGCCGCCCCGTGGCGGCCTGGCCCCATCCCGGGAAAAGGAGCGAGCGCCAGAACGCTCCCATCGGGCGCACCTGGTGGCTCGAGTCGGCGAGCACGCGGGTGGTGTCCTGGGCGGGCAGACGGGCAGACGGGCTGACGGCCAACAGCCCCACGACCAACGCCCATCGGCCCGTCCGGCCGTCCGCCCTTCCGGCCGTCCGTTTCACCGCGCCACCAACACGCTGAGTCTCCCCGCCTCCACCCGCACCGTGCATTCGTGGACTCCCGGGTCACGCAGCTCGCCGTCGAGATGGAGGAGCAGCGGCGCCTCCGGCGACCGGATCACGACCTCGCGTGCTTGGATCAGCGCCACCTCCCGCATTCCGACGTGCGTGCCGCGAATCACGCGCGGGATGGCGAGCAGGAAGCGCGGCAGCGAGACGCGCCGGATGAGGCACACATCGAGCCGCCCGTCCGCCGGGTCGGCCTGCGGCGCGAACCGGTAGCTGCCGCCCGCCGTCGTCCCGTTGCACACCTCGACCATCATCATGTACCCCCGCTCGCGGAACCCGGCCGCGCGCACGTCGAAGAGGGGCGGGCGGAACGTAATGAAGGTCCGCAGCACCGGCACGAGGTACGACAGGAAGCCCCGCAGGCCGGGCATCGCGTTGCGCGTGCGCACGACGGCGGGCCCGAAGCCGAACCCCATGCTGTTGACGAACCACTCATCGAGGACCCGGCCTACGTCGAAGCGGCGCGGCGCGGCCGTGACCAGCCGGGCGACCGCCCGCACGGGATCGTGCCGATAGACGCCCACGAGCTTCGCGAAGTCGTTCCCTGAGCCGATGGGTACCACGCCGAGTGTGGTCGGGGCGCGGGCCGCGAGCAGGCCGTTCGCCACCTCGTGCACCGTGCCGTCGCCGCCCACCGCGATGACGTGCCGGGCGCCATTCGTGGCGGCTTGGGCCGCGAGCTCGGTCCCGTGACCGGGGCGGGCGGTCTCGACGGCGTCGACGGCCCACCCCTGCGCGCGAAAGGCGCGGCACACGGGATCCAGCGCCCGGCGCGCGGCGCCCCGGCCTGCGGCGGGGTTTAGAATGACGTGGGCATGGAGCAAGCTGATAGGAAGCTATCAGCCGACAGCGATCAGTGCCTTAGAGAGCCTGCAAGAGGTAATGTTCGTCCCACGCGACAGCGAAATCTACTCCGCAGCGGAGGCACAGCATGCGCAGCGGCCGGCCGTGCAGCGGGACGCGGTCGCGGCAGGACGGACAGACCGCGTAGTGGGACCCCACATCGGGGGGCAGCGGGCGCGCGCTGTAGACCGGCGTGGGCACCACGGTCCAGCGACGCGGGGGTGATTTGATGATTTGGACGAACGCGCGGACGACGGGGACCGGCTTGTGGTTCACGTCCACGACGACGGCGAGGCGCTCAACCTTGAGGAGGCGGTACCACGCGCCGCGGCGAAGGTTGCAATTCAGATCGGCTTGCAGACGAACCCACGTCCTGGTCATCCGTGGCGTCGCGCGTTGGGAGGGGATAACAGTGCTATAAGGGCCGCGCAGCGGCTATGTCGCATGACCGCTTCCGTGGTGATGTACATCACACGGCCTTACTTCAGGTAACCCTCTTCCCAGGCGACGGCGAACGAGCCCTTGCAGCGTGGGCAGTCCATCTCGGTCGCGCGGAGCTTTAAGGGGGCCCGGGTGCGGCAGTTGGGGCAGACGCCGTAAGTAGGACCGAGCTCGGCATCGCCGCGCTTCGATCCGGCAGGCTTGGGGACGACCGTCCAGCGCAGCGGTGGCCGCCGTTGGATCTCGAGCACCGCCTTGAGCACCTTCACAGGCTTCCGGTTGACCTCGATGACGGCTTCGAGGTCGCCCATCTGGAGCACGCGGTACCAGGCGCCGCGGCGCATTTTCGTGTCGACATCGGCCTGGAGGCGTGCGAAGTACATGAGACCCTGGGTGAATGGGGACGCCCAATCTACGGAACGGGGGGTGGCGCGCCAAGTGCGCCGGTCACACTTCGTCTGGCAAGGCTGGCGGGAGCGTGTAGGAATCGAACCTACCCAGTCTCTTTCGAGGCCGAGCTGGTTTTGAAGACCAGTCAGGCCACCAGGCCCAATCCGCTCCCGTGCTAGCCCTTCACCGCGATCACGTCGATCTCGACCCGCGCCGCCTTGGGGAGGCCGGCCGCCTGCACCGTCGAGCGCGCCGGCTTGTGGGTACCGAAGTGCTTCGCGTACACCTCGTTCATTTGCGCGAAGTCGGCCATGTCGGCGAGATAGACGGTGGTCTTCACCACGTTGTCGAGGTTCGTCCCCGCCGCCGCGAGGACCGCCTTGAGGTTCAACAACGCCTGCTCGGTCTGCTCGGCCGCGGTCTTGCCCACCAGCTCGCCGCTCCGCGGGTCGAGCGCCACCTGCCCCGACGTGAACACCAGGCCGTCGGTCACGATCGCCTGGCTGTAGGGACCGATCGCCTTGGGCGCGGCGTCGGTCGCAACGATCCCCAATCCTCTGGTCTTGCGCATCAGAACAACCCCTCGATCGTCCCGTCCGGATGGAGCCGGATCCGCTCCGCCGCCGGGCTCTTGCCCAGGCCCGGCATCGTCATGATGTCCCCCGCGAGCGCCACCACAAACCCCGCGCCCGCGGAGGGGAGGATGTCCCGCACGTGCAGCGTGAAGCCGGTGGGGGCGCCCAACTTCGTGGCATCGTCGGAGAACGAGTATTGCGTTTTCGCCATGCACACCGGCGTCTCGCCCAGCCCCAGCTTGGGCAGCTGCTCGAGCGCCCGCTCCGCCGTGGCCGAGAACGCGACGCTCTCGGCGCCGTAGATCTCCCGCGCGATCATCTCGATCTTCTCGCGGATCGGCCGGTGCTCGTCGTACAACGGGCGGAATCCGGCGCCACCTTTCGTCTTGAGGAGGCCGAGCAACGCCTCCGCGACGGCCACACCGCCCTCCCCGCCCTTCTCCCACACGTCGCAGCGCACCGCCTCCACCCCCTCGGCCGCACACACGGCGCTCACCGCTTCGACCTCGGCGTCGGCGTCGGTGACGAACCGGTTCAGCGCCACGAGCGCCGGCACGCCGAACTTCTTCACGTTACGGATGTGGCGGCGGAGGTTTTCGCAGCCCCGCTGCACGGCAGCGGGGTCAGCCGTCGCCAAGCGATCCTTGGCCACGCCGCCGTGCATCTTGAGCGCGCGCACGGTCGCCACGATGATCGCCGCTTCCGGCTTGAGACCCGCCATCCGGCATTTGATATCGAAGAACTTCTCGGCGCCGAGGTCGGCCCCGAACCCGGCCTCGGTGAGCACGATGTCCGCCAGCGCGAGCCCCAGCTTGGTCGCGACGACGGAGTTGCAGCCGTGCGCGATGTTCCCGAACGGCCCGCAGTGCACCAGGGCGGGCCCGCCCTCGAGGGTCTGCACGAGGTTCGGGTTGATCGCGTCCTTGAGCAGCAGGGTCAGAGCCCCATGGGCCTTGAGATCGCTCGCCCGCACGGGGGTCCTGTCGGCCCGCAGGCCCAGGACGATCCGCGCCAGCCGTTCCTCCAGGTCCGCCAGGCCTTCGGCGAGCGCGAGGATCGCCATGACCTCGGAGCCGGGGATGATGACGAAGTGGTCCTCGCGCGCCGGCCCCGACGTCGTTCCGCCCAGCCCCACGACGATGTGGCGCAGGGCGCGGTCGTTCATGTCAATGGTGCGCGGCCAGGTGATGCGGCGAACGTCGAGCCCCAGTGCGTTCCCGTGGTGCAGGTGCGCATCGAGCATCGCCGAGAGCAGGTTGTGGGCGCTGGCGATGGCGTGAAAGTCGCCGGTAAAATGAAGGTTGATGTCCTCCATCGGGACGACCTGGGCGTACCCGCCGCCCGCCGCGCCACCCTTCACGCCGAAGACGGGGCCGAGCGACGGCTCGCGCATGCAGAGGATGGCGTGCTTGCCCAGCTTTTTCAGCGCCTGGGTGACGCCCACGGTCACGGTAGACTTGCCCTCCCCTGCGGGGGTCGGATTGATCCCCGTCACGAGCACGAGCCGACCCTTGGAGGCCCGTTGGGCGATCGCGCTCAGCACGACCTTGGCCTTGTAGCGGCCGTACAACTCGATCTCGTCCTCGCCCAGCCCCAGCTCGCCCGCCACGTCCGCGATGGGCCGGAGCTTTGCGCCCTGGGCGATCGCAATGTCGGAGGGGATGTGCACCGCGGTTGTCATAGCGCCGTCGCCAAGCGCGCCCCGAAGCAGCGCCGGGCGTTCGCGGCCGCGCGCTCCGCCAGCGCCTCCGGGGCCTCGCTCCGCAGCTCGGCCGCGCGCGCCGCCACCTCGCGGACGAACGCCGGCTCGTTGCGGCGCCCGCGGTGCGGCGCCGGCGCGAGGAACGGCGCGTCGGTCTCGACGAGCAGACGGTCGGGCGGACAGGCGGTCAGCCGGTCCGTGAGTGTCCAGTTCTTGAACGTGATCATGCCGCTGAAGGAAAAGTAGGCTCCGATCGCCATCCCCGCTTCCCACAGCTCCGCACCCGACGAGAAGCTGTGCAGCACCACCGCCGGCACCTTCCCCCCCCACACCCGCACCAGCGCTGCTGCGTCCGCGTCGGCTTCACGGGCGTGAACGACGACCGGCTTGCCGAGGTCCGCGGCGAGGGCCAGCTGCGCCTCGAAGGCACGCTGCTGCGCGGCGCGCGGCGAATGATCGTAATGGTAGTCGAGCCCCGTCTCGCCCACCGCCACCACCTCGGGCGCCGCGAGCAAGCCGCGCAGCCGCGCCTCCGACTCACCCGACCAGCTCTTCGCTTCGTGGGGGTGGACCCCCGCAGTCGCCGACAGGCCCGGCTGCGTTCGCGCGAGCGCCGCGGCTCGCTCACTCCCCGCGACCGATTCGCCGATCACCACGACGTGGGCGACCCCGGCGGCCCGCGCCCGCTCGAGCACCGCCTCCCGATCCGCGTCGAACGTCTGGTCGCCGAGGTGGCAGTGAGTATCCACCAGGTTCGGGCGCGGCATGCCGCGCCGTTAGCGGGCCGGCTGCGGCGCGCGCGGCGGCGGCGGGGCGGGTGCAGGAGCCCCCGCGGGGCTGCGGGAGCCGAACGCCCGGGCGCCCCGCGCGTCCTCGCCCGGCCAGCGCTTCTCGATGAGCAACAGGATGGGCGCCGCGATGTAGACGGACGAAAACGTCCCGGTGAACACCCCGAACGTCATCACCAGGGCGAACGGCCGGATCACCTCGCCCGCGAAGAACGCGAGCGCCAGCGTCGCGGCCATCGTCGTCCCGTGCGTCAGCACGGACCGCGGCAGCGTCTCGTTGATGGACAGATTCAGGATCTCGTACAGGTTTTGGCGCCGGTACTTGTGGAGGTTCTCCCGCACGCGGTCGAAGATGATGATCGTGTCGTTCAGCGAGTACCCGACCACGGTGAGCACCGCGCCGACCACCACCAGGCTGACCTCGAGCTTCAGCACGCTGATGAACGCAATCGTCGTGAGGATGTCGTGCGCGGTGGCGAGCACGGCGGCGAGTCCGAAGCGCCACTCGAAACGCATCGCCAGGTACGTCAGCGTCACCACGAAGCTGAACAGGATCGCGAGCAGCGCCTTGCCCTGGAGCTCGCGGCCGACCTTGGGGCCGACGGCTTCCGTGCGCACGACGGCGTATTGGCCGGCGCCGACGCTCTGGTCGAGCGCCCGCCCCGCCGCGGCCGCCACCGCCTGGGTGTTTGCCTCCTCGGCGCCGGCCAGGCGGGCCCGGATCACGTAGCTCGTGTCCGACCCGTACGTCTGGATCTCCGCGCCGACCAGCCCGACTCCGTCCAGGGCCTGGCGGATCCTGACGGTCTGGACCGTCGTTTTCGTCTCGACCTGCAGGAGCGTGCCCCCGGTAAACTCGATGCTGTAGTTCAGGCCGCGCGTCACCAGGAAGGCGAGCCCCACGAGCAGGATCGCCGCCGTGACCCCGTAGGCCCAGCGACGGTAGCCAATGAAATCGTAGCTCGCGTTGGCGAAGAGTCGGATCATCAGACGCTCAGGGTGGTCATGGCCGGCCGCCGCTGCAGCCAGATGAGATAGAAAGTCCGCACTACGAAGATGGCGGAGACCATCGAAGCGGCGATGCCGATGATCAGCGTGATGGCGAAGCCCTGCACGGGACCCGTGCCGACGAGATATAAGATGAAAGCGGTGAGAGCGGTGCTGACGTTGGAATCGACGATCGCGCTCATCGCGTGCTTGAAGCCCTCGTCCACGGCCGTGCGGACCAGCTTCCCGTGCTGCAGCTCCTCCCGAATAGCCCTCGTCCACGGCCGTGCGGACCAGCTTCCCGTGCTGCAGCTCCTCCCGAATGCGCTCGAAGATCAGCACGTTGGCGTCCACCGCGATGCCGACCGACAGCACGAATCCCGCGAGACCGGGGAGCGTGAGAGTAAAGCCGAACGCCGCGAGCCCGGCGAACGTGAACAACGTGTAGAGGCTCAAGGCCGAGACGGCGAGAGCGCCGGAGAGCCGGTAGTAGCCGATCATGATCAGGACCACGAGCGCGATGCCCACGATGCCAGCCCGGACGCCGTCGGTGATCGAGTCGCGGCCGAGTGACGGACCGATGGTGCGCTCCTCGACGATGGTGAGGGGCACCGGCAGCGCGCCGGCCTTGAGCACGAGCGCGAGGTCGGCCGCCTCTTGCAGCGGTTTCGAGCCCAGCTCGATGACGCCGCGGGAGCCGATCTGGCTGTTGATGATGGGCGGCTGCCCCTGCACGCGGCCGTCGAGGATGATGGCCATGTAGTCCTTGACGTGCCGGCCGGTCTCTTGCGAGAACACGCGGCCGCCCCGGCGGCTGAGCTGAAACTCGACGACCGACTGGTTGGTCACCTGGTCGCGCCGCGCCACCGCCTTCTGCAGCTCTTCCCCCGTGATGATCGGCCGGGACTCGACGGCATACAACGCCCGGAACGACCGCGCGGCCCGTGACATCGACTCCGCGCCCCACCGCAGGTCGAGCCCGCGCGGGATGAGCGTCCGCACGTCAGGCCGCTGGATCAGGCTGTCCACCAGCGGCTGCTGCTCCTCGGGCACGAGGAACTCGCCCGGCAGCTGGCCCTGGAACAGCAGGGCGGAGAGCGCGCCGGGGGCGTTCGCCGCAGCCGCGGAGTCGCGCGCCGCTTTGCTCGTATCGGCGCCGAATAGCTGCGCCACGGCCGACGGCGCTTCGGCGCGCGACTTCACCCCCGCCCGCC
>WNGB01004442.1_pt1 | contig 21368 bp, 19 predicted proteins | sample 5400681 | NCBI WGS metagenome assembly WNGB01 (sample SAMN13153367, study PRJNA577476) | soil metagenome | isolation source: 115 cm soil or saprolite under grassland replicate 2 | place: USA:California | collected 2016-06-15
GAGCGGGAAGCGCCGGCGCGGGGCCTGGTGATCGAGGACCTCGCTGAGGTGATCGCCCGCGTGGACGCCGCCGGCCCTCCGGCGTGGCTCATCGAGGGGCTGTGGCCCGCCGACGCCTACGGCGTACTCGCCGCAGAAGACAAGGCCGGCAAGACCTGGGCCGCCTTGGACCTGGCCGTCAGCGTGGCCGCCGGCCACCCCTGGTTCGGGCACTACCGGTGTCCCATCTCCGGCCCGGTCCTGCTGTTCCTCGGGGAAGGCGGCGAGCGCTCGATCCTGCGCCGGCTCAGGGCGATCGCCATCCACAAGGGTGTAGACCTTGCCGAGCTCGCGGCCGAGCGCACACTCAGATTGTGCCTGCGCGTACCCCAGCTGCGCTCCGGCGAAGACCTCGCCCAGGTCCAGGCCGAGCTTGGCGAGCGGCCCGCCCGGCTGGTCATCCTCGACCCGCTGTACCTGGCCGCCGCCGGCCAGGCCTCGGGCGGCAACCTGTACGAGATGGGCGCGGTGCTCACCGGCATTCAGGCCCTCTGCCAGCACGCCGACGCCGCCCTGGTGGTGGTCACGCACTGGAACAAGACCGGGGAGGGGACCGGGCCCAAGCGGATCACCGGCGCTGGGCCGTCCGCGTGGGGCCGGGTGCTGGCCTCGGCCGCGGTCGCCCACCGTGGCAGCACCCCCGACGGCGCCAGCGCGGTCGTGCTGGCATTCGAGCTGCAAGGCAGCGAGATCCCCGACACGCGCTTCCGGGTGCGCCGCACCGTCCGCGCCACCGACCCGGCCGACCTGGCAAGCTCGCTGGAGTACGCCGCCGAGGTCCTGCCCGACGACACGCCCACCAGCGAGCCCGGCGGGGAGCTGTCAGCGTCGCGCCGGTGGGTGCTGGCCGCGCTGGAGGCTGGCGGGCCGATGCAGACCACCCGCCAGCTTGGCGACCGGCTCGCCGAAGCCGGCCACCCCTTGAAGGCCCGCACCATCCAGACGGCCCTCGCCGAGCTGGAAGAGGCCGGGCTGGCACAGGGCACCGACGAGCCTAACGGCCGAGCGCGCTCCTGGTCCCAGTCACCCCCGCCGACGGCGGCGGCGAGGTCTAGCGGCCAGTGATCAGCAACGCGACGACCGCGAGCTGGACCTCCTTCGCAGCGCCAGCGATGGCCAGGATCGAGACCGCCACGACGATCATGAGCACCGTCCGGGGGTCTGGTTGTTTCTTTTCGTTCAAGGACTTTCCCCACTGATTTGGGGACGGTTCCGCACCAAGAGGGTAGAACGCCAAGGATGCCGAAAAGTACACCTTTGTCTCTTGACGACATGCATCAGCGGGCCTATGGTGCGGAACCGTCCGGTCCCTGTTGTACCTACACGGGTGTCGGACGTGGGAACCCTCGCTGCTGGTTAGGGCCGTGGCGAGGGTTTCCCTCTACATGGGGCACACCAATCGCATCCCTCCCTTCTGCTCACGCTCTCGGCCAGAAAGGGGGAAGTGGCCCAGCTACGCCCCCGATGTGGACGGTTCGGAGATTACGGTGTCCAGTGCCGTCCCTCAAGGCCCTCGCCTCAAAGCAGGAGCCACGTTCGTAGTCCGTGCTACTCCTAGATATGGGGTCTAGAGGAGTTCTAGACCACAACATGTTGGGTTTCCAGGGTTCCGAGAGGGCTTAGTTTCACGGGCCGTCCGGGTGCTGCCTACGGAGAAGTGCGTGGAGGACCATTCCTGAAGGTATGTCCGAAATACGGTCCGAGGTACGTCATCTGCAGGACAGCTCATACCGCGTGATATGGCTGGGATTGATCGGTTGCGGGCGCCCCGCAGCGCTCCCCGGGACGCGTCCCGGGCCCCGGTTGGCCTCTTTGCTGGGACCGCGCACGGCGCGCACGACACCGCGCATGCGCGGTCGCGCGCCCCCTTGGGAGGACCGCGCGTGGAACCGCGCACGGCGCGCACCCCCCTGTAAGGGGTGCGCGGTTCCATGCGCGGTCCTCATGCGGGGTTAGTCCTGGTGTCCCGTGCGGGGACGCCGCGCAGGCGTGAAAACGGCCAACCTTCCCAATCCATAACCATTTTCCGGTCAGGACGTCCCCGGTGCGCGGTCGACCGAGGCGCCACCGGGGGGAGTTGGCTGGCATCCGCACGGCAAGGCCGGACGCCGCAGCGGCGCAGTCCCTCAACCAACCAGCGGCCCACAGACGCCCCGACAGCCAGCAGGCCTCCCGGGAACATGCGTTCGAGCCCCGGCAGCTCGCAGCGGTCGGCTCTCGCGCCAGCAACGGCCCGCCATGGCGTCGGATGGAACGGCGCGAAGCGCCACCACACAGAACAGCCCGAGGTGTGCCGCCCGGTCGAGCAGGCCGCCGGTCAGCCTCGCTGACCTGACGCACGTAGACCCTCCCGTCACGGCGAGGCTGCCGTGCCACATTCACCCTCGGCTACTGACCAACGCTCTTACTTTAATCGTGGCGCCGCCGCCGCCACGGCGCAGTGTCGAGCGAGGTCCATATGCGAATGTCCTGTCCCTGCTACAGGATGTGAACGCCGTCGTGGGTCCGTAGGGCGGGCGGCCCGTCCCGCAGCGCGTCGAGAACGCGCTGCGCGAAGATCTCGGGCATGCGCTGGCGCACTTCGTCGGGAGTCATCCAGCGGAAGTCGCACGCCTCGGCGTTGAGGGTCAGCGACCCGCCCAGCACGCGACATCGAAAGGTCAGGACGACGGCGCTCGTGGTCATGTTCTTGTAGACGGCGCCGAGCTGCTGCGGCTCGACGTCGAGGCCCGTTTCTTCGCGGACCTCGCGCCGAATCCCGTCGAGAATTGTCTCGCCAACCTCAAGCAGGCCGCCCGGTGGTTCCCAGCGTCCGTCTTCCGGACGACGAATAGCCAGGACTCGGCCGTTGGAATCGGTGACGGCTGCGGCCACCGCCACCAGGTGTCGGGGACCGTTCACGATCGCGCGCCCAAGCCCATCAGAGCCGATCCCCAAGCGAAAGGCGCCGGTACGCCTCGGCGGCGCGGTCGGCAGCGGCGCTCTTGCCGTAGCGGTCCAGCATCGCGCGGGAACGCCAACCTCCGAGCGTCATCAGGTCCCCCTCGCTGCCACCGGCCGCGCGGAAAGCGTGCGCCCACGAGTGCCGGAACACATGGGGATGCAGGCCCTCAATGCCCGCATCGGTAGCACGGCGCTTGAGCATCGCGTCAACGCCGTCGGCCGAGAAGTGTTGCCGACCCCGGGCGCCGAGCCACAGTGCGGGCGAGTCGGCGAACGGATGATGGCGCCGTACGCGGAGGTAGCGGTCAAGCGCCCGAGCTGCCCTCACGCCGAGGGGTACGGCCCGGTGTCGCGGCCCTGAGCGACGCGACGCCTTGCCCTCGACGAACACCATGCGGTCGCGCAGATCGACCGCCGTCACCTGGAGACTGGCGAGTTCCGATAACCGCAGACCGCCGTCCAGGAGCACCATCACAATCGCGGTGTCACGCCGGGAGACGAAATCGTTTCCCCCGCATGCGGCTAGCAGCTTGCGGAAGTCCCCTACGTGGAGGATCGGGGTTGCCGGGTCGCCCGGCGCAGGGGTCTTGATTCCCGCAGTAGCGTCACGGTTCGTCTCGCCCTCTGCTTGCAACCAGCGGCAGAAGTGCCGCACGCCGGCGAACCATCCCCGCGCGGTCGAAGAGGAGCGCGTCTCGCGGATGTGGACCAGCCAGCCGCGAACGTGGTCACGCTCAAGCTCGGCCGGGCCGATGTCGGGACGATGCTCCGCGAGCCAGCCGGCGAGACTGCGGACAGCGCTCCGGTACGCCAAGAGCGTGTTCTCGGCGTAGCCGTCCGCGCGCAGCGACAGCTCCCACGAGACGGTGAACACGTCGAAGTCGGGATGTGTCATAGAGCTATTATCGGGACTAGGAGCGCTACGCTTCAACCCTCCGTTTTCACGATGGGCACATTCTCGCTGTTCAGAATGGTTACAAGGTCTCTTGCACTTCGGACCGCGTAGTCCCGATAGCAGTTGTTCATCACCGCGTGGACCTCGCCGGCGTTCTCGGCCAGGTGATCGATCCTGGGCACCCACTCGCGCAGCTCCTCGACCCTGTAGCGGTAGCGGAACCGCTCCTGCACGGTCGCGCCCCGCTTGCTCCACGCCTCTGGGTCACGGCCGTGGAAGCGGACCACCGCCAGCGACGGGTTGGTCACCTCCGCGATGGGCGGGATCGACGACCGGAAGCCCTGGGGCATGTCCAGGCAGACGAGCGCCAGCTCGTGCTCGCGCAGGAATGCGAGCGTGCGGTCACGGTCCTCGTCGGTCGCAAGCCACGCCCTGTTCCGGAACTCCACGCACAGTCGATAGCCGGCGAGCTTCTCCTTGGTCATCTCGATGTACGCCCTGTTCGCCCGGCTGGGTCCGTGCCACTCGGGGAATTGCAGGAGAATGGCGCCGAGCTTGCCGGCCGAGTCCAGCGGCAGCAGCGCCTCGCGGAAGCGCCGCCAGATCTCCTCGACGGCTTCCGGCGCCAGGTGGTTGGCGTAGAGCCGCTGCTTGTCGCGATGCTCCGGCAGGATCTGCTCGCGCAGATCGGTCGGGATCGTCTGCGCCCTGGTCGGATGCCTGGTGAGCAGGCTGTATGCCTTGATGTTGAAGACGAAGTCCGGCGGGGTGCGCTCCACCCACAAGCCCGCCTGCTCCTGCCGTGGCAAGGCGTAGTAGGTCGAGTCCACCTCGACGATCGGGAACTGGGAGGCGTAGAAGCGCAGCCGCGCCTCCGCGGTGGTCGCGTCGGGAGGGTAGAACGTGCCGGCCTTGATCAGCGTTGGCTCGGTCCAGCCGGCCGTGCCGACGCGAACCGACTTGAGGTCAGTCATGCCTTCGGTGCTCCAGGCGATCACGCATGGTCGGGCCATGGTATCGGCGCGGCGCCGGTGTCACCCACCTCGACGGGGCCGGACCCGCCCTGGTGGCGCCGGTTCGGCGGTCACAGCGATCGGAGTCATTGACGCGACCAACTCAAGCGAGAACAATACCCGATCGGGGAGGGCGATGGCCGACATGGAGCAGTTGCCGCAAGTTGAACGCGCCCAGGGGGCTCGACCCAGGCGGCGCGCCGGCCGCACCGACCAGCTGACGATCGTGGCCCAGGATCCGCTGATCCGCGACCGCGGCGGTGAGGTGCTGACCGCCAGGGTGCGCGTGCCAGGGGACCGGTTCGAGGACGGGCCCCGCACGCACCGCTTCCACGTGGTCGACTACGACGGGGGCGCTGGCACGCTGCGGCCCCCGACCAGGCTGGTCGCCGAGGGCCGCCGCGGCGTGCAGACGCTGGTCGACCAGTTCCCGGGTGGCGACCCGGACCTCCTCGAGAGCGAGGCGGCCTTCGGCTTCCACGCCCAGAACGTCTACGCCGTCGCCGCCCGCACCCTCGCCAGGTTCGAGCGCTCCCTCGGTCGGCGACTGCCCTGGGCGTTCGGCGGCCACCAGCTCTTCCTCGTGCCCCACGCCTTCGCCGAGGCCAACGCCTACTACGCCGGCGACGACCGCGCCATCTACTTCGGCTACCTGCCCAGCGACGGCGGCCGCAGCGTGTACACCTGCCTGTCCCACGACATCGTCGCGCACGAGACGACCCATGCCGTGCTGGACGGCCTGCGGCCACGCTTCGAGGAGCCGGGGCTGCCCGACCAGGCCGCCTTCCACGAGGCGTTCGCCGACATCGTGGCGCTGCTGTCGGTGCTGTCGATCCGCGAGGTGGTCGAGCGCCTGCTGGGGCCCCAGGACGCCCGCGGCCGCATCCCCGAGTACCGCGTCTCCGAAGCGGAGCTCATGAACTCCGCGCTGTTCGGCCTGGCAGAGCAGCTCGGCGAGGCGACGCTGGGAGAGCGCGGCAGCGCGCTGCGCCGCTCGGTGCGCCTGGTCGTGTCCCCGACGGTCTGGAAGACCGACCCCGCCTACAACGAGCCGCACCGGCGCGGCGAGGTGCTGGTCGCCGCCATCATGCAGACGCTGCTCACCATGTGGCGGCGGCGCCTGCGGCCGCTGATCCACGGCGGGGGCCTCGATCGGGCCCGCGCCGCCGAGGAGGGGGCCAAGTCGGCCGACCACCTGCTGGGCATGGCCGTCCGCGCCATCGACTACTGCCCGCCGCTCGAGTTCGAGTTCGCCGACTTCCTCGACGCCGCGCTGGTCTCGGACGCCGAGCTCGCTCCCGACGACGAGCACAGGTACCGCGCCGCCCTGACGCGGGTGTTCCGCCAGTTCGGCATCGGCCGCCCGACCGACCCGATGGTCGACCTGTCATCGGTCCGGCGCCTACCGCGATACCAGAGCCTCAACTTCGCCGCGCTGCGCAGCGACCGGGACGAGGTCTTCCGGTTCATCTGGGCCAACGCCGACCGGCTCGGGATCGACCGGAGATGGTACCTGTACGTGCAGGACGTCAGGCCGACGACACGGGTCGGTCCGGACGGGATGGTGGTGAACGAGACCGTGGCCGAGTACGTGCAGTTCCTCGACGGGACCGGCAAGGAGCTCGGCAACCTGGGCGTGACCGTCCCACCGGTCTGCGGCCAGGTCGAGATCCGGATCCTCGGCGGCGGCGTCATCGTCTTCGACCAGTTCGGCAAGGCCAAGTACCACCGCCTGAAGCGCCTCGACGACTGGGACCGCCAGAGCCGGCGCCTCGAATACCTCAACAGCAACGGGCTCCGCGACGGCAGCCAGCGCCTGGGCTTCTCCTTCGGCACGCGGCGGGGACAGCGGTTCGCCGAGTTCCACGCGCCCAACTCGCGTGCCGGCGAGGGTTGGTGATCGCATGCCGAACGGTGACGCCACGGCGTCCGCCGCCGCCGAGCCGGTCCGCGCCCGCGTCCGCATGTACCAGGTCGGCTTCGGCGACTGCTTCCTGCTGAGCTTCGAGTACCCACAGGAGCTGGACGACGGCCGCGACGAGCGGCACGTGCTGTTCGACTTCGGCAGCACGCGCGGGGCCCGCTCCGCCGAATTGGCCGAGATCGCCGAGCTGATCCGGGACCACTGCAACGGGCAGCTCGACGCCATCGTCGCCACCCACCGGCACGCCGACCATCTGTCCGGCTTCGGCACCGCGGCAGCGGCCGACATCATCGACGGCCTCAGCCCCAGGCTGGTCGTGCGGTCCTGGACCGAGGACCCGGCCGCGCCGGCCGACGCCACCGTGCCGAGCGACCTCGACCAGGACTCGCGCCAGTTCGCGGCCGCGCTCGCCCAGAGCCAGGTGTTCGCGGCCCGGCTCGGCGAGGTGGTCCGCGCCGATCGCGGTCTGCGTGGCAACCTGGCTCGCCTCGCCGTCGGCCAGCTCACCAACCGCGCGGCTGTCGAGCGGCTGAACGGCTGGGCCGCGAACGCCAAGGGCAGCTATGTCCACTTCGGCAGCGACTGCGGCCTGGAGGACGTGGTGCCCGGCATCACCGTCAGGGTGCTCGGCCCGCCGACGCTGCAGCAGGCGCCGCTGGTGGCCGGCCAGCGCGCGGAGGACCCTGAGTTCTGGATCACCCACCAGCGGGTGCTGGCCAGGGCCCTGGCCGACGGCGAGGTCCGCGCCAGCCTCGGCCGCGCCGAAACGGGCAACGGGGCGGCCGCGGAGACCGCGGACGCCAATGGCGACGGCGGCGCCGTCCCCATGGCCGGCGGCGAGCCGCTCGGACCGGTCCGCTGGCTGGTGGAGCGGATGCGCACGCAGCACGTGGCCTCGTTGCTGCGGATCGTGCGGATCCTGGACGACGCGCTCAACAACACCAGCGTCATCCTGTCGATCGAGGCTGGCGACAAGCGGATGCTGTTCTGTGGCGACGCGCAGATCGAGAACTGGTCCTTCGCGCTCAAGGACGCCGAGGACAGCGAGCAGATCCGGGAATGGCTGGCCAACGTGGACCTCTACAAGGTGGGCCATCACGGCAGCCGCAACGCGACCCCCCGGTCGCTGCACCGGCTGTGGGTCGACGAGCGCGACCATGGACGGCCACTGGTGGCGATGATGTCGACGATGCCCGGCGTGCACGGCGAGACGCCGGCGACCGCCGTCCCCAAGCAGACCCTCCTCGACGCGCTCGGGCGCTGCGGCCCGCTGTACGCGACCAACCTGCTCCGCACGGAGTCCCGCTTCGTGGAGGTCGTCGCGCCGCTGTCAGGCGGCCACGAGTTCACCCCCGTCCACGGGGAGGAGGCCGCCGAGCCGTCCGTGCCGGCCTGAGCGGCCCGGCCGGCAGCGCTCTCAGGCTGGTTGGGCGACAGCCTGGCCACAGCCGACACCTCCCGCAGCCGTTCCGGCGAGATCAGCCGGACGCCGTCCACCTCGCCCAGCAGCGCGGCGTACATGCGCGCCACGGCGCGGGCCGTCATCTTCCCTCCCGCCGGGATACCGGCCTTCAGGATGTCGGGACGGTTGCCGAGCTCGGCGGTTGGCTGCACCCCCCGCGGCGCCACGCTGAAGAACGGCGAGTCATCGGGGACCGCGGCGAGCATCTCCGCGCCGCCCTCGGCGTCCTCCAGCCGGGCCAGCCGGGCCAGCCGGCCCAGCTGGGCTTCCGGGACGCCGAAGAACAGCTCGTCGGCGGCACCCAGCGGCGTGGCCACCTCCTCCCGGAGGACCCGCGAGATGGGGTTGCCGGTGGCCCGGCGGACGACCTCGCCGATGATGTAGCCAAATGTGTAGGCGTGATAGCCGACCTTGGTGCCCGGTTCCCACCAGGGCTCGGAGTCGGCGATCAGCGCGCACATCTTGTGCCAGTCGCACAGGTCCTCCGGCGTGGTGCCGGCCGGCACGGCCGGCACGCCGACCGAGTGCGTCAGGGCGTGCCGCACCGTCGCGGCCTGCTTGCCGTGGGCGCCGAACTCCGGCCACAGCTCCACGATCGGCGTGTCATAGCCGAAGGCGCCGCGCTCCACCAGCAGGTGCGCCACCGTCGCGGTCATGCCCTTGCCGACCGAGTAGCAGTAGAACGGCGTGTCCGACGTGACGGGACGTCCGCCTTGCGGGTCGGCGAGGCCCGCGACCGCGTCCACCACCAGGTCGCCGTGCCGGTAGACGGCGACCTGCACACCCCGCTCGGCGCCAGACTCGACCAGCCGGTCGATGGCCTGCTGCACCTGCCCCTGAAGGTCGTCCACGATCGTCTCTCCTCCTCGTCGGTCGTGCTCACCCGACGCCGCCGCGGCGACGTGGCTACACCTCGGCCTGCTCCAGCGCGGCGAGCAGCCTGCGCACCGGGCCCTCCAGGCTGTGGCGCTCGGCGAGCCGCTCGAGGCGGTCGCGGTCGGGCGGCCCCCCGGTGGTGATCTCGTAGTCCAGACCGGTGGCGACCGGCACGACCCGGCGCATGGCCTCCAGGTACGGCCCGCTCTGCTCCAGCGTGCGCGCCAGGCGGGGTGGCAGGCGGTCGCGCGCCGCGACCAGCTCGTCCAGGCTGTGGAACTGGCTGACCAGGCGGGCGGCGGTCTTCTCCCCCACGCCCGCCACGCCCGGCAGCCCGTCCGAGGGGTCGCCGCGCAGGATGGCGAAGTCCACGTAGCGGTCGGGCGGCACGCCACACTTGGCGGCGACCCCGGCCTCGTCGAGACGGGCCACGTCAGAGGTGCCCTTGCGGGGGAACAGCACGGTCACCACCGGGTCGCGCACGAGCTGGAACAGGTCGCGGTCGCCGGTGACGACCGCCAGGCGCTCGGCCGGGCCCGCGGCGGTGGCGATCGTCCCGATCACGTCGTCGGCCTCGTAGCCGGGCGCCTCCGCGACCGGCAGCCCGGCCGCGTCCAGCACTTCCCGGATGACCGGGAACTGACCGGGCAGCTCGGCAGGGTCCTCAGCGCGGCGCGACTTGTAGCCGGGGTAGGCGTCCACCCGCCACTGCGGGCGCCAGTCCGCGTCGAAGACGTTCACCACCCCGCGTGGGCGATGGTCGACCAGCAGCCGCGAGAGCATGTCGAGGTAGCCGCGGACGGCGTTGACCGGCTGGCCGCCGGGATCGCGGATGGTCCGTGGCAGCGCGAAGAAGGCCCGGTAGACCAGGCTCGGCGAGTCCAGCACGAGGCGGGTGAAGGCGTCGGCCACCCGCGAAGGATGCCACGGTCCAGGGACGCGCCGCCGGCCTGTCCTCGCCCTCGGTCCCAGTCTTGTCCACTCCGCGTACTTCGACTGGCTTGCTTCCGGGGTAGGCGCATGCGATATCGTTTCCGCCGTCCGCGGCCCCCACCGCGGACCCGTCCTGCTCCCGAGCCCCCAAGGGATCATCACCAGCAGATGACAGCCCCCGGTCGGCATACCTCGCTGCTGCGGTTGTCCGGTGTCATCATCATCATCATCGGCGCCATCGCCGTCGCGTTGCTGGCGCCCCTGCGAGCCGGAGCCGCGGGCACCACCAGTCCCGATGTCGCCACGCGCCTGGCGCAGATCAAGACGTCGCTGACCGACGCCAAGGCGGACCTCAAAAAGCGGCGGGCCGTCCTCGACCAGGCCAACGCCGCCCTGAACCAGGCCGAGAACGAGCTGGCCGCCGCCGACTTCCAGCGCCTGGCCGCGCGCGCCGAGCAGGCCCAGGCCACGCGCGCCATGTCCCGTTCCGCCGCGCAGCTCAAGCTGCTCCGCAGGATCGTCGGCGAAGAGGTCCGCGGCATGTACATCTCCGGCTCCCCCACCGCGCTCGCCGCCCTGGTGCAGCAGGGCGACGTCAAGGACCTGCTCGACCAGATGGCGACCCTGGAGCATCTGGCCAGGGAGAACAGCGACGCGATCAGTGCCATGGTCGTCGCCCAGCGCGAGTACGTGAGCGGGCAGGCGGCACTGCGCAAGGCCGAGGACGACACTCGGCGCGCGCTGGTGCTGATCCGCAAGAAGATCGCGGAGGCGACTGAGCTGCGCGACGTGCGGCTCCAGGCCACCGAGGCGCTCAACGACAAGATCGCCGAGCTGGAGGGCGAGGCCGGGGTGCTGCGCAACGCCCAGCAGCGGGCGGCCGCCGACCAGGTCGGGCAGCAGCGCGCCGGCACCAAGTGTGACCTGTCGGGGACCTCCGACGCCGAGTACTGGATCATCATGCACGAGTCGGGCGGCGACCCCACCGCGGACAACCCCAACTCGACCGCCTTCGGCCTGGGCCAGCTCCTACTGGACCTGCGGCAGCGGCTGCTCGGCGCCGACTACGACACGATCGACTGCGGCAAGCAGCTCTCGGCCTTCCGCAGCTATGTCAGAGAGCGCTACGGCACCGCCGAGGCCGCCAAGTCGTTCTGGCTCAACCACGGCTGGTACTGAGCCCGCCGACCGGGCCGCTCCGCCCTAGATCGGCTGCTCGGCCCGGCGGGGACGGGGAGTCGCGTCCAGGAAGACCTGGTCGACCTCAGGGACCGCCTCGCGCAGCTCGTGGTCGATCCGGTTGGAAAGCTCCTCGACCTCGCCGGCGGTCAGGTCGTCGCGCAGGTCGAGCCGCACGGCGACCAGCAGGTTGCTGGGCCCCAGGTGCATGGTGAGCAGCTCCAGGACCTCCTCGACCTCCGGGTGGGCCGCGATCACGTCGCGCAGCCGCTCGCGCTGCTCCGGCCGCGCCGCCTCGCCGATCAGCAGCCCCTTGTTGTCGCGCCCGAGCACGTAGGCGACCACGACCAGCAGCAGCCCGATGGCGATGGAGGCGAGCCCCTCCCACAGCCGCTCGCCGGTGAGCTGGTGCAGCCCCACGCCGACCAGGGCGAGCACCACCCCGGTGACGGCCACGCTGTCCTCGAACAGCACCGTCCGCACCGTGGTGTCGTTGCTCTGCTGCAGGAACGTCCTGAGGCGGACACCGGCGGCGCTGGCGTCAGCGCGGACATGGGACACGGCCCGCCACAGGGAGGCGCCCTCGGCCACCAGCGAGAACCCGAGCACCGCGTAGGCCACCACGAACGTGGCCTCGACCTCCTCGCCTCCCAGCAGCGCGCGCAGGCCCTCGTACAGCGAGAACACCGCGCCGGAGACGAAGATGAACACCGCGGCCAGGAACGCCCAGAAGAAGCGCTCCTTGCCGTACCCGAAGGGATGCTCCTCGTCGGGCGTGCGGTCACCGAGCGACAGCGAGACCAGCAGGAACACCTGGTTCATGGTGTCGGCGACGGAGTGGGCCGCCTCGGCCAGCATCGCCGGCGAGCGGCCGATCAGGCCGGCGGCCGCCTTGGCCACCGCGATGGCGAAGTTGGCCGCCATCGCGGCAAGGATCGTCTTCCTGCTCTCGTTGTGCATCCCGGCTGCTTTCCGGCTGGTGTCAGCTGGAACTCGGGTCGGAGCCCGGCGCGGCGCCGTCGCCGGGCGGCTCACCGATGTCCCTGGCTGCTGGCCGGCGCAGCACCCGGCCCGCCAGCAGCCCACCGGCCAGGCCGGGCAGCGCGGTGGTCCAGGGTCGCGCCGTGATGCCGAGCAGCAGCGAGACCACCGACAGCACCACCACGAAGGCCGCGTCGTTGAGGCGCTCGATCGGCGAGCGCCCGGCGCGCCGGCCGGGCAGCAGGCCGGCGGCCGCGACGGCGACGCCGACCAGCAGGCCCAGCGCCGCCATGGCCGCGCCGAGACCGCGCCGCGCGCCGGGCGTCAGCAGCACGCCGAGCCCGGCCAGCACCAACGCGCCGCCGAGGGCGCCCGCCACGCGACCCGCCCGGTCCTGGGAGCTCACTGCCATCTGGCCTCCTGGCATTGCGGTGATCCACTCCGCTCCACGTGCCGCTCATGATGACCCCCGAGAAGGTACCCTAACGCGCCGGTCGCCGATGGTCTGCCCGACGGCCTTCCGGGGTACGACGACGGCCGAAAATGGACCGATGAGGGGATCGCACATGCTCACGATTCGCCGCGACAGCGAGATCCATCGCGAGGAGGGCGGCTGGTTCACCGCGCGCTGGCACTTCTCCTTCGATCACTACCGCGACCCGAGCAACGACGGCTTCGGCGCGATGCGGGTGTTCAACGACGACCGCCTGACCCCTGGCGCGATCTGGCCGCTGCACCCCCACAAGGACGTGGAGGGCATCACCTACGTGGTCGAGGGCACCTTCCGCCACGACGACTCGGTCGGCGGCCCGCCGGGGCCGCTGCCCGCCGGCTCGGTCCAGCGGATGACCCTGGGCTCCGGCGCCTACCATTCCGAGCAGAACGCCTCTCCCGACGAGCCGATGCGCTTCATCCAGATCTGGATCCTGCCGGACACGCCCGACCTGCCGCCCGAGGTGGAGCAGCAGGTCTTCACCAAGCAGGACCGTACGGACAACCTTCTCAAGGTCATCGGTCCCGAGGGCGGGCAGCACATGGTCAAGGTCAACCAGGACGCCAGCGTCCACGTCGCCCGCCTCAACCCGCGCACCGAGGTGACCCACCACGTCGGGCCGGGCCGCGGCGCCTACGCCTACCTGATCGAGGGCGAGGCCACCTTCGATGACCAGCCGGTCGGCGCGGGCGACGCCGCCAAGGTGACCGACCAGGACGCAGTGCGCATCCGCGCCGCCGCTCCGAGCGAGCTGATCCTGGTGGACGTCCCGCTCGAGTTCAAGCGCGTCGGCATCTGGTCTGGCCGCTCCTGATCACAACCCGCCGGAGCGCTACTGTAGAGGTCGCCGCAGTCCCCGGCGCCGGCGGTCCCAGGCGGGCCGCCGAGGAGGAGGCAGGGGTCAGATGAGCATCGCAACCAACGAGCGGACAGTGGTCGACGCTGTCAACCCTCGTCTGTACATCGGCGGCCAGTGGCGCGACCCCAGCAGCGGCCGCACCCTCCCGGTGGAGGACCCGGCCACCGGCGAGGTGCTGAGCGAGGTGGCCGACGCGGGCGCGGACGACGCGCTCGCGGCGCTCGACGCGGCCGTGGCCGCCCAGGCCGGGTGGGCGGCCCATCCTCCCCGCGAGCGCGGCGAGATCCTGCGCCGCGCTTACGAGGCCATCACCGCCCGCGTGGACGACCTGGCCCTGCTCATGACCCTGGAGATGGGCAAGCCGGTTGTCGAGTCCAAGGCGGAGATCGCCTACGCGGCCGAGTTCTTCCGCTGGTTCTCCGAGGAGGCCGTGCGCATCGACGGGCGCTACGCGGTCGCGCCCAACGGCAAGGGGCGGCTGCTCACCATGAAGCAGCCGGTCGGGCCGTGCCTGCTCATCACCCCGTGGAACTTCCCGATGGCCATGGGCACGCGCAAGATCGGGCCCGCCGTGGCCGCCGGCTGCACCATGGTCGTCAAGCCGGCGCAGCTCACGCCACTGTCGATGCTGGCGCTCGCCCAGATCATGGAAGAGGTCGGCCTGCCGCCGGGCGTGCTGAACGTGGTCACCACCGCCAGGTCCGGCGCCACCATGGAGCCGCTGATCAAGGACCCGCGGCTGCGCAAGCTCTCGTTCACCGGCTCCACGGAGGTCGGCCGCAGCCTGGTCGCCCAGGCCTCCGATCAGCTCCTGCGGGTGTCGATGGAGCTGGGCGGCAACGCCCCCTTCCTGATCTTCGAGGACGCCGACATGGACGCGGCGGTCGAGGGCGCGATGCTGGCGAAGATGCGCAACATCGGCGAGGCCTGCACCGCCGCCAACCGCTTCCACGTCGCGGAGCCGGTGGCCGGCGCCTTCGCCGAGAAGCTGGCCCAGCGCATGGGCGCGCTGCGGGTGGGCCGCGGCACCGATGACGGCGTGCAGGTCGGCCCGCTGATCAACGACGCCGCCCGCGAGAAGGTCATCGAGCTGGTCGGGGACGCCCTTGACCGCGGCGCCCGCGCGGTGGTCGGGGCCCGCTCCGGCGACGGCCGCGGCTACTTCTACGCGCCTACCGTGCTGGCCGACGTCCCCGGCGACGCGCGCGTGCTGAAGGAGGAGATCTTCGGCCCGGTCGCGCCGGTGGCCGCCTTCGGCTCCGAGGACGCCGCCGTCGCCGCCGCCAACGACACCGAGTACGGGCTGGTCGCCTACGTGTACACGCGCGACATCAAGCGCGCCTTCCGGGTGGTCGAGGGGCTGGAGACCGGCATGGTCGGGCTCAACCAGGGCATCGTGAGCAACCCGGCGGCGCCGTTCGGCGGCGTGAAGGCCTCGGGCTTCGGGCGTGAGGGCGGTCGCGAGGGCATCGACGAGTACCTCGAGATCAAATACGTCGCCATGAACCTGTAGGCGATGGCCGGAAGGGGGAACCTCCTGGTCACCACTCGGGGCCGGCGGCGGGCGCGGTCGCGGGGCGTGCGGGCGTCCCGCCCGGCGGGCGGTGCCCGTGGCGGACGCTGGGCCGGCCGCGTGGCCGCCCTCGCGCTCGGGACGCCGCTGGCGCTGGCATTCCCCAAGCCGTCGCTGTGGTGGCTCGCGTTCGTGGCGCTGGTGCCGCTGCTGCTGCTGGTCCGCGGCGCCGGCGACAGCCGCGAGGCCGGCATCCGCTGCTGGCTCGGCGGGGCCGCGTTCTTCCTCACCGTCGACTCCTGGCTGATCCCGAACGCGCGGATCTTCGCCATCCCGGCGGCGCTGCTGCTGGGAGTGCTGTGGTTGCCGTGGGGCCGGCTGGCGTGGACGCTGCTGCACGGCGAGATCTCCGCCGGGCGGCTCGGCGTGGCCGTGGCGCTGGTCCCGAGCGCCTTCGTGCTGACGGAGGTGATCCGCTCCTGGGACGCGCTCGGCGGGCCGTGGGCGCTGCTCGGCGCCAGCCAGTGGAATGACCGCCCGATCCTGGCCCTGGCCGCGGTGGGCGGCGTCTGGGCCGTGAGCTTCCTGCTGATGGCGGTGAACCTGGCGCTGGCCGTGGCGGTCGGGCCGCGGGCGCCGCGGCCGGTCCGCGGCCGGGCCGCGCTGGCCGCCTGCGGGCTGGTGCTGGCCGCGCTCGCCTGGTGGGCGATCCGGCCGGCGCCGCTGGAGACTGGGCGGACGGTGCGGATCGCGCTGGTCCAGCCCGGCAAGGTCGACGACGTCGAGGCCCGCTTCCGCGCCAGCGAGTCGCTCAGCCTGGGGCTCGCCGGCGCCCGCCCCGACCTGATCGTCTGGTCGGAGTCGAGCGTGGGCCGCGACCCGATGGCCAACCCGGGCGACGTCGCCAGGCTGCGCCGCATCGTCGAGCGCACGGGCGCCGACGTGCTCGCTAACGTCGACGCCCAGCGCCAGGGCTCCGGCGGCATCTACAAGAGCTCGCTGCTGGTCGGGCCGGGCGGGCCGGTCGGCAGCTACGACAAGATCCGGCTGGTCCCCTTCGGCGAGTACGTGCCGGCGCGCCCGCTGCTCGGCTGGGTCGACCGCTTCACCGACGCCGCGGCCACCAACCGCCACCGCGGCCACCACCTGGTGCTGCTGCGCGCCCGCTCGCTGACGATCGGCCCGCTGATCTGCTTCGAGTCGTCCTTCCCCGACCTGTCCCGCAACCTGGCAAGGCTGGGAGCGGACGTGGTGGTCGTGCAGAGCGCCACCACCACCTTCCAGCGCACCTGGGGACCGCAGCAGCACGCCAGCCTGGCGGCCGTGCGTGCGGTGGAGTCCGGCCGACCGGTGGTGCAGGCGTCCATCGCCGGGGTGTCGACGGCGTTCGACCCGGAGGGTCGCCTGCTCGCCTGGCAGCCGACCACCTGGCGCGGCGCCGTCGTGGTGGACCTTCCGCTGTCGCGCGAGACCACGCTCTACGACCGCTTCGGGGCCTGGGTCCCCGGTGGCTCGGCGCTCGCCCTGGCACTGGCCGGTGTGCCCGCCCTGCGCCGCCGCGGCGACGGCGAGCGACGCGGCCAACCCTGAGACGGGCGGCCGCTGAGCGCCCGGCCCGCCGGAAAACCGCTGGCCCGGCGGCGAGGCCATCCCGTACGGTGGGCCTCGTCGATGTGGCGGGAGGGTTTGCGGATGTGGGCAGGCACAGTGGTCTCGGTGCACCTGGCTCGGGAGGAAGGCGCGCCGACGTATGCGGTGAGCGAGGCTCGCGCGGTGGCCGGAGCGGGGCTGGAGGGGGACCGCAATTTCCAGCCGGACGGCGGCCTGGCGCACGAGCGGCAGGTCACGCTGATCGAGCGCGAGGTGCTGGACGCGCTGGCGCGCGACCATGGCATGGAGCTTGCGCCCGGTGAGCACCGCCGCAACGTGGTGACCACGGGCGTCGCCCTGAACGACCTGGTCGACGCGGAGTTCCGGGTCGGTCCCGTGCGCCTTCGCGGTGTCGAGCTGTGCGAGCCCTGCAAGTATCTTGAGAACCTGACGGGCCGCCCCGGCCTGCTGCGCGCCCTGGTCCACCGCGGCGGCCTCGTCGCCCGGATCCTCGACGGCGGTGTCATCCGGGCCGGCGACCCGATCGCCCCGGCGCCCGCGATGGACCGGGTCAGCCGACGATGAGGATCTCGAGGGTTCGGGGGCCGTGGACGCCCTCGACCTGCCTGAGCTCGACGTCGGAACCGGCCGAGGGGCCAGAGGCGAAGGTGATCGGGCGGCGCTCGCGGGCGGCGGCGCCGAGCGCGGCGATCGCCTCGGGAACCGTGCCGACGATCTGCTCAACTTCCACCACGCACAGGTGGTAGTCGGGCAGCAGGGTGACCGCCCGGCGACCCTGGCGGGCGCCGCCGTCCAGCACGACCGTGCCGGTCTCCGCGATCCCCAGGGCGCAGCCGCTCAGCACGCCGTCGGCCGCGTCCAGCATCTCGTTGGCCAGCTCGCCGTCGACCAGCAGCTCCGCCCCGACGGTCGCCACTCGGCCGGCAGGTCCGGTGGCACCACCACCCGCCGGGCGCCTCTGGCCTGGAGCGCACGCCCCACCGCGGCCCGCAGGTCGGCGCGTGACGCCTCCCGCACGCCTGCCAGCACTTCCTCCCTCGCCGACGGCATCAGCCCCCGCCACCTCCATCGGATCGCCGTGCCCCACACTTCATAGCAGGCGTCGCAGCGGCGCGAGGCGTACGGCGGCGACTTGTTCAACATTCCCAAACGCGCGCCAGCTTCCTGGGCTGCGCGTGCTCTCCAATCCGTGCACCGGCGGCCCGGCTATGGCGCTGCCGCGCCCGGCCAGGACAGCGTCACGACCGGGCGCCGCAGCGGAGCCAGCCGGTAGCCGGCGTCGTCGTGGACCGAGCGCGGCTCGAGCGCCTCGGCGATCTCGGGATCCCGCTCGGCGGGCAGGCAGAGCCGGCGGCGGCTGAAGGCAACCAGATGCTCGAAGCGCTCGAAGGTGGCGCCGTGCTCGGTCGTCCAGTCCTCGCGCGCGACATCCAGCCCGAGCGCCCGCAGCGCCGCTTCGGCGTCGTCGGCACTCGGGCCCCCTGGCCGCTCCAGGCCGTGGAACCGGCGCCACAGCGGGGCGAGCGATGCCAGCGGATGGCGCGCGGTGATCTGCGTCACCACGCGCGCGCGGGCGTGGCTGGTGAGAGCCAGCGCGAACGGCGCCAGCTCCGGCACGTTGTAGAGCACGTCGTTGCAGACCACCACGTCGGCGGGCGCGACCTTGCCGGCCACCTCGGGCCAGCGTCCCTCGACGGTCTCGGCGGCGACGCCCGCCTTGTCCGCCGCCTTCCGGAATGCCTCCAGCATCCCCGGCACCGCGTCGACCGCCACGATGCGGCCGGCTCTGCCGGCCAGGGGCAGGCTGGCGGCGCCGCCGCCGGCGCCGATGTCCAGCACGGTCCCTCCTGGCGCGAGCCAGCGCAGCGCCTCGCTGACCGACGGGCTCGCCAGCTGCGCCTGGGCCTGCTCAGCCTTGGCCCGGAACAGCTCCACCGGGAAGCCCCACGGCGACTCCGGCGCGCGCGCCAGGATTTCCTCGGGGATCGCCCAGCCCTCCAGGTCGGCGCGCCAGCGGCGCAGCGCGTCGAGCGGGAACGCGTCATCCTGACTCATCTGGAACTCCTTTTCCGATATGTCCTGCCCGCTGAGTGCGTCGCTCAGAGAATCTTCGGGCGAACTGGGACGTCACCCCCTATCATCGTGTCAAGGAAGCTCGACCCGGGGGACATCCGGTCTTGAGTCCGATGCGGTACGTCGAATCGAGGCGCTGGACCTCTGTCATCGCCGCCGTGCTGATCGGCGCAATCGGGGGAAGCATCATCGGGTTCGTCACCACCCCGCGGCAGCACGCCGACGCCGAGCCGCAGCCCGCGACCACCGCCATCGCGGCACCCCAGCGCAGCTCCACCGGGGCCGTCAAGCTGTTGCCGTCGACGAGCGACCCCCCATCGTTCACCCGGCCGCGGACGCGGCGCTCGACCTCGACCACCCCCTCCAAGGCGGCGCCGACGACCACGCGGCGGGCGAGGACCTCGACGACAACGGCCACGACCGCCACCACGCTGCCGACGAGCAGCTCGCCGACGAGCGGTCCGACGACCGAGCCCACGACGCCGAGCAGCACCGATCCGACCACGCCGCCGACGGATCCCACGGACACCTCCCTGGACAGCACCGCCCTGCCGCCCAGCTCCGACGGTTGACCCCCGCCGAGCTTCGCCTCCAGGGCCGCCTACCCGTCTCGCAGGCCGCGGTCAAGCAGCTGGGCGCAGGCGTACAGCATCTCCAGGCGCGGCAGCTCCAGCCCGACCACATGCCCGATCTCGACCACCGCCTCCACCTCGAGCGGGCGGCCCGCCTCGACGTCCTGGAGCATTGAGGTCTTGTGCTCGCCGACGCGAGCGGCGCCCTCCAGCCGCTGCTCGACCGACAGCTCGAGCTCGACGCCCACGGCGGCGGCCACACGCACGGCCTCAGCCATCGCCGCCAGCGTGACCGCGCGCGTGCCAGGCTCGCCGGCGATGGCCGCCAGGGAGGCTCGGGTCAGCGCGCTCAGCGGGTTGAACACCGCGTTGCCGATGAGCTTGAGCCAGATCTCGCCGCGGATGTCGGCCCGCACCGGGCACCGCAGCCCAGCCTTGGCGAGGACGGTCGAGATCGCCTGGCAGCGCTGGCTCTTCGCCCCGTCCGGCTCGCCGATGGTGAAGCGGCTGCCCTCCAGGTGCTCGATCACGCCGGGCTCGACGACACTGGTGGCCGCATAGACCACCGCACCGACCACGTGGCGCGGGTCCAGGTGACGCCCGATCACGCCATCGGGATCGACTGTCTCGAGCCGGGTCCCCTCGAGCTGCCCGCCGTGCCGCTGGAAGTACCACCAGGGGATGCCGTTCTGCAGGGTCACCAGCGCGGTGTCCGGTCCGAGCAGCTTGCCGAGCCGGGGAGCCAGCGGCGCGACCGCGTGCGCCTTCACCGCCAGGAACGCCACGTCCGCGTCCGCCACCGCCTCGAGGTCGTCGGTGCAGTCCGGCCGCACGATGAATTCGTCCCCGCCGGTGCGCACCACCAGGCCCCGCCGCCGCATCGCCTCCAGGTGCGCGCCCCGCGCGACCAGGGTCACGTCGTGCCCGGCGCGGGCGAGGAAGGCGCCGAGGAAGCCGCCGGCGGCGCCGGCGCCGACCACGACCAGCCTCATCGCCCCGTCTCCAGCTCCTCGGCGACCTTGCGCCGCTGCACCTTGCCGGTGGCCGTGCGCGGGATCGCCTCCACCACGTGGAGCTTGCCCGGCACCTTGAAGGCGGCGAGCTGCTCGCGGCAGTGCGACAGCAGCTCGCGCTCGGTGGCCGGCTCGCGCAGCACCACCGCGGCCGCCACCTGCTCGCCGAGGGCCGGGTGCGGCACGCCGAAGGCGACCGCCCCGGCCACTGAGGGGTGGCGCAGCAGGACCTCGTCGATCTCGTGCGGGGAGATCTTCTCGCCGCCCCGGTTGATCAGCTCCTTGATCCTCCCGATGAGCGTGAGGTAGCCGTGCTCGTCGAGCACGCCCTGGTCGCCGGTGCGGAACCAGCCGTCCATGAAGGACTCGGCGTTGGCCTCGGGGTTGGCGGCGTAGCCGTCGATCACGTTGGGGCCGCGGATGACCACCTGGCCGGTCGTGCCCGCCGGCAGCGCCACACCGGCGTCGTCGGTCACCGCCACCTGCACGCCAGTGCCCAGGCCCACGGAGCCGGGCAGGCGGTCCGCCGGTGGCAGCGGGTTGGAGGCGATCTGGTGGCACGCCTCGGTCATGCCGTAGGCCTCCAGTACCGGCACGCTGAGTCGCCGCTCGAGATCGGCCATCAGCTCCGGCGCCAGCGCCGAGCTGCACGAGCGGACAAAGCGCAGCGACCGGCTGCCCGGCGGCCGCTCGCCGCGTGCGCGGGCCAGCACCATCCGCTGGATCGTCGGCACGGCCGAATACCATGTCGGCCGCTCCTCGGCCGCGACGGCCCAGAACGAGAGCGGGTTGAACGGCGCCGGCACGACCACGGTGCCGCCGCTCCGAAGGGTCGCCAGCGCCGAGGCCATCAGCCCGTGCACGTGGAACAGCGGCATGCGGGAACGCCCGGTGCAGGTCGGCGATCATCAGACGCAGCCGGTCATTGCCCGCCGCCGCCAGGATCACCTCGTGGAACAGGTCGTTGGCCCGCTGCCAGTCGTTGTCCT
>WNGB01004447.1_pt1 | contig 21357 bp, 23 predicted proteins | sample 5400681 | NCBI WGS metagenome assembly WNGB01 (sample SAMN13153367, study PRJNA577476) | soil metagenome | isolation source: 115 cm soil or saprolite under grassland replicate 2 | place: USA:California | collected 2016-06-15
TGAAATTCCCAAGCGCTAATTGACGAATGACTTGACGGTCATCCACCGTTTTCAAGATGCGATTCTTGAGTATATAGATATTGAAGTGATCAGACCAAAAATTTACCATTACTTCATAAAGTTGTCTGCGTGAATATACTGCGCGTAAAACCGTCGCGCGGACAAGTTCATTGACCGATTGTCCGCGTTTATCGAGTGTAACTAAGTCAGAGGGTGACATCCTAATCGTTGTCAGATCCGCTAGGCGTGGTGAAAGATCATTGTCTTCGATTGAATCGTAGGCGAGTTGTTCTTCAATAAATGCGTCCAAGCCAATTTGATGTACGCGCTCAATCTCTGCCGGGCGCGGTCCAAAGGTGATCCGCTTTAAAACAGCATAGATCAATTGATCTTCGTCGGAAGCGGTCACTATGGGCGGTACAAACGTAGGTATTGAGATCGAATAAGGTGTGCATCCCCACAGCACAGTTGCGGCGGAAATAAATCCTGCAAGCTTTAAGAAATCGCGGCGTGAGAATTCAGAGTTCATGAACTACCAATTAACAGGTTAAGTGGAACCTAAGAATACAATAAGGTAAACATAGAACTAAATTTTTCTAGGAGAGATCGGGAAGGCGGAGTTATTACTTATCCAATAATTTAATACCGCCTTGAAAACAATCCAGCGCTAATTATAGCGCTGGATTTGTATATATACAGGTACAAAAGTACTTGCTTATTCCTTTTCTTCTGCCTCTTCTGCTTTTTCAACCTGTTCGTCTTTTTTTTCCTCGCTCAGCCCTTCCCTGAATGACCTAATACCGCGACCAAGTTCCCCTGCAATTTTTCCAATACGTCCTGGCCCAAATAGCAGCAACACAATGAAGAGAATGATGATCCATTCCCAACCGCCAAGTCTGAACATAAGATACTCCTTAGTCTGATCTGGTCTTATCCTACCACAATCAGAAAAAACTGGCTACAACTCCCGGCGGAAGAAGATGCCTTCGATGATACGAATCACCCGGCGGATGAATGAGCGGATTCGTGCAAAGCGGCGATACTGTTCGGGGTGGACAGCATGTTTGACCGGTAGCGGGCCGGTCCACTCGGCTGTCAACGCACCCCAGGTAAGTCCGGCGCCAAAACCAACAAACACGATCTTATCTCCAGCTTTGAGCTGACCCTTCTGTGCAGCTTCTACAGTCGCTATCGGAATGGAGGCGGTTGACGTATTGCCATAACGATCTACATTGATAATAAATTTATCCATCGGCATTTTCATATATTTCGCGGCCGTCTCGATAATTCGGTAGTTCGCTTGGTGGGGAATAACCCATTGCACATCTTTGGCGGTCAGCCCGGCAAGATCCATTGCCTCTTTAGTGGCATGTCCCATTACACGTGTGGCAAAACGATATACTTCCTTGCCATCCATATGGATATAATGCTTGCCTTCGAGCACGGTCGCCTCAGTGGCAGGCAGACGGGCGCCACCGGCTGGCAGGGAAAGTGTATCGCCGCCAGATCCATCGGAGTGCATCACAGCCGAAAGGATACCTCCGGGCACGTCACTGGCCTGCAATACAAATGCGCCCGCGCCATCTCCAAATAAGATACATGTATTACGATCCTTCCAGTTGATAAAGCGGGAAAGCGTTTCCGTCCCAACGATGAGCACGTTTTTAAGAGATCCACTTCTTATGGCCTGCGCGCCCATATTGGCAGCGAAAATAAAACCTGTGCATGCCGCGAGCAGGTCAAAAGCTCCGGCTTTCGAGGCACCAAGTTGATCTTGAATCAGGCAGGCAGTGGCGGGAAAAATATATTCGGGTGAAGAACTTGTGCAAATAATTAAATCCAGATCTGTCGGGCGCAAATTCGCGACCCGCAGTGCTTTGATGGATGCTGCGACACCCAGCGTGGATGGAAATTCATTGTCACGAGCAATACGCCGCTCACGGATACCCGTGTGGCTTTTGATCCATTCATCGTTCGTTTCAATCATCTTTGCCAGATCACTATTTGTCAACACAGGCTCAGGGACAGCCATGCCCCAGCCCGTAATATGCGCGTATGGCATACTTTCTCCTTTATCGCGTGTGCAGGCGCGGACGAATGCCCGCGTTCACGAATCTATAAATTATTCTTTATACCTGCTAAGAATCAAGGTCGCGTTATGGCCACCGAATCCAAAGGAATTGGACATGACGTGGGTAGGCTCTGCCTTACGTGACTGGTTGGGAACATAATCCAGGTCGCAGACAGGGTCTGGCGTCTCATAATTGATTGTCGGAGGCAGTACATTGTCAAGCATTACTTTCACGCAAACCACGGCCTCAAGCGCGCCCGATGCCCCGAGCAAATGACCAGTCATGGATTTAGTTGAAGAAATGGGTATGTTATATGCCTGCTCGCCAAATACAGTTTTGATCGCGGCAGTTTCGCTCTTATCATTCAACTGCGTGGATGTACCGTGAGCATTGATATAGTCAATTTCTGTTACATCTAAGCCAGCATTTTCGATGGCTAGCCGCATGGAAATCGCCGCGCCCGCGCCATTCTCTGCAGGAGCAGAAATGTGATGCGCGTCGTCAGAAGTCCCATAACCGGAAAACTCGCACAGAATATTTGCGCCGCGCGCCTGCGCGTGGTCCAGTGCTTCAAGGATCAATATGCCGGAACCTTCGCCCATCACAAAACCATCTCTATTTCTATCGAATGGGCGCGAGGCTTTTTCAGGCGCGTTGTTACGCGTGGAAAGCGCGGTCATCACATTCATACCCGCCATTGCAACTGCCGCGATCGAGGCCTCCGATCCACCTGCAATCATTACGTCTGCTGCGTCACGGCGAATCATCTCCGTGGCCTCGCCAAGCGCATTTGTACCCGATGCACATGCCGTAGCAAGAGACATATTCGGGCCGCGCACACCGAGCCGGATGGCTAGCAGACCTGCGGCGCTATCGGAAATCATCATGGGAATCAGAAATGGGCTGACCCTTTCTGGTCCACGCTCCCGCATGACTTCAACCTGCTCCAACAAAGTGAGAATACCGCCAATGCCCGTGCCGATGAGAATCCCCGCCCGGTCACGATTGGATTCATTAATCTTTAGACCGGATTGTTCCAATGCCTCCAACGCAGCGGCAGTAGAAAATTGCGCAAAGCGATCCATCTTACGTGCTTCACGCTGCCCAAACAAAGCTGTGCCATCAAAACCCTTAACTTCTGCGGCAAATTTCGTTTTATGCGCGCTTGCATCAAACGCTGTAATCGGTGCCGCCCCTGATTTTCCAGCCAGCAAAGCATTCCATGTATCTTTAACATTATTTCCAACTGGACTGATACAACCCAGTCCAGTTACAACTACTCGTCTCCGCATGAATGAACTCCTTAGAAAACTGCAGGACAAGAGAACCTCCTGTCCCAAGAGGTACCGCAAGCACCCAAAAGTGCATAATTATATTGAATTTTATCGATTGGAAGTAATAAGGCCCTGCAAAGCAAGGCAATTCCGTTACTTCGGCATTTATAACACAAGGATTGACAAATCGACGCGCCGATTAGTACTTATTATTAATAATCTTCCAAGCCTGCTGGATATGTAAACGGTCATGGTCAGCAATGAATCCTATTATTTCTAGGAAATTTGTTGGTCCAAATATTGCATGGCGGGCTTTACGTGCCCAATCCGCTTCACTAAATTCCTTTAACATCGAAATGATTTCGATTCTTGCGCTTGTAAATTCCTTTAATGCAGAAGGACCATGTTCATTTATATAACTTCTCTGACTTGCCCACACGTTGGTGTCTGGTCTCGGAATGAAAGGCTCATCCTGCTCCTTGAGCAATTTTATTTGCATGTGGTGGATCTCTCTCTCCGTATCGCGCAAATGACAAATGACTTCAGTCAAGGACCACTCATCGGGTATAGGTACTTGAGACCAACCTGCAGAATCAAGATTGGCAGCTAAGCCAGAAAAAGAGGCAGGACTTGCCAATAATATTCCAAGGAAAGATTCAGGTGTCTTGAACGATGGCACAAGAGCCGAGAGATCAGTAGCTTCAAGCCAGGGACGCAAGTCACTTAATTTACCGCGCCCGTCGGCTTCAGGTCCGGACCCAGAGGCGGGTATCCCGTTCACATGGTATGTTGCCAGCCCAAGCCTTTTCGCGGGAAGGATGTCACGGTCTATATCGTTTCCTACCATCAGCACAGGACCATCAGGCCAACCCATTTGACCAAGCATTTCAGCATAATACGCCGGATGAGTCTTTGAAAATCGAAAATGTTCAAATGTGGAAATCAGTTCAAATTGCGAAGGATCAAAACCCGCCCAACGCAAACGATGATACGTCGCCTTGCGAGGAAAGAGAGGATCTGTCGCAATTGCGATACGGTACCCTTGTGAGAATGCCCATTCAATGAACGGCTTGGCAGCTAGCACCGGAGCTGTGATATGACTAAGCGTTGGGAAAATTTCATCATAAAAATATTCGAGCTCTTGATATAGGTCTTTTTTGGAGATTCCAATCTTTGGATAAAACTCAGTCTCCAAGACATCTTGCAATGTACAACCTGGGTCTTCACTTTCGTTCATCAGGTGCATGCCCGCTATGAGCGCGTGCAGCATAAGGTTCGCCGGAACTCGTGCGGAAAGATATGCAGAGAGGGCCTGAAAGTATGCAGGAACAAAGGCGTCGAGGTTTGTATTTAGCAGAGTATCATCGAGATCAAGCAGAAGAGTGAGCATCATAAGTTTCTTTCGCTTAGTGCCGCAACTGGAGTTATTCGTGGGGCATATCGTTATACGAGCAGCCCCATATTCTCATAGAGTTGTCCCATTGATCATCATCGGCGGTGTTGCGATACTACCCCCAGTGAACCAGGCAAATTAGTCTTTCACTTCAATTTTAAATGGCAATGCATGGCATTCCCCACAACCAATTTGTGGTTCAGCCACCGCCCGTTTTGTTTTCTCACAGTAAGCCGTCACCTGCACTCGGCGTTGAAAAACGGCTGATATAGGTCGCGTGACCGTTGCACGTAGCTTCATATATTCGCAAGAATTAGCACGCGCAATGGCCGGGACCGGGCAGGTCATACATAGATCGCGCGTCCAATGTTGATTGGAAGCCCTCAACAAGCGGCATTCTTCCACATTTCGGCCACGATAATAATCGCCATAGAACCAGGGACATTCTTTACCAGCTGGAGTCTTCATTTCATTCCGTTAAGAGTTTGATTAATCCCTTTAGAGTATCAGCGGAATGAAGAGTACTCGAATCTCATCGAGCAGCTTCACTTGCTGCAATATAGTTTTCAATAATTTCAACACGTGATAATCATACGCGAGTTATATATTCGCCCGTGCGAGTATCCACGCGGATCGTATCTCCCACGTTGACAAAGTTCGGACATTGCACTTGTAATCCAGTTTCGGTAGTGACTCTTTTGGTGACACCGGTTGCAGTATCGCCGCGGATGGCCATCTCGGACGAAACAACTTTTAGATCTACGGAGGTGGGAAGCTCTACGTCAATGGCTTCACCATTATAGAAAGTCAGCTTGACTTCCATACCCGCCTTTAAATAAGGTGCATCATCGCCTAGGGTTTCCTTCTTAATGGCAGGCTGATCAAATGTCTCATTGTCCATGAAATGATAGAAATCACCGTCCGTGTACAGATACGAAACATTGTGGAAATCGAGTCGAACATCCCGCACGGATTGCCCAGAGCTGAAAGTGCGTTCTATATTGGACCCGGTGAGCATATTGCGTGCTTTGACACGGATGGTCGCGTTCCCACGGCCAGACTTATTATGGCTGTAATCCAGCACTTTATATAGGTTGCCATCTAATTCGAAGGTGACACCTTTGCGAAGTTCATTTACATCAATCATAAGTGCGCTTTCCTTACTATGTGAGATAGTTTACAAACGGGCGGATTATACCAATGAGTGATTAGCAGTGTCCAGTAAATAGGGCAATTGCATATAAAAAATTGACACTTGGGTATTAATCCTGCTATACACCCGCTGGTTTCAGTGACTACACGTTATTCTGTAGAAAATTTTGCGAAAACCTACCCTTAGCTTAATGGGAAGATTCAGAAGCAGGATCGTTTTGTAAAAGTTGAACTGCGTGAGGCAAGACAGGCAAAATCGTTTGCAGGTTTTCCACCGCGCCTTTTGGGCTACCCGGCAAATTGACAATTAATGTTTTGCCGCGAATCCCTGCTATCGCGCGCGAAAGCATGGCGTGAGGTGTTTTGGTAAGGCCTGCAGCTCGCATGGCTTCAGCCAAGCCTAGCGCCTCGCGTTGGATGACCGCGCGTGTAGCTTCGGGAGTGACATCGCGCGGGGAGAAACCTGTACCACCAGTTGTAAGGATGACGTCAAGCTCGCCGCTATCAGTCCACTCGATTAGCATGGCTTTGATGGCAGATTCTTCATCGGGCAGGATCGCTCGTTTAGCGACAAACCAGTTCTGCGTCTTGATCAGATTAGCAAGCTCGAGGCCGGATGTGTCCGCGCGTTCGCCACGCGATGAACGGTCAGATAGAGTCAAAATACCAAAGCGAAGTGTCATAGGAATTCTTTTCCGAACAGTCGGTCTTCAGTCATTTCACGCCAACCCCGATGTTCATAAAATTGCATTGCGTCAATGTTATCTTCAAAGGCAATTAAATAGCACTTCAAGCAACCTTTAGTCCGCAATCGGTTTTCCACCACAGCCATCAACTGAGAACCAATTCCCCGCCCGCGCAAATCGCGGGAGACAGCCAGGTGATAAATCAAACCCCGCCGTCCATCGTACCCACCGATCACCGTACCAATGATCTGTCCCGCCATTTCAGCAACGAGGAACAAATCTGGATCCCGATTAAGTTTCTTTTGAATTTCCTCAGGCGTATCTGATTTTCCGACCCGTACACCCTTTTCCATGCTCGACCATAATTCAATCGCAGCATTGTAATCATCGGGAAAGTGGAACTCTCTTATGGTGATTTCAGGAAACATCAGGCAGGGTCGATATTTCGATGCAAGATTCCAATCAGTTCGTCCGGCATATAAGGTTTGAGCAGAAAGTCATTCGCGCCGCGCCTTAAACATTCGTCTTTGACATTTAAGCCTGAAGTCATCACTATACACACAGATTTAGTATCCTGGGCGCTACGCAGCAAATCAAGAATATCCAAACCACTTTGGCGTAACAGATACACATCAAGCAAGAGCAAGTCTGGCTTTTCCCGCCTTACCGCCGAGGGAACGTCAGCATCTGCGGCTAACGCTACCACTTCATAGCCCTCCATCTTGATTAAGGTTTTGAGCAAGGAAACCATAGTCGGATCATCTTCGGCGAGTAGTACCTTTTTTGCCATTCACATTTGCTCTCTTCTTTGGAGATTTTGATTCCGATGCTTTTTTCTTTACTTTTTTATTATTTGGTTGCACAAGAGGCAACTCTAACGCTGCATTGATAACATCGTCTACGCTTTCAGCGAACACAAATTTCATGGACTGCTTGACCTCATCAGGGACATCCTCAAGGTCGGGTTCATTACGCTTTGGCAAGATCACCGTCCGCAAGCCGTTCCGGTGCGCGGCCAGGATCTTTTCTTTGATCCCACCAACAGGCAAAACCTGCCCCCGAAGCGTGATCTCCCCCGTCATCCCCACCTGAGATTTCACTTTGCGTCCAGAGATAAGCGACACTAATGCAGTTGCCATGGTCACACCCGCGGACGGTCCGTCTTTTGGTTGTGCGCCAGCCGGGATATGCAAATGAATATCGGCGTGGTCGAAGAAGGACGGTTCGAGACCTAGCTTAGGTGCGCGCGAACGAACAAATGACAAGGCTGCGCGGGCAGATTCCTGCATGACGTTACCGACCGAACCCGTCACTTGGTAGCCTTTCCCACCAGGCATTGAGGTTGCTTCAATAAACAAAATATCGCCACCGAACGGAGTCCATGCGAGGCCGGGAGCTACACCAGGAATGGAGACACGCATGCTTACTTCATCCGGGCCAAGGAAGATGGGATGATCGAGAAATTCCTCAACTACTTTCGGCGTGATCTCAAAGGTTATCCCTTTTCCCTCGGCAATACGTGTCCCAACCTTCCGGCAAACTGCACCGATCTTTCGCTCCAAATTACGAACACCCGCTTCACGCGTATATTCGCGGATGATCTTCTGCAAGGCCTCATCTGTAAAACTGACCTCATTTTGGCGCAAGCCGTTCTCACGGATTTGTCTTGGGATCAGATAGCCATGCGCAATCGCAATTTTCTCCCTGTCAGTATAACCTGAAAGGAAGATAATCTCCATTCGGTCGCGCAATGGACCGGGAATCGTTTCAAGGGTGTTGGCGGTAGTAATGAAAAAGACCTGGGAGAGGTCATACGCCACTTCAAGATAATTATCACGGAACTCGCTGTTCTGTTCAGGGTCAAGGACTTCGAGGAGTGCCGAAGCTGGATCGCCGTGGAAGTCAAACGTGAGTTTGTCCACCTCATCGAGCATAAAAACTGGATTTCTGGATTCAATCCTGCGCAAGGACTGCAATATCCGCCCCGGCATTGCACCGATATATGTGCGGCGGTGGCCGCGAATCTCGGCTTCATCGCGTACGCCGCCTAGTGAAGCTCTAATAAATTTGCGCCCCATAGCCCGTGCGATCGACTGCCCAAGAGAGGTTTTGCCTACACCGGGCGGCCCTACAAAACACAAGATCACGCCTTCTCGTTCACGACGGATTACATCCAAAGAAGGCTCTTTTTGTTCATCTTTTCGTTCCAAACGCAGTTTGCGAACGGCCAAAAATTCAAGGATGCGTTCCTTGACATCTTCCAAGCCATAATGGTCTTGATCCAAGATCTGGCGCGCATGAGGAATGTCGAGGTTATCTTCTGTGTATTTCGACCATGGCAACGAAACCATCCAATCGAGGTAGGTCCGAATAACGCCATACTCAGCCGCGATGGATGGCAAACGGGATAAGCGATCCAGTTCCCGCCGCGCCTGTTTATCAGCTTCCTCGGGCATTTTGGCTTCGTCGATCTTCTTACCAAAGTCCTCAGTCTCAGCGGCTTGCTCGTCTTTTTCGCCAAGCTCTTTTTGGATCGCCTTCATCTGCTCGCGTAGGAAGTAATCGCGCTGGACTTTTTCGATTTCACCGCGCGCTTCATTCTGAATCTTTTGGCCGAGTTGCAGTACCTCCGCTTCACGCACCAGCAGGCCGATCAGTTTTTTCAACTTCTCGACCACAGAGTCAAATTCCAAAAGTTCCTGTGCGTCCTTCAAATCAATGCGCTGGAAATTTGCAATTGTATATGCTGTTTGTAGAGGGTCTTCAAGCGCAGTGATTGACCCCGCTAATTCTTCGGGGAACGACGGAATCAATTGTGTGATCTGTTGGAATTGATCACGTGCGTTGCGGGCAAGTGCGTCAATTTCCAAGCCTTGTTCCACTGTTTCTGGTGCCGGCCGGATTTTAGCTTTAAGATACGGCTCCTCCTCCAGGAACTCCTCAACACGGAATCTTTCCATTCCCTGCACAAGCAAGCGCACTGTCCCGTCCGGGGCTCGCAACAGACGATGCACAGTCGCGATGGTTCCAACTTTGTATAAGTCGTTTGGTCCAGGCGTTTCCAGCTCTGGATTAACAGCGGCGACAAGCCCAACGAGTTTATCCCCGCCCACTACATCATCCACTAATTTGATGGAGCGCGGCTGTCCAACTGTCAACGGGACAGCAGTATTCGGGTATACCACCACACCGCGTAATGGAAGGATAGGCAATACCTCGGAGAATTTATCTGATTCGTTTTTCTGATCAGATTCCGGGGAGCCTGAATCGTTGTCTTTCTTTCGTGTGCCCGAAAAGACCGATGGCATGAGCAATCTGATCAACTCATCATCGTCGCTTTCACCGATCCATTGGAAGAGGTCATTGAGGCTGGATTGCCAGCGTGTGCCAGGCATAATGTTATTCACCCTTGCTTTCAATCGGTTTTGCTTTTGGAAGAGTAACCGTCAGGAATCCATCTTTATATTCGGCACGCGCTTCATCCACATTGACAGGCTCGGGCACGCCGACAGCAGTTGTGAATTTGCCAAAGCGTATTTCCATCTGGTGATAGGCGCGTCTTTTAGGCAAATCGGGACGCGAGCCAGATATGAAAAGAATGTTGTTTTCTAAGACAACCTCAAAATCCTCATCACGCATCCCAGCAATTTCAACGCGCACTACTTGAGCTTCTTCTGTCTCATAGGAATCGGTAGGCGGACTCCAAACTCCGGAATGCACTTGCCAGCTTACAGCATGAAGAGTTTCACGACGTACTTCCACGAAAGCGGGACCTGCTTTTCGTACGATTGTAGGCATGCTCTTACTCCTTACTTATGCCGCTTCTTGCGGCAAGCCCATCTGAGTGCCCGCCGAAAGTAGGCGGGGCTGCAGACTGGGTGGACAACTCTAGGTTATTTTTCCAATGTCGATTTGGCAGCGGCGAGCACTTCTTCGTAATGCGGTTCATCGCTATTGCTCAACATATAATCAACATAACGTACAATTCTTTTCTTGTCTACCACAAAAACCGCGCGGCGCAACACTCGCACCTCTTCCATCAGCGTACCATATTTCTTGCCAAAATCCGCCTTGTATACATCGGAAACAGTCATCATCCGATCGACACCGGCCGCGCCACACCAGCGCCTCTGTGCAACAGGCAAGCCCATGCTTACAACCATGACCACGATATCCTTGCCAAGGTTGGCAGCTTCTTCATTGAATCGGCGGGTTTCACGGTCGCAGGTCGACGTGTCTAAAGATGGAACGGAGGCGATGATCCGAACTTTGCGTTTAGTTTCCTTAAATGCTTTGCTTAGCGACCAATCGTTCTTCTGAATGAGAAAATCGGGAGCTTTTTGCCCCAGTTGAATATCATCACCAACGACAGTTCTTTCCATCCCTGCAAACTTAATAAGGCCCGGTCGCTTACTTGTCATACAAATTAACTCCTATAAATATAATTGTAAATGTTCTTGCCAGCGTCCCCAGCACGACCCGAGCGTGCAACTCCTGCTTAAAAAAGTGGGAGTACACTAATTTATTAGGTTAATTGCAAATTATACTTCTAATATGTCTAATTCGATGGATAATTCCCGCATTAATGTGGGGATTAGTCGATTTTTTTAAATACCAACATCAAAAGTTAGTGTATACATCTTACAAATCTCCTACTCTGTCATCCATCATATCGGCACCAACACATCCAATCAAGTGCTATTTTCTACCTCTAAATCACCCCCGATCTTTAGCTGTTTTTCTCCTGTGGCAATTTGCACACCTAACAACACAAAGGGCAATTTCTCTTTTTATTCTTTGAACGGTTGCACCATCAGCAATTAAAACTGCAACGTCTTTGGTCTTGCCTCCTATAACGTGGTCAAACTCCAAAACAACAATGTAAGTTTCACCGCAATCAATACAAGGGTGAGTTGATAAATACTCCCAAACAAACTCACGGGATCTAATCCGGTCTGCTCTTTTATTTTCCATTACCCTTTCAGTTTGGGATTCCCTATTATTGGAGTACCAGCTTCTTGATCTTTTAGCAGTGCAATCTTTGCAGACAGCATGGCGGATATTTAGAGATTTATACTTCCAGGGGAACTCTTCTAAAGGCTTATGTTCAAAGCATTTAGTACAGGTTTTAGAAAGGTCCACGTCTGACTCTCCTTGCAAGGTGTAGATAAGGTGTACTCACAAGATTTTAAAATACAATAGGGGTGAAACACCGCCACATATAACGTGGCTCAGGCATTTCACCCCCATATTTGGGAGCACCCCCGAGGCGAATCGAACACCTATCTACTGCTTAGAAGGCAGCTGCTCTGTCCATTGAGCTACGGGGGCATATACATACCTTGCTTACCTCCCAAGGTACGAGTTATACCTTTTCAATCTGGGGAACGGCAGCAGGAGCACTCACTTGAAATGGCCGTAATCCGCGATATACACGCGGGCCAGCCAGTGTTTTCAAGATGGTTTCCGCCGGTCGGTTTAGTTTCTTCGATAATTCCTCGGCGGACATAGGCGAATTTCCATTCACTAAGAACGTCCGGAACACGGCTTCCACTAGCGCGGTGTGGTCGCTAACAAAATCTGGCTGCAGCGCGCAATGGCTCATCAAAGCATTCTGGATACCGTCTACTGGCTTCACTTCTGCGGTGACTGGATCAACCCAATCGATCAATTGTCCTTCTTCTACATTGACGAAGGATTCCTGGTGTTCATTACATAGCAAAGAGCGCAAAAAGACATGCCAATCGCGTTCATTTTGTTTCCACCAGTCGAAGTCAATGTGGAAGGGTGTTTTGACCAAGGGCTTAAGCAGGCTCATGCAGCCTCCTCATCAAGGTGGAAGTACAAGTCGCCCACATGCTTGAAAACGGGCCTGCTTGCTAGCAAAGCAAATAACGGTGCAGGTGGTATACGTCTAACCAAGTTTACTGCCGCATATAACTCCTGTGCGTGGACGTGTCCTTGCGGGTTTGACTTGCTCAATTCACGCATCACCGAAATAACCAACTCCTCAAACGATTGATGTCTTTCCCAAATGGGATCGAGCACTTTGAAATCAGGCACAAAAATTGTCATACGATCATTGAATTCTGCTGTGATAGGTTGCTTCAACATTGCAAAGACCATGCCACCATCTGTGCCTACAATTACAGTACGGATCCAATCTTTGGACGAACGTTGGGTTTTCGCCTCAACAATGACTTCTCCCGGTTTCTCGCCGCGTCTTACCTGGACCAATGAACCGGGTATCAATTGATGAGCTTTGTACCACTCTCTGAGTCCATATACATAACTATGCTTCCGCACGACCCAGGCAGGAATGCGCTGCTTTGTTTTTCCATCCACTAACGTAAAGCGGACACGCGGTGACTCATAAGCCGTAGGAAAAAGCTTGCGCGCCCGCGATGACATAGGTAATGTCCCTGCTCGAAGATGTGGGTAAATGAGACTGAGAGTTACAGAAGAAATATTTTCGGTTGTTGACTCAACCGGACTTAGCTCATCGTCTAATTGTGATTCGAGCGCCAGCATGGCGGGGGTAAGGTCAGCGCGGTTATGGTCAATTTCAATATAATGCAATTGCGGTGGGACTTCCCGTACAAATTCTGGTTCAAGGCGTCGCAGACACCAAAGAACCTGACCGGCAGGACCAACCTCATCGAAACGACCATCCTCCTGAAGTGCAAAGTTGAGCGAGAATTCTACAAGCTTGGGGTTCACGCCTGAGGGCAATTCCAAATCCTTCATCAACGCTTCTGTCGGCAGTGGTTCTCCACCAGCCATATCCAGAACAGCTTCAGCAAGATTAAGGTGACCTTGATTCACGTCGATCAGAAGAGCACGCGGGAACCAGCGTCCAGCAATACGGACGAGGCCTTCATCCAGAGCGAACGCAGCTTCCAGTTTCTTTTCAATCGAATTACCATGCTCACGCAAAATTGTTTCGACGTTAAGGTCTTCAGCCTCAGGTAAGACAGTCGGTGCCTCATTCAATGAATGAGATGGAAGATTGGCTGCAAACAGTCGTTCCGCGCCATCCTCCATTGCAACTGTGAGTACATCAAATGAACCAAAAGATGGATTCACACCTGCTCGGACGCTGTTTATCTTGCCTTTCTTCCATTCAAGCGCCGGAAAGACAAGCGCTTCACCGATTCGATATTGTTCTTTTGGAAGGAATATCTTACCATTTGCCTTTTGTTGGTTTTCAGAGATAGCACGCTCGCTTTGGATACGTGCTTCTATAAATGGAGCTACAAGATCGCGTGCTGTCAGAGGAGTCTCACGCTCAAACAGGTACGTGTGCAGGTTTTCAACGTCTTTTGGGGTAATCTGGAGATTGGTCCAGTAGTCAGTGGGTAATGAAAATGCGCCAGCCATACTTAGCCTTGGGATGTGATTGCGCTCATTGCGCGGCAAAATAATTATACCTTACCTTCTCTCTTAGTTGCCATTTTTTATATAACATAAGTAAGAAAATCACATGTAGTTCATCATATTTTCATCTATATCAATTAAATTGAATCAACACTGTAAAGGAGATCCTATGGATTTCATCAATCGGGTCATTCATGCTCTGACAGAATTACATCCTCTTCATCCAATGTTGGTTCATTTTCCAATTGCTCTAACGGGTGCAGGTGCTCTTTTTATTCTGCTCGCAGTTTGGAAAAATAATACAATGTTAGAGCAGGCGGCTTTTGCAAACATAACACTTGCTTCAGTGGGTACACTTGCAGCCGGATTGGCGGGAATTTACGATAACAATCTCAACTATGATGGAAATGCGCGAAACGCAACAACTAAAATCATCCTTGCAACGTTCCTTCTACTCATCACAGCCTCGACTGCATATTTACGCTGGAAAAATCCCAGGCTATTTGAGACACCTGCAGTAAAACCGCTTTATGTCGCGGCTTATCTGATTAGCTTTGCGCTTGCTCTGGTTTTGGCATTTTTGGGTGGCGTTATTCTCTACGGATTTTAAAAATCATAAAAAGGAAATTTTCATGCAAAACAAAACTCGGAACCTATCTTCAATGCTCATTCTGCTCACGCTTCTATTAGCAGCTTGTGGTGGAACTACAAACGCAGCTCAGGAAAGTGGGATCATAAGCAATAATTCCACCGTTATAACTCCGCCCATTTCAACGGACAAAGTTGCTACATTCGCTCCTTAATCAACAGAGACAACTCTTACGACTGAATCTTCGACAACATCTATTAGTTTCAAAAACAATGTATTACCCATTTTCGAGAGTCGCTGTGTCCAGTGTCATGCTGGCGAACAAACAAAGGAAAGCCTTGATCTGAAAACGTATGATAGCTTGATGGCAGGTTTTAAAAACGGTTCTGTCCTCACTCCTGGAAATTCAGGTAATAGCCTACTCGTCAAACAAATTCTTGAAGGCAAGATGCCAAAACGCGGGCCTAAATTGACTCCTGCCGAAAGCCAGGTCTTCATGCAATGGATCAATACAGGCGCATTGAATAACTAATTCTACGAATCACAACTAGGATGTGGAGTGGACTTTAGCAAGTCCACTCCTTTTGTTTTGAACCTGTGATGTTTGTTACCTTGACGCCTCCCCAAATTAGACATATACTCTTATTAATCTTATTAATAAAAGTTGTGCTTAAAATATGCTGAAAGATAGAATTTCCCCCGATATCTCTGAATTTCTCCGTTATTTGGCAGCGCATCCAGAGGCCGAGACCAGAATCCCATCCTTGAACGAGCTTAGCCAAGAACTAAGAGTCGGTGTCCCTGCGCTTCGTGAGCAGCTTGAAGTCGCTCGTGCGCTGGGTCTTGTTGAAGTTAAACCGGGGACAGGGATACGAAGAAAAGTCTATTCTTTCACGCCTGCCGTAAGGCAAAGCCTTCGTTATGCCCTGGCACTGAATGATGACCACTTTCGAAAGTTTGCCGAGATGCGCAATCATCTCGAGGCTTCTTATTGGTATGAAGCGGTCGCCAAATTGACTAAAAAAGATAAAGAAGAATTACAAGCAATTGTCGCAAATGCACTGGATAAAATCCGCCGCACCCCTGTACTAGTCCCGCACGATGAACATCGCAAATTACATCTTCTAATCTATAGTCGCCTTGAGAATCCATTCGTCACCGGTGTGCTGGAAGCATACTGGGAAGCTTATGAAGCAGTCGGGCTGAATGTATTCGTTGGCGGCTACGAATATTTACAAGAAGTGTGGGAATACCATCAACAGATGGTTGAGGCAATTTGTAGTGACAGGTTTGACGTCGGGTATGAAGCGCTCATCAAGCACACTGATCTTTTATATCATCGTCCGTAAAATCACGTCATTGCGAGCCCCTCGGGTGACGCAATCTTCAATATTATTTATGAGATTGCTTCGTCGCGACAAACCCTCCTCGCAATGACGGACAAATGAGGAGTTTCATGAACAAAGTTGTGAACGATTTTTCGATCATTGTTGGCACAAAGAACGGCTCAGGCAGTTCAACAGCCAACAACACCATCCTGCGCTCTATTTTCAAGATGGGTATTCCGGTTTCCGGCAAGAACCTGTTCCCTTCCAATATTCAAGGCTTGCCAACTTGGTACACCATCCGGGCAAACAAGGATGGATTCACCGCTCGTCGCGAAGTGCAGGAAATTGTCATTGCGATGAACCCCGATTCGTTCGCGCGGGACTTGGCTTCTGTTGCTCCCGGTGGAGCATTCTACTACGCTGACGATATCAAGCAGCCAATCACACGTACAGATGTTGCCATTTACCCCATGGCTGTGAAGACTCTGATCCGTAGCGATCCAAGTATTCCATCCGATTTTCGTGACCTGGTCGGCAACATGGTGTATGTGGGTGTACTTGCTCAAATGATCGGCATTGATCTTGAAAAGATTCAAGCTGCATTGACCTTCCACTTCAAAGGCAAACAGAAACCCATTGACATGAACCTCAATGTCGTAAAAGCTGGCGCCGAGTGGGCAAAAGTGAATCTTGAAAAGAAGGATCCGTTTTACCTTGAGCCGATGAGCAAAACCGAAGGCCTGATCATGGCAGACGGTAACACAGCCGCTGCGCTTGGTTCGATCTATGGCGGTGTGCAGTTTGCAGCGTGGTATCCGATCACACCTGCTACCTCATTAGCAGAAGCATTGAATGATTATCTACCCATGCTTCGCAAACGTGAAGACGGTAAGCATACATATGCAGTCATGCAAGCTGAAGACGAACTTGCTGCAATTGGTATGGCCATCGGGGCCGGATGGAGCGGAATTCGCGCAATGACTTCCACCTCGGGCCCCGGCTTGAGCCTCATGACAGAGTTCGCTGGATTGGCCTATTTCACGGAAGTACCTGTGGTGGTGTGGGATGTACAGCGTATCGGTCCAAGCACCGGCTTACCAACGCGCACATCACAAGGCGACCTGACCTTTACCGCGTTTATGGGTCATGGTGATACTGAGCAGATCATCCTGCTACCCGGTAATGTATACGAATGTTTTGAGTTCGGCTGGAAGGCATTTGATCTTGCCGAGCGTATGCAGTCGCCTGTATTTGTTCTGAGCGATCTTGATATGGGTATGAACCAATGGATGAGCAAACCATTCGATTATCCGGATGTACAAATGGATAGGGGCAAGATCTTATGGGAAAAAGAGCTTGAAGAAATCAAAGCAAAGTGGGGCCGTTACCTTGATATAGACGGCGATGGAATTCCTTATCGCACAGTTCCGGGTAACACACACCCATTAAGCGCGTATCTTCTGCGCGGGACTGGTCATGATGAAAATGCCCGCTATACCGAAGAAGCGCCGGTCTGGGTAAGGAATATGGATAGACTAAAAAGGAAGTTTGATACTGCCAAGCAGTACGTACCGAAACCCATCGTAACTACATCCCAAGGCACTAAGGTCGGCATCATCGGTTTTGGCTCAACAGAAGCAGCCATCCAGGAGGCTCGCTACCAGCTCGAAAATGAGCATGACCTGAAAACCGATTTTATGCGCGTGCGTGCTGTGCCCTTTACGTCTGAGGTGGATGAATTCATCAGAACGCATGACCAGGTTTACGTTGTGGATTTGAACCGGGATGGACAAATGAACAAATTATTGACCATCTCTTATCCTGAATCCGCAGTAAAACTGATCTCAGTAGCATTCAATGATGGCCTGCCTGCATCAGCCAAGTGGGTGCGGGAAAGCATTCTGACTTCGAGAGTCAACATCAAAGCTGTACCCTCTAAGGCGAAGAAATCAACTGCAAAGAATGTCTCTACGACAATGAAAGGAGCTAGATAATGACTGAAGCTCTTCCTATGGCGGGAGCGCCCGCACAAGTCAATAAAGCCGGACTTGCAAAAAATGATTACCGCGGCAGTCCAACAACTTTATGCCAGGGTTGTGGTCACAACTCAATTTCAAATCAGATCATTGCCGCGCTGTATGAAATGGATGTGCGCCCTGAGAATGTGGCTAAGTTTAGCGGTATTGGCTGCTCGTCTAAATCTCCCACTTATTTCCTCAACCGATCGTTCGGTTTCAATGGTTTGCATGGACGCATGCCATCCGTCGCGACCGGCGCGCTCTTTGGCGATGCGCACCTCAAAGGAATCAGTGTTTCAGGCGATGGCGACACTGCCAGTATCGGCATGGGTCAATTCAAACATGCTGTGCGCCGCAATTTAAACATGGTTTACATCATCGAGAACAACGGCGTTTACGGTCTTACCAAAGGCCAATTCTCGGCTACTGCTGAACAAGGACTTCAACTCAAGAAGCAAGGCAGCAACCCTTACATGCCGATCGATATTTGTATGGAAGCCATTGCCTCCAACGCGACCTTTGTAGCACGATCTTTTGCGGGCAACCCGAAACAGGTGAAGGAACTGCTCAAAGCCGCGCTTGCACACAAAGGCATCGCGGTGCTCGATATTATCAGCCCGTGCGTCACGTTCAACAACGCGTCCAATGCATACCACTCGTACACATGGGGCAAGGATCATGAAGAGCCTCTGCACGATATTACTTACATCGCGCCGCGCAGTGAGATCATGCTCGAAGAGGAGATGATGGAAGGCGAGGTGCGCGAAGTGGAATTGCATGACGGCTCGTCAGTCATCTTGAAGAATCTCGATAAAGACTATAACCCAACCAGTCGCTGGGACGCGCTGCGCATTCTTGAAGAAGCACAAAAGAACGACTGGCTCGTGACAGGATTAATCTACGTTGAGACAGACAAGCCCGCGCTGACCGACATTTATAATCTAGTGGATACTCCGCTCAACCGCCTCACACAAACGGACCTGAGGCCTGGGCGCGAGACCTTGGATAAGGTCAACGCGATGATGTTTTGACCCCGCTCCTCCCTGCCCTCCCCCGACCCTGCGACGAACAACAGTGCAGGCAAGCGGGGGAGGGTTGTGTTTTACCATGATTGAGATTACCCCTACACTTCAGATTGACGAGCGAGAGGTACAGTTTGACTTTGTGCGCGCGTCGGGGCCGGGTGGGCAGAATGTGAATAAGGTCTCGACGGCTGTACAGTTGCGGTTTAATGTGCATGGTTCGTCATTGCCGGAAGAAGTGAAAACGAGATTGGTAAAAGTAGCGGGGAAACGAGTGACGAGTGAGGGCGTGCTGGTCGTCGAGGCGAAAGCATTCCGGACGCAGGAAAAAAACAAAGAGGACGCGATTGCGCGGTTCGTGGCATTGGTTAGAAGATCACTCGAAAGGCCGAAACCGCGCAAGAAAACGAGGCCCACTCAACGGTCGATAGAGAAGCGGATAGAATCCAAAAAGCAACGCGGGGAAATCAAACGAATGCGAACCCGAAAAATCGAAGAGTGAAGCGGAATCATCTCCCAAACATTTCCATCAACACCGGATTAATAGCATCCCAATTTGGCGCCAACACCTGTGCTCCTCCAGAGGTTTGAAACGGTGTGACCATGTCGCGCGTGATCGTACGACTGTCAACACCAAAGATAAATGTCCTGGGTAGGGCAAAGAGCAGACGCGGCCATTGCCAGATTGGTATGTTAGTGTCAATCGTGTTGGCCATTGCAAGAATGAACTGTGGCAGGTTCAACCACGAAGCTGGCGAAAGTGATTTGCGAAACATAGCCAGCAAGAGAATCTGTCCACGTTGCATGCGCTCAAAATCATTGCTGCTCATTCGTTCACGTACAAAGGCCAGCGCTTGTGTGCCATCGAGATGATGCGCACCAGCAGAAAGGTCAGCCATGGGTATGTCCAATTGGATGTCCACACCGCCCAGAGCATCGACCGCGGAGACCAGTCCCAACATATGAATCACAGCATAGTAATGCACTGGCACATTGAAATTATCCTGGATAGTATGCATCGCCGCAGATGGACCAGATCCAGGCTGATCCGCTTCGGCAAAGAAATAAGCCGTATTGATGCGTTGTTCTCCCACGTTGGGAACTGAAACCCACAGGTCACGCGGAATCGAGAGCATGCCAACATAGGGTTGGAGCGGCACCACTGTGGTCAGGATAATCGTATCTGTGCGGCCCAATACGCCGCGCTCTGGCAGGTCATCGGTGCCTAGAAGGAGGATATTCGTTCGAAACGGGCCAAACAAATAAGCCAGGAGCACACCTCCAAGCAAAAGTGACCTAAAGCGAGGCTTGCGCGGCGACTTGTGCCGGTCCAAAGTGACGGGCTGCCAGGCGCGCACAGGTTGCATATCATTCAATGAGCGCGTGGGTTGGGTTTTCTCCAGCATACGGGCACTGATTTTACACCAGATGCCTGACCCTTTTAAAGCCCCTTCCCGGCGTTCCCATCGCGAAGCATCCTGTAAGGGCAAATCTGTTCTACGATTTGGTGGAAGGAGCAATTCCATGTTTTGATGGAAGTTCCCTATTTTATGCCAAAAAGTGTTTCTCCTCCCCTAAATTCCGTGTTTGCCGGAATTTGTGGGAGGCTTGGGAGGGGATCTTTATTTCCATCCAAACGTGACCATATCCGCTACGGGCAGAGTGATCGTTGTGATTTCGGGATCTGCTTTGCCACAATCACCACCGATGCATTGACAGTTCGCGTCCATCAATGTGGACGTGCACGCCACCGCCGTGAAGCTGACCGTCCATGTGCCGGCCGCAGTAGTGGGTAGAAAAGCGTAAAAGATACCATGTTCATCGGTGACCGCGTCGGTACGCGGTGGACTACCCGCCGCTCCAACCCCTTCAATGAGCGCGAATTGAATCCCTTTAATCGGATGGCGGTCTGGACCCAAGACCTGGCCACGCACCAGTTGAACATCTGCAGGTTGGACAAGCGGCACAGTCGCGAGCTCTGGTTTCGCTTCGAGCAATCCCGCGAAGATCCAGCCGGTGGTATCGAACGGCGTGACCACAAAGACCCATTCGCGTCCTGGCGATATACCCATAACAGTCAATTGAATATTCGGGGCAAGTGTCGTTTTTGCGGTGAATAAAGCGCCCGGACCTGCGCGCAAGACTGCATTCTCGACGGTATTGGTTATGGTAAAAGGGGTATATGGTGTTTGGATGGGAGCAACGGTAGGCTCTGCTGCCAATGTGGTGGAGATAGCAGTAGGTTCAGATGGAAGAGGGGAAGTGGGTGTGGATTCTGCGGGGGAGGTAGCCTCCGCAGGCAATTTTGTCGGCGTTGGTGTTGATGCACAAGCCGCGGAAAGAAAAGCGATAACTAATAACGGTGTAAGTTTTCGTTTCATCTTCATTCTCCTGTTGTGATCGAGAGGCGTCTATACCAGTATAGAATAATTGTGTGACGAGGGCA
>WNGB01004448.1_pt1 | contig 21356 bp, 20 predicted proteins | sample 5400681 | NCBI WGS metagenome assembly WNGB01 (sample SAMN13153367, study PRJNA577476) | soil metagenome | isolation source: 115 cm soil or saprolite under grassland replicate 2 | place: USA:California | collected 2016-06-15
TGCTCGCGCCGTTCGAGCTCGACGCCGCGCGCGTGCTCGTCGTACTGCGACCGCCGCCCGACGTCTCGCTCTACCACCGGCACTCGAACCCGCTCTTCCCGCTGACGCTCGACTTTCTCGGCACGCGCGACGACGTGCACGCGATCGTCCTGCCGCGGACCGAGGAGCAGCGCGACTTCGTGCGCTCGCTCGCGCTGCCCTCGGCGATCGTCCCCGAGCAGGCGATCGACGCACAGAGCCTGATCGCGCTCGCGGACCTCGTCGTCTCGGCGGGAGGGACGATGAACCGGGAGGCCGCCGCGCTCGGCATTCCCGTCTACACGACGTACGGCGGCCGGCTCGGCGGCGTGGACGAAGAGTTGATCCGCGAAGGCCGGCTGAAGCCCCTCACCGACCCGCGGGCCCTCGACCTCGAGAAGCGCGACCCGTCCGCCGGCGAGCGCGTGAAGCGCGACCCGCACCTGATGCTCGACCTGCTCCTTTCAGCCCTGCCGTAGCCTCGTGCGGACATGCCCGGGTGTCAGACACAATCGGGGAAATGCCCTGCAAATGGCGCGGGACAGTGCTCGCAACGGACATCTCCTGGTGTCAGACACCGTTACGAAGTCGTGACGAAGTCGTAACGGGTACCTAGGCGACACGTCCGAGCGCGGCGAGGACTTCCTCGCCGTAGCGCTCGAGCTTCGCCGGGCCGACGCCCGGGACGAGGGCGAGCTCGGACAGCGTTCGCGGCTGCCGGTCGGCGATCTCCGCGAGCGTCGCGTTGTGGAAGACGACGTAGGCGGGCACCTCGTCCGCCTTCGCGCGCTCGAGGCGCCACTCGCGCAGTGCGCCGAATGCTGGCGGCAGGTCATCGAGACTCCGAGCGGCTCGCTTCGTCGACGGTGCGGCCGCCGCCGCCGAAACCCCGAGCTCGCCGAGGAACCGCGACGGCTTCCCGGACCACGTCACGAGCAGGTGCCGCTTCGCGCGCGTCAGCCCGACGTAGAGCAGGCGCCGCTCCTCGTCGACGTCCGCGCGCCGGTGCGGCAGCTCGTTCTCCTCGAGGCGCGGCAGGTGCACCGCCTCGAACTCGAGTCCTTTCGCGCGATGGAGCGTCAACAGGTGCACGCCGCGCCCCGCACTCGCGCCGAAACGCTCGCGCAGCCACTCGACGAACTCCGGCACCGCGCCGTCGAACTGCTCCGCCAGCCGTACCAGGCGTGCGAGATCGGCCTGCCGCGTCTGCTCGCGCTCGCCGAGCTTCTCTGGCGGGTCATCGAGCCAGCCCTGCGCAACCGCGACGGCGCGCACGACTTCGGCGGCCGGCACCGGATCTGACGGCAACGCCTTCAACAGACGCCGGGCCGCGTCGCGCGCGAGCAGCGACGCACCCTGGAACGCGATGCCCGCATCGTGCAGTTCCTCCTCGAAATCTGCCGCACGTGCGTTCGTCCGCACGAGCACGGCCTGCTCTTCGAGCGGCACTCCGGCGGCTGCGAGCTCCCCGATCCGCGTCGCGACCGCGACGCCCGCGCGCACGTCCGGCTCCGGACCGTCGGGGAGCGTCGCGCGCAGCGTCTTCGAAGAGCCTCCGAGCTTCGGCACGAGCCTGTTCGCGAGCTCGAGCACCTGCGGCGTCGAGCGGTAGTTCTGCTCGAGTCGCACGACGTGCGCATGCGGGAACCGTTCCGGCAGCGCAAGGAGCCACTCGGCGCTCGCGCCCGTGAAGCCGTAGATCGACTGGTAGTCGTCGCCGACCACGCATACGTCGTCGCGCTCGCCGAGCCAGAGGTCGAGCAGCGACTGCTGCAAGACGTTGACGTCCTGGTACTCGTCCACCGTGAACGCGCGCCAACGCTCACGGACGAGTGCCCGCGCGCCCTCGTCATCGTCGAGCAGCCGGATCGCGCGCTCGAGCAGGTCTTCGAAGTCGATCGCGCCCGCCGCCTCCTTGCGCTTCTCGTACTCCCGGAAGACGCGGTGTGCGAGGTCGGCCGGCAGCGGCGGCTCGTGGTCGCCGAGACCCGCGATGTACGTCTGTGGCGTCAGCCGGCGGTTCTTCGCCCACTCGACCTCCGTCGCGAGGTCGCCCGCCGGCCGGAAGCGGTACGGACGCGGCAGGGCGTTGCCGATCTGCCGTAGGAGAAGGGCCTTCGTCGAGAGGATCCGTCCCGGATCGCCGGCGAAGCGGCGCAGCAGCGCGAGCGCCGCGGAGTGGAACGTAGACGCGCGGACGCCCTCGACGCCGAGTCCGGCGAGGCGCGCGCGCAACTCTCCGGCCGCCTTGTCAGTGAACGTGACCGCGACGAGCTCCGCCGAAGCGAACGTCCCGCTCGCGACCTGCCACGCGATTCGCCTCGTGATCGTCGTGGTCTTCCCCGTCCCCGCGCCGGCGAGGATGCACACGGGGCCGCGAGTCGCCTCGACCGCAGCTCGCTGTTCGTCGTTCAGGCCCTCGAAGATCCGCTCGGCGCTCAAGGCGGACCACCGTAGCCGGGCGGTCGGTCGGCTTCGTCACGAGAGTGCAGAATCCGGTCGTGAACGCCGGAGGCACTCCGCAGCGGCACCCGCTTCGCCTCGCGGCACTCGTCGCCGGGAGCGCCGTTTTCGTCCTCGGGCTCGCCGCCCTCGGCCTTTTCGTCTGGGTGCGTTCGTACGCGCCGCTCAGCGCCGACGGGGGCGGCTATGCACCCGGTCCCGGTCTCGCGGCCGACGTCGAGCCCGTCAGCGGCTCCGGCGGCAAGACGGTGTTCATCCCGGCCTACCGGAAGGGGCGTCCGTTCGATACCGCCTTCACCCTGCGCAACTCCGGCCGCTTCGCGGTGACGGTCACCGGGCTCGAGTCGGAGCACCGAGGGATCGGCCCCACGCCGGTCCGCCTCTTCTCGACCGACTCGGCGTCGGCGAGCTTCGAGCCGAGCCACCTGCAAGCCCTGAGCCACCTCCGGCTCGACCCCAAGGACTCGGCGACGATCGTCGTCCGCTGGCGCCTCGACTGCGGGCAGAAGAAGGCAGAGGCGTCAGCGGACAAGCTGCCGCTGCGCTACGACTACCTGTCGGGGTTCACGCGGACGCAGCCGGTGGTGCTTCCGTTCGCCGTGACGCTGCGCTGCGAAGGACGCCCTCCGGCGAGCCCGTAGGCACATCAAGCAGAGGCTGGCGCACGATCGACCCGAGCTTCGCGACCACCTCGAGCGTGTCGCCGTCGTCGGCGAGCCGCTCGAGCTCGATCAGCTGGTCCGACAGCCACTCGGCGTCGACCGGCGGTCGGCTCAGCCGCATGATCTTCGAGTGCCCGGTGTCGCCGACGGACTCGTTGTCCCCCCACAGCTCTTCGTGCAGCTTCTCGCCCGGTCGCACACCGACGATCTTGATCGCGACGTCGTTCGGGCCCTTCACCTGATCGGTCGGCAGCCGCGGCTCCTTGCCCGAGAGGCGGATCATGTTGCACGCGAGGTCGAGGATGCGCACCGGGTCGCCCATGTCGAGCACGAAGACCTGGCCGCGACCGCCGATCGCACCTGCCTGCACGACGAGCGACACGGCCTCCGGGATCGTCATGAAGAACCGCGTCATCTCCGGCGCGGTCACAGTCACGGGGCCGCCCTTCTCGATCTGCTTGCGGAAGGTCGGAATGACACTGCCCGACGAGTTGAGCACGTTGCCGAAACGGACCGCGACGAAGCGGGTCTTGACGTCGCGGCGATGTCCCAGCGACTCGACGATCCACTCACAGAGCGCTTTCGACTGGCCCATCACTGTCTTCGGGTTGACGGCCTTGTCGGTCGAGATGAGGACGAAGCGCTCGACGTCGAACTCGGCCGCGAGCTCCGCGACGATCTTCGTCGCGACGACGTTGTTCCGCACGGACTCGAGCGGGTGCGTCTCCATCAGCGGCACATGCTTGTACGCAGCGGCGTGGAAGACGAGCGTCGGCTTGTACTTCTCGAAGACCTCGCGCCGCAGCGCCGTGCGGTTCTTCACGTCGACAAGCTTGGGGATCGCCGCGGTGAAGTCGCGCTCCGAGACGAGCTCGCGCTCGATCTCGAACAACGCCGTCTCGCCGTTGTCGACGAGGATCAGCCGCGCGGGCCCGACGCGCGCGATCTGCCGGCAGAGCTCCGCGCCGATCGAGCCGCCGGCGCCGGTGACGAGAACCGTGTGCCCCTCGAGGTAGGACCCGACCTGCTTCATGTCGACCTCGACCTGCTCGCGGCCGAGCACGTCCTCGACCTGCACCGGTCGGATCTGGGCGAGCTGAACGTCGCCGGTGATCAGCTCGTAGAGGCCCGGCAGCGTCTTCACGGGTACGTTCGACGCCTGCGCCGCCTCGACGACGCGGGCGCGTACCTCGCCCGACGCGGACGGAATGGCGATCAGCACCTCGTCCGGCGTGTACTCGCGCACGATGCGCGGCAGCTCGGCGGTCGTGCCGAGGACACGGACGCCGAGGATCCGCATGTTCTTCTTCGTCGCGTCATCGTCGACGAACCCGATCGGCGTGTACCGCAGCATCCGCGAGCGCTGCATCTCCCCCACGACCGTGCGGCCGGCGTCACCGGCGCCGACGACGATGACCTCACGGCCGCGCGCCACCATCCCCGAGCGCGGCCTCTCGAGCACGGTGCGCGCGAACAGCCTCGCACCTGCGATGAGCGCGAGCGTGATCAGCAGGTCCATCACGGCAACCGACCGGGGCAGGCGCACGTTGTGCACGGGCGCTGCGAAATACACCGTCACGTATGCGAGGAGCGATGCGACGACGACGCCGCGTGCCGCGCCCCACATGTCGTGCACCGAGACGTAGCGCCACCAGCGCCGGTGGAAACCGAAGAGCAGGAACACCGCCATCTTGATTCCGACGACGAGGAGGATCGTCCGGCGCAGGAGGGTGTCGTAGTAGACAGGTAGCCCCTGGTCGAAGCGCAGCTGGAAGGCGAGGTACCACGACAGCGCCACGATGCCGCTGTCGACGAGGAGCTGGATGAGGCGGTGTCGCCCGAACCCGGTCATGCCCGCGCTGCGACGCCGACCGCCGAGCGGACGACCTCGACGACCCGCTCCTGCGATTCGACTGGCATGCCCGGCCAGAGCGGCACCGAGAAGTTCTCCTCCGCGACGCGCTCGGTCTCCGGCAGCGTGCCCGGCTCGTAGCCGAGGAAGCGGAGGGCGGGCTGAAGGTGCAGCGGAGTCACGTAGTAGGTCGCGGTGCCGATGCCGGCCTCGACGAGAGCTGTGCGGATCCGGTCGCGCGCTCGCGAGCGGCAGACGAAGAGGTGGTAGATGTGGCCCGGCTCGTCGTGGGGCAGCTCGACGAGCTCACCGAGGCCGAGCTCCGCATAGCGCGCCGCCGCCTCGCGGCGGCCGCGATTCCACTCCTCGAGGTGCGGGAGGAACACGCGCAGAAATCCGGCCTGTACCTCGTCGAGGCGCGAGTTGTAGCCGACGAAGTCGAAGTCGACCTTGTCGCGCGAGCCGTGGAAGGCAAGCATGCGCACCTGCTCGGCCAGCGCCATGTCGTTCGTGACGACGAGCCCGCCGTCGCCGAGGCAGAAGAGATTCTTCGTCGGATAGAAGCTGTAGGTCGAGATCGTGCCCCTCTGCGCGACGCCGGGAGCGCCGAACGCCTGCGCCGCGTCCTCGAGGAGCGGGAGGCCGAGCTCCAGGAGCTCGTCGAGCGGGGCAGGGCGGCCGAACAGATGCACCGGCATGATCGCGCGCGTCCGGTCGGTGACCTTGGCGGCGACGTCCTGCGGGTCGACGTTGAGCGTCGCAGGGTCGATGTCGGCGAACACCGGCGTCGCGCCGCGCTGGGCGATCGCCTCGGCCGTGGCATAGAACGTGAACGCCGGGCAGATCACCTCGTCGCCTGGCCCGATCTCGAGCGCGTGGAGCGCCAGCACGAGCGCGTCCGTGCCGTTCGCGACGCCGATCGCCTCCTTGACCCCGAGGTAGGCGGCTGCCTCCTCCTGGAATGCCCGGTAGTTCGGCCCCCGGACGAAGGCTCCGCTCGCGAGCACCTCGCGGAAGCGGGCCTCGAGCTCGGGGATCAGCGGCTCGTATTGCGAATGGACGTCAACGAGCGGGATCGTCACGGCGCCTCACTGTACCGGCCTTGGTCAGTCGATAGACGAGATACGCCGCGAGCAGCAGGACGCCTGCACCGATTGCGTACTCGGCGTAGCGGAAGTCGTGGTGGAACCGTTCGTAGCTCGAGCCGAGCCCGTAGCCGGCGCCGGCGATCGCGAAGGCCCAGATCGCCGAGCCGATCGCGGTCAGCACGATGTACGGCCCGAGCGGCACCCGGAAGACGCCGGCCGGGATCGAGACGAACGAGCGGATGACGGGGGTGATCCGGCCGAGGAACACGCCGACGTTCTCCCACCGGTCGAACCAGCGCTCGGCCCGGTCGAGCTTGTCCGCCGAGAGGTGGAGCCAGCGGCCGCGCCGCTCGAGCAGAGGCCGGCCGCCGTAGTAGCCGATCGCCCAGCCGATGAGCGAGCCGACGAGGTAGCCGATCGTGCCCGCGAGCGCCATGACGACGAACGCGGTGACGCCGAAGCCGAGCTTCGCGCCGAAGAGCGACACGTGGTGCGCCGAGCTGAAGACGCCGGCCGCCACAGCCCCCGCATAGAGCATCACGAGCTCGCTTGCCGCGGGAAAGACCGCATCGATCAGCATCAGGACGAAGACTGCATACGCGCCGTGCGACGCGACCTGCGAGGTCAAGCTCGAGGAGAGGCCGGCGAGCACGCGCGAGAAGTCTAGGAGCGCCGCGCGGTGACCGGCGCGATCAACGTCGCCGTGCCGATCGAGTTCGCCGCGACGACCCGTACGCGATAGCCGGCTGACGGCCGACCTTTCCAACTCACGCTCTGCACGCCGGGCTCGAGCTTCTTGGACAGCAGGGTCGCGAGCACGATGCCGTTGGCCCTCTCGACGGTCGCGGTGACGTCGGCGGCGTGCGCGAGCTGGAACGTCACCGCGAGGCCGCTCGCACTCGACGCCACCTGCAGCGAGGCGAGTGTCTGGTTGAGCGCAAAGGTCCGTTCGGCCGTGGTCGTCCGGCCGAGATCGTCCACGCCCGTCACCGAGAAGCGCCAGCTGCCCTCGACGGCGCCGCTCCCGTCCCACTGAAGCGTGTGGACTCCCGGCTGCTCGGAGTCCTGCACGAGCGTGCGCGCGGTGCGATCGGGTCCGATCACGATCGCCGTCACCTGCGAGGGGCGGACGAGCTTGTACGCGAAGCTCGCGAAATCGTCGACGCCGTCGCCGTTCGGCGAGAGCGTCGTGGACACGAGCGGCGCCGCGTACACGCCGTTGTAGGAGAGCATGAGCGCGTCCGAGATCTGCTGCTCGTCGGCGCGCGTGAGCAGCGCGCCCTCGAACGCCATCGCAGCCGACGTCCCGCTGCCGAGGCCCATCGCCGTCTGCGCACCGAGTCGCGCGAGCGCGACGGCAAGCTCGTAGTTCGTCATGCCGACGCTGTACGCGAAGCCGCCGCCCTCGACGGTGGCGAGCAGGATCCGCCCGTCGCTGAGCTGTGCGATCGCGCTGCGCGCGCTCCGGCGGTTGAGCACCGGATCGCCGAACGACTCGCGCGCACGGAAGAGCGGCTTGCCGCCGGAGACGAGCAGCGGACCGCCGCCGATCGCGCTCGTCATCCCGCTCCAGTTCGGCGTCAGCGTCGGCCGGATCTCGACACTCGTTCCGGCAGGCGCCTCGGCCGTCAGATGCGTCGCCTGGCCGCCGCGCGAGACGAGCACTGCGCCTCCCGGGGGAATCGGCACCGGCCCGGCCGTCAGCACCTGCGTGACGGTGCCCGAGACGACGCGATTCGGCGTCAGCGGCGGAAACGACTGGATGACGTCGACGACGACGCCGGTCTCGGTCGGCGTTGCCGGCCCCCAGGCCGACGTGTAGAGCGTCGTGTGCCCTTTGACGGGCGCCGCATTCAGGTCGAGCTGGCGGCGCTGGCTCGTGCCGCGCCAGGTGCCGTCGAACGAGACGCGCGACACGGCGAGCGTCCCGTCGGCCAGGATGCCGAGACTCGACCGGTCGCGGACCGGCGCGGAGTCGAGCAGTCCACCGCGCATCAGCATTCCCGTCGGCTTGCCGGGATTCGCGGCGAAGAAGTCGCCGTTGACGCCGACGACGGTCGACGTCGTGCCGAGCGCCTTCTGCATGTCCGTGAGCTTCTCGGTGGCGACGACGGCGTTGTTCGAGAGCACCGGCGCGAGCGTGTAGAGAGACCCGTCGGGCCGCGGCGCCGTGACGACGTCGAGCACGACCGGCCCGTGAGGCGTGAACTGCACCTCGCGCTCGTACGAGACGCCCGGCATCAGCAGCGTCTGCGCGACGATCTGCGCGGAAGCGCTGCGCGACGCCCCGGCAGGCAGCGCGGCGATAGCGGCGAGCGCGGCGGCGATGAGCAGCTTGCGGAGCACGACCCCGGCCCAGGGTAGCCGCCTGAGAGGATACCGGCCGTGACAGCCGTAGAGGTCAACGAAATTGGGCGCGTCTTCACGCCGCGCAAACGGGATCCGGTCACCGCACTCGACAGGGTCTCGCTGACGATCCCGATCGGCGAAGTGCACGGCCTGCTCGGGCCGAACGGGGCGGGGAAGACGACGCTCGTGAAGATCCTCTCCACCGTGCTGCTGCCGACGAGTGGGAGCGCGCGCGTGCTCGGGCACGACGTGGTCGGCGAAGCCGCAGCGGTCCGGCCGCTGATCGGCATCGTCTTCGGCGGGGAGCGCGGGCTCTACTGGCGCCTCACCGGACGGCAGAACCTCGAGTACTGGGGCGCGCTGTACAAGCTCTCGCGCGCCGAGATCCGAGTGCGCAGCGAGCAGCTGATCGAGCGCGTCGGGCTGATCGAGCGCGCCGACGAGCGCGTCGAGACGTACTCGCGCGGGATGAAGCAGCGGCTCCACCTGGCACGTGGGCTGATCGGCGACGCGAAGGTGCTGTTCCTGGACGAGCCGACCACCGGCATGGATCCGCTCGCGGCGCGCGAGTTCCGGGCCCTGATCGCTGAGCTGCGCGGCGAGGGACGCACGATCCTGCTCGCGACGCATGACATGGCGGAGGCGGAAGCCCTGTGCGACCGCGTCACGCTGATCGACCGGGGCGCGATCCTCGCGACGGAGTCGCCGCGCACGCTCGGCCGCGTGATCTCACGCTTCCAGCGCATCGACGTCGAGGGCGCCGGCGATGCCCTGCTTGCGCGCATCGCGGCCCTCCCGGGCGTTTCGAGCGTCAACCCCGCCGACGCGGGCGTCCGAATCGAGGTCGCTGAAGAGGGCGTCACCTCGGACGTGCTCAAGCTTCTTGTCGAGTCGGGCGTGACGTCGGTGCGCACGAGCCTGCCGAACCTTGAAGAGGTGTACGTGCAGCTGATCGGCGACCGGGGCTTACAGGTCTGATGCGCGCGTTCCGCGCCGGCGCCTGGCTCGAGCTGCAGATCATCAGGTCGAGCCCCGACACGCTGATCCCGTTCTTCACCGCGCCCCTCTTCACGATCATCTTCCTGACGATCGTGCGAAACGGCGGACGCCACGATCTGCAGCCGGACGCGCTCATGGCGCCGGTGCTGATGACGCTCTGGTGGTTCGCGCTCTTCCACGGCGGCAACCTCGTGACCGGCGACCGCTGGCAGGGCGTCCTCGAGTGGATTCTCGCCGCGCCGTCGTCGCTCGCAACGGTGATTCTCGGCCGGATCACCACGATCACGACGATCGGCCTCGTCGGCTTTTTCGAAGTCTGGGCGGTCGGCAGGCTCATGTTCGGCGTCTCGATTTCGTTCGAGCACCCGGTCGCCCTGGCTCTCACCCTGCTCGTGACGCTCTTCGCGATGGCAGGAACGGCGGTCGCGTTCGCGGCGCTCTTCGTTCTGACGCGGAACGCATTCACATTCGCGAACTCCTCGAGCTTTCCGTTCTACGTCCTCGGCGGCGTGTTCGTGCCGATCGCGCTCCTCCCCGGGTGGATCCAGCCCGTGACGAAGGGCGTCTTCATGTCCTGGAGCTCTGACCTCCTGCGGGCCAGCCTCAAGCCGGCGCCGATCCACAACGAGTGGGGTCGCCTCGGGATGGTGCTCCTGCTCGGTGCATTGAGCTTTCTCCTCGGCCGGATCGTCCTCGTCTACGTCCTGCGCCGGATGCGCACGACCGGAGAGCTTGCGACCGCGTGAGCCGGACGCTGGTCATGCAGCACGCGTTCCGCGCCGGGATCGCCGACTACCGCGCGATCTGGACCTGGCGCAGCTGGGTGCTCGGCTGGATGGTGCGCGTGATCGCGCAGGTGTCGTTCTTCGGCCTGATCGGCCTCCGCGTGTCCGACGAGCGCGCTGCGTTCTATCTCCTCATCGGCAACGCGCTCGCGGTTGCGGCCCAGACAGGGGTCTTCTCGCTCAACATGACCTCGTCGGAACGCTGGGCCGGGACGCTGCCGCTGCTCGTCGCGAGCCCGACGAGCCCGGTCGTCGTGTTCTCCTCGCGCGGCGCCTACCTGGCTGTGGACGGGGCATTGAGCGCGCTCGGGGCGCTCTTCATCGCCGGCCCTGCGTTCGGCCTGCATCTCCCGTGGCCCCGCGTGCTCGCGGTGATCCCGCTCACCGGCGTCGTCGCGATCGCGTCGTACTGCTTCGGCACCTTCCTCGCCGGGCTCGTGTTCCGCTTCCGCGAAATCAACAGCCTCGTGGTGCTGGTCGGCTACGTGGGGCTGATGACTGTCTGCGGGGTGAACGTGCCGCTGTCGTATTACCCGACGGCGCTCGAGTGGATCTCGCGCTTCCTGCCGCTGACGAACGGGCTGCTTGCGATCCGCGGCGTGTTCGAGGGCGCGCAGTGGTCGACGATCCTCGGCGACGTCGCGCTCGAAGGCGCGGTCGCCGTCGGCTGGATGACGGCTGCACTGCTGTCGTTCAACCGGCTCGCCTCGCGCGGGCGGCTCGACGGCTCGCTCGACTACGGCGCCTGATCTCCCTCGTCCGAGGGTGATTGCCGCAATCCTCGCAGTCCGATAGAAGCGGCGTCGGGCCTGCTCACCGCAGGCAAGAGTTCTTTGCCGAAGGTCAGGGGGAATCGTGAAGGGGTCACTCGCCGCCGTCGTCGTCGCGTTGCTTGCCTGCGCGCTCTCCGCACCCGCGTTTGCCGAATCGGGTGCGTCGATCGACGTCTATCACTACAGCACGCAGCCCGGGCGCACCGAGGCGCTCGACCTGTACGTCGACGTCACCGCGGCGCAGCCCGCGACCTCGAGCACCACGATCTACGTCCCGTCGGGCTACGCGCTCGACACGTCGAAGCCGGCCGGGACGGAGCTCGGCGGCGTCACGCTCCGCTTCTACGCGGGGAAGTCGCTTGTATCGGGCGACGGCGACCTGATCGTCGCCGACCGGTCGCTGCACATGGCTGATCTGTGCTCGCCGGGCCTGCACGCCGCCGTCTGGATCATCCAGGCGTACGTCGCCGGGCACGACGTCGAGGTTCCGGTCTACGTGGACGGGACCGGCTCGGATCTCGCCGGCGTTGCGTCGTACACGCTCCACGCCTGCTTCTCGGGGCCGGGTGCGAACAGCGGCATGCGCCTCAGGGAGCTCGCCGTCGGCCTGAACCAGGGCATCCTCAAGAGCCCGGCCGCGAAGGGCGAGTACGTCTGGCGCGCACTCGTCACGCCGTACGGCGCCGACGAGGTGCCGCTCGCGTCCGGGACGAGCGAGGTGCAGACGCTCGTAGTCCTGCCGCAGGTGCTGACGCTCGCAGCGCGCTTCGACGCGAAGCGCCGGGTCGTCACGCTCTCCGGCTCGCTCATGGCCGGGGGACGGCCGCGCTCGGACACGATCGTCCGCTTCTGGACCGGGACCGACGCGAAGTTCTCCCACTCGGCGTCATTCGGCTTCACGCGCACAGACGCACGTGGCCGGTTCACGTTCACGAAGGCGCTGAAGAAGACGTCATGGTTCGACGCCTTCGTCCGGTCGTACATCTACGAGGGCTGCCACCCCGCCCTCGGCGCGGCACCGTGCATCCTCGAGACGATCAGTCCGCCGCCGGACGCGTTCCAAAAGGTCGTCGTTCGACGCTAGCGATATCCGAGCCGCAGTCGTTCTGGAACGACTGCAACCTGACTGAAGTCAGGTTGCTCGGGTCAGTTCCAGACCTTGACCTCTCGGTACAGGGTGTCGCGCTGCACCGGGGTCTTGCCCAGGCTCCTGATCAGATGGACGAACTCGTCCGCGCTCGCGCGATGTGTCGTGCCCGCGGCGCTGACGACGTTCTCCTCGATCATCACCGAGCCCAGGTCGTCTGCGCCGAACTGCAGTGCGACCTGGCCGATCTTCTTGCCCTGCGTCACCCACGACGAGCCGATGTGCGGCAAATTGTCGAGGTAGATGCGCGAGACCGCCTGCGTCAACAGGTAGTCGAACGACGTCGGGCGCGTCTCGGGCGGCACCACCGCACCGAGCCGGTTGCCGTCGTCCTGGAACGTCCACGAGAAGAACGCACGGAAGCCGCCGGTCTCGTCCTGCACCTCGCGGATCCGCCGAAAGTGCTCGACGCGCTCCTCGACGGTCTCGACGTGGCCGTACATCATCGTCGCCGTCGTCGAGATGCCGAGCCGGTGCGCGTGACGCATCACGTTCAGCCACTCCGACGAGGTCGTCTTCTTCGGAGCGATGATCTTCCGCACCCGGTCGACGAGAATCTCGCCGCCCCCGCCCGGGATCGAGTCGAGCCCGGCGTCGCGCAAGCGCGTCAGCACCTCCGGGATCGTCAGCTTCGAGCGGCGGGAGATGTGCTGGATCTCCGGCGGCGACAGGGCATGCAGATGAATCTGGTAGCGCGCCTTGATCGAGCTGAAGAGGTCGACGTAGTAGTCGATCCCCAGATCGGGATGGTGGCCGCCCTGCATCAGCAGCCCGGTACCGCCGATCGCGAGCGTCTCCTCGATCTTCTTGAAGATGATCGGCTTCGGCAGCAGGTAACCCTCGCGCGAATCGCCCGGGCTGCGGTAGAAAGCGCAGAAGTCGCAGTCGGTGACGCAGATGTTCGTGTAGTTCAGGTTGCGGTCGATGACGAACGTCACGCGGTCCGGGTCGTGCTTGCGGTTGCGGATCGCGTTCGCGACACGGCCGACCGCGACGAGGTCGCGCGAGCGCAGGAGCGTGACCGCTTCCTCGTCGTTGATCCGCTCCCCCTCGAGCGCCTTCTCCAGCACTTCGGCGACGCTCATGCGACAGCTGCTCCCTTCGTCTGTACGAAGCGAAGCTCGGGGACCGTGTCGAGCAGGCCTGCGTCGCGGCACAGCTCGAGGAAGGTGTAGAGCCCGGCACGCTCCCGCGGCCCGAACCGGTAGCGCAGCTTCTCGAAGTAGCGCGCAAGAAAGCCCGGCGGGTAGCCGTAGCGCTCAGCGGCCTCGTGCGCGAGCTGCTCGGGCTCCGCCCGGGCCATCCGCACCGACGCGACGAGCGCGTCCTCGAGCTCCGCGAGCCCGTCCGCGAGCGGCTCGGGGCACGCCCAGACCGCGAAGACCATCGGCAGACCGGTGCGCTCGAGCCAGAGCCGCCCCAGGTCGTAGTGCGGGGTCGGATCCTCGAAGGCCGACTTGAGCGCCGCGTCGCCGATCAGGAGCTTGGCGTCCGCCGGCTCGCCGAGCGGCACCTGCTCGGCCTCCGGCAGCAGCACCTTCGTGAGTGCGACCGACGTCGCGGACTCCGGCGTCACCGCGACGACGCGCACCTGCTCGAGCGGCTCGCGCGAGACGAGCTGGATCGAGTCGACCGCGCCCTCGGAGGCGACGCAGAGCCGCGGCAGCAGCCGAAGCTTGTCGGCGTTCCGCGCGTACTCGATCGACGAGATCGGCGCCGCGTCGAGCTCGCCGTCGATCAGCATCCGGTTGAGCTCCGTCGGGACGCCCTGGATCTCCTCGACCTCGGCGTCGACGCGGTAGAAGACCGGCGCCATGTTGACGTAGGAGATCCGGCCGAGCTTCACGAGCGCCGCTCCCAGAACGAGACGGCGTTGCCGTCCGGATCGAGGATCACGAACTCGCGTGTTCCCCATTCCGTGTCGCGCACGTGGCCGTTCGGATGCACGACCTCCCGTGCCTTGCAGTACTCGTAGAGCTCGTCGACGCCGGTCACCTCGATGCTGCAGCTCGCAGTGCCTGCGATGAACGACTCCGCACCGGAGCACACGGGCTTCTCGGGGTCGAGCTTCTCGCGCCAGCTCTCGTCGGTCGCACCCCAGATCGAGATCGTTGCTCCGTCGCGCCGCAAGAGCGCGAAGCCGTCGTCGGAGGCCACCTCGCCGAAGCCGAGAACGTCGGTATAGAACTGCTTCGAGCGCGCCACGTCCGCGGTCGGCAACGAGGGCGTCGGCGAGCCCAGCGTCACCATCGCCGCAGCTCGTTGTAGAGCGTGTCGCGCTGCACGGGAACGCGCCCGGCGTCCTTGATGAAGCGCACGAGCTCCGGCACCTTCTGCTCCGTCCCGCTCGTCGCTCCCGCCGCCTGGAAGATCTTCTCGCGGACGACGGTGCCCTGCACGTCGTTCGCGCCGAAGTGCAGCGCGAGCTGCGCCATCGGCATGCCCATCATGATCCAGTAGGCCTTGATGTTCGGGATGTTGTCGAGCAGCAGTCTCGACACCGCGATCATCTTCAGATCGTCGGCGCCCGTCGTGAACTTGAAGCCGCGGCGCTCGAACACCGTGTTCTCCGGATGAAACGCGAGCGGGATGAAGGCGAGGAAGCCGCCGGTCGCGTCCTGCTGCTCGCGGAGGCGCAGCATGTGGTCGACGCGCTCCTCGTACGTCTCGACGTGGCCGTACAGGAGCGTGCAATGCGTCGGGATCCCCATTCGGTGGGCGGTGTCGTGCACGTGGAACCACTCCTCGGCCGGCTCCTTCCCGGGCGCGATCAGCTGCCGTACCCGTGCGGCGAAGATCTCGGCGCCGCCGCCGGGCAGCGAGCCGAGGCCCGCGTCTCTCAGCACGTGCAGCACCTCGTCGTGCGTACAACCCTCGAGCTTCGACATGTGGTGGATCTCGGATGCCGTGTAGAACTTGAGATGCACGTCCGGCAGAGCCGCTTTCAGCTTGCGCAGCACGTCGGCGTAGAACGCGAGGTCGACGTGCGGATTCTCGCCGTTGACGCAGTGGATCTCCGTGAAGCTCGCGAGCGCGTGTTGCGCGACCGCGTCCTCGACGAGGTCGTCGGCGCTGATCGTGTACGCGTCCTCCTGCCTCTGCGTCTTCGCGAACGCGCAGAACTTGCACTTCACGCGGCAGACGTTCGTCTGGTTCAAGTAGAGGTTCTGGACGAAGTAGACCTCGTCGCCGCCGCCGCGCACGCGGCGCGCGAGATCGGCGAGCTCGCCGAGGGCGAGCAGGTCGTCCGTCTCCATGAGCGCGAGCCCGTCCTCGAAGTCGAGCCGCTCGCCCGCCTCGACCTTCTCGCGTATCGGTGCGAGCACATCGAGGGTGTCGAGAACCGCCACGCCTACCTCTCTCTGTCGACGACCGCGTGCGTCAGCGACTCGAGCTCGTCGCGGTGCAGCTCGCCGTTGAGGCACGCCCGGGCTCTCCTAGCGTATTCCAGCGCTACGTCTCGAGAGCGGTCGAGCGCTCCGGTTGCGGCAACGCGGACGAGTACACCATGGAGGGGCCCGCCCGCGAGCGCACGGCGCACGACGTCGTCCTCCTGTGCCGCGAGCAGCAGCGGCAGCGTCGGCGTGCCGTCGCGAAGGTCGGTGCCGGCGATCTTGCCGGTCTCGATCGTCGTGCCGGCGCAGTCGAGGACGTCGTCGGCGATCTGGAAGGCGACGCCGAGCGCGACGCCGTATTCGCCCGAGCCGCCGCCGAGGCGGCAGGCGGCCTCGAAGAGCGCCCCGGTCTTCAGCGCACAGCGCTCGAGGTACGCCTCGACGGTCGTCGACGGATCATGGGCCTGCGTGCGCTGCAGCGCCTCGCCGCGCGCGAGCGCGAGGGTCGCACCCGCGAGGACGTTCACCGCCTCGGGGTCGCCGGCCGCCGCGAGCTCCGCAAACGCGCGCGCGAAGAGGTAGTCCCCGGTCGCGCGGGCCGCGTCGGCGCCGTGGACCGACCAGGCCGCCGCCTTGCCGCGCCGGAAGTGCGCGCGGTCGATCAGGTCGTCGTGGACGAGCGTGGCCATGTGCACGAGCTCGACGGCGACGCCGGCGGGCAGCGACGGCTCGAGCCCGGGCGGCGTCGAGAGAAAGACGAGGAGTGGTCGCAGCCGCTTGCCGCCTGCGGCGAGCGCCTCGTTGCCGACGGCCGCGACGAGACCGGGATGGCTCGCGACCGACCGCGCGAGGCGCTCCTCGATCGAGTCGAGGTAGTCCTCGAGACCTTCCGCCTCCCGGATCGCCGACAGCGCCTCTGGCGTGCTCATGTCGCCTCCCCCACGTGCAAGGCCACGATACTCCCCGCAAAGAGGCGATACCGGACGCCGCCGAAACCGGTCTGCCCGAGCAGCTCGGCGAGCGCCTCCGGGCCCGGAAAGCGGCGGACGCTCGCCGGGAGGTACGTGTACGCATCGCCGCCCGGGAGGGCTCGTCCGAGCAGCGGCACGACCCGGTCGAACCAGATGCGGTAGAACGGCGCGAGCGGGCCTCGGGGCGTCGTGATCTCGAGGATGCCGAGCCGGCCGCCGGCCCGGAGCACGCGCCGCAGCTCCCTGAGTCCTGCCTCGAGATCCTCGACGTTGCGCACCCCGAAGCCGACGGTCGCCGCGTCGAAGGACGCGTCGTCGAACGGCAGCGCGAGCACGTCGCCGTGCACCCATTCGATCGCCGGTTCCTTGCGCCGCGCGCGCTCGAGCATCCGTTCGGAGAAGTCGAGCCCGACGACCTCGGCTCCGCGGGCGCGGGCGCCGATCGCGAGATCGCCGGTGCCGCAGCACGCGTCGAGAACGCGATCGCCCTCGCGCACCGTCTCGTCGATCGTGATCCGCCGCCACCGCCGGTCGAGCCCGGCCGTCATCACGCGGTTCATCGCGTCGTAGACCGGCGCGATCCGATCGAACATCCGCTGCACACCCTCTGCGGGCAACCGACCTGTCTCAGTCGTCATTGGCCCCACCGCTTCGTCAGCGTGTTCTCGAGCCCGAGCTGGTCGAGCGCGCGACCGGCGATGAAGTCGACGAGGTCGTCGACCGTGTCCGCGCCGTGGTAGAAGCCGGGCGCGAGGAACAGGATCGTCGCACCGGCCTCGCGCAGCGTGAGCATGTTGCGCAGATGGATGACCGAAAGGGGCGTCTCGCGCGGCATCAGCACGAGCCGGCGCTCCTCCTTCAGCGCGACCGACGCCGCGCGGTGGATGAGGTTCTGCATCGCGCCGGAGGCGAGCGTGCCGAGCGTGCCCATCGAGCACGGACAGATCACGTACGCGTCGACCTTCGCCGAGCCGGAGGCGTACGGAGCCTTCCAGTCGTTCGGGTCGTAGACGGTCGCGTGCGGCGCGTGCTCGAGCAGGCGGGCGATCGTCTCGTCGCGAGAGAGCCGCGCATTGCCGTAGAGCTCGGTGGCGAGCACCTCGACCCCGGCGCTCGACGCGGAGACGCCGATTTCGCAGTCGGCCGCCGCGAGCGCCTCGAGCAGGCGTGCCGCGTACGGCGCCCCGGAGGCGCCCGTTATCCCGAGGAAGACGTGCATTCCCCGGGATTCTGCCGGTTTCCTACTGCTTGCCCTTCGAAGCTTCGAGGAAGATCGCCAGCTCGCGCAGGCGTTTCTCTCCCAGCGAGGCGAACTTCGGCATCGGCGAGCCCGGAACGACGCTCGCAGGATCCTTCAGATGGCGGATCTGGAAGTCGATCCCGAGCTTCCGGGTCCCGATGGCGGTGAGGTCGGGCGCCCCGAGGTTCGAGGAGCCCGTGCCGAGATACGTATGGCAGGCGGTGCAGCCGGCGACCGCGAAGAGCCTCGCGCCGGGCACGGCATTCTGCGGGAGCTTCTCCTGCTTGACCCAGTTCGGCACGTCGGCGATCACCTCGGATGCAAGCGCCTCCTTCGCCGTCGCTCCCTTCCAGGTCAGAACGGCCATCGAGAGAACGACCAACACGGCGCCTACGACCGCGACCGGCCGCCGCGACAGCCGCCGCTCGCGGCGCGTGTCGTAGAACGGAAGGGTGAACAGGAGGATCAGCGCGATCGTCGGCACGCCGACCGTGCCGAGGAATACCGTGTTCGGCCACTTGAAGACCCGGAGCAGATAGAAGAGGAAGTAGTAGTACCAGTCCGGACGCGGCACGAAGCTCGTCGTGCCGGGGTCTGCGGGCTCCGTGTACTCGGGGCCGAGGAGCCCCTGGTGCAAGCCGTCGTGATCGGGTCCCCAAGACGTCCACTTCCAGATCGTCGCGAGCCCGACGGTCACGGACACGACGACGAGGCTCATCACCGTGTCGTGGAACATCGCGTACGGATAGAACGCCTTCCCCGTTTTCTTGACGTCGTCCTTGTACAGCGCGAACTGGGCGCGCTTCTCGTCGATCGGCTTCGGCTTGACCGCCACTACTCCGAGCCTCCACCGCCGCGCGCCGCCTGCCGGGTCAGGCCGGGACGCAGCTGCGAGGGTTCCTCGGCGCGGTCACGGCCGGCTGCCTCCTTCGACCAGGGGGGCGACGAGACGCCGAGCCGGACCACGAGATAGAGGTGAAGCGTGATCAGCCCGATGATCGCGGCGGGAAGCACGAGCATGTGCAGCGAGTAGAAGATCGTCAGCGTGTTGGCTCCGATCTCCTGGCCGCCCCGCAGGAACTGCGCCAGCCAGGGCCCGAGGAACGGTGCCGTTCCGTTGAGGTTGATGCCGACGACCGTCGCCCAGTAGGCCGTCTGATCCCAGGGCAGGAGGTAGCCGGTGAAGCCCTCGAGCATCCCGAGCACGAGGATTGTGGCGCCGACGATCCAGTTCAGCTCGCGCGGGTACTTGTACGCGCCGAACAGGAACACGCGCCCCATGTGCAGGAACATGAGGATGATGAAGACGCTCGCACCCCACTTGTGCATGCCGCGGACGAGCCAGCCCAGCGTCACCTCGTTGGTGATGTTCTGGATCGACGAGTACGCGTCGTGCGGCGAGGGCTTGTAGTACATCGCCAGGATCACGCCGGTAACGGCCTGCACGAGAAACGCCGTCAGCGAGGCGGAGCCGAGCGTGTGCCACCAACCCGAGTCCGCCGGCACCCTCCGGAAGAGGAAGTAACGGGTAGCTCCGACGAGACCCGACCGCTCCTCGATCCAGTCGAGCGGGTACAGCGCGGCGGCCATCGCCTGCTTGCGCCTCAGCTCGGCTTTTGTCGGCTGTCTGCGCGTCGCCATCAGTGGTGCGGCGGGTTGAGGGGGTACAGGATCTGCTCGACGCCGTCGACGTGTTCGCCCGGCCCAACGAGCTTGTACTTGTGGATCTTCGCCTGGGCGCCGGTGCCCTCGACCTTCGAGACCGAGTACGTACTGAGCAGGGTCACGCGGCCGTTCGTGATCGCGAAGTCGTAGCGGTCGAGCGCGCGCACCGGCGGGCCCGCGGTGCGGTTGCCCTCCGTGTCGTACTGGCCGCCGTGACACGGACACCCGAAACCGGCAGGAAGGGTCGGGCTGAGCGTGACCTTGCCGTTCTTCGTCTTCTCGATCACGTCCTTCATCCCGAGGATCGCGCCGGTCGGGCCGTTCGCCTGCACCGGGCACCCGAGGTGCGCGCACCGGTTCGAGATGATCGTGAAGCTCGGCTTGTTCCCGCTCGACCCGTTGTTCCGGATGAACGCCGTGCGACGCGTGACCTCCCCCTCGCTCGGGTCGTACATGAACGTCGCGATGTACCACTGGCCCTCGGCGAAGTCGGTGACCGGCCCGAGATCGACCTCGTGCTTCTTCTGCTTGAGGAACGCCGGCAGCACCGCGAAGCCGGCAACCGGCACCGTGACGATCCCGCCGATCAGCCCGCCGAGGCCGAGCGTGGAGAACTCGAGGAACTTGCTCCGGGGGAAGCGCTCGCCGGAGTCCGGGTGCACCAGCGCGTCGCCGCCGGGCGTTGCCGGCGGCCCGACCCGGCCGGTCGCCGCGTCGCGCAGCTCGGCGCGCTCGGGCTCGACGTGGATGGCGTGGCCGCGCATCTCCGCCGTCGCGTCACGCGCCCAGAGGAGCCCGAAGACGAGCGCGATCGCGCCGCCGATCGTCGAGATCCAAAGCGGGTTGATGATCAGGCCGACGAGGAGGACGGCGATGCCGACGGCGAAACCGATCGGCCAGAGGGTCGGCGACGGCAGGTGAGGCTCAGGCAGCGGTTCCTGCTCGCTCATCTCGTCGGGATTCAATCCGCACCCTCCCTGGGCGTCAACGTCGTAGCAGTTGGCGCAACGAGCGCCCAGTCTTACGGACTGCGCCGTTCCGTGCACCCTGAACCGACGCGAGACCGTACTCCTCCCAGCGCCGGTCGACGAGCTCCCGGATCTCCGGGCTCATCTCGATCTCCTCGGGCCACGGCCGGGCGCCCTCCTCCGGCCACTTCGCGGTGGCGTCGATGCCGAGCTTGCCGCCGACGAACTGGCGCTCCGGCGCATGGTCCAGGTGGTCGAGCGGCCCCTCCCCGACCATGACGTCACGCGCAGGGTCGACGTTCGCCCCGGCGTAGAAGAGCACCTGCTCGTAGTCGTGGACGTCGACGTGCGAGTCGACGACGACTACGCACTTCGTGAGGCTCAGCATCCCGAGACCCCAGATCGCGCTCATCACCTTGCGCGCATGCCCCGGGAACGCCTTCTCGATCGAGACGATGCAGCAGTTGTGGAACGCTCCGGCCACCGGCAGGTCGTAGTCGACGATCTCCGGCACCGTCGCCCGGATCGCCGGCAGGAAGATCCGTTCGGTCGCCTTCCCGAGCCACGCATCCTCCTGCGGGGGCTTGCCGACGACGATCGACGGATAGATCGCGTCGCGGCGCATCGTCATCGCGGTCACGTGGAAGACGGGGAAGGGCTCGGCGGCGGTGTAGTAGCCGGTGTGGTCGCCGAACGGGCCCTCGAGGCCGAGCTCGTCCTTCTCGATGTAGCCCTCGAGGACGATCTCCGCGTTCGCCGGCACCTCGAGGCCGACGGTCACGCCCTTCACGAGCTCGACGGATGCACCGCGTAGGAACCCGGCCATCATGAACTCGTCGATGTGCTTCGGCAGCGGCGCGCTTGCGGAGTACGCCGTGATCGGGTCGAGGCCGAGCGCCACCGCGACGGGGATGCGGCCGTCGGTGGCGAGCCAGTCGGCGCGGCCGTCCTTGTGGATCTGCCAGTGCATGAAGGTCGTCGAGCGGTCGATCACTTGCATGCGGTACATGCCGACGTTGCGCCCTCCGTTTCGCGGGTCGC
>WNGB01004450.1_pt1 | contig 21353 bp, 21 predicted proteins | sample 5400681 | NCBI WGS metagenome assembly WNGB01 (sample SAMN13153367, study PRJNA577476) | soil metagenome | isolation source: 115 cm soil or saprolite under grassland replicate 2 | place: USA:California | collected 2016-06-15
AGCCGGGCGGAACGGCGGCGGCGTGGCGTCGGCCGGGGCGCTCGGCCGGGCAGCAGACGGGGCCGGCCCGTCGGTGACCCACGACCGGGTCGGCAGTGGCGTGGGCATGGCGGACGAGGGGGTCGCGCCACCGTCGGTCGCGGCGTCGGGGTGGGCGTGGCTGGCGTGGCTGGCATGGGTGGCGTGGCGGGGTGGGCGGTAGGGCATCTTGGGTTCGGCGGCGAACCAGTCCGACCGGGCCGCCTCGAAGATCGGCAGGTCGGCGGCGCCGTCGGACGCCGGGGCCGGCCCGGCGGGCACGGACGGCGGCGCCGGGGCCAGCGGCGCCGCGGGCGCGGGCGCGCTACGGTCGGGCGGTGGCAGCTCGGCCCGGCCCTGGGCTGCGCTGGACTCGGGCATGGTCTGCTGCGCGTTGGGCCAGATCAGCAGTGAGTGGGGCAGCAGCGCGAGCGCGGTCACCCCGCCGTACCAGGAGTGCCGGAGCTGCACCTTGATGCCGTGCCGCTGGGCGAGCCGCCCGACCACGTAGAGCCCGAGCACGCGGGAGAGCGCGAAGTCGATCTCGGGCGGGTCGGCGAGACGCTCGTTGGCCTTGATCAGCTCGTCGTCGGTCATGCCGAGACCGCGGTCCTCGATCTCGATGACGTAGCCCTGGGGCACGGCCTGGCCGGCGATCTGGACCTTGGTGTTGGGCGGGGAGAAGGCGGTCGCGTTCTCGATGAGCTCGGCCAGCAGGTGGATGACGTTGACCGAGGCCTGCCCGCGCACGTCGAGGTCGGCCAAGGGCAGTAGCTCCACCCGCTGGTACTCCTCGACCTCGGCGGCGGCCGACCGCACCACGTCGACCAGGGTCATGGGCTGGGCCCAGTGCCGCCCCTCGTCGGCGCCCGAGAGCACGATCAGGTCCTCGGCGTTGCGCCGCATGCGGGTGGCCAGGTGGTCGAGGCGGAACAGGTGCTCGAGGGTCTCCGGGTCGGTCTCGTTACGCTCGAGGTCCTCGATCAGCTCGAGCTGGCGGTCGATCAGGGTCTGGGAGCGCCGGGCCAGGTTGGTGAACATGTCGCCGATCGACCGGCGCAGTGCGGCCTGCTCGCTGGCGACCCTGAGGGCGACCTGCTGGATGGCGTCGACCGCCTGGGCGACCTGGCCGATCTCGTCCCTGGAGCGGATCCCGATCGGCTTGGCGTCGATCACCAGGTCCCCGCTCTCTGAGGTGCGCAGCCGCTGGACGGCGTCGGGGAGGCGGTTGCCGGCGATGTCGAGCGCGCCGGCCCGCAGGCGCTGCAGCGGCCGGGCCATGGACCGCGCCACCACCAGCAGGGCGAGCAGGGCGACCGCGAGGATGACGGCGATGAGCAGGGCGTCCCTGACCGACTGGCGCTGCGCGGACGAGCTGAGCTGCCGGCTCTGCTCGACCACGGCGTCGAGGAGCTGGGACTCGACGTTGCGGAGCAGCTGGATCTGGGTGGTGCTGGCCGAGAACCACTGCTGGGGATCGATGTCCAGGCTCGCGGCCGACTGGCGGTCCAGCGCGGCCTGCTGGATCCGGACCACGGTGAGGACCGCCTGCCCCTTGACGGCATTGGCGAACAAGGCGCGCTGCCGCTCGTTGGCGTCGGCCTGGAACTGGTCAAGGGCGGCCCGCTGGCGCGCGAGCAGGTCCGCAAAGTTCTGGAACTCGCCGAACGTGAAGCTGTCCCGGTCGGCGATGACCAACAGCGTGCCCCGGACCTGCGCGGTCACCTCCTTGGCGCGCGAGAGGCTGTTGAACGCCCGGACGTTCTGGGCAAGCGCCTCGTCGCCGCCGGCCTGGGCGATCTCGAGGTCCACGTCGAGGAGCACCGCGATGATCTTCGAGTACTCGTCGAAGGAAGCCCGTTCGGTCAGCGAGCCAGACGAGACGGCCTCCCGGAGCCCGTTGAGGTCGTTGAGCCCGACCCGCACCGCGTCGAACTTGCCCTGAAGCCGTGCACCGAGATCCTCGTAGAGCGGGGCCTCGGCCGCCCGGTACCCGGAGGCGGTCTGGTCGGCCCGCCGCTGCTGGGGGACGAGGTCCCGCTGCTGGGCGGCCTTGTCGCCGGTCTGGATGAAGCCGGCGCTGAGGTCGCGCTCGGACTGCAGCTCGTGGACCAGCTTGGTCACCTCGCCGCCGAACCCGGCGAGCTTGCTTCCCCTGTCGAACTCGTCGGCGTTGCGGAGTGACGACCTGATCCCGAAGCTGCCAAGCACCAGGAAGGCGACAGCCGGGATCACCAGGACAGCCGTCAGTTTCGACCGGACGCGCCAGTCGCGCAGCGAGAGCAGGCGCATGCCCAGGTTACGCGCATGCTGGCCCCGCCCGGCCGCGCCGGTCCAGACGGGCCCGGCGGCCGGGCGCGGGGACGTGCTGATCGAGGCGTCTTCTTTCCGCAGTGTCTGCACCAGGTCTCACAACCTTTGTCGACCGGAGACGTGCTGGCTGTCGCTGGGCCCATGGCGCCGTGGGGGTAGAGCATGCCGAGATGACTCACGGCGCCTGGCGCCGGATTATACGCAGCTCGCACAGTCTTGCGAGGGTTATGGGAGTCGCGAGGCTTGCACCGGCCCACGGCCTGGTGGACGTGAGCGTCGCGGGCGGCGTGCTCGACTGCTGAGAAGTTGACACCACCTCGGCGCCAGCGCAATCTAGCGCGTCGATCCGGTCGCGCTCCCATGGGAGAGATGTCCTCAAAATGCGCGCGCTCACCCGCCTCCTCGCCGTCGCCGCCGTCCTCGTCGTGGCCGCCTCCTGTACGAATACCAGGAGCGACACCCAGCCAACCCCCGTGCCCGACGTCAAGATCGGCCTCCTGGCTCCGCTCTCCGGAGCGAGCGGCGCGGCCGGGGCGGATGCGCTGCACGGCGCGCAACTCGCGGCGGCACTGGTCAACGGCGACGAGGGGTCGGTCCGCCTGCCCGGCGTCGGCACGTCCGGGCTGTCCAGGCTCGGCGGCGCCAAGATCACCATCGTGGCCAAGGACACCAAGAGCGCCCCGGAGCGAGGCGTCACCGAGGCCGTCGGGCTGGTGAACCAGGCGCGGGTGGCTGGGCTCGTCGGGGCCTACGACACCGACGTGACGGCCGCGGCCAGCCAGCGTTCCGACCGGCTGCGGGTGCCGTTCGTGAACGGCGACACCTCGGCCGGGTACCTGACCGAGCGCGGCCTCGACTGGTTCTTCCGCACCGGGCCGACGGACCGGATGTTCGGGGAGAGCTTCTTCTCGGCCCTCGGACAGCAGCAGGGCAAGGCTGCCAAGACGCAGCCACCGGACGTCGCGATCCTGTTCGCCGACGACACGCTCGGCAACGGCATCGCCACGCTGACCGAGGAACTCGCCGACCAGGGAGGGTACAACGTCGTCGCCCAAGAGCTCGGCCGCCCCGGCCGACACTTCGCCCCGGGTGGGGCCGATCTCACCCCAGCGATCGTGGAGGTCCGCGCAAGCCAGCCCGACGCGGTGTTCCTGATCGCATCCGCGAGCGCGGACGCCAGCAAGGCCCTCAAGGCGTTCGGGCAGCTCGGCTACAGGCCACCGAGACTCCTGACCTTCGGCTCCGGGCCCTTCGAGCCGAGTGTCCTCGAGGCCGCCGGCCAGGATGGGGAGGGCGTGCTCTACAGCGCTGCCTGGTCACGCGAGACCGCCGAGCGCAACCCGGCCGCCAGGCCGGTCGTGGACCTGTACCAAGCCAGGTTCGACACGCCCATGACCGAGGTGGCCGCCGGCTCCTTCACGGCGGTGCTCACACTCGCCGCAGCGATCGACCTGGCCGGGTCGGTCGACCCAGAGCGGGTCCGCGGGACCCTGATCAGCCTGGACACCCCTGGCCGAGACACGATCATGCCCTGGAACGGCGTGCGGTTCGACGCCACCCACCAGAACACGCGGGCCTCCGGCGTGGTGGAGCAGCGCGTGCAGGACGTCTTCCGCGTCATCTTCCCCCGCGAGCTCGCCTAGGTAGGCCCCCCTTTCACCGGCCGGGCCGCCTGGTGTCGCTGTCGACCAGCGCCTCGTCGAGGTAGGGCAGGGTCGCGCCGAACCGTTCCTGCAGGTGGGCGAGGGAGGTCGTGGGTGGGTAGCGGGGCGCCTCCCCCTCGGCCAGGCAGGTCGCGATGACCTCCACGGGAGCGTCGTGGTTGGGGTCGTAGAAGAACGGGATGGAGTAGCGGTCCACGCCCGAGGTGTTGATGACCCGGTGCAGGGTGGCCGGGAACAGGTCGTTGGTCCAGCGGGCCAGCATGTCCCCGACGTTGACCACGAACGTCCCCGGGATCGGCTTGGCGTCGATCCAGCGGCCGTCCGGGGTGCGCACCTGCAGGCCGCCCCTGTCGTCCTGGGCGAGCAGGGCCAGGCAGCCGTAGTCGGAGTGGGCGCCGGCGCCGATGCGCGCCTGGGTGATCGCCTCCCCGCGCGACCCGGCCTGGGGCGGGTAGTGCAGCGGGCTGAGGATCACCATCGGGGTGGTGAACCAGGCGTCGAAGTAGTCCTCGGGGAGCTCGAGGGCCATGGCCACGGCGTGGGTCACCTGCCCGGCCAGGTCGTGCAAGCTGTCGAAGTAGGCCTGCATCGCCGCCCGGAACGCGGGAGGCTCGGCCGGCCACTGGTTGGGCCCGTGGAACGGGAGCCCGCGGCGCACCAGCGGGTGGTCGCGAGCCAGGTCGTTGCCGACCCTGAAGCCCTCCTTGAGGTCGCCCTCCTCCTGCTGGTCGGGGTCGAGGTTCTCCATGCCGAGGTCGAACCAGCCCCGGTCGCACGAGGACCGTTTGACCGACACCTCGGCCTTCTGCCCGCGCGGGAGGGCGAAGAAGCGGGCCGCCTCGGTGAAGGTCCTGTCGAGCAGGTCCTGGCCGAGCCCGTGGCCGGCCAGGTAGGCGAAGCCAAGGTTGCGGAAGGCGCCGGCCAGCTCCATGGCGGCCTGCCTGCGCTGCGCGCCGGTCCCGGTGCGGAAGGGCTCGAAGTCGACGACGGGAACCTGTTCGAGCGGGATGCGCTCGGCCCGTAGGGAGGGCGCGACCTTTGGTGCGGCGGTCACGACTTGACTCCGATGCTGGTGTCGACGAACTCGTTGGTGAAGAGGTCCTCCGGCTTCAGCCCCTGCTTCGGCGCCTGCCGCTGGGAAACGAGGATCGGCGTGACGATGTCGATGATGCGCTGCACCCGGTCTGTCTCGAAGTTCCCGAGCGTGCTGTCAGGACCGTTGTTGACGAAGTCCTCGCGCATCTTGTCGATCGCGTAGCCGGCCAGGCCGTCCGAGTACGTCCAGAACGTCTTGTACCGCTTCACCAGGTCGATGACGAACGCGTTCGTCTTGTCCGGGTCCTTCAGGAAGTCGACCTGCGCGCGCTGCACGATGGGCACCAGCTTCTTCAGGCAGGGCGCCAGCTTGTCCTTGTCGCCGGCCCGGATCGACAGGGCCTGCGGGTAGAAGGGGTAGCCGGTGTCGTTGACCAGCGCGTACTTCACCGGCTTCTTCCACTCGGGGATCTCGTTCGCGTAGATGTACGGCTCGGACGTGGCGAACCCGGCCTGGGTCGCCTTGCCCTTTCCACCCACGAAGAACCGTGGCGAGCCGTCGTAGGAGCCGTTGACCTGGGACCGGCGAAGGATGCCCGTGCCGACCAGGTAGTCCATGTAGGTGTCGCCTTCGAAAAAGAACACCTTGGCGTTGGTCTGCCCGATGTCGGCGATGATGTTGAACTGCGGGTAGGTCGCCGGGTCCCACATGATCATGAACGGGCTGATCTCCATGGGCGCGGCCACCGCGAGCGTCGGCTGCTTGCTGGAGAAGCGGACCGCCTCGTCGGTGTTCACCTGGCCGAGGGTGATGTTCTTGTCCTTGTACATCTGCGCGGACACCAGCTCGAAGCCGGTCGCCGGGCCGCCGGAGCGCACCTCGACCCGCACCCCCGTGTCCTTGCCCTCGGCGAACAGCGGGCCGTTCACCAGCTTCTTGTTGGTGTCGACCCTGGGGCTGGGGCCGAGCAGGTGGAAGTAGACGCCGTACTCCGACTCCGGGAACCAGTCGGTCTGGATCACGACCGGGTCCGGGCAGACGCCCTTCAGGCTGAGCCGGTCGCCCGAGGCGGCACCGGGTGTGGTGCCTGCCGTCGTCGTCTGCTCCCCGCCGTTCGTGCAGCCTGCTGCGGCGATGACGGTCGCCAACACGACAACCATGACAAGGCGAAGTCTGCGCACGTGTCCTCCTCCTGATAGTGAGCCTTCGTCCCTCACTGCCTTTTCTTCGCTCCCGAGTCGAGAGCCTTCCGCGTACGTCGTACGGCGAGCTATGAGCCGGGGCGGCCGGCGGACTCGTGCCAGCTTCCGACGACCCGGCCGGCGAGGAAGCCGAAGAACCAGAACACGACGATCCCAAGAAGCGACGACAGGATGATCGCCGCCACCATCTGCTCGGACTGCAACCTGGACTGGTAGCGGTCGATGAGGATGCCGATCCCCGGCTCGCCCTGCTTGAAGAAGAAGTCACCGACGATCGCCCCGATGACCGCCAGGCCGGCGGAGATGCGCAGCCCAGTGAAGACGGCGGGCAGCGCGGCAGGGAACTGCAGCTTCCACAGCCGGGTGAACCTGTTCGCGCTGTGCAGGGTGAACAGGTCGTGGTGCTCCTGCTGCACCGACTGCAGCCCGAACAGCGTGTTAGCGACGATTGGGAAGATCGCGAAGATGACGACGACGAGGGTGCGGCTGGAGAAGCTGTAGCCGATCCACAACCCGAACAGCGGCACGCAGGCGAGGATCGGGATCGTCTGGGTCATGACCGCGTACGGGTACAGCGACCGTTCGATCCAGCGCGCCTGGCTCATCGCGACCGCCAGGGCCATGCCGATCGCGATCGCGACGGCGAAGCCGAGGAAGGCGACCCTGGTCGACAGCCAGAGCGCGTCGAGCAGCTCCGCGAGGTTGTAGCGGTCAAGGAAGCCGACCTGGAACACGTCGTGCGGCGGCGGGAGGAGGAAGCGGCGGTCGGCGTCCAGCAGCACGTAGCTCACGCCATACCACAGGCCGGTTATGGCGAGGAGCACGAGGAACGGCGGCCCCCAGAACGACAGCCACCGCTCGCGTCCGGAAGGCGCAAGCCGGGAGACGGCCTGCGTTGGCTCCTGCACGGTCGCGCCATTCGGGCCCGCGAGGTCCGTGTCGATGCTCATCGGCGAGCGATCCCTTTCACCTGGCGGTGCGGGAGCGGCGTCCGGCCCGCACGCCGGCTCTCCCCCCGGAGGCAGGCCGACACCTCGCCGGCCCGGCGGGCGAACTCCTCGTCGAACCGCAGCCCCGGCGGGCGTGGGTACTCAAACGGCACCGGGAAGTCGCCGAGCACCTGACCCGGGCGGCCTGACATGACCACCACCCGGGTGGACAGGTAGACCGCCTCGGTCACCGAATGGGTGACGAACAGTGCGGTGAACCGCTGGGTGAGGAACAGGTTGAGCAGCTCGTCGTTGAGCCGCTCGCGAGTGATCTCGTCGAGCGCCCCGAAGGGCTCGTCGAACAAGAACAGCTCGGGCTGGAGGGTCAGCGACCGGGCCAGCGAGACGCGCATGCGCATCCCGCCCGAGAGGGCCCGTGGATGGTGGCGGGCGAAGTCGCTGAGCCCCACGAGCTTGATCGCCTCATCGGCGCGGCGGCGACGCTCGTCCTTCGACAGGCTGCGGAGCTCGGCAAACAGCTCGACGTTGGCCTGGACGGTGCGCCATGGCAGCAGCGTCGGATCCTGGAAGACATAGCCGATCTTGTCGGTCTGCACCCGTACCTCGCCCTGGCTCGCGTCAGTGAGGCCAGAGGCGATGCGAAGCAGCGTGCTCTTGCCGCAGCCCGACGGGCCGACGACGCTGACAAACTCGCCGGGCGCGACGGCCAGGTCGACACCGGCGAGGGCGACCGTGCCGTCGGCGAACCGCTTGTTCACGCCGGTGAACGCCAGTAGCGGGTGTGCCATCTCCTGCAACATGTCTCCTGGTCGATGACGGGACGGGCCGACGCGGGGCGAACCGGGATCACGGCACACTTGCTGCTCGCCACCGCGACGCCTCCGGACACGGAACAGGCGCAGATGGTGCGCTCTTCGCGTTCAAGCTCTCATCGATCTGACGGCTTTGGACCGCCGTCGGGGCGGCGGCGGGGAGGAGGCGGACCGATGCACACATGTCAGGCATCTCTGCAAATTGGGGAGTGTCCGCCTAAGGTTCTATGGCCCCGAAGGTGGTGTCAACCGGCGTGGCCAGCGCAGCACCGGCTCCCACCGGGCGCAGCACCCACGACGTGGACGAGGCGGCCTTGCTGTGGTCTGCTTCCTTTGGGGTGATGCCGTGACCAGCCAGCCGGTGACCGTGGTGCGGGGCGGGCATGTGCTGACCATGGGCCCTGCCGGCGACCTGGCCGGCGGGGCGGTCGCCTTCCGGGCCGGGGAGATCCTGGCCGTGGGCCCCTTCGACGAGGTGGCCGGGCAGTTCCCGGACGCCGAGGTGGTCGGCGACACCTGGGGGGTGGTCCTGCCCGGGCTGGTGAACTGCCACACCCACCTGTCCGAGGCCCTGGTCCCGGGCATGGGCGAGGACATGACGCTGTTCGAGTGGTGCACCCGGATCGTCGGCCCGGTCGGCCGCCACCTGACCCGGGAGATGGCCCGGGTCGGGACCATGCTCAAGGGCGCAGAGCTGCTGCTGTCCGGCGTCACCTGCGTCAACGACATGTTCTGCCATGCCAACCTGGACGCGCAGGCCAGCCTCGGGGTGGTGGACGGCCTGGAGGCGATGGGCCTGCGCGGCGTGGCGTCGTTCGGGCCCGAGGACGCCTTCGACCCCTACCCCGTGGCCGCGTTCCTCGACGAGCACGAGGCCCTGGCCGAGCGCTGTGCCAAGACCGGGCTGATCGGCTTCCGGCTCGGCATCGGGACCCTGCTCGGCCAGACCGACGACCTGCTCACCGCCTCGGTGCGGGCCGCCCGGGACCACGGCTGGGCCGTGCACACCCACCTGGCCGAGGTCCGCGAGGAGCTCGTCCAGGCGCGGCTGCGCTGGGGCCGCACCACCGTGGAGCAGGCCGTGGACGTTGGGCTGCTGGACCTGCCCGTGCTCGCAGCCCACTGCGTCTGGGTGAGCGAGGCCGACATCGGCGTGCTGGCCGAGGCCGGGGTGGCCGCTGTCCACAACCCGGTCGCCAACATGATCCTCGGTTCCGGGGTCTGCCCGGTGCCCGCCCTGCGCCGGGCGGGCATCCCGGTCGGCCTCGGCACCGACGGGGCGGCCTCCAACGACAGCCAGAACATGCTCGAGGTGCCCAAGGCGGCCGCCCTGCTGCAGAAGGTGGCCCGGCTCGACCCGCGCGCCCTCCTGGCCGGGGACGTGCTGGCCATGGCCACCGTCGAAGGTGCAAGCGCCTTGGGCCTGGACGGCCTGGTGGGCTCGCTTGAGCCAGGCCGGCGGGCCGACCTGGTCCGTCTCGGCGGCGACGGCCCCGGGCTGGCCAACGTCCACGACCCCGCCCAGCAGGTCGTCTACTGCGCCTCCCCCGCCGACGTCGCCGACGTGTGGGTGGACGGCCATCGCCGCGTGGCCGGCGGACGGCTGGTCGGCCACGACCTGGCCGCCCTGGTCCGGGCCAGCCGTCCCCTCGCCGAGGAGCTGGCGACCCGGGCCGGCCTCGGCGCGCTCTCCCGCCTGGCCCGGACACCCGGGCCCGGCCCGGCCGGGCCGTAGGGCCTCTTCGCCACCTTCGGCCTCGCGCGGGCGCCGCAGGGCAAACGCCGGCACATCGATGTCCTCCATACGGAGGATGGGACGGGTGGGTAGGGGTATGTTCAACTGGCCCATGGCAACTCGGATGCTCCAGACGATCAGCGAGACAGCGATACAGATCCGCCGCTGCCTCGCTGCTGGCGACGAGCACGAAGCGCTACGTTGGGTCGCGCAGTTCGTCGCCGAGTTCCATCGTGGGTCTGCCGCCGACCGCTCGTGGCAGGTGGCCGACGAGCCTCCCAGGACCGGCGACCGGCGCTGGGATGCCATGCTCGCCGGAGTAGTCGAGCATCTCTGCTTCCACAACGATCTTGCTCCGCCTGCCTGGGTGCTGGAACCGGACCGGTTCCTCGACCAGTGGTGGTTCGTCACCCCCTACCTGTCGCTGCATCCATCCGCGTTCGTCGAGACCCCAGCCGCGCTGGCCAACCGCGGTGTATTCATCCACGGGTCGTCGCTGGAGAGTGTCTGAGCGGATGCTGTCCAGGGAGGACATCATCGGACTCCTCGGCGAGCTCGCGGACGAGCTGGACGCACAAGGCATCCACGGGGATCTCTTCCTGGTCGGCGGGGCCGCGATGGCGCTTGCCTACGGTACCCGAAGGGCGACCAGTGACCTGGATGCGGTCTTCGAACCGAAGCAGGTGATCTACGAGATTGCTCGGCAGGTCGGTGACCGCCATGGACTCCCTGCTGACTGGCTCAACGACGGGGTCAAGGGATTCCTCCCAGGGCCGGACCCAGACTCCACGGTGTTGTTCGATCGGCCAGGGCTCTCGGTCCGAATCGCCTCCCCCGGCTACCTGTTCGCCATGAAGGTGTTGGCGGCGCGGGTCGAGCGCGATGAGGATGACATCCAAGTGCTGTACCGACTGTGCGGCTTCGGGTCGGTGGAAGAAGCTTTGGACCATGTCCAGCAAATCTATCCGTATCAGCCTATCCCGCCGAAAGCCCAATACTTGCTGCACGAGCTGTTCCGGCCAACATCAGAGAACGCATAGGCACTTTCGCGACGCTGCTCCGGGGTTCACGCCGACCGCCGCAGGGCGAGGGCGGCGCTGGCGGCGTCGCGGACCAGCGCCAGCTGGCCGCGCAGGCGCTGCCCAGGCCTGCGCCGCGGCCCGAGGCCAAGGGCGTCGAGCAGCACGGCCGCGGCGTTGCGCGCGGGTAGGCCGGTCACCCCGCCGCCCGGGTGGGTGCCGGCGCCGGTCAGGTAGAGGCCCGCGACCGGCGTGCGGTAGCCGGCCAGGCCCGGCGAGGGCCGGAAGGCCAGGAGCTGGTCGATGCTCATCTCCACGTGGTTGGGGTTGGCGTGCGGGTTGCCGTGCCGCGCCACCCACTCGGCCGGGCCAGTGGCGCGCCGCTCGACCGCTTCCAGCTTCGAGCCGAGCGCCCGCTCGGCCACCCTCCAGGCGTGGTCGGCCGCGTTCTCGAGGACCCGGTCCTCCCACGGCCCCGACGCCAGCTGCCAGGGCACGAAGGTCGACAGCCACATGGCCGCGCCGCCCTCGGGCGCCCAGCCCGGCTCGAGCGTGGAGGGGAAGGCGGTCATCAGCGGCGGACGCTCGGGCAGCTCACCGAGCCGGATGCTGGCGAACGCCCGCTCGATGTCGGTGGTGGTGTTGGCCGAGAGCATGAACGAGCGCTCGAACCCGGCCGGGCCCGTTCGAGCTGCGGCCGACCCGGCCGGTACAGGCCGCCGCCGACGTAGAGCCCTGAGGCAGCGAAGCTCACGTAATAGCCGGTGTCGGCCTCGGACCCGTCGGCGTTGCGGTGCCGGACGTACCCGGCCATGTTCGTCTTGTACGGGGTCTTGTCCTTGCTGAAGCGCAGGTCACGGTGGATCCGGAAGACCTTCGGCGGCCCGACGCCGAACCCGGCCGCCTCCATCCGGGCCGTGGCGCCGGCCAGCAGCGCCTCGAACGGGACCTGCAGCCGGTCACGGAAGAGCTGCTTGTTGGGCTCGAAGAACTCCCTGGTGTTGTGTTCCTCGAGGTCCTCGAGGAACACCAGCCCCTCGTCGGGAATCCCGGTGAACGCCTCCCCGACGGGATCCCCGCCGTCCCTACGCGCTGCCTTCATGAGACCGGATCCTACCCCGTCGCACCGACAGCAGCGCTCGTTCGGCGAGACCGGGCTCAACCGAGACCAGGCTCAACCCAAGCGGGACAAGTTTGCGTTGATCTCGGGGACCCGGGTGGTCCAGTAGCGGGCGATCTCTGCCTTCGGCATCGGGACGGCGGGATCCTCCTCGACGTCGTCGAGGTATCCGAGCGCCCGCACGAGCGAGTCGACGAACTCCTCCTGCCCAAGGGGCTTGTACTTACGGAGCGCCAGCGCGATCCCCTCCTCGACCCGCCGGTGGGCCTCCTGCTCGATCACCAGCACGTCGAAGTAGTCGCGCAGCTCGCCGCGCTCGCGGACGACCTTGAGCTTCATCGCGAGGAGATCGCCGACGCCGGCAACACGCAAGCCCTCGACCTGGGTGGTGGGCTCGATCATGACCAGTGACGACGCCTCGAGGACCTGCAGCTTGGTCGCGCCGAGGTAGCCGTTCAGCGTCTGATGCCCCGGAGCGGGCTCGAACGTCGTGGTGTGCAGCCGGCATCGGCGGGCCAACTCATCGCGCAGTTGTTCGAGGTCGACGGGCGCCTCGAGGAAGAGGTCGAGGTGGCGGCTCACGCGGTGGCGCAGGTGGACCGCGATCGCCGTGCCGCCGCCGAGGTAGGCCTCGGGCGGGACGGCCTCCCGGACTGCCTGCCATGCCCGGGCGGTATCCGGGGGCAGGACGGCCGCAAGCCAGCGGGGGAGGGTCACCGGGCCGCGGCGAGCAGCCGCCCCAGCCTGGCACGCCGAGGATCCAGTCCCCTGGAGCGTGAGGCCCGCTCGATCGCGGCGCGCGGGAGAGCCCGGCTCATCCACACCAACGCCTCGGGATCCTCGGCCCGCAGGATCCGGTCGGCGATCAGCACGGCGTCGCGCTCGATGTCGAGCCGGGCCAGGTCCTCGTCCCAGAACACGTGCGCCAGCCGTGCGGGCACGCGGCGCGGCGGCGGCTCGGTGCGGGGACGCTCGGGCAGGACAGCGGTGGGCACGATGGCCGCGACCGTCAGCCACTCCGGCGACGCCCACCGGACCGTCCACACCGGCACGTCGCGGACCCGCCCCTCGACAACTCGCACCGTCTGCCGCTCCACGTAGCCGGCGGCTGCGAGGCGCTCGAGCGCCCGCCCGGCGGTCGTGGGACTCAACCCGGCCGCTCTGGAAAGAGCCCGAGCGGATCGCAGGCCGAGCGGGCGGCGCCCGAGCGTCGCCAGGGCCACCACGTCCTCTCGGCGTAGCCCGTCGATGCGTGGCACCGACCCCCACCGGCGCCGCAGCACCTCCACTGCATCGGCGTCGAACAGGGTGCGGTTGCCTCGCCTGATGGAGGGCACGAGCCCCTCCCAGGCAGCCCGCAGCACGCGCGGCACCGAAGTACCCAGCAACCGGGCTACCTCTCCGGAGGTCATCAGTCTGTCCATATCGTTATGATAGCTCGGAATCAAGAGCTGGGAGGTTTCGCTTCCTGCGCTCGACGGGGACACAGCTCGACCGGTCGGCAACGGCCCGGAGGCAGTCAAGGACTTCCGAACGAGCCGTCGGTCGGTGCCCGCCTGCGGAGGAGCGGCGGTGGTTGTCGAAGGCCGGGTCGCTTGCGAACGAGCCGTCGGTCGGTGCCCGCCTGTGGAGGAGCGGCGGTGGTTGTCGAGGGCCGGGTCGCTTGCGAACGAGCCGTCGGTCGGTGCCCGCCCGTCGCCAGGGCGATCCAGGCCGGGGCGAACGATCCGTTCGATCATCTACGATTCCGGTGACGGGTCGTCATCCACTCCGTATGATCCTCGACGTTCGGACAGGCGGTCGGAACCGGAGGACAGCACCATCGACCCCATCGACCCCATCGACCTCGAGATCGTCCGGGCGCTGCGGCGCAACGGCCGCCTCAGCCAGGAACAGCTGGCCCAGCGGGTGCGCCTGTCCAGGCCGGCGGTGCACCAGCGCGTGAAGCGGCTCGAGGCGGCCGGGGTGATCCGGGGCTACCAGGCGCTGGTCGACTGGCGGGCGCTCGGCAAGCCGATGACGTCGTTCATCTGGGTCCGCACGGCCGGGGCGGACTGCGTGGACACGGGCGCGGCCATCCTCCGGGCCGGGGATGACCGCGCGGTGGTCGAGGAATGCCACCGCGTCACCGGCGAGTGGTGCATGCTGCTGAAGGTCCGGGTCGCCGACCCGCTCGCCCTGCAGGACCTGATCGACCGCGTCCGCGGCCTGCCCAACGTCCAGGCCACCATGACCACGCTCGCGCTCTCGTCGCTGACCGAGCCCGAGGAGAGAGAGGACCCGCGATGACCGAGGCGATCCAGATCCCGAGCGCGACCGACGACCCCAGGGCGTACGTGGACGCGCTGCTGGCCACGCTCGGCGACCGTGACCCGCTCGAGGTGCTCGGGGCCACGCCGGCCGTGGTGGGCCGGGTCGTGGCCGGCCTCAGCGGCGAGCAGTGGGCCAGGCCGCTCGGGCCCGGGGAGTGGTCGGCGGAGCAGGTGCTCGGCCACCTGTTCGACGTGGACCTGGTCTACGGGTTCCGCTGGCGGCTCATCCTGACCGAGGACCGGCCGAGCTACCCCGGCTACGACGAGAAGCGGTTCGCCGCACTCCCCAAGCCCGCCGGGCCCGAGCTGCTCGCCATCTGGGAGCGGCTCCGCGTGGCCAACCTCGCGCTGCTCGCCGGGATGCCGCGATCGGCCTGGGAGCGCCTCGGAGTGCACAGCGAGCAGGGCGAAGAGCGCTTCGGCCTCACTGTAGCCAAGGTGGCCGGGCACGACCTCGCCCACCTCAACCAGCTCCAGCGGACCGTGGAGTCGGCCCGCTCGACCTGAGCCGGCCCGGGAGCCACGGGCTGGTACCCGATCGCTTCGCCGCCACCAACATGCTGCCCATCTCGGCGACCATGCTGCCCATCTCGGCGACCATGCTGCCCATCTCGGCGACCATGCTGCCCATCTCGGCGACCTCGCCGGCCTGACCGGCGGCGCTCAGACGCGGTCACCGAACTGCCTCAGGAGAGCTGGGGGACGACGTCGGAGGCGATCAGGGCGAGATGCTCCAGGTCGTCGAGGTCGAGGACCTGCAGGTAGGCCCGGCTCGCGCCGGCGTCGGCGAACGCCCGCAGTTTGGCCACCACCTCGTCGGGGGTGCCGGCCACCCCGTTCTCGCGTAGCTCCCGCGGGTCGCGGCCGATGGCGGCGGCCCGCCTGGCCACCTCTGCCTCGGTCGCGCCGCAGCAGACCGTCTGCGCCGCCGAGAGCACGATGCCGGCCGGGTCGCGGCCGTGGGCCTCGCAGGCGGCGCGGACGCGCGCGAACTGCTTGGCGGTCGCCTCGACCGAGGAGAACGGGAGGTTGAACTCGTCGGCGAACCGGGCGGCGAGCCGGGGCGTGCGGACGGCGCCGCCGCCGCCGACGATCACCGGCGGGTGGGGCCGCTGTACCGGCTTGGGCAGGGCCGGGCTGTCGGTCAGGACCCAGTGCCTGCCGGAGTAGGAGAAGCGCTCGCCGACGGGCGTGGCCCACAGCCCGGTGATGATGTCGAGTTGCTCGGTCAGGCGGTCGAAGCGCTCGCCCAGCGGCGGGAACGGTATCCCGTAGGCGCTGTGCTCCGCCTCGAACCAGCCGCTGCCGAGGCCGAGCTCGACCCGGCCGTCGCTCATGGCGTCGACCTGGGCCACGGCCACGGCCAGCAGGCCGGGCAGCCGGAAGGTGGCCGAGGTGACGAGCGTGCCGAGCCGGATCCGGCTCGTCTCGCGGGCGAGTGCGCCGAGCGTGACCCAGGAGTCGGTCGGTCCGGGCAGCCCGTCCCCGTTGCCGATGTGCAGGAAGTGGTCGGAGCGGAAGAACGCGTCGAAGCCGTGGGCCTCGGTCGCGCGGGCGACCGCGAGGAGCTGGTCGTAGGACGCGCCCTGCTGGGGCTCGGTGAAGATGCGCACTCGCATGGGTGAGGCCTCCTGGGTCGGGCTCGGGGTCCGCCTCCGCCGGCCGATGGCGGCGAGTCGATGCTACCGGCGCGGCGCAGTGCCAGGGCCTGCCGCCCGCCCTGGCCTGCCGCCCGCCCTGGCCTGCCGCCCGCCCTGGCCTGCCGCCCGCCCTGGCCTGCCGCCCGCCCTGGCCTGGGGCCGGCGCTGGCCTGGGGCCCGCCCTGGCCTGGGGCCCGCCCTGGCCTGGGGCCCGCCCTGGCCTGGGGCCCGCCCTGGCCTGGGGCCGGCGCTGGTCGCAGGGCAGGCCGGGCCGGCCCGGCGGCCCTGCTCGCCGCTGGTCCTGTGGCACCGTGCACCCGAACACGAGCCAACGGAGCGGGAAGTGAGGCGTGATCTGGTGTCTGGACCATGGCACCGTGCGGCAGCGGACGGCCGGATCGAGATGGTCTTCCTGGATATCGGCGGGGTCGTCTACGACGACGCCCCGTTCGCCCGGGCGATCCTGCTCACCCTTCGCGAGCTCGGGGCGGACGTGCATGACGCCGAGTTCGCGGCCGCCTACGACGAGCTGCGCCAGCGCCAGATCGCGATCGCGCGCGGCCTGGCCGCGCGCTTCCTGCCCGCGGGCGAGGACTGGCACCGCTACCGGGCCAGGATCGCCGCCCACTGGGACCACCCGCCCGAGGCGCTCTACCCGGACGTGCGTGACTGCCTGTCCCGGCTGCGCGGGGCCTACCGCCTGGGCGTGATCGCCAACCAGGAGCGCGCCGTCCTCGACGCGATGGCCCGCGACGGGCTCGCCGCCAGCTTCGAGGTGCTGGCGATCTCGGGCGTCCTCGGGGTCGAGAAGCCCGACCCGAGGATCTACGAGGCGGCGGTGGCCATGGCCGGGGTGCCGCCCGGGCGAGCCGTGCACGTCGGCAACCGGCTCGACACCGACGTACGCCCGGCCAGGTCGGTGGGACTGCGGACGGTCTGGGTGCTCCGCGGGGAGGCGCCCCCCTCCCCCACTCCGGAGCAGCTCGCCGAGCCGGACGGCTGGGTCCGCTCGCTCGCTGAGCTACCCGAGCTCCTCGACCGCCTCGCGACGGCCTGACACTGCTCCCCGACCGGCGCCCGGAGCGGCCGCATCCGGCAGCGGGGCCGGCGGGTGGGGGTCTGGACGGCGCCGCTCCGGCCGGCTGCTCAGACCGCCCCCTGTCCGACCCTGCCCGCCCCGCGAAGGGGTGTCCGGTTGGGCTGGACTCGCAGCTCATCGGCGATTTGCCCGATCGATCGGGCATTGCTAGCCTGACCAGGACCCGTAGCGCCCTGTGGGTGCCCCCACACCCGATTCCACCCCCATGAAGGGCCGGTCCCAGATGCGAGGTCGTTTGCTCGCGCACGCGCTCGTGCGCCGCCCAGTCACCACGGCGGCGGTCACGTCGTGCCGTGCCTGCCGTCCCGGCCGAGCCACCAGCCACCCCCGGCCTGCCGGCCGTTGGTCCCCGAAGGAGCGAAGCGATGAGCATGCAGAGCTGGCGCGAGCCACCCGGGCAGTGGGAGCCCCAGGAATGGGCCCCGGAGGCCGACCAGTGGGAGGCCGACCAGTGGGAGGCCGAGCGGTGGGATGAGACCCCCTCCCGGGCGCAGTCGCAGGCCGGGTACGTCAGGGAGTCGCGGGCGGGCGCGCCCGTCGGCTCCTACGAGCCCGATCCCGACGAGATGGAGGCGGGCGCGTACCTCGACGACGGGGATGCGCCGGCCGAGCCGAACGGCGGCGTCGTGGCCGCCATCGTCGCCGGCGGCCTCGCCTGCGCCATCTTCGGGTTCCTCGCCGTGGCGACGGCGGCGAGCCCGGCGGTCGCCAAGCTGCTGACCTTCTACTGGCCCGCCGGGCCGCTGACCGGGAAGTCGACGGTGACCATCGTAGCCTACCTCGTCATCTGGCCGAACCTGCACTACCGGCTCCGCGACCGGCACCTCGACCTCTACAGGGCGTTTCTCTTCACCCTGTTCCTGATCGCCCTCGGGCTGATCGGCACCTTCCCGCCCTTCTTCCAGATGTTCGGGCCCCGGTAGCCGCCCGCGTCCCGGGACGCTCGAGCGGCCCAGGGCGCCGGCCTCCCAGGCGCTCGAGCTGCGCCTGGTCCTTGCCCTTGCCGGGCTGCAACGCCGCAGGTCAGGGCGTCGCAAATCAGGTCAGCCGTAGCTCATTCAGTGGTCGCCTAGCGCCAAGCCCACGGCCGGGCGAGCTGCGCGGCAAGTTGGCCGCTGTCGGGGGGCTCGGGTAGGCTCCGACCATGGTGGCCAGCCCTGAACGCGACGTCGCGCTCCGGAAGGCCCGGGGGGCGTTCTTCACTCCGCCCGCCATCGCTGACTATCTAGCCAAGTTCGCTGTAGCAGACAATCCGGAAGCCAGGGTCTTCGACCCAACCTGTGGCGAAGCTGTCTTCCTGCTGGCCGCCGGACGTCGACTCCGCGAGCTTGGGCGCTCGCCGGCCGACCTCCAGCAACAGCTCTATGGCGTGGACCTGCACCAGGAGTCGCTTACTGCCGCTCAGGAGTTGCTGGGGCGGGTAGGACTCGACGCGCACCTGCTGGCCATGGATTTCTTCACCATGCACAGCCCTGACCAACTCGACTGCCCCCTGCCCGAGATGGACGCGATCATTGGCAATCCGCCCTTCATCCGGTACCAGGAGCACGTCGGTGGTGCCCGCAAGGCCTCACTGCATGCAGCGCTCTCGCAAGGCGTTCGCCTGTCCGGCCTTGCCTCTTCTTGGGCCGCTTCGCTCGTGCATGCGTGCAGCTTCCTGAAGCGCGATGGACGGCTCACAATGGTGCTGCCAGCCGAGCTGCTGACGGTCAACTACGCGGAGCCTGTGCGTCGCTGGCTACGGCGACGCTTCGCGTCGGTGAACTTGGTGCTGTTCGAACGCTTGCAGTTCGCGGACGCGCTGGAGAACGTTGTCCTTATCGTGGCGTGGGGTTTCGGCGGCTGTGAATCGTTCTCGCTGTACCACGTCGCTGACGCTGGCGACCTGCCTCGGCTTGGTCCTTTCATCCAGGTCAACGCAGCACCGATCGACGGGCAGAAGTGGACGCAGCTTCTGCTGTCATTGCCCCACCGGCAGCTCTATAACGCGGTGACGCAGGAGCACTTTGTACGGCTGGGCGCCTACGGAGCACCAGAACTGGGTACAGTCACCGGTGCCAACCACTTCTTCACGCTCGGCGAGGACGTCCGCATGCGGTACGGCCTGCAAGAGGGCGTCCACGTGCGGCGGACGAGTCCTCCGGGCACACGGCATCTGCAGGGATTGTCGTTCACCAAAGGGCAGTGGGAGGAACTCCGGGACGCTGGCGAGGCGGTCTGGCTCCTCGATCCAGAGTCGGATCAAGTGTCACCGGACCTGCAGGCCTACCTCGACCACGGTGTGCAGCTCGGGGTGCCAAGCGCGTACAAGTGCCGCGTCCGAAGCCCTTGGTGGCGGCCGCCGGTCGTCCCAAAGCCGGATCTGTTCTTCACCTACATGAGCCACCGTTACCCACGGTTGGTCGCCAACGACGCCGATGTAACGTTCGTCAACTCGATGCACGGCGTCCGACTGCGCCCGAGCGGGCCAAAGCCTGCGAAGCGCGCGTTGCCGCTTCTAGCCCTCAATTCGGTTACGATGCTCGGTGCCGAGGTGCACGGTAGGTCGTACGGAGGGGGCGTGCTGAAGATGGAACCGCGGGAGGCAGCCGGCTTGCCGGTACCGTCACCCAAGATGCTTGACGCAGCTTGGGACCGCCTCAAGGATGAGCGAGACCGGCTCGACCGGGAACTCCGAGACGGGCTGTGGACGAACGTGGTCAAGCGGGTCGACGAGGTGCTGCTGCACCAGACCATGGGCATCAGGGCTGGCGATGTCATTGAGCTGCAGAAGGCGGCTCAGCAGCTCCGCGAGCGTCGGCTTCGACGAAAGACGGTCGCCGTCTCACATGCCCGTTGATCCCCAACAGGCCGCCCTCGAGGGGCAGGTCGGCAATCCCTGGGAGCGCTGGCGAGCGCTCATCAACCGGGTCACCGGTGGGGCGGTGCAGCAGTTCGCGGCGGTTGAGCAGGAGTGGCTCGATTTGATGTGGTGTCTCGACGCCTATCGCGCTGCTGGTGTGTCGCCGCGTCGCGTTGGACGGCGGCGTGATCCCAGTCCCGAGGCTGCCAACCGAGGAAAGGGCCAGTGGTTCAAGACGCTGCTTATCGCTCTGCTGGGCGAACGCACTCCCCAGCGCCTTGCGACTCGGACCATAGTTCCTGGCTTCTCCCAAGCCGCCGGCTCGACATTGCCTGGCCAGATCGCTCCGAGGATCCTCTCGTTTGCGCCGTCACGCGGGTCACCGGAGCCCCTGCCGACATGAGGTATGACGCTCGCGGCGCGATGCAGGATTTCCCCAACCGCCGTAAGGAGCTGAAGTTCCTCGCCACGGATCTGAAGCTGTTCCGGGAGCAGGAAGCGACCAGCGTCGATCATTGGGGCTCGTGGCGTCGGCAGGCGCCGCCACAGACCTACTTCCTGTGGGCAGCCAGGCTGCGTGAAGAAGGACCCCCCGGTCGAAACCTGCGGCCGAAGTGGACCGAAGAGCACGCCGAGACATTGCTCACCGAGGTCAAGGCGCTGGTCGATACCCAGGGTCTCGGCAAAGTGCGGGAATGTCTGACTCACGGGCTTGTGATGCCGAGGAGTGGCAGGACTCGGGTGGCGTCGCGGGCGTTGTTGCGCAGGGCGGCGGCGATGTTGTGCCGGCCGTGGCGGCGCAGGATGCCGATGGCGAGGTTGCGCAGGCTGGCCATGGCCCGTGGCGCGGTGCCGGTACGGACCTGGGAGGCGTCCTCGGCGAAGGTGGTGTCGCGGATGTGGTGCAGCGCCTCGATGCCCCAGTGGCCTCGGACGTGGTCGGCCAGGCGGGCGGGGTGGGCCTGGGCGGCGGTGAGGCTGGTGACCGCGTACACCGTCACGGTGCGCCAGCGTGGGCTGTGCAGGGAGCGGGCCCGGCGGGTGATCCGCATCGCCTGGGTGGCGTGGGGGAAGTCCAGGCCAGCGACGGTGGTGACCTGCAGGCGGCGGAGCTCCACGCGGGCGTGGCCACGGTCGCGGGTGTGGTCGGCGACGGGGGATGTCGCGCCAGGGCAGGGTGGCGGGCTGGCGGTGCAGCGCGGGCTGGTTGGCCTTGACGGTCAGGACGTAGGCGGCGTGCTTGTGGGTGACCAGCCAGTCGGCATGCTCGCGCTGGGTGTGGAGCGCGTCGGCGGTGACCACCCGCCCGGCCAGGTCCAGCCCGTCCAGCAGCGGCTGGAACCGGGTGATCTCATTGGTCTTGCCGTCGACGTCGGCTTGGGCGAGGACGCCACGGGTGGCGTGGTCCATCACGGCGAGCAGGTGGACCTGCTGTTGGCCGTGGTGGCCGCTGCCGCCGGGTAAGCGGGGAGCATTGCTGCTCCCCGCTCCCCTCAGAACCGTGCGTGCCACTCGTCGCGGCACACGGCTCAAGCAAGCCGCGAGGGCGGTTCAGGTTCGCTGTGCTGGGCTCCTGTCTTGGCGGGCGAGG
>WNGB01005419.1_pt1 | contig 21353 bp, 12 predicted proteins | sample 5400681 | NCBI WGS metagenome assembly WNGB01 (sample SAMN13153367, study PRJNA577476) | soil metagenome | isolation source: 115 cm soil or saprolite under grassland replicate 2 | place: USA:California | collected 2016-06-15
TGGCCGCGTTCCTCGAGCACTGGACCACCACCCACCTCGCGCCCGCGCCCGCGGAGGTCGACCCCGACGACGGCCCCGCCGTCGCGGCCGCGCTCGAGCGCCAGCGCCGCGTCCGGCTGCTCACCGTGACCCGCGTCGGGACGGCGGGCTGCGACCGCGTCAACGCGACCCTGGCCCGGCGGCTGGGCGCCGCCGCGGGCGAGCTCGCCGCCGGCACGCCGGTGGTGATGACCCGCAACGATCACGACCGCGGGCTCTACAACGGCGACCAGGGCATCGTGCTGCGCGCCCGTGGCGCCCGGCCAGGCCTGGTCGCTATGTTCCCGCGCGGCAGCGCGACCGTCGCGTTCCCGCTCGCCAGCGTTCGCGGCGCCATCGAGCTCGCCTACGCCACCACCGTGCACCGCGCGCAAGGCAGCGAGCTCGACCACGCCGCGCTGCTGCTGCCCGACCAGGACCTTCCGCTCCTCACCCGCGAGCTCGTCTACACCGCCGTCACCCGCGTCCGACGGTCGATCGTGGTCGTGGGCAAGCGCGCGCTGCTCGAGGCTGCCGTCGCCCGCCCCGTCGAGCGATCGTCCGGGCTCGGCGAGCGCCTCGCCGCCCTCGGCGCGTTTGCGTAGACGTCAGTCGACGATGTCGGTGATTTGCCAGCGCAGGTCCAGCCCGGGCAGATCGATTTCGTCGCCCGGACCCAGGATGCGGTGACGATCGAAGGTTGCGTGCTGCGACGGCTCGCTGAACACCTCCACCCTCCGCGCCGCCAAGTCGACAAGCCAGTACACCGAGCCTCCGGCAGCTGCGTAGATCCGCGCCTTTCGGTGGTCAATGGCCTGGCTGGTGCGGGCGATTTCGACGACCAACAAGGCCTCGGCACCGGAGGGATGATGGCCCCTGTAGTCGAGAGGTTGCCCCTCGACCACCGCGAGATCGGGCTCCGGCAAGCTGTACCTACCGGCGTCGAGTGGAACCTGAGGTCGAACATGCGCGCGCCCGCGATACGCATCCGTCAATCGCTGCGCCAGCGCAGCGACGTAGGCGGCATGCTCCGGGCCCTGCGGGCTCACGACGACCAACTCCCCATCGAGCAGCTCGACCCGCTCGTCCTCACCGAGGATTCCCTGCTCGGCCATCCGCATGACCTCGTCGGCCGTGAACCGGCGCCGCGGAAAATCGGTTGCAGTTGCCTCGGCGACCATGGGGACAATCATAGCGCACACGCCGGTTGTCGGTTCGGGCAGCGCGCGGTTGCCTCCATCCGCGCGCTGCCTGAACGCCGTCGGCGCGTCTACCGGATGACCGGGTTCCAGGAAGCGCTCCGTCGGGTCGGCGACCGCCGCTAGAGCGTGATGACGTTGATCGCGGACGGCACGTCGCGCACGCCGGCGGGCGCGATGTCGAACACGACGATGCGCGCGCCCGCGGGCAGCTCGCGCTTGGCGGCGGCGACCGCGGCGTGGATCGGATCCGCGCCTGATGCGAGCGGCAGATCGACGGCGCGCACGCCCCACGCGAGCTGCAGCCGGCGCGTGGTCTCGGGCACGCGGCTGTAGGCGATGATCGGGCAGCGCGGCCGGAACGCCGACAGGCGCTGCGCGCTGACGCCGGTGCGGGTCGGGATCACGATTGCGGCGGCCGCGAGATCGTCGGCCAGCCCGGCGACCGCGTGCGCGAGCGCGTTGGCCTCGTTCGAGCGATCTGGGCAGGCATTCGGCGAAAGCGGCGGCAGGAGCGGCTCGGTCTCGACCAGCAGCCGCTCCATCATGTTCACAACCGCGGGCGGATCGTGGCCGATCGCGGTCTCCTCCGACAACATCACGGCGTCGGTGCCGTCGAGCACCGCGTTGGCGACGTCGGTCACCTCGGCGCGGGTCGGCAATGGGCTCGACACCATCGACACCATCATCTGGGTCGCGGTGATCACGGGCCGGCCCGCGCGGTTGGCGGCGCGGATGATCCGCTTCTGGGTCGCGGGCACGCGCTCGATCGGGATCTCGACGCCGAGATCCCCGCGCGCGACCATGATCGCGTCCGACGCGAGGACGATCGCGTCCAGTCGTTCGAGCGCCTGCTGCTTTTCGATCTTCGCCACCAGCGGCAGCGCCGTCAGCCGGCGCGCCTCCTCGATGTCGCGCTCGTGGCGGACGTAGGAAACCGCCACGAAGTCGGGCGCCAGCACCTCGAGCTGGCCGAGGTACGCACGGTCCTTGTCGGTCAGCGCCGGCAGCGACGACGTGTCGGCCGGTAGGTTGATGCCCTTGCGCGAGGCCAGCGTCCCGCCCACGCGCACCCGGCATACCACCCGATCGCCGCTCACCTCGGTGGTGACCAGGTCTATCGTGCCGTCGGCGATGTAGATCGGATCTCCCAGGCAGGTCGCCGAGCCGCAGCTTGGGCCCGGGCAGATCCACGAGCACCGCCACGTCGGGCCGGTGCGCGCGCGCGCGCTTGACCCGGGCCGCCTGCGCCTCGGGCCCCGCGTGTGACAGGTTCACGCGCAGCACGTCCACCCCGGCGTCGAGCAGGCGCTCGAGCGCGCCCTCGGGATCTTGCGCGGGTCCGATGGTGGCGATGATCTTGGTGCGGCCGCTTGGCAAGGGCGCAGTGATACCATGCGCGCGCTCGATGACGACATCCTCCCGCGCCGCCACGATCGCGCTCGCGCTCGCGGCGACGCTGCTGCACGCGCCCGCGGTGCGCGCGCTCGACAAGCAAGGCAGCGCGCACGGCGGTACCGCGTCCGGGACCTCGGCGGGCTTCGACGTCTCGGGCGCGGTGAGCATGGGCGTGTCGCTCTACAACCCGTCGTACGCGGCGCGGCCCAACAACACCGGCCTCGCGCTCATGCGCTACGCCGGGCACCTCGACCTCGATCTCATCGGCCAGCGGCTGTCGGTTCCCATCGACGTCAACATGTTCACCGACCGGCTGCGCGGCGGCGGCGCGAAGCTCGTGCCATCGGAGTTCGACGTCATCGCGGGCGTGACCTCGACCTGGGCGCTCGGTCCAGGGGGGATCGAGCTCGGCCTGCGGCTCGAGCACGATCGCCAGGTGGGCGCGCAGCCTGGCTTCGAACCCCCGCCGGTGCCCAACAGCCGGTCGCAGTCGTACGTCGACGCCCGCGCGCGATACCTGTTCTCGCTCGCCGGCGCCAGCCAGCGCTTCCACGACGCGTTCCCGCGGACCGACGTCAACGGCTGGTTCACGCCGGGCTGGTTTGCTTACAACCCGTCCTACTTCGCCCGCCCCGACAACACCGGCCGCGCCCTCTTTCGCTACGCGGCGCACGGCGAGCTGTCGCTGCTCGACGACCTGATCTCGTTCGGGCTCGACGCGATCTTCTTCACCGATCGCATCGCCGGCAACCCAGTCCGGCCCTCGGAGCTCGACCTGACGCCGGAGATCGTCCTCCACCGCGACGCCTTCGAGCTCCACCTCGCCTACGAGATCGACCTGCCTCTCGATCAGGGAAGCTACCGGCCGCGCTTCCTCTACCTGCTCGCGGTGTGGAGCTTCGACCTCATCGCCGACAAGCCCGCCGCGCTCGAGAAACGGGGCGAGATTCTGTGACCGGGCGACGGATGGCTACTGGTTCTCGATCTCGCGTTTCATGAAGATGGCGCCGTCGGTGACGATCTTCTCGCCCGGCTGCAAGCCGCCGAGCACGCGGATCTGACCTTCCGCCTCCGGGCCCACCGAGACCCGCCGCGCGCGGAACACGTTGCCTTCGGTGGCGACGATGACCAGCGACTTGTCGCCGTCGGTGAGCACCGCCTTGGAGGGCACCAGGATCACCTTGCGGCGGCCGGCGTCGCGCACCTCGACCTTCGCGAACATCTCGGGCTTGAGCCGGCGCCCCGGGTTGGCGGCGACGCAGCGGAGCTTCACGGTGCGGGTCGCGGGATCGACCACTTCGCCCACGTGCGTGACCTTGCCGGGGAACTTCTCGCCCGGGTACGCGGGCACCTGGATGTCGACCGCGTCGCCCTCGGCGACGAGGCCCAGGTCCTGTTCGTAGACCTCGGCCATCACCCACACCGTGTCCAAGCTGGTCACGGTGAACAGCGGGGTACTTTGGTCGGCGCGGATCTCCTGGCCCACCAGCACGTTGCGGTCGACCACGACGCCCGCGATCTGCGTGCGCAGGGCGGCGTTCACGGCCGGGTCCGACGACGACAGGCCGAGCGCCTTGAGCTGCGCGGCGGCGCGCGCGTGATCGGAGCGCGCCTTCTTGAGCTCGCCCTCGGCCTGCGCCACCTCTTTCTCGGCCACCGCGCCTTCGGCTTGCAGCTTGCGCACGCGCTCGTTCGTCTTCTCGGCGACGTTGAGGTCGGACGACGACTTCTGCGCCTCGGCCTGGATCAGCCCGACGTTGGGCGACGACAACGACAGGAGCGGCTGCCCGGCGTGCACCTTGTCGCCCAGCTTCACCAGGATCGCGACCGCGCGCCCGTCGATCGGCGACGCGACCCGCTGCGTGTGTTCCTCGTCGAAGCTCACCTTGCCCGGAAGCGACACCGTGGTCCCGCCCGCGCTCTCCTCCACCGCCGCGATCTTGATGAACTCGAGCGGCACGTGCCCGGGGTCGTAACGGACGAAGTCGCGCGGCTTGTCCACGCTCGCGGCCGAGTCGTCGGCGCGTCCCCTCGAGCAGGCCGGCGACAGGAGCGCCAGCGACAGCGATGCGGACAACACGAGGGCGGCGGTTCTGGTCATGGTTCTCCAACAGCGTGGCGGACGTCGACAGCGGCCTGGCGAAAGTCGTGCTCCGCGCGAAGGTACCGAGCGCGCGTGTCCAGGTACGTTCGCTGCGCCTCGATCAGCTCGAGCAGCGAGATCGCGCCCGCGCGGTACGACTTCTCGGCCACGCGCAGCGCGGTGTCGGCGCGGTCGAGCATCCCGGCCCGGTCGGACGTGCCGGTCGGCAGCCCCGGCACGTCGCCGCCCGTCGGGCGCTCGAACACCGCCAGCAGCGTGGCCGCGCGCGCTGCTCTGCGCACCGCCTCGGCGACCTCGCGCGCGACCGCGATGCGCAGCCGCTCGGCCTCGTTCTCGGCCCGGCGCGCGTCCAGCCGCGCGCGGCCGATGTTGGCCTGGTTGCGATCGAAAAGCGGCAGCGGCAGCGATAGCCCGACCCCCAGCGCGTTGGGGTTGTCGCCCGAGACCGTGAACGCGCTGTGGGTGTAGGTCGCCGACAGCGTGAGATCGGGCAGCGCGTCGCGGCGGGCGGCGTCGATCTCCGCGTCGGCCAGCTGGCGGGCCGCGCCCGCCGCGCGCAGGTCGGGCCGGATCTCCATCGCCTGCGCCGTGAGCGTGCCCGCGTCGAAGACCGGCCGAGCGCCCTCGAGCACGGCCAGGTCGCCGGGCAGCTCGCGCGCGGACCGCAGGGCCAGCAACCCCGCCAGCCGCCCGCGCGCGAGGTCGAGCTCGGTCTCGGCGTCGATCACCTCGTTCTGGCTGCGCAGCGCCTCGATCTCGATCCGCCGCAGCTCCGCCTCCGAAATGTCGCCGGCCCGGAACCGCGCCTGCGACAGCCGCACGGTCTCCGCGGTGCGAGCGGCGAAGTCGCGCGCCAGCTTGTGCTCCCCCTCCCCGCGCACCACGTCCGTGAACGCGGAGCGGACCGCGAACGCGATCTCGCGCAGCGCGTCCTCGACCACCAGCCGGCGGTGCGCGACGCCGCGGTCGGCGGCACGGACGCGCGCGCTGCGCTTGGCCCACACGTCGACGATCTCGGCGAGCCCGATCGCCGTCACCGGCTGATCGGCGAAGCCCGCGCTCGTCCCGGGCGTCGTGTGCTGATCGTTGGCCTTCCCCAGCACCAGGTTGCCGACGCCCGCCTGCAGGGTCGGGTTCGGGTAGATCCGGGCGGCGACGACGTCCAGCTCGCTCGCCTCGATCTCCAGCCGCGCCGCGATCGCCTCGCGGTTGCGCGCCAGCGCAGCGCCGACCGCGGCGTCCATGGTCAACGCCTCGGTGCGGGCGGCGGCGGGCGCGGACGACGCGACCAGCACCAACCCGATCACCATGATTCTCCTCCCCGTCACGGCTCCTCCGGCATCACGGGGTGGCGGGCGCGCCAGCCGACGCCGAACCAGCGCTCGGCCAGCTCGTAGGTCGTCGGCAGCAGGAACATCGTCAGCAGCGTCGCGGGCAACAGGCCTCCCACGATCACGATCGCGAACGGCCGCTGCGTGTCCGACCCGATGCTGTGCGACAGCGCTGCGGGCAACAGGCCAATCGACGCCGGCAGAGCCGTCATCAGCAGCGGCCGCAGCCGCTCGGACACCGTGCGCAGCACGCTCTCGCGCGACGCGCCCGGCGCCTCGCGCGCGCGCCGCATGTAGCTGACGATCAGCACGCCGTTCATCACCGACACGCCGAACAGGGTGATGAACCCGACCGCCGACGACACCGACAGCTCGGTCCCGGTGAAATACAGCGCAAACACGCCGCCCACGGTCGCGAACGGCACGTCGAGCAGCACCACCAGCGCCGGCAACGCCGCTCGAAACGTCAGGTAGAGCAGGAAGAAGATCACCAACACCGAGATAGGCACGATCACCGCCAGCCGCTTCATCGCCCGCCGCTGGTTCTCGAACTCTCCGCCCCAGGTCATGTGGTAGCCCTCGGGCAACGTGACCGCGCTCGCGACGCGGGCCTGCGCTTCGCCGACGAAGCTGCCCATGTCGCGCCCCTCGATGTTGCACTTGAGCGCCAGGAATCGCTGGCCCTGCTCGCGGTTGATCTGCGTCCGGCCGCTGTCGGGGTGCAGCCGCGCGACCGCCGCCAGCTGCACGCGCGCGCCGCCCTCGGCCGGCACCTCCAGCCGTCCCACCGACGCCGGATCGCCTTCGGACGCGACCGGCGTCCGCACCCGCACCGCGACCCGCCGCTCGCCCTCCCACACGTTGGTCGCGATCCGTCCCGCGTACGCGCCCTCCAGCGTGTCCTCGACGTCCTTGACCGACAGCCCGTAACGCGACGCCGCCTCGCGATCGATGTCGGCGACGATGTGCTGCGCGCTGCCCGAGCGGTAGATGTCGACGTCGCGCGCGCCCCGGGTCGCGTTCAGGACGGCTTTGACCTCGTCGAGCTTCCTGTGCATGAGCCCGAGATCGTCGCCATAGATCTTGACCACGATCTGGCCGCGGATCCCGGAGATGGACTCCTCGACGCGGTCCTTGATGGGCTGGCTGAAGTTGAAGTCGACCCCCGGCCGCTCGAGCGCCGCCCGCATCGCGTCGACCACCTGGTCCTTGCTCCGCCCCGTGTGCCACTCGGCCTCCGGCCGCATGATCACGAAGGTCTCGGACTGGTTGGGCGCCTCGTCGTCGGTGCCGTCCTCGGGGTGGCCCTGCTCGCTCAGCACGTCCTTGACCTCGGGGAACTCGAGCAGCTTGAGCCGCATCTCGCGCAGCAAGCGCCCGCCCCGCTCCAGCGACACCGCCGACGGCATGGTGACCGTCACGTGGATGTCGCCTTCGTTCATGGGCGGCAGGAACTCCGAGCCGAGCCGCCGCGTCAGCACGGTCGCGCCCACGATCACGCCCAGCGACACGATCGCGACCACGGCCGGGGCGCGCATGGTCGCAGCCAGCCCGCGCCGATACCATTCTTGCAAAAACCGCAGGAACGCCGGGTGTTTCTCCTCGACCGGTCGGCGCTTGAGCAACGCCGTGGTCAGCGCCGGCACCGTGGTCAGGGTGAACGCCAGCGCGAACGCGAGCGCGAATGCGTACGTCAGCGCGACGGGCCGAAAGATCCGCCCCTCCACCCGCTCGAGCGTGAAGATCGGCAACATCGCCGCCGCGATGATCGCCATCGAGAACAAGGTCGGCCGGATGACCTCCTTGGCCGACTCCGCCACCACGTGCGCCACGCGTTCGGGTGGTGGCTTCTCGATCGCGAGGTGCCGGTACGCGTTCTCGACCAGGATCACCGCGCCCTCGAGCAGAATGCCGAAGTCGATCGCGCCCATCGACAGCAGGTTCGCGGGGACGCCGGCGTAATAGAGGCCGACGAACGCGCCCAACAGTGCCAACGGCATGATCAGCGACACCGCCAGCGATCCGATGAACGCGCGCAAGAAGATCCACACCACGATGCCGACCAGCGCGATGCCCTCGAGCATGTTGTGCGACACGGTGCGAAGCGTGGTGTCGACCAGGCGGGTGCGGTCGTAGAACGGCACGATCCGCATCCCGGGCGGCAACAGGTCCTTGTTGATGCGTTCGACCGAGACGTGGACCGCCTGCAGCACGTCGCGCGGGTTCTCCCCGCGGCGCAACAGCACCGTGCCCTCGATCGAGTCGATCGCGCCCGCGCGCGCCACCGCCCCGCGCCGCGGCGCGTACGCCTCTACGACCTTGGCCACGTTGCGCACCAGCACCGGCGTGCCGCCGCTCGCGCGCACGACCGTGTTCTCCACATCGCGAGCTGACCGCAGGTATCCCCGCGCCCGGACGACCAGCTCCGACTCGCCGTGCTCGATGTAGCCGCCCGACGTGGCACCGTTCGACGCGCCCACGGCGCGCGTCAGCTCGTCCAGCGTCAGGCCGCGCGCGCGCAACTTGCTCGGGTCAGCGAGCACGTGCAGCTCCTTCTGGAAGCCGCCGAAGCTGACCACGTCGGCGACGCCCGCTGTGCGCATCAGGTTCTTCGACACCACCCAGTCCTGCCAGCTGCGCAGCTCGCTCGGCGTGTGGCGATCGCTCTCGAGCGTGTATTGGTAGATCTGCCCGACCGGCGTGTCGTTGGGCCCGAGGTGTGGCTCGAGCCCTTCCGGCACCTCCGCCTCGTGCAGCAGCTCCGAAACCTGTTGCCGCGCCCAATAGATGTCGACGTCGTCCTCGAACGTCAGGATCACCTGCGACAACCCGAACGACGTGATCGACCGCTGGATGAGCACGCGCGGCGTCCCGGTCAGCGCGCGCTCGACCGGGATGGTCACCTGCTTCTCGACCTCCTCCGCGGCCTGGCCGGGATAGAGGGTGATGACCATGACCTGGACGTTGGTGACGTCCGGGAATGCCTCGACCTTCAGCTTGCCCAGCGTCAGCACGCCGAACACGGCGAAGCCCAACGTCAGCGCGAGCGTGACGCCGCGCCGGTGGACGGCGAAGTCGATGAGGCGGTTGAGCATCGGGGGGGGCCGATGGGATTGGTTCCATCTCCCCGGCTGCACGCGACGTGCCCTCGGGGCGTCCAATAAACCCGATGACTTGCGGGTGCTTACATCGCCACCCTTAAAGAAACTTGTAGTCCTACCTGAAGGAAACTTTCTAGTTCAGATCCGGGGCGGTTCACCCGATCCCGTAGTCGCTGATCTTCTTGGCGACCGTCGGGTACGACACGCCGAGCAGCCGGGCGACGGCGCTGCGGTTGCCGCCGGTCAGCGCCAGCAGGCGCTCGATGTAGGCGCGTTCGAGCGCCGCCAGATCCGGCGGGTTGCCGCCCGCATCGGCGTCGATCGAGAAGAACGCCGCCGGAACGCCCGCCGCGCCCGGAAGGGCGCCCCCCGACAGCACGATGCAGTCGGCGCCGATCTCCTCGCCCGCCGACAGGATCACCGCGCGCTCGACCACGTTGCGCAGCTCGCGCACGTTACCGGGATACCTGTAGCCGAGCAGGACCTTCTCGGTCTCGCCCGTGAACCGCGCCGCCGGCTTGCGCATGCGCGCCGCGAACCGCGCCAAGAAGTGCCTCGCGAGCGGCAGGATGTCCTCGCGGCGATCGCGCAGCGGCGGCACCCGGATGTGGAACACGTCCAGCCGGTGGTAGAGGTCCAGCCGGAACGTCCCCTTCTGCACCTCGTCGCCGAGCTCCTTGTTGGTCGCGGCGACGACGCGAACGTCGACCGAAAGATCGCGCGTGCCGCCGAGTCGCCGGAACGTCAGCTCCTCGAGCACCTTGAGCAGCTTGGCCTGGATGGCAAGCGGCATCTCGCCCACCTCGTCGAGCAGCAGGGTGCCGCCGTCGGCCGCCTCGAACAGCCCGCGCTTTTGCGCCTTGGCGTCTGTGAACGCGCCGCGCTCGTACCCGAAAAGCTCGCTCTTCAGCAGGTTCTCGGGCAGCGACGCGCAGTTAATCTCGACGAACGGCCCGTCGCGCCGAATCGGCGTCCGGCGCGCGATGAGGTCCGCGATCAGCTCCTTCCCCGTGCCCGACTCGCCCTGGATGAGCACGGTCGTATCGGTCGCGTCGGCGACCTTGTCGACCATCTCCAACACCCGCCGCATCGCCCCCGACGCGCCCGTGACGAAGTCGCCCATCGCCGCCTGCGCCCGCCCCGACAGCTGCCGCACCTGCGCGCGCAACCGCTTCGCCTCCAGCGCCTTGCGCACGGTGACCACCAGCTCGGGCAGCTGCAGCGGCTTGGACAGGTAGTCGAACGCGCCCAGCTTCAGCGCCTGCACCGCGCTCGACACGTCGGCGTACGCGGTCGCAATGACGATCAGCGTGTCGAGGCCGCGCTCGCGCGACTCGCGCGCCATCGTTTCGAGCACCGAGATGCCGTCGGTGTCCGGCAGGTGGCGATCGAGGATGACGAGGTCCGCCGGATCGCGCTGCCAGCTCGTGAGCCCCGCCTGCCCGCTCGCCGCCGTCGCGACCTGGAACCCCTCGGCCGACAGCGCCTCCTCCGCGACGATGCGGAACGTCTTCTCGTCGTCGATGACCAGCACGGTTGGTTTCATTTGTTTCCGGGGACCCTGGACGGGTCCCCGCTCCCTCCCGCGACGAGCTCCGCTGGGCGGAGCCCAGCTACGCTCACGCGATCCATCCTCTTCTCCCCCTGCGCGGCGTCGGCGTCCAGCGGCAACCGCACCCGGAACAGCGCGCCGCCCAGGTCGGCGGACGTACCGACCTCGATCGTGCCGCCGTGAGCCTCGACGAACCGCTGCGACGTGGGTAGGCCCAGGCCGGTGCCGTTGGGCTTGGTCGTAAAGAACGGCTCGAACAGGTGCGCGCGCGCCTCCGCCGACAAACCCGGTCCGTCGTCGGCGATCTCGAGCACCACCTCGCGCCCCTCCGCGCGCACGCCGACCACGACCTTGCTGCCCGCTTCGATCGCGTTCTTGATCAAGTTGACCAGCACCCCCTGGACCTTGTGCGCGTCGACCCGCGCTGGCAGCTCCGCAGGCGCGTTCACGGTCAGCGACACGGCGCGGTCGGCGATCAGATCCGCGAGCAGCTCGGTCGCGCGGCCGACCACCACGGCCAGGTCGGCCGGCCCGCGCTCGATGCGCGGCGAGCGCGAAAACGACAGCAACGAATCCACCACGTCCCGCAGGCGCGCGATCTCCCCCACGACCCGCGGCCGCAGCCGCGCCACCCGCGCCTCGTTGCCCGGCTCTTGGGCGATGAGGTCGACCGCCATCCCGAGGCCATTGAGCGCGTTCTTGAGCTCGTGCGCGATCGCGGCCGAGGTCTTGCCCATCGCCGCGAACCGCTCGGCCTCGACCAGCGCCGCCTGCGCCGCCCCCAGCTCCGACGTCCGCGCCCGCACCCGCTCCTCCAGCATGACCGCCGCCTCACGCAGCTCGGCGTCGCGCTTCTGGATCGACGTCTCCATGCGCTCGAACGCGCCCAGCAGCGACGCGATTTCCTCCGTACCCGCCCGGCGCGGCCGCTCGGCGTCCGGCACGCGCTCGCCGCGCGCGATCCGGCTCGCGCCCGCGGCCAACGCCTGCAACGGCCGCGACAGGTATGCCGACAGCATCAGGCCTGCGATCGACGCGATCACCACCCCCAGCAGCAGGATCCCCACCAGCGTCGCGCCCTGCCGCTCGACGTTGGCGGTGAGCGTCCGCCACGGCCACGAGAACACGACCGCGTACTGCGTCGCCGCGTGCACCGGCGAGTACGCGAACAACGCCTGCTGACCGTTGGCCTCGCCGGACAGGGTGCCGTTCGCGCCCCGCGCCGCGGCCGCGATCGCGTCCGCCCAGCCGGTTCGGTCGGCCGCCCGCGCCCGGTCGGGTGGGTAGATGATCTCGCCCGCGCCGTCGACCAGCACCGCCTCTGTGTCCCGCGGCAGGTTCTCGTGCAACGCGGGTGCGACCAAGTTGTCCTCGCCGAGCGCGATCACGCCGACCAGCGCGCCCACGAAGTGACCGGCGCGCGTCACCGGCTGCACGATCTTCAGCGTCCGGCCCAGGGTCGGCTCGTCGGTGGCACGAAACAGTGGCCCCGGCGCCCCACCCTGCGCGCTGCGGAACCACGGCCGATCGCCGAACGCCTGGCCGTGGAACTCCGACCGGTCCGGCACCGACCGCACGCACGCGCCGCTCGCGTCCAGCAGCAGGACCGCGGTGTTGTAGAGGACCGAGTTCTCGTGCGCGCCCGCCAGGACGTGCTGCTGCTGCTCCGAATCCGCGGCGCCGGGCGTCATCTCGGGCAAGATCGCGAGCCGCTTGAGCTCGTCCTCCAGGATCTGGAAGTTGTCGCGCAGCGCGAACGCCCGGTTCTCCGCGAACAGCTGGTACTCGCGGGTCAGCTCGCGCCGCGTCCCCTGATACGTCTGGTAAAGAGCCGTCCCGCCCGCGAGGCCGATCGACGCGACCAGCAGCGACGAGAGCACAAGCGACAGTTCGGTCCGGAGGGTCAGGCCCGAAACGCTAACACCCCGCGCGGTTTTACACACATCGGTCGGGCTGGAAACCAGACGTTGACCAACCTGGCCCTACGATTTCCGCATGAAGCACCTGGGGATGGGGATCGCGGCCAAACCGACCGCCAAGCTCGCGGCCAAAATGATCGGGATCGGGGTGTTCGCCGGAACGATGGCGACCTACTGCGAGTACCTGATCGACGCCTGCTTCCGCGGCCTACGTTAGCGTAGCGAGCGAAGCGCGCCGCGGAGGCGCTACTTGAAGATGTCCTCGCCCACGAGGCCGTCGCGATGGTGGGCTTTGTTCGAGCCGACTGGCGGTGGTGTGGTCGCAGCGGCGGGTTTGCCGGTCGTGTCCCGACGATGGCTCCCGATCGGCTTCGGCGTCGCCGGTGGCGGGATCGCCGCGGCCGCCGCTGGAAGCGGCGCGGGGACCGTGACGTCGAGATCGACTTCCGCCCCCGCGGTCACCGTGAACGCGCGCTCGAACGACGGCCGGCCGGCCGCCTCCACGCGCAGATGGTGCGATTCGTTGGGCGAGATGTCGGGGACCCGCGCCTCGCGCACGCCCGCCGCGACCAGCTTGCCGTCGACCAGCACGCTGGCGCTGTCCACACCTTTGACGATCACATGGATGCGCCCGGAGGCAACCGGCGGCGTCGCGACCGCGGTGACGGGCGGGTTCACCTCGGCGGGCGGTGCCTGCGGTCCCGCGCCGCCGCGTGAATTCACGAGCGCGATGCCGGCCACCACCACCGCCGCCGCGACGCCGAGACCGACCAGCAGCGGGGCTCGGCTCCGCGCCGGCAGCTGGGTCAGATCCGGGAGCGTGCGTCCCGGCGCCGGCGCCAGCGTGTCCGGCTGCGCCGCCGCGGGCTCGGGGGCAGCCGCCGCCGGGACGGCGGGCATCGGCGCGGACGCGCCCGCCACCACCACCGCCGCGACCGGCGCGCCGAGCGCTCCCGGCAGCGCGCTCTCCAGCGCCTTGCCCAGCTCCTCCGCCGACTTGGGCCGCAGCTTCGGATCCTTCTCGAGGCACTGCAGAATCAGCTTGTCGAGCGCCGCCGGCACCGGGCCGTGGGTCGACGGTGGCTTGGGCGTCGTCATCAGGTGGTGGGTGATGAGCTCGGCGAACCCTCCCGAAAACGGCAGCCGGCGCGCGAACAGCTCGTACAGGATCACGCCCAGCGCATAGATGTCGGTCGCGCGATCGATGCCCTCGCCCCGGCACTGCTCGGGCGACATGTACGCGGGCGTCCCCATCAGCACGCCGGTTTGGGTGCGCATGGCGGCCGCGTCCTCGCCCATCAGCTTGGCGATCCCGAAGTCGAGCAGCTTGGCGAACGATTCGCCGTGCTGCGGCGCCACGATCCAGATGTTGTCGGGCTTGAGATCGCGGTGGACGATGCCCTGGCGGTGCGCCGCCTCCAGCGCCTCGCAGATCTGACGCAGCACGCGCCGGCACTCCGCCGCCGGCAGCGGCCCCTGCTTCATCCGGTCGGACAGGCTCTTGCCGTCCAAGAACTCCATCGCGAAGTAGTGCCGGCGATCCGGCAACCACCCGAACGAGAAGATGTCGACGATGTTGGGGTGCCCGATCTTGTTGACCGCGCGCGCCTCGTCGACGAACCGGCGCACGATGTCGGGGTTGGCGGCGATGTTCGCTGCGATCACCTTGATGGCGATGCGCTTGCCGATGACGGGCTGGATCGCCGCGTAGACCGCGCCCATCCCCCCCTCGCCGATCTTGCGGAGCACGCGGTACTCCCCGATCTCCATCCCCTCCGGTAGATCCCCGGGGGCCGCCGCCACGGCCCGCCCCCGGTCGATGGTCGGATCGAAGGTCCCGTCGTTCCCCACGTTCAGATCAAGGGTATCAGATCCCCAGCATCCTCAGCGCCGTCTGCGCCGCCGCGTGGCGACAACGCCCACGAACGCGAACAGGACCGACACGAACCCGACGCGGCCACCAGCCCGCCCGCCGAGGTCACAGCCGCAGCCGCCGCCCCCGCCACCGCCGCGCGCGTCAGCGCCGCCGTCCTTGGCGCCCGAGCCGCCGGCGCCCGACCCACCCTTACCCCCGGTGCCGGTCGAGCCGGCGCCGCCGTCGGCGCCGCACTTGTTGGTGACGTCGGTGCAGGTTGCGGTCACGTTGGGCGCCTTGCACGTCCCGACCGCGCCGCAGCGCTTGGTCGTCAGGTCGTTGTAGTCGAGGCAGCTCGTGTCGAGCGTGTCGCAGTCGATCGGCCCGCACGTCATGTCGTCTTCCGGCATCAGGTTGCAGAGCCCGGACCCATTGCAGGTCTTGCATGTGCCGCACGCCACGCCCGCGGCCGGGAACCCGGTGCACTTCGCGTGGCCATCGCACATCCCGCCGCACTTCATCATCGGGTCGCTATCGCTGCTGGCGCAGTCCTTGTCGGGATCCGTGCCGGCCTCGATCGGGATACACGTTCCGACCGACCCCGGCTTGTTGCAGGTGCCGCACTTGTCACAGTTGATGTTGCAGCACACGCCGTCGCTGCACGTGTTGTTGATGCACTGGGCGTTGCGCGTGCAGGCGTGGCCGATGTCGAACGCCGCCGGGCAGGTCGACTTGGCACCGCCGTCCGCGATGCCGCCGTCCGCCACCACCTCGCAATAGCGACGAACGGCGCAGTCGGGGTCCGTGGAGCAGTCGGTCTTGCACTTCGCCATGCCGTTTTCGGTGAAGCAACCGAACCCGCCACAGGGCGTCGACTCCATGGCGCTGCAGTTACCCGCGCCGTCGCAGGTTCGGTCGTCGGTAATGAGGCCGATCTCGGGCTGGCAGCCTTTGGTCGCGCACGCCTTGCCCTGCGGCGCGAACCGGCACGTCCCGCTGCCATTGCACGTGCCGGCGCACATCGTGTGCGTGCCCTTGCACTTGCTGCGGGGATCGGTGCCGTCCGCAGCCGGGGCGCAGGTTCCAGTCTTGCACGTGAAGCAGTCGCCCGCACACGAGGTCTCGCAGCAGACGCCGTCGACGCAATAGTTGGAGCCGCACTCGGTGTCGATCGCGCACACCGCGCCGTTGGGCTTCTTGCCCATCGTGCAGACGTGGTCTTTGTTGCAATAGTTCGGCGCCATACACATGGTCGTCGCCATCGGGTCGGTCGATCCGGACGGCAGCGGCGAGCAATCGCCGACGAAGCCCGTCAGGTTGCAGGCGTTGCAGGTGCCATCACACGCGTTGCTGCAGCAAACCCCGTCGACGCAGAAGTTCGACGCGCACTGGTTCGCTAGCGTGCAGGTCGCGCCGTTCGGCTTGAGGCCCATCTGACACGTCCCCGCGGCGTCGCAATATTGGGTGCCGCCGCACGGAACGGTGGCGTTCGTGTCCTGGCCGCCGAGCGCGACGTTCAGGCAGCTGCCCTCCTTGCCGACAATCCCGCACGACTGGCAGGTGCCGAGGCAGGCGCTGTTGCAGCACTTGCCGTCGACGCAGAAGGTCGAGCCGCAGTCGGCGGCCGCGGTGCAGTCCTGGCCATTCGGTTTCTTGTCCATGCCGCAGGCGCCGGCGCCGGTGCAGAACTGCTTCGTGCCGTCACACGGCAGCGTGGCGCTGTGGTCGACCAACCCTGCGGCGAGCGCGCGGCAGGTCCCCTCGGAGCCGGTCTGGTTGCACGAGTAGCAGGTCATGTTGCACACGCTGTTGCAGCAGACGCCGTCGATGCAGTTCCTGCTCGCGCATTGGCCGGACGCCGTGCACGACTTGCCGGCCGCCTTGGGTGCGTTGGTGCAGACGCCATTGCCGTCGCAGAAGTGCCCCTGATCGGGCGTCGACGTACACTGGGGCACGCCGGTCAGATCCTCGTCGCCCATCGGCACGAACGAGCAGGTGCCGCGCTTCGCGTTCAGGTTGCAGACCTTGCAGGTCTCGTTGCAGGCGGTGTCACAGCAGACGCCGTCCGCGCAGCTGCCGCTGGCGCAGTCGGAGAACGTCTGGCACTGGACGCCGATGCGCGCCTTGCACTGGTGCGCGGCGTTGCAGGCCTGGTCGCTGGCGCAGCTGTCGTCTCCCAGGCCGGCTGGCACGTCGCTGCAGGTGCCGAACTTGCCCGCCACGTTGCAGGCGCGGCAGGTGCCCGCGCACTGCGCGGCCGGCACGTCGCAACAAACGCCGTCGACGCAGTTCTTCGACAGGCAGTTGGCGGCGGTGGACGCCGAACAACCCGACCCGTTGGGCCGCGGCGCGCTCGACGGGACGTACTCCCAGATCTCGCCCGGACCGTAGGTGGGGTCCTCGCTGACCGTGCCCCCGAACACCAACGTGTCGTTGCGCATGCTGTCGAACGCCTGCACGTGGTTGTAGCGAGGCAGCGGCTTGACGCCGGCGGGCGTGGTCTCGTTCCACGCGCCCGAGATCGGGTCCCACTCCCACGAGTCGTTGAGCGGACCGGTCGCGCCCGTGGTCTGACCGTAGCCCGCGAACATGACCACCACCCGCCGAGACGGATCGTAGGTCACCCCGTGCTGGTAGCGGCCGGTGGGAATGACCGCCGCCGCCGCCTGCGCGCGTTCGGTGAACGCGCCCGTGATCGCGTCCCATTCCCACACCGCCGCGTCGTACACGTTGCCCACCGTCGCGACGTAACCGTAGCCGGCGATGAACAGCATCTTGCTGCGGTCGGTGTCGTACGTGATCTCGTAGTTGCCGCGCTGGGTATAGCCGGTGGGAATGCCGGTCGGCGTGTTCAGCCGCTGCAGCCATGCGTTGGTGCCAGGGTTGAACTCCCAAATCGTGTAGTAGTTGAGCCACAGCACCACCCGATCGCGGGTGGCGTCGTAAAACATGTTCTGACCGTTCTGAACGTTGGGCTGCGCGCCGGTGACCGACAACATCGTCCAGGTTCGCGTCATCGGCGCCCACGACCACACGTCGTTGGTGACGCCGGTACCGGCCCCCCCCCACAGCAAGAGCTGGTCGCGCTTGCTGTCGTACACCATGCCCGCCTGGTAGCGGCCGACCGGCTTGGTGTCGACCGTGGTCCGGTTGAACAATTGACCATCGACGCCCGACCACTCCCAGATGTCCTGCTTGTAGAGGCCGTCGGACCCGTAGCCGCCGAACACCATCAGCTTGCCGCGCTTGGTGTCGAACGCGATCGACGGGTACTGGCGCTGGAACGGGCCGTTGGTGGTCGGGACCGAGCGATTGGTCACCGACCAGTCGGCGGTGTTGATCTCCCATAGCTCGCGCGCCTGGTAATAGCCGGCGATCAGAACCAGCTTGGCCGCGACCGGATCGAACGTGAGGGTCGGGAAGTAATACGGCAACGGATCCGTGCCGGTGCGGATGAAGGCGATCTTGGTCCACGTCGGCGTGACCGGGTCCCACTCGTACGCGTAGTCGTAGGTCGAGTAGAGCAGCGTCTTGTGGGTGATCGGGTCATGTCCGAGCCGCGTGTACCCTTCCGAGTTGTAATAAGTGGGCGCGGTGCCGGTGGTCGTGAACTGCTGCCACGTGCCCGCTGTCGGCTCGAGCTCCCAGGTCTCGTTGACAAAGGTGCCGGTGGCGGTGCCCGTGTTGCCGCCGTACACGATGATCCGCTTGCGCTGGGTGTCGTAGACCATCGAGTGCTTCATGCGGCCGGTGGGCTTGGCCCCCGTGATCGTCCGCTGCGTCCACTTGGCCGTCGCACCGTCCCAGTCCCAAACGTCGTTGAGGCGGGTGCCGGTCTCGTCGATACCGCCGAACAGCGTGATCACTTTGCGATCGGGGTCGTAAACCATCGTGTGGTCGTGGCGCGCCGACGGCTCCCCGCCCGAGATCAGTTTGTTGGTCCACGTCGCCGTGGGCCCGTCGTACTCGTAGATACCCGGGATGAAGAAGCCGGCGGCGGGCTGCCAGCCGCTGAACACGATCATCTTCTTCGCGACCGGGTCGTAAGCCATCGCGTGACCGGAGCGGGTGCCCGGGTTCGCCCCCGAGGTGGTCCGCTGCGTCCAGGTGTTCTTCTCGCCGTTCCACTCCCAGGTGTCGTTGTGGTACGGACCGTTGGTGTTGAATTGACCGCCGTACATCACGATCAACTTGCGATCACTGTCGTACGCGGTGACGTGCGAGTAGCGCTGCGCGGGCCAGCTGCCCCAGAGGTTGTTCCAGGTCGCGGGATTGGTCACCTGCGACTGGAACTTCACCGACGCGTCCGCCGAATCCGCCTGGGCGTCGATGCGCGGCGAGCACGCCGCGGCGCCGAATAGCGCGAGGGCGGCGAGTGCCAGAGCCAGATCGCGTCGAGCGACGCGTGAGGTTCGGAACCCTTCCAGGGTTCTGAAGTTGTGAAGAGCGACGACGCGCCCTCCGTTGTGAAGTCCCGGGCTCGTCATCGATCCTCTTCCCCCTTCAATAAGCAAAGGGCGCCCAAACCGTGGGCTCCCCGTGCAAAACGGTACGCCGTCGTTAACGGAGTTTGCAAGCGCATATTCCCGGAACGACGACGGACATCGCATGCAAGCGCTTCGCGCGCGAGCGCGCAGCGCGCGTATAATGCCGCGCGATGCGGAGCGTCCGGGTCTCGATCGCGGTGACCCTCTCATTGGTTGTGTCGGGGTTGGTCGCGGGCGTGGCGCCGGTCGCCGCCGCGGCCGATGCGGCGTCGGCAAACACCACATCGGCAAACAGCGACGCTGCGCGCCGCGAAGAGGCGAAGGCCGCGTTCGTCCGAGGCAACACCGCGTACAACCTGGGAAAGTACGCCGAGGCGATCGCCGAGTTCGAGAAGGCGTACGCGCTGTCGCGGCTACCCGACATCCTGTTCAACCTCGGTCAGTGCTACCGGAAGCAGTGGGAGGCCGAAAAGCGGAGCGAGCTCGGCCGGCGCGCGCTGCACTACTACGAGGCCCTGGTGCGCGAGGCGCCGTCGTCGAAGGTGCGGGGCGACGCCGACCAGTTCATCGCCGAGATCGCGCCCGCGGTCGCCGCCGCCGAGGCGCAAGAGCGCCAGGGACGGATCGCCGCGGCGCGCGGTGCCGAGGCGCTCAAGCTCGCGCAGTCGATGTTCGCGGCGGGCCAGCTCCAGGACGCGACCGGCGTGCTCGACCGCCTGCTGCGCGAGCCCGACAACGGCCGCGAGCTGCTGGCGGAAGGTTACCTGCTGCGCGGGCGCGTCGCGGCCGGCAAAGGCGACCTGCTGGGCGCCGAGGTCCAGTTCCGTCGCGCGCTCGAGCTGCGCCCGTCGGCGGAGATCGCCGACCCCCGGGGCCAGGAAGCGGCCGCGCTCCAGGCCGCGCGCAAGACGGCGGCGGCGGGCGGGCTCCGGCTGGTGCAGGCGCCGATCGGCGAGGTGCCGCCCGAAAAGCCGGCCCGCATCGACGTCAAGGTCGAGGGCGACAGCGAGAAGATGGTCTCGACGTTGGAGCTCGGCTATCGCCGAGGCGAAGGCGGCGCGTTCCTGACCACCCGCTCGAAGCCGCCGGTGCCGCTCGAGGTCCCGGGACCCGCGCTGCCGGCGGGCGCGCGCCTCGATTACTACGTGCGCGCGCTCGATGAGTACGGCGGCACGCTGGCCGAGAGCGGCACCCCGACGCTGCCGTTCCGGCTGCAGGTTCAGGCGCCCGACGCGGTCGCGGGCCGCGGCCCGCGGGTCACGCCTTGGTACGGCAAGTGGTGGGTGTGGACGATCGCGGGCGCCGTGGCGGTAGGCGCGGGAGCGACCGGCGCCTATCTCGCGACCCGCCCCGACAGCAGCACCATCCTGACCTTCACGACCCCGACCAACGGTGGACGTTGATGCGGCCGAGGCGGCTTCGCGCATCCATCGGACTGGCCGTCGCCGTGCTCGCCTGCGGCAAGGCCGACCCCAAGGGCCTCGAGATCAGCGTCGACCTCAACGGCCAGACGCCCGACACCATTCGCGTGCTGGTCAGCGCTAGCCCGGGCGGCTTCGCCATGGCCTCCGGCTCGAGCACGCCAGGCGTCACCATCACGAATGAGACCGACGACGCCGGCCAGCCGGCGGTCGCGCTGCTGTTCAAGTCGCCGGCCTTCACGTTCGGCGGGAAGTTCTCGTTCCTGCTCGACACGCAGAACCCGATCCAGCTGGACATGACGGCGTCCGCGCTCGGGTTCGCCAACGAGAGGCTCAACTCGGGCGCCGACGCGAAGTCGAAGTCGCTGGCGGCGGCGGGCCACGCCGCGATACCGCTCACGCTCGACATGCGGATGGGCGACATCTCGCCCACGACGCGCACCACCGATCTGCTGGCGGACGTGGCCGACGTCACCGTCAAGGGCGGGCGGAAGAACGCACATTTGCGCTCGCTCGCGTCCTGCAACGTCGACAGTCCGAGCGGCGCGACCGCGGCGGACGACGTCGTCATCGGCGCACCGAGCTCGGAGGACGGCCGCAACCTGGGCCCGGTCGGCGCGGTTCACGTCGTGCTCGGTGGCAGCCCACCCGCCGTCGTCGACCTCGCGACGGTGGGCACCGGCCAGGAGTTTCATTTCTACGGCCGCGACCCGGGCGACGAGCTCGGCTTTTCGGTCGCGTGCGCCGACCTGAACGGCGATGGCGTCAGCGACATGGTCATTGGCGCACCCGGTGCGAACGCCGGCGCGGGGCGCGTCTACGTCGTGTTCGGGCGCTCGAGCATCGCGGGCACACCGATCAACCTCGCCAACAACGTGGGCCAGGGCATCGCGGTGATCGAGTCGTCGGCCGCCAACGGTCGGTTCGGCGAGGCTGTGTTCGCGGTGCCCGCGCTGGCAGGCATCCGG
>WNGB01004451.1_pt1 | contig 21349 bp, 21 predicted proteins | sample 5400681 | NCBI WGS metagenome assembly WNGB01 (sample SAMN13153367, study PRJNA577476) | soil metagenome | isolation source: 115 cm soil or saprolite under grassland replicate 2 | place: USA:California | collected 2016-06-15
GGGGGCGCTGGGCATGGGTGGCGGCGGCGTGGGCGGCGGGGTCGCGAAGTCGAAAAGGTCCCGGCGGCCGATGCCCGACGCCGGACGGGGACGGTCCAGGCGCGCGAGGTCGATGCGAGGCAGCTCGGGGTCGCGCCGGCCGGGGGCTTTCGGAGCCTCCGCCGCGCTGGCGGCGGGAGCGACCGCGGGCGCGGGGTTGCGGAGCACCATGAATCCCACCAGCGCCGCCGCGGCGACGGCCAGGCCGGGCGCGATCCACCGTCGTCGATCCTTCACCATTCGTTGTACGGCGTCCCTCTCTGGGACGTCGCCGTGGAGGCGCTCTTGACGTCGTAGATGCCCGGCTGCGCGGTGGGATCGTCCGGATCCGGTTCGGCGTAGACGACTTCCCAGTCCGCTTGTCCGGTCATGGGATCGGCGGGGATCTTGCGCAGGTAGCCCTGTTCCTTCACCTCCTCGAGGGAGGCCGGGTAGCGCCCCTTGTCGGCGTAGAACTGGTCGATGACGTCACGGAACTGGAACAGGTCCTGCGTCAGCGTCGCCTCGCGGGCGGCCAGGATGGCCGCCTTGTAGTTGGGCAGCGCCACCGCGGCCAGGATGCCGACGATCATGATGACCGTGATGAGCTCGAGGAGCGTGAAGCCACCGTGTAATGGGTGCCTGCCCCCGGGCGGCGTTGCGACATCGGATGAGCGCATCACCATTCCTGGTACTTCGAGCCGTCGAGGCCCACGCCCTGGCTCTGCGAGTACACGTCCCAGACGTTCTCCCCGCACCAGGTCGTGTCGTCGGGCTCGTCCTGGTAGCAGCGCTTGCCCCATTCCGCCTTGCCCGTCATGGGATCGACGGGCACGCGGCGCAGGAACTTCAGCTTCACGTCGATCTTCCCCACCTGGCTCACGCCCTTGACGAGCACGTCCAGGTCGGGAGGATAGCCTTCGCTGCCCACCTTCACGTCCGTTCCCCCGATCCGCCCCTGGCGCACGGCGTCATGGTAGCCGTCGAGGGCGGTGCGGACGATGCGCAGCGACCGGCGCAGCTCGATCTCCTTCTGCCTCTTGCGCAGGACCTTCGCCGTGGGCAGGATCGCCGAGGCCAGGATCATCAGGATGATGACGGTGGCCAGCAGCTCGAAATAGGTGAAGCCGCGCTCCGTCTTCACGGCCTCTCCTCCGCCCCGCCCTCGCCGGGCATACGGTAGAAGGCGGACAGCGCGATGTCGAGGTCGCCTTCCCCGGTGCCGCGCTTGCCGATCTGGATCTGGTCCACGGTCACGAAGTAGCTGGACCGCTCGAGGCGGTCCAGGAACGCGACCAGCTCGCGATAGGTCCCGGACACGTTCATCCTCATCAGGAGCTGGGCGACGCCCTCGCCGCCCTTGACCCCTTCCGGGCTGTAGGAGAGGCCCCCGACCTTCAATCCCAGCTCGCGCGCGATCGCCGTGATCTCCGCGCGGACCTGCGAGAGCGTGCCCTTGGGCCCCAGCCGCGCGTAGAACCGGTCGGCGTCCGTGCGGTTCGTCTTCATGGTCTCGGCCCGGTCGCGCAGGGCGGCGGTCACGCGGCGGTCCCTCTCGAGCTCGCCGCGCAGCACCGACACGCGCGCAGCCGCGCTCCGTTCCTTCAGGGAGCGCGGCATCGTATAGGCGAGATACACGCCCACATCGAGGGCGACCACGACGAGCAGAGGCACCCTCAGGCGGTCCCGCCAGCGGCGTCTCACGGCTGGACCTCCGGCGCGTGCTCCGCGGGCCGGGCACCCGCCGTCGAGGCCGCGGGGGGCGAAGGCGGCGAGCCCTCCGCCGACGGGGCGGCGGTGGCGGCGGCAGGCGCGCCCGCCGCCGCGGGCTCGGGGCGCGGCCGGTAGCGCATGGTGTAGTGGAACTCGCCCTCGGCGCCCTCGCTGAGCGGGAAGACGCCGTCGAAGTCGCCGCCCTCCTCGAGCGTGCGCACGAACTGCCAGCCCACTTCGGGCGAGCGCACGACGGCCAGCACGTCGAGGACGATCTCGCCGCGAGTCACCTTGGGCGTGATGGAGACCAGCCGCGCTCCGTCCGGGATCCTCTCTTCGAGGCGCGCGAACAGGTTCGTCCACGAGAAGGCGCGCCGGTCCACCAGGTCCTTCACCACCAGCCACCGCGCCAGCGCCTTGGGCTCCGGCGCGACCCCGCGCAGGGATGCCTGCTCGGAGCGGAGCTGCGCCGCCTCCCCCTCCAACCGCATCACCTCGTCGTGAAGGGCGGTGGTGCGTCCGGGCAGGAGCGCGCGCGCGACGAAAGCGTGGCGGACGGTGAGCAGCACCACCGCCACCACCGCCAGCGCGAACAGCAGGTTCGGCAGCCGCTCGTTGCGGAAGGGCTGGCGGGCGAGGTTGGCCGGCCTCATGCGAGCGCTCCCAGGCAGGCGGCGGCCCCGGCCAGGGCCTGCGCCGCCGGGCCGGCATCCGCCGTGCCCAGCGCGCGCCAGGGACCGATCATCTCGGGTACCAGGCCCAGCGGCGCCTCCAGCACCGCCGCCGCGTCCGCTCCCAGGAGTCCCGCCGCGCGCACCACGACCTGCTCGAGCCCGGGGCTGCCGAGGCGCTCGCGCGCGTAGACGAGGGTCTGGGCCGCCTCCCGCGCCACTTCCGCGGGCGATGACACCATCGGCCCCGTCAAGGTACGAGCCAGCACCGGCCACCCTTCGCGCACGAGGATCAGCGTCGCGTATCCCTCGTCCCAGTTGACGAGCAGGCGGTCGCCCTTCGAATCGGGGCCGAACGCGGAGCGACACAGGGCCAGCCCGCTGAGCTCGACGAGGCCCGGATCCAGTCCCAGCGATCGGCAGGCGCTCTCGTAGGCGTCGAGCACGCTGCCCAGGGCCGCCACCACGATGACGGGGTCGGACGCGCGCGGGGAACGCACGTGCCCCACCCGCGCCTCGCGCACGTCGAACGGCAGCGACTTGCGGAGGCGGAACCGCACCAGCTCGTCCATCTCGGAGGGACGGCCGGCCAGCTCGGCCGCCGGGATGATGGCGATGCGAGCCACGGGGTCGGGCAGCACGAGGGCGATGGGGGCGCCGTCGAGGACGCCCGCTCGTTCCAGCGCGCTGCGGCAGGCCATCCGGAAACGTTCGGGATCGGCGAGGTTGGGCTGGGTGAGCGACGGGAGGAGGACCTCCGGATCGAGCTCCACGGCGGAGGCGGCGGCCAGCACGACCGCCCGGCCTTCGCGGCGCGTGCGCACGACGCCCACGCCGCCCGCCCGGATCTCCAGCGCCACCTGCGGCTGCTCCGGCTCGCGGAGGGCGCGCCACAGACGGGCGGGCATACCCACGCTCAGCGCTCCCGGCTCATGGGATCTCCACGAACGTGACCTTGTTGATCTCGTGGAGGGTGGTGTGGCCGGCCAGGGCCTTGGAGACCGCCGACTCGCGCAGGAAGACCATCCCCTCCTCGCGCGCCGCGCGCTTGATCTCCGCGCTCGAGCGCCGGGCCAGGATCAGCTCGCGCACGTTGTCGCTGAGGTCGAGCAGCTCCGAGATGGCCATGCGGCCCTTGTAGCCGGTGCCCCCGCACTCCAGGCAGCCGGCCCCTTCGTAGAACCAGACCTCGGCGTAGGCGGCGGGCTTGAGTCCGGATTGCTCGAGCAGCTCGGGCGAGGCGCGCACCTTGCGCTTGCAGTGCACGCAGATGGTCCGCACCAGCCGCTGGGCCTGCACGCAGTTGAGGGCGGACACGAAGTTGTAGGGCTCGATCTTCATGTTGAGGAAGCGGCCGAGCACGTCGATCACGTTGTTGGCGTGGACGGTGGTGAAGACCAGGTGGCCGGTGAGGGCGGACTGGATGGCGATGTCCGCCGTCTCCGCGTCGCGGATCTCGCCGACCATGATCTTGTCCGGGTCGTGCCGCAGGATCGAGCGCAGGCCGCGCGCGAAGGTGAGCCCCTTCTTCTCGTTCACCGGGATCTGGGTGATGCCCTTGAGCTGGTACTCGACCGGGTCCTCGATGGTGATGATCTTGTCTTCCTCGCTCTTGATCTCGCTGAGGGCGGCGTAGAGGGTGGTGGTCTTGCCGGAGCCGGTCGGCCCCGTGACCAGCACCATCCCATACGGCTCGCGGATGAAGCGGCGGAAGCGGGTCAGCTCCTTCTCGTCGAAGCCGAGCACGTCCAGGCGCAGGGAGGTGAACTGCTCGGAGAGGCTCTCCTTGTCCAGGATGCGGATGACCGCGTCCTCGCCGTGCACGGACGGCATGATGGACACGCGGAAATCGACGGAGCGGCCGCGGACCTTGACCCGGAAGCGGCCGTCCTGCGGGATCCGCTTCTCCGCGATGTCCAGCTCGGCCATGACCTTGATGCGGCTGATGATCGTGGAGTGATGCTCCTTGGCCATGGGCTTCATGGCCGGCTGCAGCACGCCGTCGATGCGGTACTTGATGACGACCTCGGCGTCGCGGGTCTCGATGTGGATGTCCGAGGCCCGGCGGTTGAGGGCATCGAAGACGGTCGAATCGATGAGACGGATGATGGGCGAGGCATCCGCCTGGATCCGGTCGATGGAGAGGACGTCCTCGCCGTTCTCGTCGTCGCGCAGGAGCTGGATCTTGAAGGACTCCGAGGCCTCTTCCAGGACGCGCTGCGTGCCCTGTCCGCGCTTGAGCGCCTCGTGGATGGCGGACGGGGTCCCCACCGCGGGCTGGATCGGCGTCTGCAGGAGCAGGCTCAGCTCGTCCACGACGGGGATGTCGGTGGGATCGGCCATCACCAGGACGAGCCGGCCGCGGTGCCGGCGGTAGGGCAGGAAGGTGTAGCGGAACATCAGCTCCACCGGCACGGACTGCAGGATCTCGGGGTCGGGAGCGTAGGAGGCGACGTCCACGAACTCCAGCGCGTAACGCTGGGCGAGCGCGCGCGCGGCCGCCTCCTCTTCCGCGGCGGAGGCGGCGGGCGGGGGGATGCGCACAGGCTCAGCCACGGCTCACCCCCGCTCCTGGATCCGGCTGATGGCCTCGAACATCGGCAGGTAGAAGGCCAGCAGCATGGCCGCCACGATGAACGCCATGAAGACGAGGAGCACGGGCTCGACGAGCGCGAGCGCCTTGGCCATGCTCGTCTCCATCTCCTCGTCGTAGAAGTCGGCCACGGAATTGAGCATGTCGCCGAGGGCGCCCGTCTGCTCCCCGACCTTCACCATCTCGAGGGTGAGGCTGTCGATCATGCCCGTGGATTCGAGGGCCATGGTCAGGCTTCGCCCCTCCCGGATCTGATGCGCCGCTCCGGATACGACGGAAGCCATCGCCCTATTCCCGATGGAGGCCCCCGCCACCTCGAGGGCGTTCAGGAGAGGCAGGCCGCCCTGCAGGAGGGCCGAGAGCGTGCGCGTGAGCTGGCTCGTCGCGTACATCTTCATCAGGCGGCCCAGGTACGGGACGGAGAGCAGGAGGCGGTCCATGACGATGGCCGAGTTCTCCCGGCGCACCCAGGCCTTGAAGGCGATCCAGCCCGCCACCAGGACGAGCACCACCCAGAACGCGTTGTGCCGGAGGAACACGGCGAAGGCCATCACGATGCGCGTGAGGAGAGGCAGCTCCACATCCATCCCGCCGTAGAACTCCTTGAACCCGGGGATGACGAACAGCACCATCACGGCCAGGAGCGCTCCCATCATCGCGAAGAGCAGGAGCGGGTAGACGGCGGCGGCGATGGCCTTCCGGCGCAGGGCGTAGGTGAGACGGAGGTATTGACCCAGCCGCCGCAGCACGCCTTCCAGGTTGCCGCTGCGCTCTCCGGCGATGAGGCTCGCGGAGAGGATGGGCGGATAGAGCGCGCCTTCGGCCCGGAACGCCTCCGACAGGGCCACTCCGGACCTCACCTTCTCGCGGATCGTCTCCAGCGAGCGGCGGAACACGGCATCGCGCTGTCGCTCGAGCATGACGTCGAGGGATTGCACGAGAGGCAGGCCGGCCTTCAGGAGCGCGGCCAGCTCCTGCGAGAAGATCAGCAGCCGTTCGGTCGGAATGTGCGGCCGGCGCAGCCCGAGACCGCGCAGCCCCAGCCCGCGCCGGATAGAGAAGAGGTAGTAGCCCTTCTGCTCCAGCTCGGTGCGGAGGGCGGACTCGTCGGGGGCAGCGAAGGTCTGCTCCACCACCTCTCCCGTCGGCGTACCGACCTTGCAGACGTAGTCCAGCAGGCCCCTCCCAAGTACCGGCAACGACCTAATTTAGCAGCGCTCCCGACGGACGACAAACGACCCGGCGGACGGAGTCGAAGAGGGTACGGCTCAGGGGGAGAACTTATTCTCCGCGACACGTTTTCCTCCCCCTTTTCGCGTCCTGAGCGTGGAGGTCTCCATGACGGTTCGAATGCGCGGTTTCCTGATCCTGGCCGGCAGTCTCGTGGCGGGGGCCGGCGTCTATTGGCTCCTCTTCGATTTCCTGGCCGGCGGCGGGCGCGTCCGCCTGCCCGCTTACCCGCTCGCCCTGCCGCTCGTGGGCATCCTGATCGGGACGCTCGAGCTGCTTACCGGTGTGCCCATCCGGCGGCTCGACGAGGGGTGGCAGAAGCTTCCGGGGTACGTCAAGGCACCCGTGGCCATCGTCGGCAGCCTCGGGTTCCTGGTGGGACTGGTGAAGCTCCTGGGGTTCTGAATCACTCGCGCTCCGGTGTCTGTGCGGCTTCCCACAGCTCCTCGTACTTGGCCCGCACCGAGGCATCCAGCGAGTCCGACGTCTCCCGCGGGAGCGAGAGCGCCCGAATCAGCTCCAGCACGTCGGCGAGGTCCTTCAAACGGTGAGGGGCACTCATGCCGGAGGCCAGCTTCAGCTCGATGAGCGTCGGGAGCGGGAGCAGCGCCACGCGCCGGCCCCGGACCGCGGCTTGCGCCGGATCGGGGAACGCGACCGGCTTTGGTCTGCCGTCTCCCGGATACTCACCGGCCAGTACGATGTCGATGTTGACACCCGCCTCGGCATCGCGAAGGCCGCGGCTGCCGGGGAACTTCTCCACGTAGCCCCGCCCGATCGCCTCGTCCTTGAGAGCCTTCATGCCCTCCGCCGTCACCAGGACGTCCACGTCCACCGTCACGCGCCGATAGCCCCACTCGTTGAGGGCCATGGCGCCGATCACGGCGTAGGGGATGCCCTTCTCGTCGAGCAGCCGCGCGAGACGCTCCAAGGCCCGCTGGACATCGGCTTCGCCCATGAAGAACCTCCCCGACTCCCGAACGCCTTCCCAGAACGCTCTCTCGCGCTCGGGGGCCAGCGTGTCGCCCTTCGCCCCGCGTCGCTCGCTCACGCCTCCCTCTCCGGCCCCAGCTCGGTCCAGATCGATCCGAAGCCGGGGCTACCCGGCCCGGGCCACGATCAACGTCATGTCGTCTTCGGCCGGCGCGCCCGCGGACCAGCCCTGCACCTCGCCCAGGAGCGAGTAGAGGGTGATCCGGGCCGAGGAGTCCGTGCCCGTCCGCGCCGCCGCCTCCTTGAGGCGCTCCGCACCGAAGAGTTCACCCTGCGGGTTGGCACGATCGGTCACGCCGTCGGAGTAGAAGACGAACAGATCATCGGGCTGGAACGACACGGAGCCCTGCTCGTACGCGGAGTCCTCGACGAGCCCCAGCACCGTCCCGCCCTGCACGAGGTCGTGGACCTCGCCCTGCGCCGTCATCAGGAACGGGTAGTGGTGGCCGGCGTTGACGAAAGCCAGCGCCGACGCCTCCAGGTCGAACACCCCGAAGAAGAGGCTCGCGAAGAGCCCGTTGGGCACCACGTCCCAGAACATCCGGTTCACCTTCGCCACCAGCGCGGAAGGGCAGACGTTCTCCGCCTCGACCTGCGCGCGGATCGAGGCCTTGAGGTTGGCCGCCAGCAGTGCGGCCCCGACCCCCTTCCCCATCACGTCGCCGATCGCGAACGCCATCCGGTGCGGCCCGAGCGGCACGAAGTCGTAGAGGTCGCCCCCGATCTCGCGGAACGGGATGAACTCGCGCGCCACGTCGAGCCGGGCGTGCTGGAGGGGCGCGGGCAACAGGCTCCGCTGGACGTTGGAGGCCAGCCGCAGCTCCTCGGCCATCCGGCTGGCGAGGATCTCCAGCTTTCCGTAGAGACCCTGCAGCTCCACGTTCTTGCGCGAGAGCTCGGCCATCCACCCGCGGACGCGCACGGCGGAGTGCACGCGGGTGAGGAGTTGACGCTCGCCCAGCCCGGCGGCCACGACGTCGTCGATGACGGCGTGATACGCGGGACGCAGCCGCGGGCGGATGCCGTCGCGCAAGGCCAGGAGCACCGCCGGACGCGCCGTCTCGCTCCGCCCGGCCAGGGAGGCCAGCACGCCGTTGAGCGCGCGCGTGCCCAGCGCCGCGTCCAGCAGCACGACCTCGAAGCCGGCCTCGGCGAGGTCCGTGGCTTCCTCGGGCCCGAAGGCCGAGATGTCGTAGGCGCGCGTCAGCAGGCGGCGACGGCGCACGCCGGGTAGGCGGCCGACGAGCGCGATGCGCGGCCTCGCGGCGGGGGCGGGCGCGGACTTGGCGGCGAGCCGCCGCGGCTCCGCCGCGAGCAGCTTGGCCACCTCGAAATCGTCCGCCGGACGGCGCCGCGCGGACACGGACCGCGTTCCGTCCGGAACGGCCGTCCAGCCCTCGCGCGGCGCCGGCATCAGGAGGGGTCGACGAACTTGTACCCGGTCCCGTGGATGGTGAGGATGTATCGGGGCTCCGATCCGCTGTCGCCGATCTTGGCCCGCAGCTTTGCGATGTGGGTGTCGACGGTCCGCGTGGACGGATAGCTCTCGTAGCCCCACACGTCCTCGAGCAGCTTCTCCCGCGAGACCGTCTCTCCCTTGCGCTCGATGAGGTAGCGCAGCAGCTCGAACTCGCGGGGTGAGAGGTCGAGGGGCTCGTCCCCCTTCTTGGCGCGGTAGGTCTCGAAGTCGAGCTCCACGTCGGCGAACCGATAGCGGGCCAGGCGCTTCTTGGCCCCTTCGGTGCGGCGCAGGATCGCGCGCACGCGCGCGAGCAGCTCCCGGATGGAGAAGGGCTTGGTGACGTAGTCGTCCGCCCCCAGCTCCAGCCCCACCACCTTGTCGATCTCCTGGCCGCGCGCGGTCAGCATCACGATCGGCTTGTCGAACCCCTCGCCGCGGAGGGTCTTGCAGACCTCGAGCCCGGAGAGCTTGGGCAGCATGATGTCGAGGATCACGAGGTCGGGCTTGGACGCACGCGCGCGCTCCAGGCCGGTGACACCGTCGGAGGCAGTCAGCACCTCGTACCCCTCGAACTCGAAGTTGTCCTTGAGGCCCAGCACCATGTCCGGTTCGTCTTCCACTACTAAGATCTTTGCCACCTTATTCCCCGCGCCCTTGAAGTGCTTGAGACTTGCCACCACTGAGGCAGGGGGGCTGCTGCGCCGCAGCCCCCCTGAAACCCCCCGCGTCGCTCGCGGGAGTGAATCCCGCTCGCGCCGCAGTCCGTGGCTTGTGGCTTGCCCATCGTTTGAATTGCGCTGTGCCCATTACGCTGGGCGCGTTCCGCATTGTCCGCCCCGCCTCCCTGGCCATCAAGTCTTGCCCACCGGGAGGACGAGGGTGAACGTGCTGCCCTTGCCCGGGGTGCTCTCCAACTCGACCGCGCCCCCGTGGGCCTCCATGATGTGGCGGACGAGGGCCAGGCCGAGGCCGCTGCCCTTGGTCTCGTGCACGAGGCTGTCCTCGCCGCGGAAGAACTTCTCGAAGATCTTCTTCTGCTCGCCGCGCGGGATTCCGATCCCGCTGTCCTTCACGGAGACGAGGACCTTCGACCCCTCCCGACGCACCTCGATGTCGATCGTCTTCGACTCGCGCGAGTACTTGATGGCGTTGTTGACGAGGTTGATGATGGCCTGCCCCAGGGCCTCCTCGTCCGCGGGCACGTTCGGCAGGTCCTCCTCCACTTCGACCCGCAGCGCGAACCCCTGCTGCTCGATCTGGAAGCGGTAGGACTCGATCACCTCGCGCACCACGCGGGCCACGTCGGTGGGGGCGAACCGGTACTCCTTGCGCCCGGCCTCGATGCGCGAGAAGTCCAGGATGTTGTTGATGAGCTGGGTGAGGCGGTGGCTCTCCTTGTTGATGACGCGGTAGTACTGCTGCGCCTTCTCCTCGCTGGGCACGCGCCCGAGCTCCAGGGTCTCCGCGAAGAGGCGGATGAGGGCCAGCGGCGTCTTGAGCTCGTGGCTGACGTTGGCCACGAAGTCGCTCTTGAGGCGCGCCAGATGCAGCTCCCGGCGCACGTTGCTGTACACGAGATAGAGACCGGCCGCGAGCATGAGGTCGATGAAGGCGATGATGGCCAGCGTGCCCATCTCCCACAAGTGAACATCCTTCTTGATCGACCGGTCCCGGTAGCGCAACGAGAGCTTGAGGCCACGGAAGGAGGCTCTCTCCATGTAGCGGTTGACTTCGAACTCGTCGTCGGGCGTCGGTGCCGTCTCGTAGAGGGCCTTGCCCGAGGGATCGCTCACCCGCACGACCAGGCCCTGGTCCTTCGGCAGGTCGTGCTCGAAGTATTGCGGGATGAGGCGCCGCTGCACGAACTGCGGGGAGTACCGGTACCGCAGCAAGCCGGCCACCGTGCCATGGGTGTCGACCCAGGGTACCGAGTCCTCCCATTGCGTGCGCGGCGGCGGCTCCATCGCGGACAGGACGTCGCGGGGCGTCTCGCCCGCCTTGGCGCCCCCCGCCGGCAGGTGCCGGCCGGGCGACGAGCCCTCCAGCCGCAGGGTCTTGAACATGTCCCACCCGAGGCCCGCCTCCTTGAGCGCGGGCACGATCACTTCCGGCCGGCCGTCGAGGAGCCGATCACCGCCCACCGCGCGCGCGGCTTCGAGGGCCTGCTCCTGCGCCCGCTCGCCCAGGTCCTTCTCGACGTAATACAGAAAGCGCTCCGCTTCCTTGTATCTGTACGCCTGCTTTCCCTTGGCCAGCTCGGGCACGAACTCGATCGAGACGTAAGACAGGGCGAGGGACGGAAGGAGAACGGCGCCGACGAAGATCGAGATGAGACGGCCCTTGCCGTCTTCGGGAGCCCAGACTTCGCGCTGCGGATCCGCCACGCCTCAGGAGCGTACCATCGGCGCCCGAGCGCATCCGTCCACAAAAGCCAACGCCAGGTGAAACCTTGTGACGCCGGTCAGGGCCGGTAACGCACGACGATCGCTTCCGCCAGCGCACGCAGGCCGAGGACGATCTGGGCCAGGCCGAGGGCGCGGGCGGCCAGGCGACGCGCGCCTCCCGCCGCCTCCAGCCGAGCCGCTCCCGCCCCGGCGCAGAGCGCCACTGCCGCGGTGAGGCCGTAGAGGTAGCGGACCTCCAGCGGCGACACGATCGCGGGCAGGGCGAGCGCCAGGCCGGCCAGCCAGTACGCGGCGAGGTCGCGCTCGTACCGGTTGACCGGGGTCGGGCGGGGCCGGCCCAGCCAGGCCAGGACGAGCGCCGGCAGCCCCCAGGCGCCGGGATCCCGCAGTGGATGCCAGGGCGTGCCGATCGCTCCCACCACCTGTAGTCGCAGCGCGTCCCAGGCGGAGCGGGACGCGCCGCGGCCCTGTCCTCCGCCTTCGAGCAGCCGCGGGACCTGCTCCCAGACGAGGCCGGCGAAGTGCGCGTAGTAGGCCGCGGCCAGGAGCAGGCCGATACCGGCCGCCCACAGGCGCGTGCGATCGCGGTCTTTCGATCGCATCTCCGCGATCACGAGCGCCGCCACCAGGGCCACGACGAACACGAAGCTCGAGAAGTGGGCCAACGCCGCCAGCGCGAGGAGAGCGGCGCCGACCGGCCAGCGTCCGGGCGCTCGCCCCGCCCACCAGCAGAAGAAGAGGACGGTCGCGGACTGGCCGAACGCGTTCGACAGGTTCCCATACGAGTACGCGACGTCGAAGGCGCCGGGCAGGACCTGGAGGACGACCGCGGCCAGGGCGGCCGCGCCGGGCCCGATGGCGGAGAGGGCAAGGAGGAACACGGCCGCGGTGGCGGCCAGGCCCGCGGCGGCGGCGCCCACCCGCACGAGCGCCACCGCGTCCAGTCCGGCGCGGGCGAGCGGAGCGAGTACGGCATAGAAAGAGACGCCGTACGGGAAGCGGAAGGGACGCGCGTGCTGGGTGACGCTCACGGGGAACAGCTCGCCGGCCGAGACCGCGGCCAGCTTGTTGGCGTGGAACACGACATCGCTCACGACCATGACCGGAGACGTGGCCGCCACCACCTGGACCCACCAGCCCGCCGTCAAGGCGACGAAGGCCGCCGCCGCCGCGGCGGGATGGCGCGTCGCCACGCTCCGCGCGAAGGCCAGGGCCAGGACCGATCCCGCGCACGACAGCGCGCCCAGGCGCGGGCCATAAGGTGAATGGGCCAGGCCCGACGGCCACAGTGCCGCCGTCGCCAGCGCGATCGTCACCAGCGCGACGGCGAGGGTGGACCCGGGGCGCAGGCCGGCGAGACGCGAGGACCCGAAGGCCACGAGCGCGGGCAGGAGCAGCTCGAGAAGGATGGCCGGCGGTGGCCAGGAGTCTCGCTCCGCCGTCCCGATCGCGACGCGCCCGAGGAGCGCGCCGAGAAGGCGCCCGTCACCCGCGCGGAACGGTTCGCTCCAGAGCTCGACCTCGCGCGTCCGTCGGCCCGTGGGCGCGAGCGGGAAGGCGCTGGCACGCACCGCGGGATCGAGTCGCCCGAGGATGACCCCGTCCGCGACGACGGTGACCGGTCCGCGGGCATCCCGGATCTCGACGGTGAGGGTGGCGCTGGTGCGACGGAGGTCGCGGAAGGTGAAGGCCGCATGCGCCGTCGTCCACCGTTGCGGGCCCGCGCCGGGAGGCAGCTCGCGGCGCTGCAGACCGCGTCCGAACGCTTCCTCGCTGCCGCGAGCGACGTCGGCCGCGGGGGGCGGCCCCAACCGCGTCAGGCCCACCGCGGCCAAGACGGACAGGACGATGACGGCGGCGAGAGCCGCCATGTCCTTCCAGGACCGGATCATGGGCGTGGAGTCTACCGTCAAGTGGCGCAGTCCTTGCTTGTAGTCACGTGAACGTACCAACCGAAGGAGGCCCTCGAATGGCTGATCCCAAGAAGCCGGCCGACGCGAATCGTGATCCCTTGACCGGCGCACCCGGCGCGCATCCCGTCGGCGTCGGAACCGGTGCCGCCGGCGCCGGAGCCGCCGGTGCCGCGGTCGGTGCGGTGGTCGGCGGCCCCGTCGGCGCCGCGGTGGGAGGAGCCGTGGGGGCCGTCGCGGGCGGACTCGCCGGCAAGGGCGCCGCCGAAGCGGTGAACCCGACGGTCGAGGACGAGTACTGGCGCCGGAACTACGCGTCGCGTCCGTACGCGAGCTCGGGCAGCTACGACGAGTTCCGGCCGGCGTATCAGTACGGCTGGGAGTCGTTCAGCCGCTATCGCGGCCGCAAGTTCGACGACGTCGAGCCCGACCTCCGGCGCGGCTGGGAGACGGGCAAGATCAGCGCCCGGCTCGGATGGGACAAGGCGCGCACCGCCGCGCGCGACGCGTGGGATCGCGTCGAACGCGCCGCGCCCGGCGACCTCGACAAGGACGGGCGCTAGCTCCGTCACTCCGCCGTCCGCTTTTGTGATGAAATCGACGTCTCGATGCGAGCCGTCACCGTCGTCCCCGGCCGCGCCCACAGCCTGACCGTACGCGACGACGTCCCCGAGCCAGAGGGCGGCGATCGGCAGGCGCTCGTGCGCGTGCTCGAGACGGGCATCTGCGGGACGGACGTCGACATCGAGGCCGCCCAGTTCGGCGACGCGCCTCCGGGCAGCCCGTACCTGATCCTCGGGCACGAGAACCTCGGAGTGGTCGAGAAGGCCCCGCCGGGCGGAGCGCTCGGCCGCGGTGACCTCGTGGTGGCGACCGTCCGGCGGCCCTGTCCCGAGCGCTGCCGCGCCTGCGTCGAGGGCCAGCAGGACATGTGCCTCAGCGGCCACTACCTCGAGCGCGGGATCAAGGGCCTGCACGGCTTCATGTCCGACCTCTACGCGGAGTCGCCCCACTACCTCGTGCGCGTCCCGCCCTCGATGCGCCCCATTGCGGTCCTGGTCGAGCCGCTCACCTTCATCGAGAAGGGCATCGAGCAGGCCCTGCGCTTCCAGCAGAGGCTGGTCTACGAGCCGGGCCACGCGCTGGTACTGGGGGCGGGGCCGATCGGCCTCCTGGCCGGCCTCGTCCTCACCCTGCGCGGCTTGCGGGTCACGCTGGCCTCGCGCGGCACGCCCGACCGCCCCGGAGCGCGGCTGGCCGAGGACGCGGGCATGCGCTACCTGAGCACGGACGCGACGCCCGTCGACCGGATCCCCGCGCTCGTGGGTCCGATCGACCTCGTCTTCGAGTCGACCGGCGCGGCGTCGATGGTCATGCCGGCCATCGCCGTGCTCGGCCTCAACGGCCTGTGCGTCCTGGGCAGCGTCACCGCGGGGGAGAAGAAGACGCAGGTCGACGTCGCCGCCTTCAACCAGTCGATGGTCCTGGGCAACAGGGTGGTGCTGGGGACGGTGAACGCCGCCCTCCGCCATTTCGAGGCGGCCGCGCGGGACCTCGCGACCGCGCAGGTCCGGTTCCCCGGATGGCTGGAGCGGATGATCACGCGGCGCCTGCCCGTGGAGGACGCGCGGCAGGCCTTCGAGCGCGGGCCTTCGGACATCAAGTCCGTCCTCCGGTTCGACTGAGGCCGCGGTCATGACTTCCGCCGACGACGAGAGCCGGAAGGTGATCGCCACCAACCGCAAGGCCTTCTTCAACTACGAGATCTTCGAGCGCGCGGAGGCCGGCATCGCGCTCGTGGGCTCGGAGGTGAAGTCGATCCGCGAAGGCGGGCTGAACTTCCGCGACTCCTTCGTGGAGCTGCGCGCGGGGGAGCTGTGGCTGGTGGGCTGCCGCATCGGACCCTACAGCCACGGCAACATCCAGAACCACTTCGAGGGCCGCGACCGCAAGTTGCTGCTCCACCGCCGCGAGATCGGCAAGCTCGGGGGCAAGGCGACGGAGAGGGGCTACACGATCGTGCCGCTGCAGGCGTACTTCAAGAACGGCCGCATCAAGGTCGAGATCGGGCTGGCCCGCGGCAAGAAATCCCACGACAAGCGCGAGTCGATCAAGCGCAAGGACATCGAGCGGGAGACGCGGCAAGCCATCCGCGAGCGGCGGTAGGGCGCAGCGGGCTACCACGATCCGATCGCGCGCAATCGCCACGGGTCGCGTGGTCACCCTTCGCGGGGACGCTCGCGCGCGCTCGAACCTGTTCGTCCCACGTGAAGCAGTGCGCGCGCTCGCTCCGGTGTCGGGCAACCCTCGTGTGAATGCACCGACACAGGCCCCGCTCAGGGCGACGCACGCACCCCGGAGCAGGTGCGCGCGATCGATCAACCGGCCTCGGTCACACTACCTCACACGGCGGGCGGCGACCAGGTCGGCGGCGAGGCGGATGGCGGCGAGCAGGCTGCCTTCGTCGGCGACGCCGCGGTCCACGATGTCGAAGCCGGTGCCGTGGTCGACCGACGTGCGCACGAACGGCAACCCGAGGGTCACGTTGACGGCATGGCCGAACGCGGCCAGCTTCACGGGGATGAGGCCCTGGTCGTGGTACTGCGCGAGCACGGCGTCGAACTCGCCGCGCGCGGCCCGCGCGAACAGGCTGTCCGCGGGGAAGGGGCCGCTGACGTCGAGACCCTCCTGGCGCAGGCGCGCGACGGCGGGCGCGATGACCTCGATCTCCTCGCGGCCGAACATCCCGCCCTCTCCCGCGTGGGGGTTGAGGCCGCACACCGCGATGCGGCGAGAGGCCGCGCCCAGTCCGGGCAGCTCGCGATGGAGCAGGCGCGCCACCCGTTCCACTTCGGCCGAGGTGATCGCGTCGGGCACGCTGCGCAGCGACCGGTGGATGGTGACGAGGGCGACGCGGAGCGAACCGCCCACGAACAGCATCGCGACGTCGGATACTCCGGCCACTTCCGCGAGCATCTCGGTATGGCCTGGCCAGTGGTGACCGGCCGCGGCCAGCGATTCCTTGTTGAGGGGAGCGGTGACGAGGGCATCGACCTCGCCGGCCAGGGCGTCCCGGGCGGCCCTCAGCACCGCATCCGCCGCGGCGTGGCCGGCGGCGGGCGAAGTCACGCCCGGCGGCACCGGACCTCTCGCCGGCACATCCACGACCCTCGTGCCCAGGCTCTCCAGCGGGCGCAACCCGAAGCGCGCGGCACGCTCGCGGAGCACGGAAGCCGGTCCGTACACGATCATCTCGGCCGCGGGGCGGTCCGTACGCGCGAGGGCCTTGAGCACCACTTCCGGACCGATCCCCGCCGGGTCCCCCACCGTCAGCGCCAGCCGCATCGCCATCGACGTAGGCTACCAGACCGCCCTTGCATTCCGGTGTGGCCGCGGGCAGGCCCCACGCGAAACGTGCTAGCTTGATTCCCTGGGATCCTTCTTGAGCGATCACTGCCGCAAGGTTGCGGCCGGCGCCAGCGCGACTGCGGGTGAACGATGGGCACGAGCATGATCAACACCCTGCGCGGGATCAACGTCCTCCTCGTCGAAGACGACGAGGACTCGCAGGACACGATGCGCCTGATGCTGGAGATGGAGGGCGCCTCCGTCGCCTGCGCAAAGTCCGCCGCGGAAGGGTTGCGCGCCTTCTTCGCCCGCCGTCCCGACGTCCTGGTCTGCGACCTCGGACTGCCTGGCGCGGACGGCTATGCCTTCATCCGCCAGATCCGCGAGCTGCCGATGGAGCTCGGCGGGGCCACGGGCGCCGTCGCGGTCACGGCCTACGCCGCGGAGATGCCGACCAAGGTCCTGCACGCCGGCTTCCAGGCCCATCTCCCCAAGCCGGTCGAGCCGGCCCAGCTCGTCCACGCCGTCGCCGCGCTCGCGTTCAAGGAGCGCCAGTAGCGCTCAGGGCGCCGCCCCTTCCGCGCTGAACCGCACCCACGCGCCCGGCGCCCGGACGCGCACGGGTACGACGCTCGCGCGGCCCAGGTCCTCTCCTTCCCCCATCGGAAGCACGAGCACGGACGTCGCTTCCCCTCCCAGGGGCACGACCCGTCCGCCCCAGCGCACCTCGTCCCCGGCCCGCGCCAAGACCCGTCGCACCTCGAGGCGCACCGCCGCCGCGGGCGGGCCGTCCACGAGGAATGCTTCCTCCGCGCCCTCGAGGCGGAATCCGCCGTCCTCGGGCTCGCTGCGATCCAAGGCGGTGGCGTGCACGAGCGGGCCGCCCACGCGGTAGAGCTCGGCGATCACGCGCAGCGGATACGGATAGTCATCGCGGAGATGGCGCGGCACGACGGCCTCCGGCACCACCCGGGCCTCGTCCAGCCGCGCCCGGCCCGCTTCCCCCATCGCGGTGAGGCCGAGCTGACGCACGCCTCCGGGAAGCAGCAACGGAAACGCGGCGCTCGGTTGCGCGACGCTGAGGACGGCTTCGCCCAGTGACAGCTCGCCCGCGTAGAGGTCGACGACGATGCGGAACGGTCCCGACTCGACCGGAGACGCGCGCAGCTCGACGCGATATGCGCCAGGGGGGAGCCCGGTCCGGCGCGAGTTCCTTTGCGCACCCGCCCCGAGCAGCCAGGGCCCGCGCGGCAGCTCGAGAGGCATGGCCAGCGTACGCAGGCCCGGCGGTCCCATGGGTCCGGCGAAGTGGCCCGGCTCCCAGCGATCGAGGATCTCCTCGGTGGCCAGGCGCCGATCGACGAGCGGTCGATCGCGCAGCGCCCCCGCCACCATCACGTAGGCGGCCAGGCCCGCCGCGAATCCGAGGAGCCGGAAGCGCCACGCGAGCGCGAAGACGGCCAGCAAGGTGAGGGTCAGGGCGAGCGTCGCGGAGTCGCGATCGAAGAACGACGGCAGGAACGCCCCCAGATCGACGGCGGGGGCGAGGTTGTGCAGCAGCAGGCTCTCGCCGTCGCCACGGTTGTGGAGGATCCGCGGCGCGTCCGCGGCCAAGCCCACCAGCACCAGGCCGCAGGCGCCCAGGACCACCGCCATGTCCTTGCGGGCGCGGACGGCGGGCGCGGCCGCGAGCGCGATCGCGGGCAGGGCGGGTATCACGTAGCGGGCGGGCGGCGCCGATCCTCCCCACCATCCGACGTAGGCGGCTCCGGCCGCGATCGGTATCGCGGCCAGGGCCAGGGCCCGGATCGCGTCTCCGGTGCGGACGCGCCACAACATCACCGCGCCCGGCAGCGCCATCAGCCACACCGGCGCGAAGGCGAAGAGGCCGAACTGACGGTCGAAGAAGAGCGCGGCCAGGTTGCGGGGCAGTCGCTGCAGGTCGAGGTCGGCGGGTCCGATGGCCGCATAGAGGGAGGGCGCCCCGTAGAACGCGCGGAAGTACCAGAGGAGTCCCGCGGCCATCGCCGCAAACATGGCCAGGGCCGTCGCGCGCACGCGCCACGCGCAGGGCCTCAGCAGCGTGAAGGCCAGCCCCAGTGCCCCCAGGGGCAGGAACTTCGAATGCAGCCACCCCAGGGCCCCGGCGGTGGCGGCGGCCCCCAGGGCTTCGCGCCAACCCGTGCGTCCCCGTCCGGTCCAGAGGAAATACGCGGTGGCGGCCAGCGCCGGCGTCTCCGGGTACAGGGTCACGGCATAGATCGGAACGGGCGGGGTAAACGCGAAGAGCGCCCAGATGATCGCGGCGGCGCGATCGTCGAGCGCGGTGCGGACGACGCGATGCACGAGCACGCCGGCCAGGGCGGCCAGCGCGCAGAGCACGAGCTGCGCGCCCCGATGGCCCAAGGCGGCGTAGGCGGGAAGGATCAGGAAGGCCAGGCCCGGCGAATGGATGGAGTAGAGACGTCCGGGCGGGCTGTTCTCCGAGACGTGCCCCGAGAGCCGGCCCGCGTAGAAGCTCGAATACTCGCCGTCCGCGAATTCGTCGGTGAGATCGAGGTCACGATCGCTCCAGAGGCTCTGTGCCATCGTCAGGTAGTGCGGCTCGTCGCCTTGCGGACCCGCCGCCCCGGGGATCCGCGCCGCGAGCGCCGCGTAGAACGCAAGCGGAGCCAGAAAGAGGAGGAGGCCCGGCACGCGTCCCGGCTCGCCCACGGCGATCCGCCGCGCCAGGGCCAGCCCGATGGCGCCGCCCGCGACGAAGGACAGCACCGGCCCCTGCAACGCGAGCAGCGGAAGCCCGTGGCCGGTGTAGACGGGAATGAGCGGGGCGCCGGCGAGGGCCAGGGCGAGGAGGGGCGTGCGCCAGCGGCGAGGAGACTTCCGCATCGCGAGGGCGGCGAGGAGGCCGCCGGCGGTCGACAGGACGATGCGCAGGAGGGTCGGAGGCTGCGACAGTCCCCGCCACACGCCACCGTCGTAGGGCGCGACGTGGAAGCGCGTGTCCCACAGGGCGAGAGCAAGAGCGATGGCGGCGGCCACGCCCGCGGTCAGCGCGCGGTCCGGCCCGGCTTCGGGTTGGGGCGGAGGGGCCATGCGTGTCCGTCCGCGCACGGTATCGCAAAAGCGCCCGCGCGGGCCGCTATGATCGAGGAGGGGGACGAACCATGGCCAGCATCCTCAAGCTGCCCGAGATCTGGCGCGTCATCCGGGAGCTGGACCTCGAGTCCATCCGCCGCGACGCGGAGGGGCGGTTCCGGCTCGTCATCCTCTCCGAAAACGACGCGGACGCGGAGGCCGTGGTTTCCCTCCTGAGCGGCGGTCCCGCCCACCCGTGGCTCGAAGTCCGCGCGCCTTCCGAACTGGCGACCGGCCGGGAGGACGGCATGACGATCACGGCCGTCCTCGCCCTCACCGATCAGCCGGCCCTGACGCCGGCGGGCGACACCGCCATCCAGCGGTTGGCGCGCGCGGGGGTGCCGGTCGTGACCGTCGTCCACGGCTCGGGACGGCCCGTGGATGCGGTGGCCCGCGCGGGCGAGACGATGCGCACCCTCGTCCCCGCGCTCGACGACGCCGCGCTGGCCCCGATCGCCGCCGCGCTCGCCGGCGCCGTGCCCCTCGGCCTGCGCCTGGCCCTGGCCCGCCAACTGCCTCCGCTGCGCGACGCCGTGTTCGACCTGCTCATCGACGAGACGGCGAAGGCCAACGCGACCTACGCGTTCACGACCGCGGTCGCGGAAGCGGTTCCCATCCTGGACGTGCCGCTCAACCTCGCGGACATCCTCGTCCTCACGAAGAACCAGCTCCTGATGGGCTACAAGATCGCGCTCGGCGCCGGGAAGAGCGGACGGGCGCGCGACGTGGTCGGCGAGGTGGTCGGCGTCGTCGGCGGCGGCTTCCTCTTCCGCCAGGCCGCGCGCCAGCTCGTGGGACTGATCCCGATGGCCGGGCTCATCCCCAAGGTGGCGATCGCCTACACGGGCACCTGGGCCATCGGGCGCGCCGTCGTCGTGTGGGCGACCCAGGGCCGCCGCGTCTCCCCGGCCACGCTGCGCCGCCTCTCCCGCGACGCGGCCGGGCGCGGCCGCGCCTTCGCGCGCGGCCTCCTCAGCGCGCGCAGCTCCCGCTCAGCGTCCGCGAAGTAGGCGGGCCGCTCCCGGATCGAGCAGGAAGGTCGTGCGGCGCGCCTGCCGCGCGACCAGGGCCACGGGAAGGGCGGACTCCCCATCCTCGATCGCGGCGCGGATGACCTCGGCCTTGCCGCGGCCGAGCGCCACCACCACGACGTCCTCGGCGGCGATGAGCACGGGGAGGGTCAGCGTGAGACGGCGCGGGGGGGGCTTGGGCGAGTCCTCGACCACCGCCACCGCGCGGTCGCGCACGGCCAGGATGGGATGGCCGGCGAAGAGCGAGCACACGTGTCCGTCGGGCCCGACGCCGAGCAGCACCAGGTCGAGGCGCGGGGGGGATCCCGCCGCGCGCTCGAGAAGGGTCGCATAGTCCGCGGCCGCCCGGGCAAGATCCGGCTCCTCCGCTTTCATCCGATGCACGCGGCCGGCGGGCACGCCCGCCGGCTCGAGCCAGACCGTGCGGGCGGCGGCGTAGTTCGAATCCGGGTGGGAGGGGGGCACCGCCCGCTCATCGCCCCAGAAGAAGTCCACTTTCGACCAGTCCAGGGGGACGCGGGCGAGGCGCGGGAAGAAGGATGTGGCGACCGATCCGCCGGGAAGCGCTACCGTGAACCGGCCCCGTGAGGCCAGGGCGTGACGGGCGGCCGTCTCGAACTGGCCGGCCAGGGCCTCGGCCAGAAATTCCGCCTTGTCAACGAGCGTTTCCACGGGCATAGTACCGGCTCCACCGCCAGACGGTACTACATCCCACGGAGACGATTCATGCCCACGCCCGACATCGATACCCTTTCCGTCAACACGATTCGCACGCTGTCCATGGACGCCGTGCAGCACGCGAACTCGGGGCACCCGGGAACACCGATGGCGATGGCG
>WNGB01004454.1_pt1 | contig 21340 bp, 20 predicted proteins | sample 5400681 | NCBI WGS metagenome assembly WNGB01 (sample SAMN13153367, study PRJNA577476) | soil metagenome | isolation source: 115 cm soil or saprolite under grassland replicate 2 | place: USA:California | collected 2016-06-15
CCGCGATGCTCGCACGAACCTCGTCCATGTCGAGCTCGCGGGCCTTGGCGATCAGCTGCTCCAGGGCCTTCTCCGGCAGGGCGCCCGGCTGCGCGTACAAGATCACGCCGTCGCGGATAACCATCAGCGTCGGGATCGAGGAAATCCCGAACTCGCCGGCCAGATCCGGCTGGGCCTCGGTGTCAACCTTGCCGAACACCGCGTCCGCGTGCCGGCCCGACGCCCGCTCAAACACCGGGCCGAATACACGGCACGGCCCGCACCACGCCGCCCAGAAATCGACCAGCACCAGCCCCTCGCCCGTGCTCTCGTCGAAATTCTCCGCTGTCAGCTCAACCGTCGCCATCGCCAGCCTCCTCATCTCACCAGGCACCACCTCTGATACCCACCGGGGTATACAACCACGAGTGGCGCCCATGCATTCCCCCGCCGCGCGTTTCCGTCGGGCGCCGGCCGGACCGCCACCATGACAAGCCGCCCAGCGGCAACCCCCGATGACTGGGCGCGAGGACGCGGCCGATCGGCTCACCGGCCCGCGGAATACCCGCGGGCCACCACCGGTTGCTGCTATCAGATACCCATAGGGGTATCTGATAGCAGGAGGCGCCTGATGAGAGCTGCCCAGCTGATGAACTCACCGGCAGGACGTGCCGCCCGGGCGGCGGCCGGTCTTGCGCTGATCCTGGCCGGCGCGCTGACCGGCGGCACCGGCGGCCTCGTCCTGGCGCTGATCGGCCTCGTTCCGCTGGCGGCGGGAGCGGCCGGCGTGTGCGTGGCCGCGCCGCTGCTGAGGGCCCCGTTCCGTGCCCGGTGAACCCAGGCCGATAGCTAGACCAGGCCCGGCCGGGCTGCGGGCACCGGCCCAGGTCGGCGGCGCGATCTCCCGGCCCGAGCGCCTGCTCCCCGCCTGGGGGGTCGTGCTGGCCGTCGTCGCCCACCCCGACGACGAGACCTTCGGCCTCGGCGCGGTCGTGGACCGGCTGACGGGGAGCGGCGCCGCGGTCCACCTGCTGTGCTACACCCGCGGCGAGGCCTCCACGCTGAACGCGCGCGGCGCCAGCCTCCGGCGGGCACGGGCAAAGAAGCTACGGCAGGCCAGCAGCGCCCTCGGGGTCGCGACGGTCACCCTGCTCGGCTGCCCGGACGGCCGCCTCAGCGGCACGCCGTCGGCCGAGCTTGCCGCGCACGTCACCCGGCTGGCCGCCCGCCACCGGCCCGGGGGGCTGCTGGTCTTCGACGACACTGGCATCACCGGCCACCCCGACCACCAGGCCGCGACAGCTGCCGCCCCGCGGGCAGGGCGCGCGGCCGGGCTGCCGGTACTCGGCTGGACGCTGCCCGCCACCATCGCCAGGCGGCTGCAGAACGAGACCGGCCAGACGTTCACTGGCCAACCACCCGATCGCGTCGACCTGTGCGTCCGCGTGGACCGGGCCAGGCAGCGCCGGGCCGCCCTGATGCACGCCAGCCAGATCTCCCCCACCGCCGTGCTCTGGCGGCGGCTCCAACTGCAAGGCGACTGCGAACACCTGCGCTGGCTGCAGCCTCCACGGCAAAAGCCGGACCTCACCACCCGGCACGCAAACAGCACTGGCTGAACCTAGGTCGGTGCCACCGTCTGGAACGGGCTGCTGGTCTCCCGGGCTCGTCATGATACTCCACGGGGTATACCTGGCTGCTCCGGCCGCCACCCGTGGCCAGGCCATCACCTCCGGCCATAGCCGTCATCGTCACTCCCAGGCGTGACCGCCAGGCGTGACCGCCAGGCGGGCACCGGGCGCCGCTGTCGGGGCGGCGGATGCTGAGCACGGCGCCGCACGCGGCAGCCGACGCAAGCACCAGCACGACCGGTCTCAGCTGAGCATTTGTGCCTGCTGCCAGGTGCAGGATCAATGTGGTGGCCGCCGCTCCGGGCGCGGTGCCAGGCCGCGGGTCATGTAGCAGGCCGGAATCGGCGGGCACCGGCCTGACAACCATGACCGTAGGTCGGCGGCCCGCGCGCCCACTCCGACCGCGCAACCCCGTTGCCCTTGTTACCAAGGGAACGAACTCGACATCATGTCGAGCACAACTCGGGCCCGGGCGGCCGGGAACGCGCGAAGAACCTGCCCGAAAGGGCAGCGGCGCGTGGGCCAGGTCGATGACAGCCCGCTCCAGTGCCTGGGCTGCCTGCTGCCGCCGCTGGGCCAGGCGGACCCCGGCATACAGCAGCCCGTCGGCAAGCAGCGCCGCGCGGCGAGCGCTACGCGGTGACGCTGACGGGTTCTTGCCCTCCCCAGGGCGCTGGAGGCCGCCACTGCCCGATATAAGTACAACCGCCCGCACGTGAGGTTCGCCGACTGCTGGGTTGCGGCACTGCTCATGCGGCCGATCTTGGCAGGCTCCATCACGCCCTGCGTGTCACGTCGGCGACGCGCCGTGTTTGGCGAGGTATTCCCGGATCTGCTCGAGATTGTAGGTCGACGACTCCCGGGCTCGTTCCTCCCACGCGAAGACGCACACGGTCGCGATGCCGTCGAAATTCACTTCGGCGAGTGTTCGGAAGAAAACGTCCCAGTCCACCTCTCCCTGGCCGATGTCGAGATGTTGGTGCACGCGCGCGGGCGAGCCGGGCGGGTTCACGATGTAACGTAGGCCAGATGATGCACGGTGGTCGAACGAGTCCGCGATGTGCAGGTGCGTCAGTAGCGGCCCAGCGTACTTCATGATCCCCGGGGCATCGCCGCCCTGATGAAAGGTGTGCGGTGCGCAGTACAGGAACGATACGAAATCCTCATTGATCCCACGGACGAGATCGACGGCTGCCCTGCCATCTTCAATGAAGTCGTCGGGATGCGGTTCGAGTACCAGCTGCACGCCTTCGCGCTCGAAGATCGGCAGCAGTTCCTCCATCGAGCGCCAGAACTGCGCTTCGCTGGCCGATGGCGACTCGGGCCGCCCGTTGAACTCAGAGTTCATCACGTTCGCCCCGAGCTCCACGGTTATCTCGATGGCGCGCTTCCAGTAGCGCACAGCGGCCTGACGCTCGTCTTCGTCCGGGCCCGCCCATCGGTAGAGCGGCAGCACCGAAGAGATCTCCACATCGGCGGCGGACAACGCCTTCTTGAAAGAGGTGATCTGTGCCCTGTCCGCCCGCGGGTGCAGGAAGAATGGCATGAAATCGTCGCGTGGCGACAGCTCGATGTAACGGTAACCCAGGTCCGCGACGAGACCTGGCAGTTCGGTCAGCCGGACGCGGCGGAACATGTAGGGGTCAAGTGCGATCTTCATCGTCGCGTGCTCTCACTGCGCTTTCGCGTAGAAATCAGGCCGATCGCGGAGGGACACCGTCGTGCGGTTGCCAGTCCGCAGCGCCTCCAGGCAGCTGTCCGCGACGACCGTCGCCGCGTAGCCGTCCCAGGAACACGGGCCGGTCGACATCCCAGCGGCCACCGCGTTCAGCCAGTCCTGCAACTCCGCGTCGTATGTACGGCTGAACCGTTCCCGCCAGTCAGCCGGAACGCGGCTACTGCGCTGGCCGCCCAGACTCATCACGGTGCCGTTGGCGTTCCCGAGAGCGACGGTGCCGGACTCGCCGACGACCTCACCCCGAATGTCGTAGCCGTATGTGGCGTTGACGAATACCTCAACGTCGACGAGAACGCCGCTGGCCATCTCAAGCAGCACGGTCAGTGGATCGTGCAAATCGGCGCCTGCCTTGCTGCTGCGCCGGGGCTTCAAGACATTGGTCGCGACGACTTCCTCGTTGAACAGCCAGCGCACGATGTCAATCTCATGGACCGCCGAGTCACTGACCATCATTTCCGTGGTAAAGCCGTACGGTGGCACGGATGGATTGCGGTGCGCGCAGTGCATCAGCAGGGGCGCACCGATCGCGCCATCCACTAGCGCTGCCTTTAGATCCTGGTAGGCAGCGTCGTATCGCCGCATGAAGCCGACCTGGACCAGCCGCCGACCGCTTGCCACCTCGGCATCGACGATCCGCAGGCATGCCTCCTTCGTCGCCGCGAGCGGTTTCTCGCAGAACACCGGTTTGCCGACCTCGATCGACGCGAGTACGAACTCCTCGTGCGTAGGGCCCCAGGACGCGACGAGGACCGCGTCGACTTCGCCGTCGCTAATGAGGTCCTGACCCGAATTGTGCACCTTAGCGTCCGGCAGGCCGGAGGCGACGCTTTCGGCGCGAGCCGAGTCCACGTCGCTAACCGCGACAATTGACCCGCCGGACAGGACCTGGGTGACCCGCCGGATATGATCCTGGCCGATCATTCCAACGCCGATGACGCCAACCCGAACTGTCATCGCCGCTCACCTCCCATTTGGCTAGGTCCGCCAATTCCTACGCTGCGGAGATAGTTGTACGTGCGCTGCGCGATCGGCTTCGGTAGATCGAAGTCGACGGGATACATGTCCTGCTCGACGACGACAAAGATGTCCGCGCCGAGCTCGAGCAACGCCGCGGTGACCGCCTCGATGTCGGGCACTCCCTTCGGCGGCTCACAGCTGGCACCCATCGCGACGGCCTGCCCGAACGCGAGATCGTCCCCTTCGGCGACCGTGACGATCGCCGGGTCCATCTGCTTGATGTGCACGTAGCCGATGCGGTCGGGGTAGTCGCGGATGATGGCCACGTTGTCCGCGCGCCGGTATGCCAGATGCCCGGTGTCCAGGCACAGCGATACGTAGCGGGGATCCGTCTGGTCGAGGAACCGCTCCGTCTGTTCCTGGGTCTCGACGTGGCTGTCCGCGTGCGGGTGAAAGCGCAAGCTGACACCGTAGTCCTCGGACACCAGCTTCCCAAGATCGTTCGCTGCCCTGATGAGGGTCTGCCAGGCGTCGGCGTCGAGTTCCGCAGGCTCGAGGTAAGCACCCGTCTTGTCGTCGCGGTAACCGGGCACCGGCACGAAGATCAAGTTCTTCGCGCCCACAGCGGCGGTCAGCTCCGCCACCTTGCGGATGGCCGCGACGATGGCCGGCCAGTCATCGGCGCGGTGCAGGCCGCTGTGCCCGTGCATGGTGCCGCCCGCCACCTTCAGCCCGCGGCTGCCCAGCTCCTCGGCCAGCTGCGCCGGGTCCGTGGGCAGGTAGCCGTACGGCCCGAGCTCCAGCCACTCATAGCCCACATCGGCCAGCTCGTCGAGGAAGCGCTGCCAGGGCGTCTGGAGCGGGTCGTCGGCGAACCACACCCCCCAGGAGTCAGGGCAGCTGCCAAGCGGGAGCCGCCCTGGTGCGGGCGTCACGAACCACCTTCGGCTTTGCGGGAGATACCGAGCTCTTCGACCTCCTCGTCGAGCACGTGCGCAGCCTCGGCGGCGGCGCCACCCGCGCTCTCGAGTTCGCGGCTGAGCTGCTCAAGCTCGCCGCCGCCGGCCATCAGCCCGGTGAGTTCGTCACGGGTGATCTGTTCCTTGCGGTAGTAGCCGATGCTCTTGCCGCGGTTGAGCAGCAGGAAGCGGTCGCCCACCGGGTACGCGTGGTGCGGGTTGTGGGTGATGAAGACGACCCCGAGGCCGCGCTCCCTCGCCTGGATGACGTACTTCAGCACCACGCCGGACTGCTTGACGCCCAGCGCGGCCGTGGGCTCGTCGAGGATGAGCACCTTCGCGCCGAAGTACACCGCTCGCGCGATCGCCACGCACTGCCGCTCGCCGCCGGAGAGGGTGCCGATCGGCTGGTCGACGTCGCGGAGGTCGATGCCCATATCGAGCAGTTCGGACTTGCAGGTCTTCTTCATGAACGCGATGTCCATCCGCGGCCCTTTGCGCTTTTCGTTGCCGAGGAAGAAGTTGCGCCACACGGGCATCAGCGGTACGACGGCGAGATCTTGATACACCGTCGCGATACCGCGCTCGAGGGCCTCGCGTGGGGAGCTGAAGTTCACCGGAGCGCCCTCGACCTCGTAGGTGCCCACGCTGGGCTGGTGCAGCCCAGCGATGATCTTGATGAGGGTTGATTTCCCCGCGCCGTTGTCGCCGAGGACGCAGGTGACCTCGCCGCCGCTGACCTCCAGCGAGACGTCGGACAGCGCGATGACGCTGCCGTAGTTCTTGCCGGCGTTGGTGAGCCGGACCAGCGGCACGGCCGTCTTCTTTTCCAGCGTGCTTGTCATTTCGCTGCCTCCGCACGGCGACGGATGTAGGTGTTCAGCAGGATGGCGCCCAGCAGCAGCGCGCCGACAAAGAAGGTGAACCAGTAGGGGTTCCAGCCGGCGTAGACGATGCCCTGGTTCACCATCCCGAAGATCAGCGCGCCGATCGCTGCGCCGATCGCGGAGCCGTAGCCGCCGGTGAGCAGGCAGCCGCCGACGACCGCGGCGATGATGTAGACGAACTCGTTGCCGACGCCCTGGCCGGACTGGATCGTGTTGAACTGGAACAGGGTGTGCATGCCGGTGAACCAGGCCATCAGGCCGACCGCCATGAACAGGCCGATCTTCATCCGGGCCACCGGCACGCCGACCGCCCGGGCGGACGGCGCGGAGCCGCCGACCGAGAAGATCCAGTTGCCGAGGTGGGTCCGCATCAGGATCCAGGTCGCGATCGCGACGAACACGATCCAGTAGATGACCGTGATCCGGATGTTCACCCCGCCGACGGTGAAGCTGGAGGCGAACACCTTCTGCGCGGAGCCGAAGCCCTGCAGGGTGGAGATGTCCGGACTGGCCACCTGGTTGATGATGGTCTGGGTCAGGGCCAGGTTGAGACCCTGCAGCATGAAGAAGGTGCCCAGCGTGACCAGGAAGCTCGGGATGCCGGTCTTGACCACGATCCAGCCGTTGATGAACCCGATCAGCAGGGACAGGGCCAGGGCGACCAGCACCCCCACCCACACGTTGGTGGTGAACTCGAAGCTGAACAGCGAGGCGCACAACGCCGAGCTGGTCACCGCGACGCCCGCCGACAGGTCGAACTCGCCGCCGATCATCAGCAGCGCGACCGGCGTGGCCATCAGGCCGTAGGTCGAGGTGACGTACAGGGTGCTCGAGAACGAGGACGCGTTCCGGAACGGCGGCGCGATGATGAAGAAGAAAATGTAGATGACGATCGCTCCGGCCAGCGCGCCGGCCTCGGGGCGGGCGAGCAGCCGGGCCAGGGTTGACTTCCGCCCCACCCGCTCATCACGGATCGGCGGCGGGGTGACGGGAGCTTCCGCTGTCTGAGCCATGTAAACCTCTCTTTCTATGCGGGGGTCACCCGAAGGCGAGTGACCCCCGCACGACATCCGTTAGCGGGTGCCCCGCTCCGCGTACGCGGCCACCTTGGCGACGTTGCTGCTGTCGATGAACGACGGGCCGGTCAGCACCGTCACACCGCCACCGAGGACGTTGGCGTTGGTCAGGAACAGCCACAGCGAGTCAACCGACTCGTAGCCCTGCAGGTACGGCTGCTGGTCCACCGCCCACTGCACCGCGCCGGACTTGATCTTGGCGATCTCCGCGGCGTTGGTGTCGAAGGTGTAGATCTTGGCGTTGCTGTGCGCGGCGGCGATCGCCTGAATGGCGACCAAAGCCTCCGGCGCGCCCAGGGTGATTACCGCGTCGATGCTCTTGTCCTGGGTGAGCTTGGCCGTCATGGAGGACAGCATCGCGGACTGGTCTCTACCATTCACGTAGACCTTGGTCATTGGCACGGAGCCGAGGCCCTTCTGCACACCCGTGCACCGGGCCTCGAGCTGGACCTGGCCCTGCTCCTGCAGGACACACAGCACGTGCTTGGCGCCCGCCGCCGCCATCCGCTTGCCCGCCGCGAGTCCCGCGATCGACTCGTCCTGGCCGAAGTACTCCATCCCGCCGCACTGCTGCCAGTTGCCCACGCCCGCGTTGAACATGACCACCGGGATCCCGGCCGCCTTGGCCTTCTGGATGGTCGGGCAGATGGCGGCCGGGTTCGGGTCGGTGACCGCGACGCCGGCCACGTGGCTGTTGATCGCGTCCGTGATGAGGGCGGCCTGCTTGGTGGGGTCCGGGTCAGCGGAGTACTTGAGCGTGATGTTGTCCTTGGCCGCCGCGGCCAGCGCGCCGTGCCGAATGATGTCCCAGAAGGTGTCGCCGGGCGCGGCGTGCGTGATCATGGCGATCGTGTAGCGCGGCGTGTTGGCGTGGCCGGCCGTCACGTTCTGGGCCTGCTGCTGGGCCTTCTTCCCGCCGGTGCTGCTGCACGCTGCCACGGTGAGTGCGGCGACCGCGAGCAATGCGGCGCTCACAGCCCACCTTCGTGATCTGAACATGTGCCTTACCTCCGTTTGGCATGGGATTGCGCGAGTCCCCAGATGTTGTCGCTGCTGTTGTCTTCGGAAGCTGCCGCCGTCTCGCGGCCGGGGATGCCGTCGCGCTCGCTGCGGCGGCCGGGTGTGGCTACACAGCGGTCGGGAAGTGCATGTGTGCACGGTGGTGTTCTTGGTAATCGGAATCCGGCCAGCGGCTTGTGACGGCCTTGGCGCTGGTGTAGAAGCGGACCCCTTCCGGTCCGTGGATGTGGGTGTCGCCGAACAGCGAGTCCTTCCACCCGCCGAATGAGTAGAAGGCCATGGGCACAGGGATCGGGACGTTGATGCCGATCATCCCGACCTGCACGCTCCGCTGGAACTTCTTGGCGGCGCGGCCGCTGGAGGTGAAGATCGCGGTGCCGTTGCCGTAGGGATTGGCGTTGACGATGGTGATGGCTTCGTCGAAGGTGTCCGCGCGGAGTACCACGAGCACGGGGCCGAAAATCTCGTCGCGGTAGATGTCCATGTCCGTGGCCACGTGGTCAAACAGGCACGGGCCGACGAAGAACCCGCCGGAGTGCCCGTCGACCACCAGATCGCGGCCATCGACGGCGAGCGTGGCGCCGGCCTCTACTCCGCGGTTGACGTAGCCGACGATCCGGTCCCTGGCCTCCGGTGTGATGACGGGACCCATCTCGGAGGTCTTCTCGCGGCCCGGCCCGACCTTCACCTCCTGGGCCTTCTCGCGGAGCTTGGCGACGACGGCGTCACCCGCCTCGCCCACCGCGACGACGGCGGAGATCGCCATGCAGCGCTGGCCGGCCGACCCGTATCCGGCGGCGGTGATGTGGTTGGCCGCGAACTCGATGTCGGCGTCGGGGAGGACGACGGCGTGGTTCTTCGCCCCGCCGAGTGCCTGCACACGCTTGCCGTTTGTGGACGCCCGCTGGTGCACGTATCTGGCGATCGGTGTCGAGCCGACGAACGACACCGCGGCGATGTCGGGGTGGTCGAGGATGGCGTCGACGGCGGCCTTGTCCCCGTGGACGACGTTGAGTACGCCGTCGGGGAGCCCGGCCTCGGCGTAAAGCTGGGCGATGAAGTTCGACGCGGACGGGTCGCGCTCGCTGGGCTTCAGGATGAAGGTGTTGCCGGTGGCGATCGCGATCGGGTGCATCCACATCGGCACCATGGCGGGGAAGTTGAACGGTGTGATCCCGGCGCAGACACCGAGGGGTTGCCGGAACGAGTAAGCGTCGACATCGGTTGAGACCTGTTCGGAGTACTCGCCCTTGAGCAGCGTCGGGATGCCGCACGCGTACTCGACGACCTCCATGCCACGGGTTACCTCTCCCTTGGCGTCGGAGAGGACCTTGCCGTGCTCGTCGGCGACGATCGCGGAAAGCTTGTCGAGGTTGCGCTCGATGAGGTCGCGCAAGGCGAACATGATGCGTGCTCGGCGCGTGAGCGACACATCGCGCCACTCGCCGAACGCCTTCTTTGCCGCCTCCACGGCGCTGTCGACGTCGGACGGCTCGGCGAGCGCGACGCGGGCCTGCTGCGCACCGGTCGCGGGATTGTAGACCGGGCCGAACCGGGACGACGCGCCGGTCGTTTCCGAACCGGCGATCCAGTGCTGGATGGTGCGCATGACGTGTTGGCTCCTTCAGAGGTAAGGCCGCTGACCGCGCTTTGCCGCCTCGTATTCGGCGCGTGCCTTCTTGGTGCTTTCGAGCGCGGAGACCTCGGCCACGGGAACGTCCCACCAGCCCTGGGAGGACGGGACGGGCGCGAGCGGGTCGGTTTCCACGTACACGACGGTGGTCCGGTCCGACGCCTTCGCCCGCTGGAGGCCGGCCCGGAACTCCTCGACGGTCCGGGTCCGTATCACGTCCGCACCGAGGCTGGCCGCGTTGGCCGCCAGGTCCACGGGGAGGACGTCGCCATCGAGCAGGCCGGTCCGGGGGTTTCGATAGCGATAGCTGGTGCCGAACCGCTGCGAGCCCACCGACTCAGAGAGCGCGCCGATCGAGGCGAAGCCGTGGTTGTCGACGAGGATGATCGTCAGCTTGATGTGCTCGGCGACCGCGGTGACGATTTCGGCCGCCATCATCAGGTAGGACCCGTCACCGACGAGCACGAAGACCTCGCGGCTGGGGTCGGCCAGCTTGGCGCCGAGGCCACCGGCGATCTCATACCCCATGCATGAGTAGCCGTACTCCACGTGATACTGCTTTGGGTCCCGTGCGCGCCACAGCATCTGCAGGTCACCGGGCATGCTCCCGGCGGCTTGGACGACGACGTCCCGTTCGCCCATGAGCTCGTTGAGTGCGCCGAGAATCTCGGTCTGCGCCGGCAGCGGCTGGTGACCGAGGTGGTATGCGCGGTCGACCACCTGCCGCCAGTCGCTGACCAACTGCTGGGCGCGGGCGGCATAGGCATCGTCGACGCGGTAGCCGCTCATCGGCTCGGCCAGCGCCTCAAGCCCGGCGCGGGCATCGGCGACGAGTGATACACCGGCGTGTTTCGCCGCGTCGAACGCCGCGACGTTGAGGTTGATGAACCGGACGTCCGGGTTCTGGAAGGCGGTGCGTGACGCGGTGGTGAAGTCGCTGTAACGAGTGCCGATGCCGAGCACCACATCGGCGTCGCGGGCCAGCGCGTTCGCCGCGGGTGAGCCGGTGGCGCCGACGCCGCCGACCGCGCACGGGTGATCCCATGCCAGCGAACCCTTGCCCGCCTGAGTGTCCGCCACCGGGATCCCTGTCGCCTCCGCGAAACGGCGCAGCGCCTGCGTGGCCTCCGAGTAGATGACGCCGCCGCCGGCCACGATCACCGGTCTGCGCGCCGATCGCAGCACCGCGACGGCGCGGGCCAGGCCGGCAGGTTCCGGCACCGGTCGCGGCACGTGCCAGACCCGCGTGCGGAACAGCTCCGCTGGCCAGTCGTACGCCTCCGCCTGTACGTCCTGCGGCAGCGCGAGCGTCACCGCCCCGTTCTCGGCCGGATCGGTGAGCAGGCGCATCGCGGCAAGCAGCGCCGACGGCAGCTGCTCGGGACGGTTGATCCGGTCCCAGAACCTCGACACCGGCTTCAAGGCGTCGTTGACGGACACGTCGTACGACCGCGGGTCCTCAAGTTCCTGCAGCACCGGATTGCTCGCTCGGGTGGCGAAGAAGTCGCTCGGCAGCAGCAGAACCGGGATCCGGTTGATCGTCGCGAGCGCCGCTCCGGTCACCATGTTGGTCGAGCCGGGACCGATGGAGGCGGTGCAGGCGAAGGCTTGCAAGCGGTTTTTCATCCGCGCGAAGCCAACCGACGCGTGCACCATCGCCTGTTCGTTGCGGGCCAGGTAGTAGGGCAGATCGGCCGAGCCTGTCACCTGCGCCTCGAGCAGGGCCTGGCCGACTCCGGCCACGTTGCCGTGTCCGAAGATGCCAAAGCAGCCGGGGATGAGCCGCCGCTCCACGCCGTCGCGCTCGCTTCGCTGACTGGTGAGAAAACGCACCACGGCCTGGGCGACGGTGAGGCGTACGGTGCTCACGGTCACGCCCCTTTCCCGGTAGCGGACGTCAGCGGCAGCCGCGGATCGACCGGCTGCTCGCGCCACACCGCCCGGACCCACGTGTGCGCAGGGTCGTCGCAGAAGCGCCAGACGCGCTCGTCGGCCGGACCCGCCATGACGTTGAGGTAGTACAGGTCGTAGCCGGGTGCGGCCATCGACGGCCCGTGCCAGCCGTGCGGGATGAGAACGGCGTCGCCGGTGCGGACCTCGGCCAGCACGTCGATCGGACGGTCCGCGGTGCCATATACCCGCTGGTAGGCGAGCCCGGGGGTCTCGAAGTAGTAGATCTCTTCGAGCTCGACCTCGCCCTCACGGGCCTCGTCATGCTTGTGCGGCGGGTACGACGACCAGTTTCCGCCGGGCGTGAGCACCTCGACGGCGATGAGCTTGTCACACTCGAATGCCTCAGGTGAACAGAAATTGTTGACCTGCCTGCTTGCCTGACCTGCGCCGCGCAGCTCGACCGGCACCTGCTCGGCTGCTCCGTAACGCGGCGAGAGGCGACGCGTGCACCGCGCGGAAGGAACGGCGAACCGCCCGCCGTCCGCGGAGCTCACCGTCACCGTCGCGCCGCGCGGCGCGTAGGCGAAGTCACTGACCCGCGAGAACACATCGCGCCGTCCCCGCAGCTCGAAGCTCTCGCCGTCACAGGTCACGGTGCATGATCCGGACAGCGGCAACACGAGCACTTCGTCGTCACCCGTCGCCCACGTGTGCGTTCCACCGGGCTGCAGCTTCAGCACGCGCAGGCCCGAATAGGCCCAGCCGGCGCGCTCCGGCGTCACCACGAGGGAGAAGGCACCCTCGGCGCTGGATCCATCCGTGAGATGTAGTTTCTCGTTCACGTCATCATCACCGCATCAAGCCGACGGCGGCGTCGACGGCGCCGGTCACGTCGTCATCGGGCGGGTACAGCAGCGTCCGGCCCACGACGAGCCCGTGCACGGTGGGCATTTGAAGCGCCTTGTGCCAGCGGTCGAAGGCGGCGTTCTGGTCGGCGCTGACCTCACCGCCGAGCAGCAGGGCCGGCAGCGTCGACGCGGCGAGCACGCGCTCCATGTCGTCGACGACAGGCACCTTGAGCCAGGTGTAGGCCGACGTCGTACCGAGTCCCGAGGCGACCGTGATGGAGCGGGTCACCGCCTCGGGCGACAGGTCGTTTTGCACTCGCCCATCGATCCGGTGTGAGATGAACGGCTCGACCATCGCCATCAGGCCATGTGCCGCGAGTTCGCTGACCGCTTGGGCGCAGGCCTCCATGGTTCCGGCGGTGGCCGGATCGTCCGGGTCGATGCGGAAGAGCATCTTGCCGCCGTCGAAGCCCATTCGCGCGATCGCCGCCGCGTCGTACCCGGTGAACCGGTCGTCGATCTCGAAGACGGTTCCGGCCAGACCGCCGCGGTTCATCGAGCCGACGACCACCTTGTCGTCGAGTACGCCGAGCAGCAGCAGGTCCTCGATGACGTCCGCGGTGCCGAGAACACCGTCGACGCCGGGCCGGGACAGCGCGAGCGACATCCGCTCAAGCAGGTCTGTCCGGTCGGCGAGCGCCATTGGCCGCTCCCCCGCCCGCAGGGCGCCCCGTGCCGGGTGGTCGGCGGCAATGATGAACAGCTGATCGTCGTCGCCGAGCAGCGCGGTACGGCGCATCCGCTTGACTGCCGCTTCGGCAATGGCCTGCGGGCGCCGCGTCCGAACGTCGAGGATCGCCCTGAGGTGATCAGGCATTCTTGCTCTCCTGTGCTCCCTCGTTCAGGAGCGCCTCGACCTCGGCGGCGGTCGGCATCGCGTCGGAACATGCGACCCGAGAGGCCACGATGGCCCCAGCAGCGTTGGCGAAGCGCATCACCCGCTCGACGTCCCAGCCGGCGAGCAGGCCATGGCAGAGCGCTCCGCCGAACGCGTCTCCGGCGCCGAGGCCGTTTACGACATCGATGGGCACCGGCGGTACCTCGACCGCCACGGCGCGGTCGTGCGCGAGCACGCCTTTCGGGCCTTGCTTGACTATCGCGAGGTCGACGCCGAACTCATGCAGCGCCTGCGCGGCGGCCAGCGGCTCCCGCTCTCCCACCGCGGTATCACACTCGTCGAGGTTGCCAACCGCGACGCTCACGTGCGGCAGCGCCTGCTGCACCCACCGGCGGGCGGCCGAACGTGACGGCCAGAACTGCGGCCGGTAGTCCAGGTCGAGGACCGTGATCCCCTGTCTGCCACGCGCCTCGAGAGCGGTGAGGGTCGCCGCGCGGCTCGGCTCATCGCAGAGCCCGGTAACGGTGACCCAGAAGACTCCCGCCGACCGGATCGCGTCGAGATCGAGCTGCTCGCTGCGTATCTCCAGGTCTGGCGCCTTCGGCCAGCGGTAGAAGTAGATTGGGAAGTCATCCGGCGGAAAGATCTCGCAGAACGTGACCGGCGTGGGCAGCTCCGGCACCGCGGTGACGTACCGATCATCGACGCCGTAGGCCCTCAGCGCCTTGTGAACGAACCGGCCGAACGGATCGTCACCGGTGCGAGTGATGACAGCCGTCCGGCGCTGATACCGGGCGGCGGCGACGGCGACGTTTGTCGGACTGCCGCCGAGCCACTTGCCAAATGTCTCGACGTCCTCGAGCCGGGCACCGACCTGCAACGGGTATAGGTCGACGCCGACACGGCCCATCGTGAGAACCTCGAGGGCGCTCACGCAAGCCCTCCGAGGAACTCCACGCGGATGTGTGCAGGTCTCACCCGCATCGACGTCGCCTCCTTGGCGGTGCCGTCCCACCGCCCGGGGCCGAACCGGTGGGTTGCTATGTTTTTACGCTCGTATTTCAGGCAGGTCAAGAGTATGTCCTGACATATTGACGTCTTCGTTTAAGGACAACATGTCGAACCGGTGTCATAATGGGCTGGCGCCCGACGTGCTGCACGCCAGTGAGGTCCATGTGAACCGTTCGTCCCTGTCCATCCAGGTGGACCGGAACAGCCCTGTCCCTCTGTACTTCCAAGTGGCCCAGCACCTGGAGCACCTCATCCAGTCCGGTGAGCTTGCCACGGGGACGCGGCTCGAGAACGAGATCGACCTCGCCGACCAGCTCGGACTTTCCCGGCCGACGATGCGCAGGGCGATCGAGTATCTCGTCGACCGTGGGCTGCTGGTACGCAAGCGTGGGGTGGGGACGCAGGTCGTCCATGCCAAGATGCGGCGCCCGGTCGAGCTGACCAGCCTCTATGACGACCTTGCCAAGACAGGCCGCGATCCCCGCACGCGGGTGCTCAGCTTCGCGGTGGAGCCGGCGTCTGATGCGCTCGCGCTGGAACTCGGTATTCCCGAAGGAACGGACGTATACGCCTTCGAACGCCTGCGATACGCCGAGGCCGAGCCGCTCGCGCTCATGCGCAACCACCTTCCGGCGGACCTGCTGCGGCTCAGCTCGGAGGATCTCCAGGTGCACGGGCTGTATGAGCTGCTGCGGGCGAACGGCATCAACATGAAGATCGCGAAGCAGTCGATCGGTGCACGTGCCGCCACCACCGCCGAGGCGCACGCGCTGGGCGAGAAGAAGGGGGCGCCGCTGCTGACGATGGCGCGTGCGACCTATGACGACGACGGGCGTGGGGTAGAGCATGGCAACCACATCTACCGTGCGTCGAGATACACGTTCGACCTCACTCTGACCAGCAGCTAAGGTCCGCATCCAGAACCTCCGCACGCCCGGTAGCGCCAGATCGCGGCAGCCGTTAAGGATCATTTGTACTTAACGGCTGCGCGGGTGTGACACAGCCATTTTGCGGTACTCAGATGCCGGCCGCCGAGCCTGCCGCCTTCAGGTTCTCCGCCGCCAGGCGAAGGCCTTGGATCTGGTCGAATTCCTGGTCCTCGTGCTCGATGTTGACCGCCATGTCGGGATCCACCGCCTTCAGCGCCCGAAGGAACCGCACCCAGAATTCCTGACCGTGACCGCGTCCCACGGCGACGAAGTCCCACGACGAGTCCGGCGGCCACCGGTTCAGTGTGTTCCGCCCGCCGAGGCCGACCGGGTCCTCATCAGCCGGGACACGCCGGAAACGGTCATCTAGTACCCCGTAGACGCGGCAGTTCTCCTCATTGATGCGGGTGTCCTTCGCCGCCGCGTGGTACACGAGATCACCCAGGCGCTCAATCGCCGCAACCGGATCGATTCCTTGCCAGAACAGGTGGCTGGGATCCATCTCCGCGCCGACATGTGTGGCGTTGATCGCCGTGGCAAGCCGCTCCATCGTCGCGGGGTTGAAGACGACGTTGTGCGGATGCATCTCGATACAGACCTTGACGTCGGCCTCGCGCGCGTGCGCGTCGATGTCCTTCCAGAACGGCACGGCCACCTGTTGCCACTGGTAATCCAGCACGTCCAGGTACTGGCTGTCCCAAGGGTTGACGACCCACGACGGGTACCGCCCGCCTTCGTGGGCCGCGGGCAGGCCAGACATGGCGACGATGCGTTTAACCCCGAGCAGGCCCGCGATCGTGATAGCACGGCGCAGATCCTCGGCGTGCTTGGGGCCTACGTCAGGGTCGGGGTTCAGCGGGTTGCCGTTGACGTTCAATCCCGTCAGCGTGATCCCCGCCTGCTCGAACAGGCCTAGGTACTCCTCGGGCGCGGTGGCGCCAGAGAGCAGTTGCTCGATCGGCAGGTGCGGCGCGGGAATGAACCCGCCCGCGTTGATTTCGGCGCTCGTCAGCCCCATCTCCTGCAGGATCTTGAGCGTCTCCGGCAGGGAGCGATCCTGCAGGCATGCCGTGTAGGCACCTAGCTTCATGGCTATTCCTCTTATCTTGCTTTCATTGGCTCAGCCCTGGACTCCGGCGGCTTTGCCGTCCACGCGCGCGGCCGCAGCGACCGCCTCGAGCACGCGCAGGTTGTGCAGCCCGTCGGCGAGGCTCGGGCAGCGGGGCAGGCGGTCCAGCCCTGCGATCTGATCTAGGAATGCGCGCGCCTGGATGGTGAAGAAGTCGTTTTGCCCGTGTCCCACACTGGGGAAATCCATCGGCAGGCCTCTGGCGATATACGGGTGGGCCGGTCCCACGAGGACCTGCCGGTATCCGTTCAGCGGACCGGCAAACGTACCGTCAGCGATCGTGAACTCGGCCACGCGGGTGAGATCGAATGCGGTCGCACCGCCCTGACAGAACACCTCGAAGCCGAGCGAGTTCGCCAGCCCGTAGGCGATTCTGGATACGGAGAAGGTGCCGACCGCACCGCCAGCGAACGTGGCGGCGAATGTCGCAATATCTTCGTTCTCGACCGGCTCCCTGACGTCGCTGTGCGGCACGCCAGCGGCGTGCCCAACGGCGATACCCAGCGGGACAGGGCGGTCCGGGACCATCGTCGAGAAGATCGTGCCGCGCACGCTCTCAACCGGCCCGCACAGAAACTCACCGAGGTCGACGAGGTGAGTGCCGATGTCGGCCAGCGCCCCCGATCCCGGGCCCCCTTTGTAGCGCCAGCTCATGGGCCGGTCGGGGTCGACGCCATAGTCACACCAGTAGTGGCCGTTGAAGTGGACGACCGGCCCGAGGTCGCCTTCCGTGACCCGCTGACGGATCGCGCTGATCGCCGGCGACCACCGGAACGTGAAACCGACTGCCGCGACGCCGTCGGCCTTCTCGGCACGCTCGACCATCGCTTGCCCATCGGCCACAGACGGGGCGAGCGGCTTCTCACACAGCACGTGCTTGCCCGCCTCAAGCAGGGCTTCGACGATCTCGCGATGCAGCGCGGTCCCCACCACGACGCTGACGGCGTCGATGTCGCTCGCCTCCGCGATGGCCTCCCAGCTCGTTTCCGCGCGCTGGTAGCCATACCGCCGTGCGGTGTCGACGGCGAACGGCTCGTGGGCATCGGCGATGGCGACCAGTCTCACTTCTGGCAGGTCGGTGTCGAACAGGGCCGGTGCGGAGCGGTAGCCGTTAGCGTGCGCGCGGCCGGCCATCCCGGCGCCGATCACCGCCACTCCGATCGAGGACTTGCTCAATGGCGTCCCCCTCCGGGCCGGGTTAAAGCGCTTTAATTAAGGAGTTCGTATCCGAACCCGGAGAATGTGTCAAGACCTAGCCAGCGGCGGTGGGAGGCCAATGTGGCCAAGCAAGGTTCCGTTTCTGACCCGGTCAGCCAGGCGACGGTTCGCCGTCCCCGGCTTGCGGATGTCGCCGCCAATGTGGGGGTCTCTCCCGGGCTCGTGTCTCTCGTCCTCCGCAACCAACCCGGCCCGAGCGCGCAGACCCGGACTCGGGTGCTTGAAGCCGCACACAAGCTGGGATATCGCACGGACAGGACCGCCAGCCTGCTGGCACGGCGGCGGAGTCGCCACCTCGGGGTGATGATGAACGTGCACAACACCTTCCATGCCGAACTGGTCGGGCACACCGACGCGGCGGCAGCTGGGCTCGGCTACGACCTGGTGCTCAGCACGCTGACGCCCGCGCGTGACGAGAGAAGGGCGGTGGAGACGCTGCTCGACTTTCGTTGCGAGGCGCTCATCCTCCTTGGACCAGATGACCCGGCCGGTCGGCTGAACGCACTCGGCAAGCAGCTTCCCGTCGTGGTGATCGGCCGTCGGATCCCATCCGCCACCGCCGATGTGGTCCGGGCGGCAGATGACCGGGGCGTCGGGCTAGCGGTCGGCCACCTAACGGCGCTGGGGCATCGTGAAATAGCCTTCGTCGATGGAGGCAAGGGAACGATCGCGTCGGACCGCCGCCGCGGTTACAGCGAGGCCATGCGCCGGAAGGGCTGCCGCGACCACATCCGGATCCTTCCCGGCGACCACACCGAGGAGGCAGGCATGCGGGCCGCTCAGACACTGGTCGGCGACGGTAGCCTTCCCACCGCGGTGATTACCTCCAACGACCGCTGCGCCGTGGGGTTTCTCGACGCGCTGGTCAGACGAGGCGTGCAGGTTCCTGGCTCCGTCTCGGTCGTGGGTTACGACGACAGTATGCTGGCGCGACTGGCCCATGTGAACCTCACCACGGTCAGTCAGGAGGCCCAGAAGCAGGCCGAACAGGCAGTTGCGCTGGCGGTCGAGCGGCTCGAGAACGCTCGGAAGGCACCGCGTGAGGTCGTGCTCACCCCCCATTTGGTCGTGCGAAGTAGCACTGCTCCACCCCGCCGGTGAGACGTCTCAGCCAACTCGACGGGTGCGGCATTCTCAAAGTTCTCCGCGAACTCGCGCGCCCGATCACCGTCCCGGCTCGCCACGGCCACGAAGCGGGTCACCGCACAGCGCCGAGTGGCCTCCATAACGAGTCGGCCAATGCTCGCGGTTGACAGCAGCCCCAGCGCACAGAAGTCACAGGTCGGCTCCTTCCGGTCCGTTGACCGGCGATAGCAGCATCGGGTCCATGTTGTACGGAGTGATGACCTGGATGGCGGAGGGCAGCGTACCGGCGGTGCCCTCCGGCAGAGCGCCGTGTGCCTGCATGATGAGCTGGCAGGCGCGCCGCATATCTTGGCGCAGATCGTGGTGCAGGACTGATTGTTGAGGACGCGGGTCCACGGTGGCTTCGCTGAGGCCCGCCTGGCGGGCGATCTCCAGGATCGGATATGGGTGGCCCACGACAGGCGGACTCCTTGATGGGTTTTTGATGGTTTTCTGCAATTGAATGATGCCTCCTCGTTAACAAGAATGAAATCACCGCGTGGCTACCACCGAAAGGGCCGGGAGGATGCCTGGTACCGCTGCAGGATCTCGGGTCTGGCTGTCCGAAAAGGACTGTGACCTGACCGGATTCAAGAAGCTGGTCGAGCAGACGACCGACCCGCGCGACTACCCCCACGCCACCTCCGTGGAGCGCAATGCCCTGCTTTACGACAGCGACCGGCTGCGCACGCTGGCGGCCAGTCCCGACGGCCGTCGGGAGGTACAGGCCGAACTGGTCCGCGCGCTCGACGAGGGTCCGGGCATCGTCGTGTTCCAGCGTGCCTTCGCTGATTCAAGGGTCGTCGACCGAGCCACCGAGGCGTTCAACGCTCTCATCGCCGATCAACATGCGTCGGGCGGCGCGACCGCCGGGGACCACTTCGCCAAGCCGGGCGCGAACGACCGCGTCTGGAACGCCATGGAGAAGATGGCCGTACGCGACACGGAGACGTTCGCCGACTACTACGCCAACGACATCGTCGCCCTGGTCTGCGCCGCCTGGCTCGGCCCTGGCTACCAGATCACCTCGCAGGTCAACGTGGTCAACCCCGGCGGAGCGGCACAGACCGCACATCGCGACTACCACCTGGGATTCCTGGCCGGTCAGGTCACCGCAGCATTCCCGGCGCACGTGCACCGGCTCTCACCGGTGCTGACCCTGCAGGGCGCGGTCGCGCACTGCGCCATGCCGGTGGAGAGCGGCCCGACGATGTACCTGCCGCATTCGCAGAAGTACGAGCCCGGCTACCTTGCCTGGCGCCTGCCGGTGTTCGGCGAGTACTTCGAGGCGAACCACATCCAGTTGCCACTGGCCAAGGGTGACGCGGCCTTCTTCAACCCCGCGCTGTTCCACGCCGCGGGCACCAACCGCTCGGCCGGCATCAAGCGCATGGCGAACCTTATGCAGGTCTCCTCGGCCTTCGGCCGCGCCATGGAGACAGTGAACCGGGAGGCCGTGGCGAACGCGGTCTTTCCTGTGTTGCGTAAGCGCAAGGCACAGGGCGCCAGCCAGGAATGGCTGGACAACGTGGTGGCGGCGTGCGCGGAGGGGTATCCCTTCCCGACCAACCTCGACCTCGACCCGCCGGTCGGCGGCCTTGCCCCGCCGTCCCAGGCGGACATCCTCCGGCACGCGGTGCGCGAGGACTGGACCCCGCAATCCCTGCGCGAGGCGCTGCGGGCGTGGGCCGAGCGCCGCAAGAGCTGAGGCGACCAGCATCCATGGGACTTCTTCGTAGCCGATTTCGTGGTCCTGCTCCTGTCCGACCGCTCGGGTGTGGTCACCGGATCGGTTATCGACTGGGATCAGAACGTTCTCGGCGGGCTCGACTGACTCATTTTCGAACCGCGGCGCACGCGTATTGGCATCCTCGGCCTCGGCGAGGTCGTCTCGATGAGCGTCGCATTCCTTGATCGACGGAACGTTCGTCGTCGCCGTAAATGCTGTGATCGCCACCAGTGACCAACTCAGGCGGCGGCGTGTCGGGCGGGCTGGTCCTGGCGGGAGATCGCGACCCGACGCGGCCAGTCCCCTCCATCGCTCTGCCCGCAGCACGGCAATCGAGATAAGCGATGGTTCACCGAGTGGTGCAGCTGCTCACGCGAGCCATGACCTTGCCGATTATCCGCAGGTCATGGATCCTGGGCGCGGTCAACCGGGCTCCCTCCGCACCTTGATGATGGCCAGATAAAGCCTCGACCAAGGCACGACGAACCACGTATTCTTGCAGGTCAGGAGGCCGTGGTGGGCGCAGGCGGGCTCGAACCACCGACCCCTCGCTTGTAAGGCGAGTGCTCTACCGCTGAGCTATGCGCCCCTACGCCAAGTGTGCGCCAACCAGGCACGGGCTCAACAGCGCACACGGGCATGCCTGGACCGAGCTAGCCTACCGCCAGCGTGGTCGACGT
>WNGB01005685.1_pt1 | contig 21336 bp, 17 predicted proteins | sample 5400681 | NCBI WGS metagenome assembly WNGB01 (sample SAMN13153367, study PRJNA577476) | soil metagenome | isolation source: 115 cm soil or saprolite under grassland replicate 2 | place: USA:California | collected 2016-06-15
AGGTCCCCGGCGGTCCCGGCCGGGTCTCCAACGTGGTGTTCATGGGCATGGGCGAGCCGATGGCCAACTACAAGGCCGTCATCGGCGCCGTACGCCGTCTCACCGACCCGGCGCCCGCCGGCCTCGGCATGAGCGCCCGCGGCGTCACCGTCTCGACCGTCGGCCTGGTGCCGCGGATCAACCAGCTCGCCACCGAAGGCATCCCGGTCACGCTGGCGCTCTCGCTGCACGCGCCCGACGACGAGCTGCGCAACGAGCTGGTGCCGATCAACACCCGCTACTCGGTGGCCGAGACCGTCGAGGCGGCCTGGAACTACGCGAAGACGACCAAGCGCCGGGTCTCGATCGAGTACGCCATGATGCGCGGTATCAACGACCAGGCGCACCGGGCCGACCTGCTGGCCGACGTACTCCACTCCTACGGCGACTGGGGCTGGGTGCACGTCAACCTGATCCCACTGAACCCGACACCGGGCTCGAAGTGGACCGCGAGCGACCCCAGGGACGAGCGCGAGTTCGTCCGCCGGCTCGAGGCCAAGGGCATCCCGACGACCGTCCGCGACACCCGCGGCCGCGAGATCGACGGCGCCTGCGGCCAGCTCGCCGCGACGGAGTAGGGCGTGGAGGGCCGTCGACCTTCCGAGAAGCCTCCTGTTCTACGAGGCCCCACGACGACCTTGCGTTGACTGACGAGGAGCTGATCGCCCAACGAACCCGATCGTTCGCGGTGTACACCCAGCAGAAGAACGTGTTCGCCGCATTGGCGGAGGGTCCGTACTCATGTCCATGTTGTGGTCATGTGACGCTCTCGAAGCGCGGCGTGTACGAGATCTGTCGTGAATGCGGTTGGGAAAACGATGGCCAGGACGACCGGAATAGGGGGAGTACGCCGCTTCAACACCGACCTCCGGCCGAACCTGCATAGGTCAGGACGGCCTGCGACCCACCGATGCAGGGCCTTCCGCCCTCGGGGTCACCCAGAGGCGCACGTCGAGGGCTTGGTGTGCCGTGTCGATCGGCGGGGAGTGTTGAGACACTCCCCGCCGATCGACACGCGACGCCTACTGCTCGGAAGGTGAACGTGACGACGGCGTCCAGGGAGGCCCGGGTCCGTCGCTTCGGAAATCTCGGCGGCGCGGACGTCCTGGGTGAGCGCGCGGGCGGGCTGGAGTCTCCGATGACTCGCCGGTAACCGGCCGGTGAACGCGCCGACCGGCCCGTCGGAACGGGTTCACGTGACGTCCATGTGGGTCACCGGCCGCGTTCCGCAGGGGTACCTACCGTGCGGAACATGGGCAACCTCAGGCGTAGAACCCCTCGGCGGGACAACCTGGTCCGGATCCAGCGGCCCGACCCCGACAAGCTCCGCGTGCTGGTCGTCTCGGAGTCCTTCCTCCCGCAGGTCAACGGCGTCACCAACTCGGTACGGCGGGTGTTGGACCATCTCGCCGCGGGCGGCCACGAGGCCGAGCTGGTCGCCCCGACCGGCCCCGCGTCGTACGCCGGCTTCCCGGTGACCCTCGCGCGCGGTGCCCGGCTGCCGTTCTACAAGGACTTCCGGATCGGGCTGGAGACCAGGCGCCGGTTGCGCTCGGTGATGCTGCGCTTCCAGCCCGACGTCGTACACATCGCGTCGCCGGCGACCCTGGGCTACCAGGCCGCGACCGCCGCGCTCGAGCTCGACATCCCGACCGTGGCGATCTACCAGACCGACCTCGTGGGCTTCGCCGAGCGCTACGACATCCCGCTCGGGATCAAGGCGATGGCCTCACTCACCCGCAAGATCCACGTGCGCGTCGACCGCACGCTGGCGCCGTCAACGGCCAGCCTGCGCCAGCTCGAGGAGATGCGGATCCCGGGCCTGGCCCGCTGGCCGCGAGGCGTCGACCTGCAGATGTTCGACCCGCGCCGGCGTGACGACGAGCTGCACCGGCGGCTGGCGCCGAACGGCGAGCTGCTGGTGGGCTACATCGGCCGGCTCGCGCCCGAGAAGGAGCTCGAGCTGCTCGCGCACGTCGACCGGCTGCCCGGGGTCCGGGTGGTCATCGTCGGCGGCGGGCCCGAGGAAGGCCGGCTGCGCAGGCTGCTGCCCGGCGCGGCGTTCCTGGGTGTGCTGGACGGCGACGAGCTGGGGGCGGCGTACGCGACCCTCGACGTGTTCGCGCACACCGGCCGGCACGAGACCTACTGCCAGGCCGCCCAGGAGGCGCTGGCCTCCGGCGTACCGGTGGTGGCGCCCAACTCCGGCGGTCCGATCGACGTGGTCGACGACGACGCCGGGTTCCTGTACGAGCCCGGCAACGGCGCCGCGCTGGCGGCGTACGTCCGTCGTCTCTGCACCGAACCGATGCTGCGGCACCGGATGGCCCTGACCGCGCGCCGCAGCGTGGAGGGCCGCTCCTGGGAGGCGGTCAACGACGCCCTGCTCTCCCACTATCGGGACGCCGTGGGCGCCCGCCTGAGCTCCAGGAGGATCGCATGAGGATCTCTGTCATCGGCACCGGCTACCTCGGTGCGACGCACGCGGCCGGGATGGCCGAGCTCGGCTTCGAGGTGGTCGGCGTCGACACCGACGCCGCCAAGATCCGCTCACTCGCCCGGGGCGAGGTGCCGTTCTTCGAGCCCGGCCTGCCCGGGCTGCTGCGCACGCATGTCGAGAGCGGCCGGCTGCGGTTCACGACCGACCTCGCCGAGGCGGCGGCTTTCGCCGACATCCACTTCGTCTGCGTCGGCACTCCGCAGGGGGCCAACGGGGCGGCCAACCACGCAGGGGGCCAACGGGGCGGCCAACCTCGACTACCTGCACGCCGTGATCGACGACCTGGTGCCGGCGCTGACCCGCAACTGCCTGATCGTCGGCAAGTCCACGGTCCCGGTCGGCACCGCCGCGGCGCTGCGCGAGCGGATCGCCGTCCTCACGCCAGACGGGATCACGGTCGACCTGGCGTGGAACCCGGAGTTCCTGCGCGAGGGACACGGCGTACACGACACGCTGCACCCCAACCGCCTCGTCTTCGGTACGACGAGCCCCGGCGCCGAGTGGGCGCTCCGCGAGGTGTACGCCGCCTCGATCGCCGAGGGCAGCCCGGTCGTGGTGACCAACCTGCCCACCGCGGAGCTGGTCAAGGTCAGCGCCAACGCCTTCCTGGCGACCAAGATCTCCTTCATCAACGCGATGGCCGAGCTCTGCGAGCTGACCGGCGGCGACGTCACGCTGCTGGCCGACGCGCTCGGCCACGACGACCGGATCGGCCGCAAGTTCCTGGGCGCCGGTCTCGGCTACGGCGGCGGCTGCCTGCCCAAGGACGTCCGCGCGCTCATCGCCCGGGCCGACGAGCTCGGCTCCGGCCGGTCGGTCGACTTCCTGCACGGGGTCGACGCCGTCAACGTGCGCCGGCGCGACCGGGTCGTCGACGAGACGCTGTCGCTGCTGCGCCGGAGCGGGTCGCGCGTCAACGGCCGGGTCGCGGTGCTGGGGGCGGCCTTCAAGCCGCTGTCGGACGACGTCCGCGACTCGCCGGCGCTCGACGTGGCGCGGCGGTTGCACGACGCGGGCGCGCACGTGACCGTCTACGACCCGCAGGCCAACGTGTCGGCCCGCTCGGTCGCTCCCGAGCTGACCTACGCCGCGAACGTCAACGCCGCGCTGCGCAAGGCCGACGTCGTGCTCCACCTCACGGAGTGGGCGGAGTTCGCAGACCTCGACCCCACAGAGGTACGCCGGGTCGCGCGGGGCAGCGTCATCATCGACGCCCGCAACGCGCTCGACCCGGCCCGGTGGCTCGCCGCCGGCTGGGACTTCCGCGCCCTCGGCCGGGTCGTGGAGGCCCCCGCGGTGGTCAGCAGCGCCCCGGCCCGCCGTACCGGAACGAGTTCTGTGTCGTCAGCCTGAGGTCGTAATGGTCGGCGGTGTCGGCGACGTACTTCGACAGGTGCACGTTGGGCCCGTCTACGAAAGACACCTTGCTGACCCGGGCCGCGCGCGGCAGTGAGGGCCGTCGGCCCGAGCCCATGTCGTCGCAGAGCCTGTGGTCGGTCCGGTAGGCGACCTCGCCGAACACCTGGAACCACTTGGTGCGGGTGAACTTGCCGTGCCACAGCCTGTCCGGGTAGTAGCCGGATCGCCGGCCGTTGACGAAAAGCCACCACCGGTTGCGTACGTGCGACCAGGTGAGCCGGATCGTGGAGCCGACCGCGAGCCGGGCGCCTGGCTGGATGCCGGGGCCCCGGGAGACGAAGCCGCAGCCGAAGTTGTAGCAGGCGGCCTCGCCGTTGCTCCACCAGAACACGAACAGGCGGGTCGGCTCGCCCGGGTCCACGACCCAGCCGGCCTCGATGTAGGTGAAGCGCATGCCGGACGCCGCGACCGCGAGTTCGACCAGGGAATGGTCGCCGCTCCGGACCTGGCCGGGGTGGTGGACGGTGAAGGTCGCGCTGGCGCCACGGGCGGCGTACTTCAGGGTCTGGGTGGCGGCGGAGGCGTACTTGTAGTCGTACGTGCTTCGGTACGTCGCGCCGGTCGGTGTGGTGGGCGGAGTCGGCGGTGGCGCGGGCGGGGCCGACGAAGAGGTGAGAGGTGCCGTGAGAGACATGAGCATGGTCAGGCCGAAGAACATGGCCAAATTTCCCGAGATGGTCATGCCAGCAGGCTAAACATGGTTTAACCAGATATGTCCAGTCTCTACACTTTTTCCGCGGCCTCCTCGACGGTGTCGACCAGGTGCACCTGGCCCTCCATGGGCCGGCCCCGCGAGAGGCGCTCGAGCAGCGGCCAGACGGGTACGTCGTCGGTCCAGTAACGGCGTCCCACGAGCACCATCGGAGCGACCGACGACTCGTCGGCGTAGTAGTTCTCGCAGGCGTCCTGGAAGATCTCCTGCACCGTCCCGCCCGTCCCTTCGAGGAACACGATCCCGGCGTCGCAGAGCTGGAGAAGGATGGCCTCGCGGGTGGCGTTGCGGAAGTACTTCGCAACCGCGGTCGCGAACACGTTGGGCGGCTCGTGGCCGTAGTGCCAGGTGGGGATGCCGAGCGACTCTCGCCCCTCCGGCCAGCGGCGGCGTACCTCCAGGCCGGCGGCCGCCCACGCCCCGATGTCCGGCCGGTACGCCGGCACCTCGCTCAGGAGGTCGAGCGCGGCCTCGATCGTGTCCGGGTCGGCGAGCCAGGCGCCCAGGTTGGCGGCCTCCATGGCGCCGGGTCCGCCGCCCGTGGCCACGGTGCGGTCGGCCGCGAGCAGGTGGCCGAGCCTGGTCGCTTGGGCGTACGCCGGTTGACCGCGGGTCAGGGCGTGCCCGCCCATCACGCCGACCAGGCGCCGGCCCGCGGTCCAGGCGGTCAGCGCCTCGTCGATCGCGTGGTCGTGCAACGCCCGCGCCATCCGGCCGTCCCGGTCGGAGGGCTGGGTCGACCAGGCGTAGACCCGGGCGTCGAAGGACGCGGCGTACTCGGGGGTGTCGTAGAGCTCGGCGGCCGTGTAGAGCGTCGTGCGGTCGGCGTCGACGGGCACCTCGGTGACGCCGGGGGAGACGACCGCACCGCGCGACCGCAGCTCGTCGGCGAGCCCGTCGGGGAACCGGCAGCCGCGGAACAGCGCGCCCCCGACCTGCACGTCGCGCAGTCTCTCCTCGAAGCCGGTCAGGTCGAGCCCGACCAGCCGCCACCCCGAGAGGCGGTGTACGCCGGCAGCCAGCCTGGCGTCCAGCTCGCCGACGCTCGCGACCTCGATGCCCTGCCCGCGTCTGTGCCGCACGGGCCGAGACTAGATGACCACTAGGACGCGCCGTACCGGTTCTCGTGTACGACGTCGGCCAGCGGCGAGCGGTGCCGCCAGCCGAACCGCTCAAGATCCGGTACGTCGGGCAGCGAGCTCACCTGGCCGACGCAGAGCCAGGCGACCGGCCGGACTCCCTCGGGCAGGCCGACCAGCGAGGCCAGGAACTCCTCGCGGTAGAAGCTCACCCAACCGACCCCGAGTCCCTCGGCGGTGGCGGCCAGCCAGAGGTTCTGGATCGCCAGGCAGACGGAGTAGAGGCCGGCGTCCGCGATCGCGTGCCGACCCAGCACCGCGGAGCCGCCGCGCGACGGGTCGTAGCTGACCACGACGCCCAGCCCGGACTCGCAGATGCCCTCGATCTTGATCTTGGAGAACGTCTCGGCCCGCTCGCCCTCCAATGAGCCGGCGAACACCTCCCGCTCGGTCGACACGTGGTTGCGGAAGGTCTCCAGCAGTGGCGGGTCGCGGACGAGCACGAAGTCCCACGGCTGCGACATCCCGACGCTGGGTGCGCTGTGCGCGGCGGACAGCACGCGTTCGAGCACGTCGGCGGCCACGGGCTCGCCCGAGAACTCGGCCCGGGTGTCACGGCGGCGGCGGATGGCGTCATAGAGGTCCACGGCGGGACAACCTAACCCAGCCGGCTGTGGCCGGACCAGACCGCCCCCAGCGGTCCGGCCCGGATCCGGCCGGCTCAGAACGCGTGCGCCAGCAGCTCGCCGTACAGCTCGTGCTCGTCGACCTCGAGCCCCTTGGCCCGGAACCACGTGCACATGTTGGTGCAGTCGCGCATCAGGAAGTCCATGCCGGACAGGTTGCCGATGATGTCGACCGCCTGGGGCAGGTCGATGATCACCAGCCGCTCGTCCTGGGCCAGGATGTTGTACGGCGAGAGGTCGCCGTGCGCGATCCCGTGCTGCGCCAGCACCGCCATCGCGTCCCGCAGCTGGTCGAAGTACGACGCCAGCAGGTCGCGATCCGGCCGGGTCTGCGCCAGCCGAGGCGCCGCCTCCCCGTCGACCGACACGAACTCCATCAGGATCTCGGTGCCGTCGATCTGCACGGGGTAGGGGACCGGTACGCCGGCCAGCCAGAACCGCTGCAGCGCCTGCCACTCGGCGTTCGCCCACTGGCCGGCCGCGAGCTCGCGGCCGAAGGTGGACTTGTTCTTGACCGCGCGGGCGTCGCGCGAGCGGCGGGTGCTCCAGCCCTCGGTGTAGGCGGCGCTGCGCCGGAACGACCGGTGGTCGAGGTCGCGGTAGCGCTTGGCCGCCATCACGCAGGACTGCGACGGGTCGTTGGGGTCGGCGCGCTCCAGCAGGAAGACGTCGGCCTCCTTGCCCGTCTTGAGGATGCCCAGGTCGGTGTCGATCGCGCCTTGGGAGGTCACGACCCACTCGGGGCGGGGCTCAGGCCCACGGCAGAGCGGCTCGACGGAGAGCCAGGTGGACCAGCGTTGGGAGGCGTCGTCGGGGTCGTCGTACGCCTGGAAGTCAAAGACGAAGTCGGGATCGATCTCGGTGTGTTCCGAAGACATCGGTGGTGGTGCTCCAGTTCGAGGAGGTTGGACGGTGTGCAGGGCAGACCGACAGGACAGTCGTAGACATGTCACGGCTCCTCTCGAACGGGCGGGCGATACGCTCGCAATCGTCGTGGACAGCGGCCCGGCGCGGCAACCGAATTAAGGAGTACGTCGTGGAGCTCACCTGGTTCCGCCGGCCGGCCGACGGGCGCCCCGGCACGCTGAACCTCTGTTACAACGCCCTCGACCGGCACGTCATCGCCGGTTCGGCCGAGGCGCCTGCGGCGGTCGCGGCGGCCGAGACGCTCGACTTCGCCCACCTGCTCGAGCGGGTGTCCGCGCTCGCCGGTGCGCTGCGCGGCCTCGGCGTCGGGCCCGGCCGGCCGGTGGCGATCGAGGTCGACGACGCCCTGGACGGGCTGGTGGCGCAGCTCGCGTGCGCGCGGCTCGCGGCGGTGTACGGCCCGCTGGCCGACCTGCCGGAGCCGGTGCTGATCCTGGCCTCCCGCGATGTCTCCGCCGGAGCGGCGGTCCGGGTGCTGCGCGGCCTCGAGCCGGCGGACCCCACGAGGGACATCCCCTGGGAGCTCGCGGTGCGGGCCGGCCGGGAGGACCCGGCGCCGTGCGCCGCCGTACCTTCAGACGCCGTGGCGTTCGTCGCCGACGGTGAGCCGGTCACCGTGCTGGCGGCGCTCTCGGAGCCGGCGTGGGCCAACCAGTGGCCTGTCATGCTGGCCGACGGCCAGACCGTAGACCTGGACGGGGGAACCAAATGAAGAAGCTTGCGGTCGCACTGGCCTCGGCGCTGCTGGTTGCGGGGGTTCCGGCGGCCGAGGCCGCGACTCCTACCGCGGGCGGCGCGGGCATCGGTGACCCGTACTTCCCGACCGACGGCAACGGCGGGTACGACGTCGTCCACTACGACATCCACGACAGCTACCGCATCGACACCCATCGGCTGTTCGGCTGGACCGCGGTGACCGCGCGGGCCACCAAGGACCTCAGCAGCTTCCACCTCGACTTCCTGCTGTCCGTCGACGCGGTGAAGGTCGACGGGGCGCGAGCCGCGTTCGCCAGGCCCTCGCGGCACGAGCTGGTCGTGAGCCCGGCCGAGCCGATCCCGGCCGGGACGGTGTTCCGGGTGCGGGTGGCCTATCACGGCGACCCGTCGGCGACCGTGTGGCCGCGCAAGCACGGCCTGTTCGCTGACGACCACGAGGTGATGGCGACCAACGAGCCGCACATCGCGCCGTGGTGGTTCCCGGCCAACGACCACCCGCGCGACAAGGCGCGCTTCGACATCACCGTCAAGGTGCCGCCGGGCAACAAGGTGATCGCCAACGGCCGGCTGGTCAAGGCGGTCTACGGCAAGCGCTGGACGAGCTGGCACTGGACCGCGCGCGACCCGATGGCGACCTATCTGGCGTTCTTCGCGGGCGGCCGGTTCACCGTCGAGCGCGGTGTCGACAACGGGCTGCCGTGGACGATCGCCGTGTCCCGCCGGCTCCCCACGCGTGAGCACCGACAGTCGCTGGAGCTGATGCGGACCACGCCGCGAGTCGTTTCCTGGCTGGCTTCCCAGCTGGGTCACTACCCGTTCGAGGTGACCGGTGGGGTCACGACGTCGCTTTCCCGCAACTTCGCCCTGGAGAACCAGACCCGGCCGACGTACGACGCCTGGGGTGGAGCGGGGGCGATCGGCGTGGTGGTGCACGAGCAGGCGCACCAGTGGTTCGGCGACTCGGTCGCGATCCGCAGCTGGAGCGACATCTGGCTCAACGAAGGCTTCGCGTCGTTCATGGGAGTCAGGTGGGACGAGACGCACGGCGATCCGGCGGCTCAGTGGTGGCTGCAGCGGACCTACCGCGACTTCCCGGCCGACGACGAGATCTGGACGGTCCCGCCAGGTGCGCCCGGCAAGGCGTACATCTTCAGCCGCTCGGTCTACACCCGCGGTGCCATGACGCTCCAGGCGCTGCGGCACCGGATCGGCGACGCCGACTTCTGGCCGCTGCTGCGCACGTGGGCCAGCCAGCGCCGCAACGGCAACGGCTCGGTCCGCGACTTCACGGCCCTGGCCGAGCAGGTCAGCGGTGAGGATCTCGGCGGGTTCTTCAAGGCTTGGCTGTTTACCAGGGCGAAGCCGGCCGCGACCGCCGACAACGGGCTGCGCTGACGCCACCGCGACCTCACCATCAGACCACCCAGAGTTTGCCCGCCGTTCCGCGTCACGTCTCTCCAGCGCGCGGCGGCGATCACGTCGCCGCGCTGGAGTGGGGCAGACCGTGACTTTTCGAACAAGGTGAGGTTTTGATGGGATCATCGATTTCCAGGCGCGACGCACTCCGTGCTGGCGCTGCCGGGGCGTTCAGCATCTTGGTTGCCGGGAGCGTGGACGCCATCGCCGCGCCCTCGGCTTCGGCGATGACCCGGCGCGCCGTCGGTTACGGCCCGCTGGTGCCGGACCCGGCCGGCGTGCTGTCATTGCCCGAGGGCTTCTCTTACAAGATCGTGGCCGAGACCGGCGTCACCCTCCTGGAGAGCGGCCAGCCGACGCCGTCGGACCCTGACGGCACCGCCGTCTTCGAGGACGGCACCAACTACGTCCTCATCAACAACCACGAGATCGGCGGAAGCGAGGCCTTCCGCGTGCCGACGCTCGAGGGCTTGACCTTCGACCCCGGCGCCGGCGGCGGTACCACCAACATCGTCGTCGATGCCGAAGGCAACCGGGTCGCCGAGTACGTCAGCCTCGCCGGCACCCACAACAACTGCGCCGGCGGCCGTACGCCGTGGGACACGTGGATCACCTGCGAGGAGACCGAGGCGCGCGCCGGTGGCGCCCTCCAGTACGACCACGGCTGGTGCTTCGAGGTCGACGCGTTCGACCGCAATGCCAACCTTGACCCGGTGCCGCTGAAGTTCCTGGGCCGCTTCTCGCACGAGGCGATCAGCCTCGACCCTGCGGACAACCGGATCTACCTGACCGAGGACGCCAACAGCCCACACGGTCTCTACTTCCGGTGGACCCCGCCGGCGGGCTTCACCGGTGGCAAGGGCGCGCTGCGCGCGCTGGCTCTTTCCGAGGGCGGCGACACCGCGGGCACCCTGGAGGCGATGGTCTGCTACAAGGGCACCAAGGCGATCGCCGACCTGTCGGAGGCCACCATGACGGGCACCCGCTACAACGTGAAGTGGGTCGAGGTCCCCGACCGGCTCGCTACCCAGGTGTCGGTCCGTAAGCAGTTCGGCGCGGGTGAGGTCACCGCCAGCCGCAAGCTCGAGGGCGCCTACTACGGCGACGGCGGCCACTACTTCGTGGCCAGCTACGCCCGCACCGACGACGGCAGCGTCAACGAGCACGACGGACAGGTGTGGCTCTTCGACCCCGCCACCCAGACCGTCACGCTCAAGACGATCTTCGGCGTCAACCCGGACCCCGATGCCGACATCGACTTCGACGGCCCCGACAACATCGTGGTCGACCCGAACGGTGGGCTGATCCTCGCCGAGGACGGCGAGGGTTACTCGCACCTCGTCGGCATCACCAAGGAGGGCAAGAGCTATCCGATGGCGCGCAACGAGGTCAGCTACGACAAGGAGTTCACCGGCCCGACCTTCTCAGCGGACGGCCGGACCCTGTTCGCGAACATCCAGAGCCCCGGCCACGTGTTCGCGATCACCGGCCCGTTCGGCCGCCCCTCCAACGACAAGTAGGCAACGGGGATAGCAACGGGGATCGACGCGGCGCCGGCGGTTGGACCCGCCGGCGCCGCGGCGTTCGCGAGCCTTGTGATCAGCTGACGTCCTTCGGGTCGCCCAGCAGTACGTCGGGGTTCTTGGTCAGGAACGCGTCCATGTCGTCGTTGCCGACCGCCTCGAAGAGCTCCCTCGTCTTGGCGTAGCTGATGATGTTGACGTCGCCGTACCCCTCGACGCTCTCGTAGTGGTCGAGCGGCACGGTGACGAACCGGACGTGGTCGCTGTCCAGGTCGCGCAGGCTGACGATCAGGTTGCGCATCTCACCGTTGCTCCAGCTCTCGTCGACGGTGAGGTGGTTGGTGATCGCGTCCAGGGTCTTGTTGAGCTTGACCGGGTTGCCGATCGTGTCGTCGGCGAGCGTCTTCTCCATCACCGCGCGCAGGAAGTTCTGCTGCCGAGCGACCCGGTCGAAGTCGCCGTTGGTCAGGCCGTGCCGCTGGCGGACGTACTTCAGGGCCAGGTCGCCCTCGAGGTGGTTCCACCCCTGCGGCCAGGTCTGGTCCTGCTTCTCGTCGTACACCTCTTCGGGGACGTACACGTCGACGCCGCCGATCGCGGTGGTCAGGTCCTTGAAGCCCTCGAAGTCGATGATCGCCATGTGGTTGAGGCGCAGGTTGGAGAGGTTCTCGACGGTCCGCCAGGTGCCGAAGGGGCCGTAGTCGCTGAACGCCGCGTTGATCTTGTTCTTGCCGTCGAGGGTGCCCTCGTCGTCGTAGATCTTCACGAACGAGTCGCGCGGGATCGACACCACGAACGCCCGCTTCCGGCTGGCCGGGATGTGCACCAGCATGATCGAGTCGCTGCGGTAGGCGCCGGGGTCCCAGTCGCCGTCGGCGAGCAGCTCGGCGACGGTCGGCTTGGGGTCGTTCGGGTCGGGGTTGTCCGAGCCCAGCAGCAGGATGTTGAGCGCCTTCGAGCCGTCGCTGCCCGGACGCTGCCCCTTGTCGAGCGCGCCGTCGTTGATCCGGGCGATGTTGTCGAGCTTCTTGTTGAGGTTCCAGCCGTAGCTCCCGATCACGCCGCCGGTGAGAAGCGCGCCGACGAGCAGCGTGGCGGCCCAGCGCGGGTTGCCCCGGCGCCACTCCCACCCCGCCGCCACCAGCATGCCGAGCACGGCCGCGGCGAGCAGGTACGCCGTCAGCTCCAGGTAGCCGTGCAGCATCAGCCAGTAGAGCCCACCCAGACACACCGGTACGGCGAGAAGCGCGATCGCTCTGGTCCGACTCATGCTCCCCCTTTCCGATTAGACACATCCTGCCGGAAGGATGGTTGACGGCGGTCGCAGACCCCGGGGTCAGCCGATGAGGGGCGCGGCGAGCCGGGCGACCAGGCTCGGCCGCCCGGTGACCCGCTCCTCGACGTCGGCGAGTGTCATCGCGCGCAGGCCGGCGTTGATGCCGAGCCAGCGCAGCGGCTCGGGCTCCCAGCTGGGGGAGCGGTGGCCGACCCACGGCAGCTCGACCAGGTCGGAGTCGCCGCCCAGTATGAGATCGCGGAGCGTGCGGCCGGCGAGGTTCGTCGTACTCACGCCGTCGCCGACGTAGCCGCCCGCCGACCCCAGCCCGGTACGCCGGTCGAAGCGCACTGACGCGCACCAGTCGCGGGGGATCGCCAGGGCCCCGCCCCAGGAGTGGGTGATCGTCACGTCGGTAAGCACCGGGAACAGCTCCACCAGGGTCTCCCGCAGCCGGCGGAAGACGCGCTCGTCTCGGTCGAAGGTCGGCCGGACCCGCGAGCCGAGATGGTACGGCGCCCCGCGGCCGCCGAAGACCAACCGGTCGTCGGCGGTCCGCTGGCCGTAGATGAGCAGGTGCCGATGGTCGGTGAACGTCTCGCGCCGGCGCAGTCCGATCTGCTCCCACGCCGGGGCCGGGAGGGGCTCGGTCGCGATCACGAGCGAGTAGACCGGGACGACCGTCCGCCGGCCGGCCAGCGAGGACGTGTACCCCTCGGTCGCCCGGATCACCGCCTCGGCGCGCACTGTGCCGCGGTCGGTCCGGACCCGGCCGGGCTCGATCGCGGTCGCCCGGGTCGAGTCGTGGATCGTCACGCCGCGGCGTTCGCAGGCCTCGGCCAGGCCGCGGACCAGCCGGGCCGGGTGGAGCGCCGCGCAGTCCGGGGTGTACGTCGCGCCCAGCGTCCCGGCCGCGTCGAGTACGCCGGCCGCCAGGCGCGCGTCGAGCAGCTCGAGGTCGGTGCGACCCCAGTCGAGCGCGGCGTCGTACTCCTCGCGGGCGCGGCGCAGCTGGGCAGCTGACCGGGCCAGGCTGATCGTGCCGCCGCGGGCGAAGCCACAGTCGATGCCCTCGGCCGCCGCGACCCGGCCGACCTCGTCGACGGTGGCGCGCATCGCCTCGTGCTGAGCCAGGGCCGCGGCCCGCGACGACCCGGGTAGCCGGGCCAGGCCGTCGAGTGACTTCGGGAACAGCGCCGAGCACCAGCCGCCGTTGCGGCCGGAGGCGCCGAAGCCGGCGTGCTCGGCATCGAGGACCACGATCCGGGCGTCGGAGGCCACGGCCAGGTAGTAGGCGGTCCAGAGCCCGGTGAAGCCGGCGCCGACGATCGCCACGTCGTACGCACGGTTGCCGCCCAACGGCGGCCGTCGTACGGCGGGTGCCTGGTCCTGCCAGAGGCAGCTCAGCGCACACCCCACGAGTAGGTCTGCTTGCGAAGCCGGAGGTACATGAACGTCTCGGTGGACTCCACGCCCTCGATGCCGCGGATGCCGTCCGAGATGAGCGTGAGCAGCGCCTCGTCGCTCTCGCAGACCGCCTCGACGAGGATGTCGTAGCTGCCGGCGGTGACCACGACGTAGTCGACCTCGGGCAGCGCGGCGAGCGCGTCGGCGATCTCCTCCAGGGGACCGCGCACTCGGACGCCGATCATCGCCTGGCGGGCGAACCCGAGCTGGAGCGGATCGGTCACGGCGACGATCTGCATGACCCCGCTGTCGATCAGTCGCTGGACCCGCTGGCGCACCGCCGCCTCGGACAGGCCCACGACCTTGCCGATGGTGGCGTAGGGTCGCCGGCCGTCTTGCTGCAGTTGTTCGATGATCGCCTTGGACACGTCGTCGAGGGTGTTCGGCACCTTGCTCACGACGGGCATGGTGTCAGGTAAGGGGCCCCAAATCAAAGGAAACGCGATGGAATCCGTCGTGTAATCAACTTGTTTCCACGGAATCCCTTGTCGGAGGCCCGTCTGCATGACACGATCCTCGCCATCCGGTCATGAGAAGGGAAACGTCCAATGTCGAACGGATGGGCTCCACGAGGCGACTCCGCGGCGGATCGGCTAGCAGCCGACCTGGCCCGGCAACTCTCCGCGGGGCGCGGGTTCTCGCGCCGCGGATTCATGCGTACGGCGGGGGTCTCGGCGCTGGCGCTCGGGGGCGGGAGCCTCCTAGCCGCCTGCGGTACCGAGGGCACCAAGCAGACCGCCGAGTCGTGCGTGAGCACCGACAAGAGCAGCACCGAGAAGGTCCTCAACTTCTCCAACTGGCCGGAGTACATCGACGTCGACGACTCCGGCAAGCACATGCCGACCATCGAGGACTTCGAGAAGCGGACCGGCATCAAGGTGACCTACACCGCCGACGTCAACGACAACAACCAGTTCTTCGCCAAGGTGCGCAACCAGCTCGGGGCGTGTGCCCCGACCGGACGCGACCTCTTCGTGCTCACCGACTGGATGGCCGCGAAGATGATCAGCCTCGGCTGGATCCAGGAGCTCGACCAGTCGAAGATGCCCAACGTGGTCGCCAACATGCAGGACTCCCTGAAGGATCCCGGCTGGGACCCTGGCCGCAAGCACACCGTGCCGTGGCAGAGCGGCCTGACCGGCATCGCCTACAACGCGAAGTACACCGGTCCGGTGGAGAGCTTCGAGGAGCTGGTGACCCGGCCAGACCTCAAGGGCAAGATGACGATGCTCAGCGAGATGCCCGACACGATGAGCTTCATGCTGAAGCTGACGGGGGCCGACCCGACCGACTTCACTGCCGACGAGTGGGGAGCCGCGATCGACCGCCTCACCTCGATCGTCAGCTCCGGACAGGTGCGCAGGTTCACCGGCAACGACTACGTCCAGGACCTGAACAAGGGCGCGATCGTGGCCTGCGAGGCCTGGTCGGGCGACGTGATCGCGATGCAGTTCGACAACCCCGACATCAAGTGGGTCGTTCCGACCGAGGGCACTCCCATCTGGAGCGACAACATGATGGTGCCCAACAAGGCCGACCACCTGAGCAACGCCGAGATGTTGATGAACTACTACTACGACCCCGAGATCGCGGCGCGGCTCTCCGCCTGGGTCAACTACATCTGCCCGGTGAAGGGGGCCCAGGAGGCCATGCAGAAGATCGACCCGTCGCTGGTCGACAACGCGCTCATCTTCCCCACGGCTGCCGATCTCACCAGCACGTTCGTCTTCATGGACATCGACAACAAGACGCGTGAGCAGTACGACAAGGAGTTCAACCAGGCGATTGGAGCCTGAACCGGATATGTCGAAGCAAACCCCCGAAACCCGCCCTGGCGGCGACCTCGTCCTGACCGGCGTCACCAAGAGGTTCGGTGACTTCGTCGCCGTCGACGACCTCGACCTGACCGTGCCCTCGGGCGCCTTCTTCGCCCTGCTCGGCCCCTCGGGCTGCGGCAAGACCACCACCCTGCGGATGGTCGCCGGCCTGGAGACACCCACCGAGGGCCGGGTCGAGCTCGCTGGCGAGGACATCAGCCACCTCAAGCCCTACCGACGGCCCGTGAACACGGTCTTCCAGAGCTACGCGCTGTTCCCTCACCTGACGATCTTCGAGAACGTCGCGTTCGGACTGCGTCGTACCGGCGTGAAGAACGTCAAGCCCCAGGTGGACGACATGCTCGAGCTCGTCGAGCTCGGGGGGTACGGCGCCCGCCGTCCGGCCCAGCTCTCGGGTGGCCAACAGCAGCGGGTGGCGCTGGCCCGAGCCCTGATCAACCGTCCGCAGGTGCTGCTGCTCGACGAGCCGCTCGGCGCACTCGACCTCAAGCTGCGCCGGCAGATGCAGATCGAGCTGAAGCGGATCCAGACCGAGGTCGGGATCACCTTCATCCACGTCACGCACGACCAGGAAGAAGCCATGACCATGGCCGACACCATCGCGGTGATGAACCAGGGCGTGATCGAGCAGATGGGAGCTCCCGCCGAGCTCTACGAGCACCCGACCACCACCTTCGTGTCGAACTTCCTCGGTCAGTCCAACCTGGTCCGGGGCAAGGTCGTGGGGGGCGACGACATCGACGTCCGGGTCGACGTGAACGGCAGCCGGATCGTCGCCCCGGTGCACCGGGCCGGCGAGGCCGGCAGCGGAGACGTCTGGGTCGGCGTACGCCCGGAGAAGGTCTACCTCGGCGGCGTGGGCACCGACACCGAAGACGTCGCCAACGCCCTGCGCGGTGGCACCGTGACCGATGTGTCGTTCATCGGGGTGAGCACGCAGTACCTCGTCAGGATGCCGTGGGGCCAGGAGCTGACCGTCTTCGAGCAGAACACCGGCGCGCGGGGCGGCTTCAAGGCGGGCGACCCGGTGGAGCTGCACTGGCGGGCCGAGCACACCTTCCTGCTGAGCGCCGACCAGGACGCGATGGCCGGAGCCGAGCTCGAGGACGCGGTCCGATGACCCAGGTGGCCGCCCAGCGGGCGGTTGCGCCTCCAGCGGCGGCGGGACGCAAGCGCGGACTGACCGGCTACCTACTGCTCTTGCCCGCGGGGCTGTGGCTGACGGTGTTCTTCATCGTGCCGCTGTTCAGCCTGGTCAGCACGTCGCTCTACGATCCCGCCGGCTCGCTGGAGAACGGCTACTCGATGACTGGGGACGTCGGCAACTACGCCCAGTCGATGCAGGACTACTTCCCGATCTTCCTGCGTTCCATGTGGTACGCCGCCGCCTCGACGCTGGCGTGCATGGTGCTCGGCTACCCGCTGGCCTATGCGATCGCGTTCAAGGCCGGCCGGTGGAAGAACCTGATGCTGGTCGCGGTGATCGCGCCGTTCTTCACCTCGTTCCTGATCCGGACGCTCTCCTGGCAGCTGATCCTCGGCGACAACGGAGTGTTCGTGAGCACCCTGAAGAACCTGCACCTCATGGGGGCGGACGGGCATCTGCTGGCGACCCCGCTCGCGGTGATCACCGGGTTGACCTACAACTTCCTGCCGTTCATGGTGTTGCCGCTCTACACGTCGCTGGAGAAGATCGACCACCGCCTGATCGAAGCCGGGGCCGACCTCTACGCCTCGCCGCTCACGACGTTCCGCAGGGTGACCCTGCCGCTCTCGATGCCCGGCCTGGTGGCCGGGACCCTGCTGACCTTCATCCCCGCGGCCGGCGACTACATCAACGCCGAGCTGCTCGGCAACCCGAACACCCAGATGATCGGCAACGTGATCCAGAACCTCTTCGACGGCGGCTCCTACCCGGAGGCCTCGGCGCTCTCGGTGATCCTGATGGCCGTGATCGTGGTGATGGTGATGCTCTACATCCGCCGGGCCGGGACGGAGGAGCTGCTGTGATGCGCTTCGGGAAGTGGCTCACTGAGCACCTGATCCTGCTGGTCGGGCTGGTGGTGCTGCTCTACATGTTCGTGCCGATCTTCGTGGTCATCCTGATGTCGTTCAACGAGCCGGCCGCCCGCAACACCTACCAGTTCGACCAGTTCACACTGCACAACTGGCTGCACCCCTGCGAGCCCTACGGCATGTGCACGGCGGTCGGCGTCTCGATCCGGATCGGTCTCCTGGCGACGGTCGTCGCCACCCTGCTCGGCACGATGATGGCGTTCGCGCTCGCCCGGCACCGGTTCCGGGGCCGCTCCGTCGCCAACGTGTTCACGTTCCTGCCGATGGCCTCGCCCGAGATCGTGATGGGCTCCTCGCTGCTCGCGCTCTTCGTGTCCAGCGGCTTCAGCGGGCAGCTTGGCTTCTGGACCATCCTGATCGCCCACATCATGTTCTGCCTCAGCTTCGTGGTGGTGACGGTGAAGGCGCGGCTGGCGGGGCTCGACCCGTCGCTGGAGCAGGCGGCGATGGACCTCTACGCCAATGAGGCCCAGACCTTCCGAAAGATCACCCTTCCGCTGGTGTTCCCCGGCATCCTGGCGGCGGCGCTGTTGAGCTTCTCGCTGTCGTTCGACGACTTCATCGTGACGAACCTCAACGCCGGCCAGGAGGTCACCTTCCCGATGTTCGTGTGGGGGGCGGCCCAGCGCGGCATCCCGCCGCAGATCAACGTGGTCGGTACGGCGATGTTCCTGGTTGCCCTGCTTCTGGTCGTGAGCAGTGAGGTGTTCTCGCGCACGCGCGAGCGGGTGCGGGCCTGACCACCTAGGGACGCAGAAACGGCCGGCGAGCCCTGCTCGCCGGCCGTTTCGTTCCCCGGTTGGCCCCCCGGGAGTACCGAGCTCAGATCAGGCTGCCGGCCTTGTCGAGCACCGTGCGCAGGATCTGTTCCATCTCGTCGAAGTGCGACTGCCCGCAGATCAGCGGGGGAGCCAGCTGGACCACCGGGTCGCCCCGGTCGTCGGCCCGGCAGTAGAGGCCCTCGGCGTACAGCTGCTTGGAGACGAAGCCGAACAGCAGGCGTTCGCACTCCTCGTGGGTGAACGTCTCCTTGGTGGCCTTGTCCTTGACCAGCTCGATCCCGTAGAAGTAGCCGTCGCCGCGGACGTCGCCGACGATCGGCAGGTCGGTCAGCTTCTCGAGCGTGGCCCGGAAGGCGCCCTCGTTGGCCCGCACGTTCTCGTTGATCCCCTCGCGCTCGAAGATGTCGAGGTTGGCCATGGCGACCGCGGTCGAGACGGGGTGGCCGCCGAACGTGTAGCCGTGCGCGAACCACTCCTTCTCCCGCAGGAACGGCTCCATCAGCCGGTCGGTCGCGATCATCGCGCCCAGCGGGGAGTACCCCGACGTCAGACCCTTTGCGCAGGTGATCATGTCCGGCTGGTAGCCGTAGCGCTCGGAGCCGAACATGTGGCCGAGCCGGCCGAAGGCGCAGATGACCTCGTCGCTGACCAGCAGGACGTCGTACTCGTCGCAGATCTCGCGGACCCGCTGGAAGTAGCCGGGCGGCGGCGGGAAGCAGCCACCGGCGTTCTGGACCGGCTCGAGGAAGACCGCGGCGACAGATTCGGGGCCCTCGTTCTCGATCGCGATGGCGATCTGGTCGGCCGCCCAGCGGCCGAAGGCCTCGAGGCTCAGTCCCTCGGGGGCGCCGTGCTCGTGCGCGCGGTAGAAGTTCGTGTTGGGCACCCGGAACGTCGACGGCACCAGTGGCTCGAACTGCTGCTTGAGCGGTGGCAGGCCGGTGATCGAGAGCGCGCCGTGCGTCGTGCCGTGGTAGGCGATCGAACGGCTGATGACCTTGTGCTTCATCGGCTTGCCGGTGAGCTTGAAGAAGTTCTTGGCCAGCTTCCACGCGGTCTCGACGGCCTCGCCGCCGCCACCGGTGAAGAAGACCCGGTTGAGGTCGCCGGGTGCGTAGCCGGCGACCCGCTCAGCCAGCTCGATGGCGTTCGGGTGGGCGTAGGACCAGATCGGCATGAACGCCAGCTCGGCGGCCTGCTTCGCGGCGGCCTCGGCGAGCTCGGTGCGGCCGTGGCCGACCTGGCTGACGAACAGGCCGGCCAGCCCGTCGAGGTAGCGGCGGCCCGTGGCGTCCCAGATGTAGGCGCCCTCGCCCTTGACGATCACCGGGACGTCGTGGTCGTCGAACGACGAGTGCCGCGTGAAGTGCATCCAGAGGTGGTCTCTGGCGGCCTGCTGGAGATGGTCGTAGTCCGGGCGTCGTTTCATGCATGACATGGTGCAGGCTCTCTGCGGATCGGGCAAGGGATTTCGTGGGATAACCCACAAATGTGTGCGGATTTCGTTGGCGAGTGTCGCCGTCAGCGCGCAACTGATAGGAATCGCGTATGACGACTGTCTTCCGCAACGGGTCCGTGTACGACGGCCGCCGCCACCTTGCCGACCACTCCCTGGTCATCGACGGCGACCGGGTGCTCGCCGTCACGGACGAGGTCGAGCTGCCGGCGGGTTCGGTCGAGGTCGACCTGGCCGGCGGGCTGGTGGCACCGGGGTTCGTCGACGCGCACGTGCACGCCGTACAAGGGGGGATCGAGCGGATCCGCTGCGAGCTGTCGCAGTGGCGCACGCGCGAGGACTACCTCGCCGCGATCGGGGAGTACGCCGGTTCGCGCCCCGACGCATCCTGGGTGCTGGGTGGGGGGTGGGCGCTGGCCGCCTTCGAGGGTGGGTCGCCGAGGGCCGAGGATCTCGACCGCGTCGTACCTGACCGGCCGGCGTTCCTCGTCAACCGCGACCACCACGGCGCCTGGGTCAACTCGCGGGCGCTCGAGCTCGCCGGGATCGACGAGCGCACCCCCGACCCGGCCGACGGCCGCCTCGACCGCGACGCCGCCGGCCGGCCGACCGGGATGGTCCACGAGGGGGCGATGGACCTCTTCGCGGGGGTGCTTCCGCCGGTCGACCGCGAGGAGTACTACCGCGGCTTCCTCGAGGGCCAGCGCTTCCTCCACTCGATGGGCGTGACCGGCTGGCTGGACGCCATCCTCGGCGACTACGGCGGCATAGCCGACCCGTCGGAGACCTACCTGCGCGCCGCGACCTCGGGTGACCTGACCGGGTCGGTCGTCGGAGCGTTGTGGTGGGACCGTGAGCGTGGGCTGGAGCAGGTTCCTGAGCTCGTCGAGCGCCGGGAGCGCTTCACGCACGGCCGGCTGCGGGCCACCAGCGTGAAGGTCATGCAGGACGGGATCGCCGAGAACGGCACGGCGGCGATGCTGGCGCCGTACCTCGACCGGTGCGGGCACCTGACCACCAACCGCGGCCACTCGTTCCTCGACGCCACCCGCCTCCGGGATGCCGTCGGCCGGCTCGACACGGAGGGCTTCCAGGTGCATGTCCACGCGATCGGCGACCGGGGCGTGCGGGAGGCGCTGGACGCCTTCGAGGCGCTCCCGGACCCGGCGCGCGGCCGCCACCACGTGGCTCATCTGCAGGTGATCCATCCCGACGACCGGCCGCGCTTCGGCCGGCTCGGCGTGGCGGCGAACCTGCAGGCGCTGTGGGCGTGTCACGACGACCAGATGGTCGAGCTGACGCTGCCGTTCCTGGGGGCGGAGCGGTCGGGGTGGCAGTACCCCTTCGCCGACCTGCACCGCACCGGCGCCCGGCTGGTGATGGGCAGCGACTGGCCGGTGAGCACGCCCGACCCGCTGGCCGC
>WNGB01004464.1_pt1 | contig 21325 bp, 24 predicted proteins | sample 5400681 | NCBI WGS metagenome assembly WNGB01 (sample SAMN13153367, study PRJNA577476) | soil metagenome | isolation source: 115 cm soil or saprolite under grassland replicate 2 | place: USA:California | collected 2016-06-15
GACCGCGCATATATTGCCCACAATTTTTCGGTCGGGGGAGCCCCAAGCCAGATACACTGCGTTTGGCGACATCCCATCGCGAATTTGCCCTTGGCTAACCAATGCCTGGTCTCTGGAAGAAAGGCTCTGGTAAATTTCAGGGTGTCCGGAAATTCGCGTCTCGGTCATTGAACAACCGGCGAAAATTAATGCACCGATTGCGATGCCGGGCATGAGCGCCTTGGACTGAAATTGACGCTTCATAACACCGTAAAAATCATACGGTCACGCAGTTGGGAGTCAAACCGCGCAAGCCTTGATTGAACTCTGCGTTGCCGGTAACGTTGCGTTCGGATGCAGGACCGCTACGGACATCGGATTTCTTATTTGCGCGTCTCGATCACCGACCGCTGCAATGAGCGCTGCACTTATTGCATGCCGCATGAGTTGCAGGAGTGGTTGCCACGCGAGGACATTCTCACCTATGAAGAAACGCTTCGCCTCATTCGCATCGTGACGGATCTTGGCGTCTCGAAGCTGCGGATCACCGGGGGCGAGCCGCTGACGCGCCGTGGTGTTCTTGATCTACTGCGCGAGCTGCCGAAAATTCCCGGCCTGCGCGACATCGGCCTTTCTACAAACGGAACTTTGCTGGCGCGCCGGATCGAGCCCGGTCTTACGATGGCAGTAGCTTTGCGCGACGCGGGGGTCCGCTCCGTCAATGTTTCCCTTGATACGTTGGATCCACATGTTTATGCGCGGATCACCGGGCGCGATTTTCATCCACAGGTCCTCAATGGAATTGCAGCGGCGACCGCAGCCGGATTTGACCAAATCAAATTGAATTGCGTTCTCATGCGCGGCCGCAATGAAGACCAGTTGATTCCACTGATCGAATTCGCTGCCGCACGGAATCTGATCCTGCGTTTCATTGAGATGATGCCGGTCAGCACTAGCGAAGTGCTCGATGAGAAAAATTTCATCTCCATCCTCGAAGCAAAACGCGTGATCGAGTCGCATTATGGCGCTTTGATGCCGGAGCCGGGATTTCGGACGAATGGCCCAGCCACCTATTACCAAATTCCCGGCCGCGAGCAGCGCATCGGCTTCATCGGCGCGATGACGAACCTGCATTTTTGCGAAAGCTGCAACAAACTTCGTCTCACCTGCGATGGTAAATTGCGGCCGTGTCTCGGCAGTTATCTCGAGTTCGATATTATGAAGCCGCTGCGGGCCGGCGCGAGTGATGACGAGCTCAGGCAGTTCTTTCTCGATGTTGTAGATCGAAAGCCGGAGCAGCACGATTTTCGCGAAAACTACAAACCGAACCGCAAGATGGTCGCAATTGGCGGCTGATAATGAGGCGTCTTACGCACATTGGCGCGGATGGCCGAGCACAGATGGTCGATGTCTCGGACAAACCGCTCAGCGCGCGCGTTGCAGTTGCAACAGGGAAAATCCGGCTTCACCGCGAAACGCTCGATCTGATTTCAAATGAGCAAATCGCGAAGGGCAACATCTTTGCGACCGCTCGCGTCGCTGCCATTCAGGCTGCGAAGCAGACTGCGCACCTCATTCCGCTTTGCCACACGCTGCCACTGGGCGAAGTCAAGGTGGACATTGTCATGTCAAACGATCACGCTGAAGTAAAATGCACCGCACGGACTGTCGCGCAGACGGGCGTCGAGATGGAAGCACTCACCGGCGTCACGGTCGCGTTGCTCACGATCTACGACATGTGCAAGGCTGTGGACCACAACATGATCATCAGCGACGTGCGGCTGCTCGAAAAGAGGAAGCAAGCCGTGCGTTCCCTGAAAAGTGGAGTGATTGAGTAATGGAAAAAAAACAGCACTCCAACACTCCAACACTCCAACACTCCAGCAGTTCGATTAGCGTTGGGATCATCACAATCTCGGATCGCGCGAGCGCTGGTCAATACGAAGACCTTGGCGGGCCCGTGCTGAAGGAAGCGGCGCAGAAAAATGGCTGGCAGGTCCTCTCCGAAGCCATTGTTCCAGACGATGCAGAGCGCATTCAGGAAGCGATTCGATCATTCTCTCAACAAGGTTGCGGCTTGATTCTGACCACTGGCGGAACCGGCATCGGCCCGCGCGATGTCACTCCGGAGGCAATTCGCGCCATCATGCGCGTGGAGATTCCCGGATTCGGCGAAGTGATGCGCGCGGAATCGATGAAGATCACACGGAACGCAATTCTTTCGCGCAGTTTGGCGGCGATTATCGATCTCTCTCTCGTGATTGCACTTCCAGGAAAGCCCAGCGGCGCCGTGGAATGTCTCAGGTTCGTGCAAGGAGCAATTCCGCACGGAGTGGCGCTGGCACAACGCGTGCCTACTTCATGCTGACTCTGCGAACGCGAACTCGACTGCTTTAAACAGTCAAGTTTCAAAGTGGCGTTTTTGTGCCGACATCTGGGCTTTTACCGCAGATGATTTTTTAGTCGGGATATATAAGCAGTCGCATTAGTTGCCTGCCGTAGTTTGTGAGATGGGCGTTTGCGCCGCGACCGGAAATTTCGTCGCGCGTCAAATAAGAATAATCGATCGAGCTTTTCTCAACGTAATCTAGCTCCGGCTGTGTCACGCTTTTGTCGCTTGGTTCTATTTTCAGAGGCAGCCCAGAGCGTGCGAAAGAAACTTCCCACGAGGATTTGCTATTCCGGATGCCGGTCAAGAGCATCCAGGGATACAGCGTCGGCAGTTCGAAATGCCGCGATTTAGGCAAGATCACATTGTAAGATATCTCCTCGTCCTTGAGGAACTCGGGAATAGTAAGTGAGGGATTTTTGCGTAGGGCGAGATAGAGCCGCGCGATATCGAGACCAGCGAGATTCAACCCATTGTAGATGCCATTGTAATTAGGATCGTCTTTAAAAAATGTATCGTGCCACGACTCAAACCGGTGGCTTAGCAACAAATTCAATTCGAGATGCAGGTGTGCGCGCTCGCGATTGATTCCCTTGCCGGTGTAACCCATCACCGCGATTGGCTCACCTTTTTGGACTGCCTGCCCTGGCTTCACCGTAATCGTGCTCAAGTGCCCGTATAAACTGTAATAGTTCGCTCCGCCCCAGCGGTGCTCGATCACGACGTAGCAGCCGTAGTTTGAATGGCCGGGCACGAGATTCGTGTGCACGATTTTGCCGTCGGCGATCGCACGAACTTGATCGAGCGGTTCGCCATTTGCATCTCGATGCACTGGTTTGATGTCGATTCCTTCATGAAAGCGGGTATAAACGATGCCGACCGATGTCTCGGTGGGATCGCGCACAAAACCATATTGGCCACCTTCCCACGGCGTGGATTGGGCGCCTTTGTAATTGCGCTCTACGTATTGATAAAATGCGCCTCCGCCTGAAAAAAGAGCGTCGTTGTCCGTCGGCAGGACGAGGTCGATAATCGTTCGATCTGTCTGGGCCATCACTGAGAAAGGAAAAAGAATGGCGACCAGAAGGGCCGGAGCGAATAATCGCATGACCGATTATCGTTTACGTTGACCGATCAAACGCCAGTCCTTTTTCATCAGCTCGATGTCTGCTCCGGTCAGTCCAGAAGGAACGTAGATTTTTCCGTCAGAGACGCGCTTGTCGATTTCGAGTTCGGTAATCGGGCGGCCATTAATAAACACAAAGAGGAAACTGCCCCGGCGCTCAATGCTTAAGGCATCGAGCGCAATCCTTCCGTGTTCATCAAGTTGAAATAGCGCACCGTATGTCCCGTTGGCTGCCGCGTAAGGATAAAACGCGAGGACGTCCTGCTCCGAGATACGAGGCAATTTTTCGATGGCCACGTCTTTTCCAGAGACTTGGGCGCGAACAGACGTCGCGAACACGGCTGTGTCTTGTTGATTCGCCTGTGCATGGACCCGGAACATGCAATGGCGTTGTTTTGCAATGCCCGTGGGCAGCGCGAACAGGGCGCAAAAAAAGGCGAATGCACCGAAAGTTTTCATGTCAATTTGATAAAGGGTTTGACAGGATTTGCAACGTTTGCTGTTTAAGCCGCTTATGAGGCGACGTATTATTTTCCTCCTCGCCGTATTTGCGATTGTCGGTCCCATCTTCGGTCAGGATGCCGCTCCTACGGCAATCCCGCGCAGAGGCTGGCTGGGCCGCCTTCTGCATCCGTTTTCTTCAGAGCCGATCCCGAAATATAAAAATCCAAGATTGCGTGGCCTCACGCTGGACCTTCAGATCACGCCGCAGACGGTGAAGCTTTCGGAGGTGCGTCAGCTCGCTATTAAAGTGTCGGTGACGAACTTATCCAAACGGCCCGTGGCCCTCGATTTTCCGACGAACCAGCGGATTGAAATTTATTTGAGGAACGCCGCTGAAGACATCCTCACGAAATGGTCCGATAATCATGCCATCATAGAACGACCTGGCACGTTGTTAATCAACCCGCAGGAACGCGTCGAATACAACGAAACGATCGCCACCCGCGACCTCACCCCCAACAAAGTTTTTGTCGCCGAGGTTTTCTTTCCTGCTTATCCGGAATTACGAATTCAGCAAAAGTTTCTGGCCGTGCCATAACGGCAGGCAGGGAGTGATGGAGTAGTGGAGGAATAGAGTAATGGATTCTGACGCAACATCACTCCAATACTCCAATGCTCCATTACTCCTGTTCGCCGACTACCACACCCACCCTCAGGGCCATCGAGTGCGGCCTTACACGCAGGCGCTCCTTCAGCCGTGGGTGGATTCGGCGCGCAAAATAGCCTTGAGCGAGATCGCCTTCACCGATCACGATCGTTACCACGCCGGAATCAGTTTTGATGCAATCGATCGGTTGCGAGAAGCAAACCCCGACTTGAGGATCCGCGCCGGGATCGAACTGGATAATGATCCGGTTCGCTCAGCGGCTGGTCGAAAATGGATTGAGCAACATTGGAACAAGCTCGATTTTGTCCTGGGCTCAGTTCATTTCCTCGATCGCGCGGACCAGATGTTCGACAGCATCCCGGCCGGTGCCGAGCAATTCGATGGCAAAGATATCGATGCCATTTACACGAATTATTTTCGGCGTGTTCGTGAAATTGCCGCGACCGGGCTTGTCGATTGCCTCGCTCATATCGACCTGATAAAAATCCATGGTCATCGACCCAACGCAGAGGTCGACACCATCGTGAGCGAAATGCTCGATTTAATTCGATCGCGCGATCTTGCAATTGAGCTGTCGACCGCTGGATGGCGTAAGCCGGTAAACGAACTTTATCCGGCTGACCGAATCATTGAGCTGGCAATGGGGAAAGGCATTCCGTTTACGACCGCCTCCGACTCGCATTCGCACCTGCAACTCGCGGACAATTTCGCCCGTCTGGCGGAAAAGATGTCCATCTTTGGAATTCGTGAAGTGTGCGTTTTCGAAAAACACAAACGCGACCTACGGGCAGTATCGTCAGGAATGGCGAGAACGCCTCCTCTATAATTGAAGATCGAGTTGCGACCTGTCCTGGTCAGATGACGGCTTTCGGGTTTCGGAAGGCAGGCGCAAGTCAAACCCGAGACGCCGGGCGAGTCGCTGACAGGTTTCAGGTGCGAATCCTTCGAAGTGGTTACTTACGAACGCCCAGACACTGCGCACCTCCGTAAGATGCCGCTCAATCTTGAGCGACCAACTCTCGATGGCGGCCTCTCGTTTCCAAAGCAATTTCGCATAACGATGGACGTGCTCTCCATCAACATCATATTTGGTTGCATAATCGCCGAGCAGGCGCAGATAAAGAAAATCCGTAGTGAGCGGCAGGAATTCGAAGGGCGCAAGATTTCGTTCGTTCAGCGGGGTGGTATCGGCCCACGCCCAGCAAATATGATTTTTCTCCAGAAGATGGATGAACTGCGGGCGGTGCCATCCCGGGTGGCGAAATTCAATCGCGAAACGGAAATCGCGCGACAATCCTCTGAGAAACCTGCGCAGAATCGGCTTGCCATCCTTTGGTGCAAAGGACGGCGGAAGTTGGATGAGAATGACCTGGAGTTTTGATGCGAGCGGTTCGAGGGCACGAAGAAATGAAGTTAGCTCTGCCGTGCAATCGCGCAGCCGGCGGGTGTGCGTGATCTCGCGGGAAAGTTTGCAGGCAAAGCTAAACGCGGCAGGAGTCATCTCGACCCAACGCCGGAGGGTATTTTCCGCAGGAACGGCATAAAAGGTCGAATCTACTTCCACGGCCGGCAGGTGGTTCGCGTAGAACTCGAGCCATTGAGAGTTTGGCAAGTCCGGGGGATAAAAGGCGTCGCGCCAGTCATCAAAGCTCCAGGCGCAAGTACCGATACGTATTTTTTGCTGGTCGGTTAGATTCACTGACTGGAGTGATGCAGTATTGGAGTAATGAAGCTTCGGTCGAGAACGAAAAAACTTTACTCCATTACTCCAGCCTCCATTACTCCACTGCGCCGGAGGTGCAACTTGACGGAACCGAGAAGTTAATTACTCTGCCACACCCCATGCAATTCGTCATTCGCACGCTTTTAATTCTCGCCGCTGTATTCGTTTTCTCCGAATCGGTGGTGGCGGCCATTGTCTTCAAACCAGGAAAAAAACCGGATTTCGTAATGCCCGGCGAGGAGGAAATAAGCGGGAACGCGGCGGAGCTGTTCCAAATCGCGCAAAGTGCTGAAAAGGAAGGCAATATCAAACGCGCGATCAAAGCTTACAAGAGCCTCGTCAAACGTCACCCCAAAGATGCCCTCGCGCCTGGGGCGCTCTATCGCGCCGCTCAGTTAAACGAACAAGAGGGCGAGTACCTCCGCGCGGCGGAATCATATGTCCAATTGGTTGAAAGATATCCCACTAGCCCGCATTTCGATGAGGCAATCGAGGCGCAGTTTCGCATCGGAGAAATGTATCTCGCAGGTAAGAAGAAAAGGGTGCTGGGCATCCCGTTTGGATCGTCAATGGATAACGCGGTAACCATTTTCGCGGCTATCGTGCGGAGCGCACCGTACGGGAAGTACACGGCCCGCGCGCAGTTTAACATCGGCCTGGCGCGCGAGAAACAGGGTGCAAGCGAGGCGGCGATTCAAGCCTACCAGGCAGTGGTGGACAAGTTTCCGAACGAGCCGATCGCGGCCGATGCCCAGTATCAGATCGGCTATATCTGGTTTAGAGCTGCGCGAACGGGCACAAAAGACGCCGCTGCCATCGCCAATGCGAGAACCGCCTTTCAGGATTTCCTTTTTCGCTATCCCACTAGCGAGAAAGCGGGGCAAGCACGCGCCAACCTTGAACTAATTGAACACAAACAAACAACCAGTTCCTACGAAGTAGCCAAGTTTTACGACAAGCAGAAATATTATCGCGCCGCCGTCATCTACTACAACGAAGTAATTCGTCAGCAGCCGGGTTCGACTGAAAGCGACCGGGCCAAAAAGAGAATCGACCAGTTGCGGGCAAAGGTGGGCGACGCCGCTCTTCAGCCGATTGTTGCCACGGCAGGGAGCTCTAACAAAAAGGGAGGCGCATCCGGAGATCGAATGGCCAAACGCGGGCCGGCCACGCCCGGTTCGGCAAACGACCAGGCGCCATTACCTTCGCCGGATACTGACCTTTCATTACCGCCGCCTGCTTCGCTTGCCCCAGACACAACAACTGCGCCTGAACCCTCATCGCCTCCGCCGGGCATAGGCACAAGCTCTGACACGTCTCCAGCTCCGGAGACATCCGCCTCTCCCGAAGCGGCCGCCTCCCCGGCGCCGTGAAAGCGATCTTTGCGGCAGTCCTTGCCTGCTTTGTCCTGGGTGGCTGCCTTGGCTATCACGTTGGGCCGGTCAAACCATATTACCTGCGCGACATTCACACCATTGCCGTTCCGACCTTCGAAAACAAAACTCTCCTCCCGCATATCGAAGTGTTAGTGACTGATACGGTGATTAAACAGTTGCAACAGGACGGGACATTTCAGATTGCGAGAAAGGGAGATGAAGACGCCACGTTGAAAGCTGAAATCACGCGAGTCGACAGGCTGCCAGCACGGTCGGTGCGCGGGAATGTGCTTAAGACCACTGAATTTAATCTTTCCATGCGCCTGAGATACACGCTTGTCACCCGGGATGGAGCGACGCTGGCGCCTCCCGCGGATGTTGTCGGAACAACTAGTTTCTTTGTCAGCACCGATGTGACCACTGATGAGCGGCAGGCGCTGCCACTCGCTACGGAGGACTTGGCCACCCGATTAGTTACTCAACTGAGCGAGGGGTGGTGATGCTTGATGAAGGGGGAGGAAAAGCTTTGGTCCATTCTCAATGACAAACTGGATACCTTACGTGCCACCAACCGTCTGCCACAGGCAATTCGCGTTGCTGAAACAGCGCTCGAGGTCGCCAAGCGCGCCTTTCCCGATGGTCACCTGCCGCTGGCAACTAGCTTCGAAAAGCTAGGCGAGCTACTCGATCAAAAAGGAGACCATGCCGCGGCCAAAGCATGTCTGCTGAAGGCCCATGGGATCCTGGAAAAAATAAAGCCCCCAGATCAACGGGCTGTCTTCCGTTCTGCACGCCGGCTTGGGTTCTTATGTGATAACATCGGCCAATCTGAAGAGGCGATTCGTTTTTACGAAAAAGCAATTGCAGCTGGAGTTCAGCTCGAAGAGATCCCGTACTCCGACCTTGGCACAATGTTGAACAATATCGCCCTTATTTTGCGCAAATCGGGGCGCCAAAAAGCGGCGGAGCCGTACTATTTGCAAGCGTTGCAAATTTACGAGAAGCAGCTCGGGCACGAGCATGCCGATGTCGCGTCAGTCCTCAATAATCTGGCCGTATTTTTCACCAATGAACGCCGCTACACCGAGGCGGAGGAAACGCATCTTCGTGCATTGGCTATTCGCGAGAAATTGCACCCGGCGGCGCATCCGGATATCGCGCAATCAAAATGCAATCTTGCCGTCGTCTATCATTCTCGTGGCGATTACGCCAAAGCGGCTGAGCTTTATCGCGATTCGCTTAAGATTTGGGAAGAGACGACTGAAAAACCCTCCCAGGACTACGAGATTGTCGTGTCGAATTACGCCGATCTCTTGCGGTCTCTTGGCCAGGTACGCAAAGCGCATCAACTGGAAGTTCGTGCCCGCAAGAGACGCGCGGACTAGTTTGGCCAGGGACCGAATCGGGTCTTGCCTGGCGCAAGTTGATTTGATCTTGCGGCTTGCCCGGCCATGCGCATTGTAGGGCCGCTGTCGTTTTGCTCGCGTGGCGGAATTGGCAGACGCGTACGGCTCAGGACCGTATGGGGCAACCCGTGGAGGTTCGAGTCCTCTCGCGAGCAAAGACCCGATTACTTGCCCGCGCCTTTTCTTCTTGCCGCCCACCGGGCTTTCATCAACTGGGAAAGGCGCTTTCGGCCGGCAGGAGTAATTCCACCTTTCTTCACGGTAGGCTTCGCTTTTGTTTGGCCCTTTATCCTCGCCCAACGAGCTCTGGCGGCTGCCGCAAGTTTGGCACGAGTCGCAGCCGGCATCGGGCGGCGGCCACCTTTGGCAGTCGCAGCGCCTGCACGCGCAGCTGCCAGGATTGAGGAAAGACGTTTTTGCAGAGTATCGATTTGCCGGCGAATCGAGACGGCTTCTTGTAAAGCTTCAACAGTTATATCCATATCTTGTCACATAGCCGGGGTTGGCTGTAATGGCAATAAACTTTTATGACAAAACAATATTCGAAGTTCTCCTCCCCGGTTTCACCTGCTACTACCTTTCAAGTAATAGCAGGAGATGGCAGGCCGCCGCAAAGTTGCCAGTTGGTCTTAAAGCTATTTTGAAATGACTAACTCCAGTATCGCAACACACCCTGAGCGAGTCCGGAAAATGTTCGGATCCATCGCCGCCCGCTACGATCTGGCGAATCACTTGCTCAGTTGCGGGATCGATTTTTCCTGGCGAAAACGCGCTGCTGAAATAGTGGCAAGCTGGCGACCGAATGAGATTGTCGATCTCGCTTCCGGCACCGGTGATTTGGCGCTCGCGTTGCAAAAGAAATTGCCGGGGGCCGAAATTGTAGCGGTGGATTTTCTGCCGGAGATGCTGGAACTGGCGAAACGAAAAGGTGTGCACCAAACCGTTGTTGCCGATGCGATGAAACTTCCATTCGTCGATGGTTCATTCGATTGTGTTTCGGTCGCATTTGGTTTGCGCAACATGGAAGATTGGGGAAAGGCGCTGCGTGAGATGTCGCGCGTGCTCAGGGCCAACGGTCACCTGCTCGTCCTTGAGTTCTCATTGCCCACGATCTCCATCTTGCGTGCGATCTATCGGTTCTATTTACATCGCTGCCTGCCATTGCTCGGGTCCTTTCTAACAAGAGAGAAAAGCGCTTACGATTACCTTGGCGACTCGATTGAAGAGTTTCCGAGCGGCAATGCCATGTGCCAACTGATAGCAGCGAGTGGTTTCCATGATGCGAACGCCCAACCGCTCAGTGGCGGCATCGTTACAATCTATACGGCGGCGAAAATTGGTTCCACATAGCGACTCTTATAGCGGCGGGCTACACCGCCGGAACCAAAGCAGACGGCGCTCATAGAGCGCCACTACAGTATCAGCCGAGCAACTTTACTACGGTCTCGGTTAAGACGAGCTCGTGGTCCAGTTGCGTCGTTACAAGCTTAAGATTTGCCTCAAGACATGCTTGCATGGCCCTGATCAATCGTTCGGTTTCAAACCGATGCGCCTGCTGCGCGACGATTCCCAGCGGGTAGGCGTTAATCGAACCATCTTTTTTGCGCGGTAAATGGTCCGTTGCCTCAGCAGGCAAACGATTGATCGCAGAAATGAATTCAAACGGCGAATGCGGGCGCTTGAGGCGATGACGTTCCATCAGATCCTTGGTGAGTAACAAATTGCGGACGGTTGGCAGAATTGCGACTAGTAAAATGCCAACGGCGTTTTCGCCTTGATCCAATAAGCGCCGCACAAGCTTAAGAGCGAGCTCCAGATCGCGCACTACCAGTGCGTTACTCAACTCGAAAATGACGCCCGCACGCGAAAGCGGCACCAGTTCCCGGACAAGTTCGACCCTGACTCGCGGCACGGCTTGAAAAGCTGTGCCGCCGTTCGCGAGGAAGAGGTCGATCTTCTCCAGTTCGTTTTCGATCTGGCGCGTGTCGCCACCGGTAAGTAGAACAAATAGATCGAGCGCATCTTCATCGAATTGCAGTTTTCTTTTTTTGGCCCGACGGCGAACCACTTCGATCGCTTCCTCTTCCCAGCCGCTCCGGCTGGAATCAAGCCGATTGAAAGTCTGCAACTCCGCCCGTTTCACCAGCGATCTGTAAAAGGAGCGACGTTTGTCCACTTCAGTGGCGCTGACCAGGAAGACGACGTCAGACCCGAGGCCGTTCTCGATCAGTTCGGAAAATTCCTCGAGCGCTGATTGAACGCCAGCGGCGCGTCCGACCTGGGTGTCGCCGAGGAAATTCGCGTTCTTTAACCACACGACTTTGGAGCTGCCGAAAAATGGCAACGTTTGGAGCGCCTCGATCGCCGATCTTATCCGCGCTGCCGCTTGATCGGCGTTTTCGGACACGCCATCTATTATTTCCAATCCGAAGTCGCCAGCATCTGGCGGTGTGAGTGTCTGCGCCAGCTCCGCCGCGGCGCGTTTTACTTCCGCTTCGTCAGAGCCTACGACGGCGTAAATATTCGCTGCTGCCGCCTTGGTTTTTGCCTTTGGCATCACAAGTTTCTCGCACGCACCGCCAGGATGGACAAGGTGGATCCGGGTAGCGCATGCGTCTCGCGTGCTGGTTTCGGCGTCGCGCCGAAACAATCTTCCCTTGGAATTTCCTTCATTACGGGATAAGAATTCAGAGGAAAAGTTCGCGATTGCGAGGACGCGCTCGCCAGCACGCGAGACACGCGCGCTACCCAGATAAAAGTCACACGCGCGATCGGCGACGGCCGGCGTTGCGGGAGTATTTCACCGGTCTTCGTTTCGGCTCGATCTTCGTGATCCCGGCGCCGCTTTTTACTTCCATGATTTGATCCCGCAAAAGCGCGGCGCGCTCGAATTCCAGGTTCGCAGAAGCATGCTGCATTTCCTCTTCAAGCTCACGCAGCAGCTCAGTTAGATTGAAATCGCCCCCAGCTTCCTGAACAACCGAAGCGGCAATTTCGCGTCCGCGCAGGATTGTATGCAAACTCTCCTGCACGGCGCGCTGGACAGTCCGCGGCGTAATGCCGTGCTTTTCGTTGTATTCCATTTGCCTGGCACGCCGATACTCGGAAATCGAAATTAGCGCTTCCATGCTTTGCGTGACCGTATCGGCGAAAAGCACCACTTCGCCATTCACATGTCGCGCTGCGCGACCTGCGGTCTGAATAAGAGAAGTCTGGCTGCGCAAAAATCCCTCCTTGTCCGCGTCCAGAATGCAGACGAGCGAAACTTCGGGAAGATCGAGGCCTTCCCGCAGCAGGTTGATCCCGACCAGAATATCGAAATCAGCCGCACGCAAGCCGCGCAGAATCTCGACGCGCTCTATCGTGTCGATGTCGCTATGGAGATAGCGTACTTTCAATCCGACATCGCGCAGATAATCGGCGAGATCTTCGGCCGTGCGTTTCGTCAGCGTTGTCACTAGAACGCGCTCGCTCTTCTCGACCCGTTGCCGGCAAAGCTCGATCGTGTCATCGATTTGATGTTTGAGCGGCTTTAGGGTGATTTTTGGATCGAGAAGTCCGGTTGGCCGAATGATCTGCTCGACCACAAGCGGCGCGCCGGGTGTGTGCACGTCGAATTCCTCCGGAGCTTCGTCCGTTCGCGAAATGCGCACTTCAGCGTTGGATGTTGGACGTTGAGCGCCTGCTCGCGATTTATCGGAGTTGAACGTTGGGCGTTTTCCGCCGGGCAAAACAAACGGAACTGGTTCGTCCTGACCAATCCGTTGCCGTCTGTGCGGCACGTACCCTTTATTTGCGACGACGCTATTTTGAATTTCAAATTCCGCCGGTGTCGCGCTCACGTAAATGAGCTGATTGGTTATCTTCATGAATTCGTCGAAGTTGAGCGGCCGATTATCGAGCGCGCTGGGCAAACGAAATCCGTATTCGACCAGCACGGTTTTACGCGAACGATCGCCCTCGTACATGCCACCGATCTGCGGAATCGTGGCGTGCGATTCATCGATCACTACCAGAAAATCCTTCGGGAAAAAATCGATTATCGTGTACGGTTTTGAGCCGGGTGGACGTCCGGACAAATGGCGCGAGTAGTTTTCGATCCCATTGCAGAACCCCATTTCCTGTAACATTTCCAGGTCGTACTCCGTGCGCATTTTCAGCCGCTGCGCCTCCAGCAGTTTGCCCCGGGCCTCAAGATCGACAATGCGTGCGTCGAGCTCGTCTCGAATCGTGCGGAGCGCCCGATTTAGTTTGTCCGCCGGGGTGACGAATTGCTTGGCCGGATAGAATGTGATCACGCTGAGCGATTCGTGCGCGTGACCTGTCAAGGGATCGAATCGCGTGATCGCGTCAATTTCGTCCCCGAAGAACTCGAGCCGAACCGCTTCTTCGTCCGCCGTGGCCGGATAGATTTCGACGACATCGCCGCGGACACGGAACCGGCCGCGCGAAAAATTAATGTCATTGCGCTCGTATAACATGTCGATCAAACGACCAAGCACCGCTTCGCGGCTGATGTGCTGGCCGCGTTTTACCGTGAGCAGCATGTTCAAGTAATCTTCCGGCGAGGTGATGCCGTAGATGCACGAAACACTTGCCACGACGATAGTGTCGCGGCGCGAGAGCAATGCACTGGTCGCGGCGAGCCGCAAACGCTCGATCTCTTCGTTGATCGAGGAATCTTTCTCGATGTAGGTGTCGGAGCGAGGGATGTAGGCTTCCGGTTGGTAATAATCGAAGTAGCTGACGAAGTATTCGACCGCGTTGCGTGGGAAGAATTGTTTGAACTCGGAGTAAAGCTGCGCCGCGAGTGTCTTGTTGTGCGAGATCACAAGCGTAGGCCGATCGACTTCGCGAATCACATTTGCAATCGTAAAAGTTTTTCCCGAACCGGTCACACCAAGCAGGGTCTGGTGACGATTGCCTGCTTCAACGGACTTGATCAGCTTGGCAATCGCCTGGCCTTGGTCGCCACGCGGCTTGTAGCTCGATTCGAGCTGAAACGGCATCCATTAATCTAGCACAAGTCCGCCAGTCGGACGGACTCGTCCGGTGGCGAGATCGACGCACATCTAGAGAAGTTCGCGTTGGCGAGACGTCAACGCCAGCACGCGAGACGTCCGCACGCGGCGGACAGGCCGCGCACTACCCAGAACTCAGATCCCGCGCGGTTAGACCAAAGCGCAGGGGGCACAGCTACGGCTTTTTCGCCGGCAATGCACGGTTGCTTTTCAGGATTTCCGATTCGGGTGTGAGCTTGGCCGGCTTGCCGCTGAAGATGACGCGATTCGGTTTTTCGGCCAGCGATTCGACAAGTGCTTTCGCGTACGTCGTGACAACTTTCAGGTTCAAAAGCGTGACATGCAATTGTTTTAACTGTTCCTGAAGCTGTTTGTCGGTGGTGCTGATGAATGCGCCTGCGGTGCCGAACAGCTTGTCTGCCCCTTTGGCTACACCATCGAGGTTTGTGATCACGTTCTGCAAATTGTCCACGTCCGTCTTTAGCGAATCGACCAGTGGCCCGAGCTTCGGCATGAATTGGTCGAGATTGCCTTTCAAACCCGTGACGGTCCCGTTGAGATTATCGAGCAACCTATTTGCGTTCTCGAAGAGTGGGCCCGCTGCCGCTGTGATCTGTTCGAGGCCATACGCTGGATGGCCTTCGATCGCGGCGTTGTTTGCCAGCGTCTCACCCCCGGGTGTGCCTGCCGATAGCGCGACAAATTTCGGCGACAGCATTGTATCGGAGCTCAGGGTCGCCATCACGTCCGCTGGCAACGGCGGAATCCCGTCATCGAGGCTCACTATCACGCGCACGGCGTCTCTTTTGTTTGCGGACGCTTCACGCTCTTTTGCTGTCAGATGACGCATCGCAATCACGCGGCCCGCCGGCGCACCGGCATATCGTACTTCTGAATGCACCTTAATGCCGGTCACATCTTCATAGTTGATCTGCAAAGCGCGCGTCGGTTTTTTTAATCGATAGCCAGAAAGCGCGATCGTAAGCGCCGCCAGGAGGACCAGGCTGATCAGGATCACAGAGATCGCCACGATGTAATCGGAGAAATTTCGTTTCATGAAGTTTTGCGATGAAAGCGATGCCGCGCTCCTGCGAAGGGCCGGGGCTTAACGCATTGATGCTCCTCGTGCTTATCTTGTGAGAGGTTCAGCGGGATGGGTCCGTCGGGTTCGCCGTTAATGAACTGGTGTACTTCCGGATTAGTGCTCGTGCGAATCTCTTCGGGCGTGCCTTGGGCCACGATCGAGCCGTGCCCGAGCATAATCATCCGCGTGGCGATGCGAAAAGCGCTCGTCATATCGTGGGAAACAACGACAGCCGTCATGTGGCTTCCACGAGCCAGTTTAACCGTTAGCTGATCGACAACCGCCGTCATGATCGGGTCGAGCCCTGACGTTGGCTCGTCGCTAAAAAGCAGTTCCGGATCGAGCGCGAGTGCGCGCGCCAGTCCAACACGCTTCTTCATTCCACCGCTGATCTCGTCCGGCTTGAGATCCTCAAAGCCCGTCAATCCCACCATCTCAAGTTTCTGTTTCACGATTGCTTCAATTTCATCCGGAGACTTGTCAGTGTGTTGAAAAAGTGGGAGCGCCACATTCTCGCCGACGGTGAGTGAGGCGAGCAGCGCGCCGGATTGGAACAGCATTCCGAATCGTTGCCGGACCCGCCCGATCTCACGTTCCTTCATAGCAGCGATTTCTTCGCCGAAGATTTTTACAGAGCCGGAAGTCGGTCTCATCGAACCGATCATATGCCGGAGCAGCGTGCTTTTGCCACAACCACTTCCACCCATTATCACGAGCGTTTCGCCACGGTGGACGTTGAAGGAAATATCGTCGAGCACAGCGCGATCCCCGAATTTGTGGACGAGATCCGTTACTTCGATGATGGGCGACTCAGGCATGGCGAAGACAATGACGAATGACGAATGACGAATGACGAATTAATGACGAAGCCCGAATTAAGAACGTCATTCCTTGGTTATTTGTCATTGGGATTTCGTCATTCATTTTTTCCACTCCTTCAAATTTTTGAGAAAATCAGATGCAGTTCGCGGGCTTCCAAAGCTTGCGAGCGTCAGGCTTCAACGCCGGAACCGCCCGAACCGCCATCCGTACAAAGTGCTTGGTTTCACGTGCCTCTTTTTTGCAGGTCCCAATGCTTTTCAAAAACTCTTTCTTTGAGACGGCGCCATCAGCTTCGACGTAGTTTGCCCCGACTCTCGTTCCTGCGCCAACCAGTTGGCCGACGATGCGATTCGTCACCCGGTCTTGCGGAATCGCTTTTGCGAAATCAATGACCGCTTGGCCAAATCGCGCAGTCCGCTCCTCAAGATCGTAAACGCGCTTTGTTGCGCCATCATCCCAAAGGATATCCTCTGCGCGGGCATTTCGATCTTCGGATTTCGTCATTCCTTCGTCATTCGTGATTCGAGCTTCATCATTGCATTTCATTCCTTCGTCATTCGTCATTAGTGCTTCGTCATTACTCTCATGCAGCAAAAAAGAAGATGCCCGTAAGCACCGCGTTCATGACCAACATTGCAAGCAAAGCTTGCACAACCGACCCCGTGGTTGCCTGGCCGACACCCTCCGCGCCACCTTCGACGTGTAGTCCAGCGTTGCAGGCGATCGTGATCACAAGCCAGGCGAAGACGACGCTTTTGATCATTCCCGAGTACAAATCCCATGTCTCCGCGCTTTCCAACGCGCGCAGGATATAACCGGCTGTATTAAAATCGAGGGCAAGTGTGCACACGGCCCAGCCGCCAAACACGCCGATATAGTTTCCGAAGATCGTGAGTGCCGGCAGCATCACCAGCATTGCTAGGAAACGCGGGACGACCAGATACTGAATCGGGTTGATCGCCATTACTTCCAGCGCCTCGATCTCCTCGGACACTTTCATTGTCCCTAACTCCGCCGCCACAGCCGAGCCGCTGCGTCCGATCACAATCACTGCAATCAAAACTGGTCCCATCTCGCGCAAGAGCGTGACCATCACCAGGTCTGGAATGTACATTTCCGCCCCAAGTTGCTCGAGAGAATGGGCGGCCTGCATGGCCAGCGTTACGCCCACGCTGAACGCGGTTAGGGCGACCATCGGCGCCGCGCGCACCCCGATGAACACCATTTGCCGGAAGATCGGCGCGATTTTGAAAAACTGCCCTCTAAACGGCGCGATCAAAATCCAGTAGAGCAGGCTGAGATTAAGTTGGAGGTAGTTTTTCAAAATACCGTATACGGACGCGCAGAATGACAAGATGCGCGGGTCGAAGAAAGCGGAAAGTTTAGCGCGCTGTAATGAAGCACATCCCGGATCTGGGTAGCGCGCGCGTCTCGCGTGGAGGCGTTGTGCGTCTCGCCAACGCGAACTTTTGCTAGACGTGCGTTAACTTTTTGAAGGTTGAACCTTCATGAAAGATTGTTTCGGCGCGACGCCGAAACCAGCAAGCGACACGCCCGCACGCGGCGGGCAGGCAATGCGCTACCAGGACTAAATCAGGCCGCGCTTTCGGAAATCGCCCAGATTGCCGCCGGCAGAGCGTTCGATCATGTCGATTGTGAATTTGAGCAAGCAGACTTCCCAGGCATCGTCCACGCCTTGGATGATGGCGCTGAGCGGTTCCTCCGCGTTTTCCACGCGGTGCCTTATCCGCGCGATCACGGCATCCATTGAGTCGCGGATTGTCTCTTCTGCCACGCCAGTTTTGCGAAATTGAAATCCGTAACGCAGCACTGCGATGTTGCGCGCGTATTCGCGCAATCGGTCGACATAGCGCTGCGCTTTATCACCAAATCCTTCCAGCAACAAATGGCTAAAATGTTCCGGAGTGAGAATTTGTGGACGCTCGGCGTGAATTTTTCCGTTCCGAATCCGGACCTGATCGACACGGTCCATCAACTCGGAGATGAGATAGAAGTGAAAGCTCGTGGTGCCGAAGGTCGCGATCTGTTGTTCCGGCGCGAGGATCACCTGCGTATTTTCAATCGCGTAATCGAAATCGTCCTGTCGCATCATGTATGCACTAAATTACCGCTGTGAAGCGGACATTTCAAAAGCGAAGGGCCTCCACATTAGAATGACGAACGACAAATGAAATGACGAAACGATCGGGAAGCCCGAAATGACGAAGAAACGTTTTGGCCGCAATCCTTTCGTCCGCGCGTCGGGACGAGGACGCCGCGACCCCGTTTTATTCCTGGCTTTGCGGCTTGCCTTCTGCGCCTTGCTGCTGAAAAAGCGCCAAGTATTCGCCGTACCCTTCTTCCTTCAGTTTCTCGACCGGAATAAAACGCATCGCGGCGGAGTTGACGCAGTAACGTTGACCGGTCGGGGCAGGGCCATCCTCAAAGATATGGCCAAGATGGGAATCACTTTTGCTCGAACGAACCTCCGTCCGCTCCATGCCGTGGGAAGAATCCCTTTTTTCCGTCACTTTGTCCTTTGAAATCGGCTTGGTGAAACTGGGCCAGCCCGTGCCGCTATCGAATTTATCCAGCGAGCTGAAGAGCGGCTCACCGGTGATAATATCGACGTAGATTCCAGGCTTGTGATTGTCCCAATAGGCATTTTGAAACGGAGTCTCCGTGCCGCATTCGCGCGTCACGTGATACTGGTCTTTTGTTAACTGCCGCCGCAATTCGGCATCATTGGGGACTGCTTTAGTCGAATTCATTTTCTCGGCTTGTTTTTTCTGCCCTTGAGCATAGCCGAACAAGATCGAAGCAACAACCACAACAAGAGCGGAAATCAGAGCAATCCACAGAGTTTTATGCGAACCGCGGCTGTGAAGTAAGTGTCTGCTGTTCATTCCTTGATCTCCGGCGCTTGATTTAGACCGTTCCTCACGCTCTGCCGTTCACGCCTTGGGAAAAAGTTTCCCAGCCGGCCGGGCAGGCGTTACATCCATTTCCTTTAAATAGATTCGTAAAGAAGCGGAAAACTGGCCGGGTGCGAATGCGTTCGTAGATCTTTGCGGAGAAAAACTTCTGTCACTCACGTGATTGATGAAAAGTGGGGGGGAGAGGCAGGCCGAGAATCACTTCTCACCTCGCACTAATCCTGCCGGCCGGCTTCGGGAACGCGAATGTATCGACGGAACGCAATCAATCCAATCGGTGCGACTGATGCTGCAAGGGCAAAGATAAGCCACATCGTCCCAGGACGCCGCGGACCGTATTCTGGACAGAACGCGGCCAGCAGCCAGCCACCGGCGCCGACGAGGAGTTTGCCCACCAGAAATGGAAGGTACGCCAGCGAGCCGTAGGATGCTTCCTGCCCTGGCGGCGCAATCGCCGCGGCATACTCGTACACACGCGGCGAGTAGAAGGCTTCTCCCACCGAAAACACCATCAGATAAAGCGCAGCCATGATGTAGTAGGGATGAATATTCCCGCGCAATCCGAGATAACCATGCCCGAGCCATTGCCCGATCACGCTGTTAACTGCGGGCTGGAACCATTCCGTCGGCAGCGCCATGATGAATACTCCTGCAGCACAGATCGTTCCGCCGATCACCACCATCCGATAGGCTGCAAACTTTTGCGTCAACGCGCCCACGATCGGCACCAGCAAAATAATGACAATCGCGTTGATTGCGGAAAGCTTGCCGACGGGCGCGTTCAGCCCGAGCTCGCGAATACCGAACTTCGGAAACACGTAATCCATCTGCAAAAAGATGGCTTTGAGAAATCCGATGAAGAGGAAGAAAAGAAGCAGCCGGTAGAAGCCGGATTGACCGACCAACCGCCGAAAAAGATGCGCTGCGTCGATGGCGCTTTGCCGCACCGTCTCCCCAATGCCTTTCCAAAAACCCGGCGCAGTCCCGCGATTGCGGGACGATTGATCAATTACAGAGCCTCCGTTATTCGCTTCCGCTCCGCGACGGAGGAAATAGATTACCGGAAACAACACGATCTCAAACGCGAGGCTGACCATGAACAGTTGCTGGTATGTAGTTGGTTCAAACCCAAACAGACTCACTCGGAAGTTCAGCTGGCGGATGTAATCGAATATCCATCCCGCGGCGACATAGCTGATGTTCATCACCACGTAGATGACCGAGAACGAGATCGACCGCTGAGCGACTGTGGAGTAGCGCCGTGTTGCCGCCAGCAGCACCGGCGTGCCGAGAGCTTCGCCGACTGCCAGCGGAAGAACGCCGCACGTGAGCGCGAGCCAGGGAATCGTGGTAATAACCATTACGCTGCGCGCCACAGTGCAGATGGCGACCCCGAAGAAAAAAGTGCGACGCAATCCGATCGCGTCGGTGAGCGAGCCGGCGAGCAACGTGAAGACAGTCATTGCTGGCGCCCAGACCCAGCCGACGAGCGCTCCCGCGGCTTGATCGTTAAAACCGAGATCCTTCGACAGCCAAAGGACCATCGTTTTGTTCGTGACCGAGTAGGCGGTGTAAATGAAGAACTTGATCAGGAAGGTGAGCCACAACTCGCGTTGCGCGCCCTTCAGGACGGTGAATTTCGCCAGGAAACCACGCAGGCCTGTCGCTTCGACCGCAGGGACCATCTCCTCCGGCGCAATTGCTGCTTTGATTGCTTGGCCCACGGCGTTTGGCTTCAGACTACAACACGTTCGCGACAAATTCGCGAGCGTCGAAGGGCGCGAAATAGTCCAGTTGTTCGCCGGTGCTGACAAAGCGCGTTGGAATTCTAAGCTCATCCTGAATCGCGACGACGATTCCGCCCTTGCCGATACCATCGAGCTTGGTGACGATGAGGCCAGTCAGTTCAATTGCGTTTTGGAATTCGCGCGCCCGGTTGAGCGCGTTGCTGCCCGTTGGTGCATCAACCATCAGCAGGGTTTCATTCGTCCCAATGACGAACAGCACCGGTACCGCTTGCAGGAGACGACGTGCGATGAAGCGAAGCATGTTTTCGTAAAACCGTTAAGAGAATTACAACGCTACAAACGTTACATAGGGGAAGAAGACGACAGTTTGTGGCCACGCAACCCGGTGATTTTGTCACCGTCATGTCGGCGGTCTTCGGCGCATCTCCAACTCTTTTTTTAAATCATTTAGGAATGATTGCCGGCTCTGGCGGATCGTTCTCAGATAGAAAATCGTTCCGGCGGCCCCGAGAGCTGCCGCGCCGAGAAAATTCAGCCCCGGTCCTAGCTTCCAAAGATAAGCGCCCACGATCGCACCGACGCTGACAATCAGATCGCGAACCAG
>WNGB01013372.1_pt1 | contig 21320 bp, 26 predicted proteins | sample 5400681 | NCBI WGS metagenome assembly WNGB01 (sample SAMN13153367, study PRJNA577476) | soil metagenome | isolation source: 115 cm soil or saprolite under grassland replicate 2 | place: USA:California | collected 2016-06-15
CAGCCCGATGACGGTCACGACCTACGCCCGGCGCCGACTCGACCTGGTGGGCGTCACCTTCGTCCGCGTCGAGGAGGGCGATCACGCCGTCCGGCTCGAGGGCCACGAGATCTGCGTCGAGGGCGCCAAGCGCTGGGCCTCGCGGTTCGTCATCGAGCTGGACGGCCGTTGGGAGCACTGGTCGACCGCGGTGGAGGTCACCGCCGCCGGCGGGACCCACGAGCTGCGACTCGACGGGCTCGCCGGCCAAGACGTCCTCGACCTGGCCGGCAACCCGTTCACCAACGCGCTGGTCCTTCGGCCCCGCGACGCCCCGGTCGCTGGCGTGATCGAGGTCCGGGCGGCCTACGTCGAGACGCCGGCCCTGACCGTGCGGCCCATGGCTGTTAGAAGCGGGCCACCTTGGCGAGAACGTGTACCCGGCGGGCGACGAGCCTCGGGCTCGCTCCATGTGGCATTGGCGCCTATTTCGACGACGATATCAACCGCCTGCTGGGTGTTGACGGACGTGATGAGGCCGTCGTGTATCTGCTGGCGATCGGCGCCAGGGAACCGAGCGCCATGTTTTGGGCGGACTATCTTGACAACCAGCCCGACTGAGGGACACTGGCAGGCAGGAGGTGAGCCATGACTTTCGAGACACCGACCGACGAGCTGCTCGAGATCGTGGATGCATGCCACTTGCGGACACTCAGTTGGGGACCGTTGCGTGAGATGTTCCCCAGGTTCGCCGAAAGGGTGGAGCTCGATCGACATGTCAGCGCGCTTCTGGCCACGGGCAGATGCCACGCCGTGCGCATTCAGCAGCATCGGCAGGACGACGGCCAATTGTCTGCCCACGTCTTCGACGTCTACCGCGTCGATTAACAGGGATCATTTCAGCGCCGCGTCTTCGGCGGCGGCCACCGGAATGATCGAACGCATTGCTCGTGTCATCCGGCTGCCGTCCACCCACTGAGCCACCCGGTCCGCTTACACAAAGCCGGCATGCGGTCAGCTGCGACCATCCAGGTCCCGCACGCATGTCAGCATGTCTCCATCCGCATCAGAGCTCGACCCGACGAGGTCCGATGGCAGTTATGATCAGCCACATGTGCGTCGCTCCCGCCGCCCGAGCGCTCGACGAGAGCGCGTTCGACTCGCTCTGGTACCAGCCCAATCGGGCGGCGCGGTTCGAGTTGGGCGAGTATCGGTTTTGACCGCGGGTCGGGCGATGCGTCAGTAGCTCATCCGGAAGGAGGTGTGGCGAGCCGTCTGGGTGGAACCGTGGGCCATCGCGACGTCGGCCTTCTGGACGCTGGCGCGCACGAGTCCGGCGACTTGTGACTGGTGGACCAACCCCGCAACGACAGTTGGCTCGGCAGCCCCCGTTCCGGAAGCGGTACGCGCAGGTAAGTGGCGGGCCAGTACTCATCGAGGACGCCGACGTGTGGCGCTGGCCACGCGCGCTGTGGATCACCCCACCGTCAGTCAATCCCACCCGCCCAGCTTTGGTAGCGGCCGGGTGATGGCCAGCAGCGCCCGCGCCGGGGGCGGCACGCGCTCCGCGCCCTCCTGTTTGCGGCGCGTCCACTCACGTTGCCACAGGTCGCGGTAGAGCGGATAAAGCGCTGCGATAAGCACCGGACGAACAGCCTGGATGCCGGCCCAGGCCAACTCCGGGCTGGCCGCCGCCATTACCTCGTAAACGCGGCCTGACAGATTGCGGGTCAGAATGAGCGCGAGCAGGCCCAGCGGCAAGGCGACCGGCAGGCTGCCCAGCACAAGCGTAGTAAGGCAAAGTGGAAAGTGCCGCCCACCCAGTCGCCACGCCTCCAGAGCCGCGAGCGTTCCCGGGAGGTCGGCGTGGACCGCGAGAAATGGTGCGAGGACGGTGCGCGTGTGCAGGTACAAGGCACAACAAATAATCGCCAGCCACCACAGACCGCTAATCGCCATGTCGGCTGGCCCGCTGGCTGGCGACCACTTGGCCTGCCACTCGCGTGCCGCGAAGAGCATGCCGATGGGTACCCAGAAGATCAGGCTCGTATGCACGTTTGTCCATACATAGCGCGGCACCCAGCAGACCCCCACCCTGGTCGCGCGGGCCAGGTCGACCTCCTGCCCCCGCGCCTGGTAACCCACCGCGACCATGATCACCACCGCGCCGAGGACGATGGTGATCCACGGCAGACCGAGCACGACTACCCGCTGCCACGCAACCGGCTCACGCGCGTATGCCGCAACCGCCCCCGCGAGCAGCGCGGGCATGGCGTAGACGGACGTGATCAACAGGTACAGTCCTGGAGTTCGACGGATGAAGGCGAGACCCTGCCCGACATAGAGTGCTGCCTGCCAACACGCGTCAAGTGGCGTCGCTGGTGTGTCGTCGGCTCGGGTGATGTGGTGGGCTCCGAGAAAAGACACGGCTTCAGCGTCTCTAGCCGACGGAATCTCCGAGCGTCTCTTGCAAGAACTGCGTCACTTCTGCAACAAGCTGATCCGGCCGAGTGTGTCGAAGCGGTCCTGGAGGAGGAGCCCCACAGGCAGGAATGGGTAGTGCAGTCGACCCATGTCGGTCAACGACGTGAACGGCGACCGCAGCACCAACGCTCTGGGGGCATGCTCCACTGCCAATGCCACTGCCACCGCTGAGCCCAGCGATTCGCCAAAGTAGATCACACGGTCCGGATCCACATCGCTCCGCGATGCGACATATGCGCGCGCCGCGCGGGCATCGGTTACAAGGCCATTCTCTGACGGAGCGCCTGGGTTGCGTCCGTAGCCCCGGTAGTCGAAGAGCATCACCGACAGACCTGATTGGAGCAGGGCTGCGCCCAGGGGCGCGCGGTGCGACCGGTCGCCAGCATTTCCGTTGAACACGATGACCGTTCCACCGGTCGTTTTCGCCGGGTTGGCGAACCAGCCACTCAGGCGCAGTCCATCCGCCGTTTCAAACGCGATGTCCTCGGCTCCAGGGAAGGCCGTCGCCGCGGCTGGGACAGCCTGCCGCAGAGGGAAGTAGATCATGCGGCGCTGAAACAACCAGACAATCGTCAGCACGACTGCGACAGCTCCCGCAAGTACCCCTACGGCCGTCAGCATGCCCGCCGCTCGTTCCGCTCGTTCCGCCACGCTACCGGGCCCCTTGTATCTACGAACGACGTGATGGATACCGTGCGAACTCGCCCACCCTGGGTTTGACCATTTTTTCGTCGCACTGCATGGCTGCCTCCAGCTTCAAGCGTACAGCGTGCAATCTCAAGAGAAGGGACGAAGGCGTTTCGGTTCCGACGGGGAGCGTTGCATGGACATCGGCCGCCAAGCTGGTGGCCTGCAAGCCCTTTCTGACTCGTAGCGGGCGGTACAGTCGCGGTACGCTTGCACAGTGAGGCGCCGCGGACCTGCACCCGCGGCTTGAGGAGTTCGCTCCGTTGTCGACCCCACCCGCCGGAGCGCTAATTTAGAGAGAGAACAGCCATGGCCATCTGGACGCCGGGGCCGTGGCGCTACGATCGGACCACCCGCGCTGTCACCGGGCCTGATGGCGCACGGGTGGCACTCATCCTGACCAAGGTCAACCCGGAGATCGTCGAAGCCACTGGCCGTCTGATCGCCGAGGCGCCCGCTCTGTTCGAGGTGCTCGACGAGGCTCAAGAGCTCGGTGCGTTTCTGCTCGCGCAACGCCGCTGGAGTCTTCAAACGGAGGAGCTCGTCCATGACTGAAGGCGCACTGGCAATCGTGAGCCCGCCGGGCGGGAACCCCGGCTGGGTGGCCTGGCCTTGAGGTCGATTCCAACCGAGACGGTACGTTCGAGGCGAACGTCCGGGCGGATGCCGTACTCGACGCGGCCCACAGCGCCGGACAGCCAGGTGCCCGACCTTGTGGTTGACTCGCCGGCCTCGTACGGACGGGCGGCGGTCCTGTGACCGTCCGCTGGCGTGCCGCGGATCGTGGCGCCGGCTTGTTGCTCGAAAGTGCCGTAATCGACCCGGACACCGCGCCACAGACCGTGACCCAAGGCGAGCGCGTGAGCACTTCGTCCGGGCAACACAGGCTGTTGGTGGTAGCGGTGGATCGCGCTGGAAACCCGCGCAGTCAGGAGGTTAGGTTCGTGGTGCCATAGCCGCGGATTGTTCTCTTGCCTTGCGTTGGATACAACCGGTCGGCGGTCGCGCATCAATGGGCGCTCAAGTGGCGCTATTCGGAGTCGTGGCGCTGGTGAATCTCTGTCTGCTCCGGCGCCTCAGTCTTGAGGACGTGAGCCAAGATGACTTGCAAAGCCGCGGCCACTGGGACAGCCAGAAAAGCGCCAGGGATGCCGTACAGCACGGCTCCGACAAGGATGCCAACTAACACGACCAGCGGACTGATGCCAATCGTGTGACCCATCACACGCGGCACGAGCACATTATTTTCAAACTGCTGGATCAGCAGCGCGTAGAGCACCACGAGTAGCGCCTTGACGGGATCGATGGCCAGCGCCACCAGCACGGCGGGCGCTGACGACACGATCGGGCCTATCAGGGGCACGATCTCCAGCAGCCCGGCCGCAACCGCGAGCAGGAGCGCGTTCGGCAGGCCGAGGAACCAGTAACCGACGCCCGACATGATCCCGATGGCCAGCATCAGCAAGAGTTGTCCACGTACCCAGCGGCCGAGCTTTTCTTCGACTTCTTGCCAGACCAGATTGGCGTCTTGGGCCACACGCGGTGGCAGCGAGCGCAGGAGCACGCGTTTGAGCGATGCACGCTCGATGAGCCAGTAGAACGCCAGGACGAAGACCATAATGAAGTTGAAAGCGGAATGCGCGGCAGCGACTCCAGCCTGCAGCAATTGCTCGCGGCCCGGGGGCGGCGGGTTCGCAGCCGCTGTAGCGCCCTCCTGCACCGCAGTCTCAGCCGCCTGTTGGAGCGGCGCTGGCGCCTTCTGCGCGTACGGCCGCAGTGCCTCGAGCCGACCCGGCAACTCCTCCAGGAACGCGTTGGCCTGGTCGAGCAGCCCAGGCAGGGCCACGTATGTCGGCACGCCGATGGCCAGAACTAGCAGCGTATAGACCACCAGTACGCCCGCGCCGCGAGAGAACGGCCCACGGCGCAGGCGCTTGACGACGGGATCGAGCGCCGTCGCCAGCAGGATCGCGACCAGGAGCAGAACGATGACCTCCTGGATGCGCCACAGGACGAGCAGCCCCAGCAACACTCCGACCGCGATGAGCACCGCTCGAAGCACCTGCCGCGGCGACAACTCGATCGCAACGCGGGCGCGATACCGTGACTCGGCGCGCAAGCGCCGGTTACCTGGCGTGCGCTTGCCTTTGTCCGCGGGCGGGCGTGTCTGGGTCACAGCCGTCACGCCGCATTGAGTTGGCAGGTCACATGCCACCGCCGACCCATCCTTGGCCTCGAGTCCGTCGGCCGCAGCGCCCTTGTGGGTTGGGCGGGATGCCGAGCTCGAACCCTGAGCGGTCTTCATCCTAGCCCAAGATTTGGTCCAGTCCACAGTCGTCGACTGAGCGGTCGAAAAGTATATCAACGGATGTAGATAAGCATGTCGAGAGGCGGCGGGTGTTGTTCCTGTGCACGGGGACTGTGATTGTCGCGCCAATGACCACCCACGGTCGAGCCTATCCTTCGCGTGTAGCCCTGACCTTGACGGCACTGCTGGGCAGGTCGTTCTCGATCAGATCCGGACGGTGGACAAGACGCGCCTGGTGCGTCGACTGGGGGCCATCGACGAACCCACAGCGCGACACGTGCTCGACGTACTCGCCGCGCTGTTCGCGCCATGACGGCCACCTTGCCAACCTGTCCGACATCAGCCCGGTGAGCCGAACGTCCGAGCAGGCGCCAGTTCTCGCTGAACGCTATGCCCACCGCACGCTGCGCCTGCGCTCAGTGCTGCAGGCAGTCGGACTGACGCTTGGCGGTCGGCCTGGTAGTCGCCACTGTGGGCGCCTGGCCATGCCGACCAGCCGCGCCACGTTGTTGCGCTTGGTGCGCGCAATGCCGGATCAACCGGTCGTCGCGCCGCGGGTCCTCGGAGTAGACGAGTTCGCCGAAAAGCACGCCCGCGTCCTCCAGGCGCGCTATCGCTGGCTTTACAACGATCTGATCGAGATCCTTATCGAATTCGACCCATTGGGTATCCACGCCGCCGATCCACACGCGCTTGCGCCAGAGGTAAGTAGCACCCTGGCTCGCTTGCGGGACGCGCGCGTTGCCGACGAGGTCGAGCAAATAGTTCTCGAAGAACTGCACCGCTGGTACGGTCGCCGCCGCCTCGCAGCACTTGATCGCGACCGGCTCGCCGACACGACCATCGCGATTTGCACGGCGTGGAATGACTTCCTGAGCGACACTGAACGCTAACTCGTTTTCGCGCGGCAGTCCCCAAACAGCCCGCCGCTACACGAAACTCGGGCAACTTCGAAGCGCGCGGCGCGTCCAACCGGTCTCGTTCGTGTTGCCTTGCGCCTCGTCGGTTCGCGCTGGGACGCTACCGAGGCAACGTGGCGCACTTCGGCGAATCTGGTGTAGTAGCCCTCCTACACTGGCAGCGCTGTGCTCCGCGAGTCTCGCCTCCGCTGGTACTGGTCAGCACAGTTCACTTCCGAGGTCGGATGGGGTATTGGGTCGGTGGCGCTGCCACTGACCGCGGTCGCGACACTTGGCGCCTCTCCCATGGAGATGGGGGTGCTCGGCGCTGCCTCCCAACTACCCGTCCTGCTCTTCGCGCTCCACGCGGGTGTGTGGTCCGATCGCCTGCAGAGGCGCCCGATCCTGGTCGCGACCAATCTGGGACGTGGGGTCCTCCTGACGCTCGTCCCGTTGGCCGGCTGGATGGGGTGGCTGCACATCGAGGTGCTCTGGGGCGTCGCCTTTGCGATCGGAACGCTGACTGTCACGTTCGATATCGCCGCCACGTCGTACCTGCCCTTCCTCGTTACGGACCGCCGGAGGCTCGTCGAAGCGAATGCCGCGCTTCAGGCAGGCGCTGGCGCGGCACGCGTTGCAGGTCCAGCTGCTGGCGGCTGGCTTGTCCATGCCGTCGGCGCACCCGCCTCGTTGCTAGTGCAGGCCATGTCCTTCCTGCTCTCGGCCGCACTGCTCGCGCAACTTCACGTGCCGGACGATGTGCGGCGTGAGGACCAACGTGGCGTTTGGACTGAGATCGGCGAAGGCATCGCAGCGGTCTGGCGCGATCCCCTCCTTCGCGCGATGGTCCTGTCGACCGCGATTGCCGCCCTGGGTGGCAGCGTGCAACAGGCGGTCTACGTGCTGTTCGTCTACCGCGATGTTGGCGTGGACGCACCGACGCTGGGAGGAATCATTGCCTCCGGCAGCGTTGCGGGCCTGATCGGCGCCGCGTCGGCGCAGCGCGCAGCTCGATGGCTCACCGCTGGCGGGGCAATGGTCGCCGGGCAAGCGGCGGTGGTAGCCAGCGCGCTCCTTGTCCCGATCGCCCAGCCTGGTCCGATGGGTGTGGCCATCCTTGCGCTGGCCCAGGTGCTCTTTGGCTGCGGCCTCACGATCTTCAGCGTGACACAGATTAGCCTCCGCCAGGCCGTTACTCCGCGCCACATCCTGGGTCGCGTGAACGCCACACGCCGCGTCGCGGTGTTCGGCGTTCAGCCATTCGGGGCCGTGCTGGGCGGTGCGCTTGGCACCTCGCTCGGGCTACATGCCGCGCTTATCGGCGCGGCCGTCATAAGCCTCATCGCCCTGGCAGCGATGGCGGCATCGCCGCTGCGCAACGCGCGCGAGACAGTGCAGCACGACTCTTCAGCCTGAGCATGACGCGCCCACTCGTGCGATGACGGGAAGCGGGTCAGGGTGCAACTCCTATAGGACTGAGTCGCGCGCGTCGCCTAAGACGTGCCTGTTGTCCACGTGAGAAATAGCCTCGTTCACGAAACTTAACTTGAGCCAGAGCCAGATTTGTCCCCACTCATGGCCACGAAAAGTGGCTCTGACTTCCAAGAGTCGTGCTGCTTCACCGAACGTGGTTCCGGCCGCTGGCAGATTGATGCGCCTCCGGCAACGCTCGCCTCGCGCTCGACGGGCGCGTCGGTCTCTCCACCGGAGTACAAGCCGGTCCTAAGGACCCGCCGACGCAGGGGTGTCTGCTTGCTAGCATTAGGCGCCGCCACGGCCGCACGGGGGCAGAGGCGGCTGTTGCGATTTACACCGGGGGGCACTATGACCGTACGACGCATACCGGCATTTCTGGTAATTCTCGCCGTCTTCGCGCTCATCTCGCCCGGCGGCGCCGCCGCCGAGACGCCACCCGGACCGCCACCGCTCCCGCCACTGCCTGGCGCGGCGCGGGTCTGCCCGCCGGGTGGACCGCCGGCGACGGCCCGCTGCCATGCCCTGGTGCCTACCGACGGCGTGCGGCCTTTCGCGGCCGCTAGCCCATATGGCATGTCGCCGGACCAGATCAAGACCGCGTACGGCTTCTCTAAGCATCTTGCCGCCGGGGGCGGCCGGACCATCGCCATCGTGGACGCCTACCACAGCCCCACCGCCGAAACCGACCTGAGCACCTTCAGCCAGCAGTACGGCCTGCCGGCCTGCACTACCGCCAATGGCTGCTTCCGCCAGGTCGACCAGCGCGGCAAACTTGGGGGCGCAGCAACGGTGGACGAACGGTGGGCGCTCGAAATCGCGCTTGACGTGCAATGGGCACACGCAATCGCGCCCGCCGCCCGGGTCCTGCTCGTCGAGGCGGATAACAATAGCTTTTCGAACCTCCTCGCGGCGGTTGACTTCGCCAAGACCAACGCTCAGTACGTGTCGCTGAGTTGGGGCGCGGGTGAGTTCGCCACGCAGACCTTCTACGACGCGCGCTTCCTGCAGGCAGGGGTGAGCTTCTTTGCCTCATCCGGCGACTCCGGCCTGCCGGCCTCATACCCGTCCGCGTCACCCAACGTGATTTCCGTCGGCGGGACGCACCTACCGTTCGACACGACCACGCTCACGCTGGTGGTCAACCCCGATGGCACGCTCACCGAGACCGGCTGGAGCGGCAGTGGCGGCGGCTGCAGTCGCTTTGACAAGGCGACCACCGCACAGGCTGCCTTCAGCCAGTACGCACAGGTGAAGTGCCGGGGCAAGCGGGCGACGCCGGACGTGTCACTTGACGCCGATCCCGCTTCGGGCGTCTCTGTCTATAACGGAACGCCCTACGCCGGCCAGATCGGCTGGTGGAAGGTGGGTGGCACGAGCGCCAGCGCGCCCATGTGGGCCGCTCGGTCAGCGGTGGCGGGGGTGGTGGTGAATGCGGCCTACGTGTACGGCGGGAGCATCGCCTACCGCGACATCACCGTGGGCAACAACGGCGCCAGCGCTCTGCCCGGCTATGACCTGGTGACCGGTCGAGGCAGCTGGATCGGCGCGAACCCATAGCACACGCCGGCCCAGCCTAAGCCCGTCTGGCCGGCTGGCCCTCCGGCGACGGATTATCGGGCCGTCCGTCCTCGGGGCGGAAGGTGTTGCGGCTCGGCCGCGGCTTCGATCAGCATGCCGTCGACGGTGAAGTGGTCATCGCTCAGCAACCCCAGACCTGCCGCCTGGTGCACGGCCACGTCGAAGAAATGCTGCGCGACGCTGTGCCGCGGCGGCGTGACACTTGTGGGCGACCCACTGGCCGTCGAGCACGCGGACTCGTCATCGACCCGGCCTCGTCGACGAGGGCGACCACGCTAACCCGTCAGCCGGAGGGAACGCCGCTCTGCCAGCCGCGATGATCACGAACGGAAAGCGTGGCCCGACGTCGGTCCAACCCGTTGCATCGAGGGGCACGCGTCCATCCACGTCCTGGACGGTGATTCGATCCTCACCCGATGCCTTCTTCCCGCGTCAGAAGGAGCAGCTGCTGGCCGACCGGCGGGTGGAACGGGGGTGCTTGCCCGACGCGTCGAACACCCCGCCGGTCCACTCCGCGGTGAGATCGTTTGGGGTCCCGATTCGAATGCAGCCATCGCTCTGCAGATCGTCGTCGGAGCCGTCGGGCAGGCACGACCACAGATCGTTGTTATGCGTCGCAGGTCGTCGGTATCGCGCATTGGCGCTGGTCGAAGCAGTCAGGACGGAGTGCCAGCATGGAGGCCCCGCTCGATCGCCCAGACGGCGACCCTGGCACTCGAGCTCAGGTTGAGTTTTTCAAAATGTTTGCCACGTGGCGCACCGCGGTCGGCTCCGCGATGACGAGGCCTTCTGCAATCTAACGGTTCGTCAAGCCGCGCGCGATCAAGGTCACGACCTCAGGTTCCCGGCTTGTCAGTACGGCCGCGTCGCCGACACGGAGCGCTGTTGCCGTAGCCGACGCCCTGCGAGCCTGCTCGTCGATCGCAAAGACCCTGCTCGCGCGTGGCGCCGGGCAACACAAGCTCGCCCAGGTCCGTCGCCGCCAGGCCTTCGCGGGCCGCCCCATATAAGCGTTGACCGATCAGGATCTGGTTGACCTCCGCCGCCTCGCACAGCCTGGCGGACGCGTGCACGACCGGGCCGATCGCGCCATACTCGCTCTTGCCTTCGAACCCGATAGTGCCCATGGTCGCATATCGAACACTCGAGGCCGAGACCGCGGAGCAGGCGCTCGCCGTGGCGTGTGGTGAGGTGCCGGATCTGGTGCTCATGGACATTCAACTCCCCGGTATGAACGGCATCGACGCCATAAATGAAACGCTCACCAACAACGCCGGGAAGCTACAGCCAACACCGCGGTGCAGAGATCGCAGCACAAAGCTCAGGCGTCAACTACGCATCAGCACGCGGTACGAACCGAAGCGCGCGACTTCGCGATAGGTCTCGGCCAGGTAGGCCTCCAGTGGCTGGTTGCCCGCCGGCGGACCCCAGAACGCGAGCTCCGCACCAGACACAACCACGATTCGGACAGGCATCTGATCCAGAGCTGCGATGACGCCATGGAGCTCCTGCGCGGAGGCTGCACCGGGGTAGAGATGGCTGAAGCGCGTCGGGTTGGGGCGGTCGGACGCCACGTACACAAGCGGTGAGGACGGGTAGACGAAGATTGGCTCGTCAGCCGCCGTGTTGGCCCGCACGAAGCGAACAGCTGCCAGAAGCGTTTCCGCCTGTTCGCTAGGAACGATCAAGCCTTTGATCTCAGGTAGGCTCATCTCGATCGTGGTGGACACCAGGCGCGGGGCGAGGCGCCCGGCATCCGAGACATCGACAAACTCATGACTCCGGTCGGCCAGCGCCGGAACGGCGGTGGCGACGGGGACAGCCACCAATAGCACGCCGAGTACGGTGCGAGCCGCGCGACCAAGGCTCCAGCGGACAGAAAGCGTGTTGTGAAGCTGGCCGAGGACCACTGCCCCAGTCGCCAGCGGGAGACAAGCCGACCATGCCAGGTGGGCGTCGTCGATTCTGGGGTATTGGGTCAAGAACGTCAGCGCGCCAGCCAGTGTTATCCACCGCAGCCGCCACCTGCCGAAGGTCGGCCCAGAGCGAAGCGACTGCCACGCCCCCGCCAGGATGCATGCAACTGGCACCAAGATCGGCAGGCCAATGGCAGTCCGTCCAGGTGCCATGAGCGTCGCGAGCAAAACCGTCTCCCCGGGCTCGCCCGTCAGCAGCACTCCGCTCGTGGCAAACACGACACCGGCCGCCACGGCCGCGCACAGCAGTGGAAGCTGTTGCCGAGCGCGTACGGCGAGCATCCCAGCAACCGCAACGCCCAGCAGACTTGCCCACGCTCCGCCGCTTGGACCTGTCAATGGATGCCATAGAAGAGCATGGTCCACCGCGCCGACAAAACCCTTGAGCAGGTCGAGCCTGCCGTCGAGCGCGATGGCCAGTATGACAATCCAGGGCAGCGTGACGAGGGCGCACCCAAGTCCGAGCAGAACCGCGTCTCGCAGCCAGGACCCGAACCGCCGGCCGTCTGGCGACACTGAAACACGGCCCATCACCGCGACTCCAGCCGCGGCAAGCGGCACCAGAAAGTAGACGTTAGCCGTGGCACTCTCGCTGGGACGGATGAGCCACGCCGCCGCGAAGACGACCGCCAGCAAGAGCGCCAGCTGCGTCAAACGCAACGTGCGGGTCACGCGTATATGCCTTGTTTCGAAGCCCTGCCAGGCGGTGAAGGCGACCAGTGCCACCAGGAGGAAGGCCCCCGCGTTCTGCTTGAACGCGAACACGAGTCCCGTGACAGCGCCGATGGCGATCAGCCCGCCCGTACGCCGGCCGCTGCTCAGCCGCGGCAGACGGGTGAATCCCCACGCAGCGAGCACGGTCAGCGCAGCGCTGGGCCAACCAGGATGGGGCTCCCAGGTGCGAGGCACCCAGTCCAGCGCCACCAGCACATACAGGCCGGGCAGGATCGCGAACGCGGGCCTGGCCAGCGGCCGGCACAACAGGTACAAGCCACCTGCCAACAACACGCGCGCCAGGAGCCCGACTGCGCGGGCGACGACGACATGATGATCGCCGAGCAGGCTGAACAGAAACGCATGCACATAGAGCAGACCGGGCGTGTACAACGAGTCGAAGTCTCGGTACGGCAGGTCGCCGCGCAGTACGCGAGTTGCCTGCTCGACGAAGTAGCCTTCGTCGATGGCGTCCAGGCCGACTCGGATCAGTGCCAGGTCGGCCGTCACGACCGTTACCAGGCAGAGGATGGCCAGCCCCTCCTCGAACCGTGTGTAGCGGCCGACCGTGCGCGGCCTGCGGCCACGCTGGCTGCGGGTAACCGACCCGTCGGGTGAAGCCTGGCGAGCTCGTGAGGCAACGTCAGGCGAGGCCGAGGTCACGGGCTGCACGGCTGTCGGAGGTTGGGTTGGTGCACGACGGGCTGCGCAGCTGGCGGCGGACCTCCGTCTGTCCAATGCTCGACGCCGTTTGACGTAACCATCCAGTGTTCTTGTCCGCGCGTGAAGGTCGGCGTGTTCGTACACCAGTAATAGACGGCCACGCCGGTCGTGGTCTCCTGGCGCGTATCAGTTGTCCAGGCTTCACCGTGCTCGCACTCGGTCGGCTCGCCCATGATGTCGCCGAGTTGTCGAGCGAGATCGCCAAATCCAAATTCGAATCGGGGGATCTGGTCATTCCGACACCAGGCTGCGCGAACGGGTGTGCCCGGCTGCCAGATCGGCCCCACGGCCAGGTTGATCGCAGTGACACCCAGCAGTGCGATCACCAGGAGGCCCAGCGCGATGCTATCCCGCCGACGTGAGTGCGTTGTTTCGATCCTGTCAGTGTGCTCCGAGTAGGCGTTCACCTGTGGGCAACGTCCCTGGCTCGAGGCCCCGCTTGAGTTCAGTTTTGTCAACCGCGACCCGCGGAAGCCGTCGCTGGGCGTTCCGAAATCGGCCACCCACGCCGATGCAAGAGTACCCTACATCTCACGCTCGCGCGTTGACTTCAACATTGAGACTTGCAAGGCGAGCTGAGATTCCGCGACAGCCGTGTGATGCCGCCGTCTGTCGCCAGCAACCGCTTGCGTTCGCTGAGCCGGACAAGTTGAGTGCCATTTTTAATGCCCCTGCGACCACTTGTCAGTGGCAAGTGGTCAACAAAACGGCAATCCACTGGCACTGTCTGACGTCGAGTCCTAATTTGCAAATTCAGAAATCGATGCTCCACTGGCGGCAAAGTCGGCGCTCCACTGGCGGGCTCCGGCCCGACGGGCTGACCGCGCTGGGCGTCTACGCCATGCTCGGCCTGATCGGCATCGAGTGCGCGCACCGAACGGGCTTTCCGGCCGCCTGGGACACGCGCCTGGCGGCGGCCCGCCGACTTCCCCTACCTCTGTTGCTGGGCGTCGCGTTTGGCGTACTGGTCATCCTGATCGAAGAGGCGACTCGCTCGCTGCACATCCTCGAAGCCGTACTCGGGCCGGTCAATATCGCCGTCCCCCAGTCAGTCCTCACCTCGACGGCCGGGGCGATCAAGTGGGAGCTGTACTTCCTGCTCTTCGCGCTGCCGCTGCTGCTGTGGGTAATTTCTGGCGTGGTCCTCCGCGGGCGCGGGCAGACCCAGACGTTCTGGACCCCTCGCAGCCCTGTGCGCGGCGATCGACCTGGCGCTCCAGGGCATGCCGCTGCTGATCATCTCCAACGGAGCCATCGGTCCGGTGGCGTTCGCCGCCTACGCGCTCCACAGCTACGCCTTCAACTTCACCGCCGCGGTCACCTTCCGCCGCTATGGCCTGCTGGCGCCGGTTCTGGTGCGACTGGGCAACTACCTGGTCTGGCGCATCCTGTACGGCAACTTCCTGTTCAGCTGAACTCTGTCATACATCACAACACGGGAGAGGTTCCATGTCCCTCTCATCGCTTCATCGCTCCTGGTCCGACTTCTTCCGCCGCGAGCCCGCTGACCGCGACACGCTGCAGATCGCCAAACGCAATCCGTACTCACTGCTGTACCTGCTGGCCATCTGGGCAGCTGCAGCCCTGCCGATGGGCATCCTGGGCTGGATCGTTGCTCCGGCCCTTGCACCTGACGTCCGGTCGAACCCCATCGGAGCGGTTGCCGCGCGGTACGCCGTGCTCACCGTTGGTTTGATCTGGCTGTTCGCTCTGTCATTGATCGTCGTCTACCGCGAAGAAGGCAATTTAGGCTGGACCACCATTCGACGGGGCCTCCGCCTGGACACGCCGCGCGACCCGCACACCGGTGAGCCACGTCGCAGACTGTGGCTCTGGGCGGTTCCGTTGGTGGTTGGCATCGCTGTCTGGGGTCTCCTCGTGGGCCCACGACTCGCAAACCTCTGGGTATCATTGTTCCCGGCCCTGGCGGAGCCACCCGGGTTCGCCCTTGGCAGTGTCCTGGCATCACCAGCGGCGCGCGAGCAATTCGCAGGCGCGTGGGCCGTTCTAGCGTTGTTTGCCCTGAACGCCGTGTTCAACAGCTTCCTGGGCGAAGAGCTGCTCTTCCGCGGCGTGTTGCTGCCCAGGATGAGCGGAGTGTTCGGACGGTGGGACTGGTTGGCCAATGGCGTGCTGTTCGGCATGTACCACCTGCATCAGCCGTGGGGAATGTTGGGATCCATTGGATCTGGCGTGCTGTTCTATGCGTTCCCTGCCAAGCGCTTCCGCAGCACGTGGATGTCGATCATCGTCCATTCGGGACAGAGCTTGTACCTCCTGGTCCTCATTTTTGGGCTAGTACTAGCCAGATCAAGGTGAGGCACATAGCCACCCGAGCAGCGAGGGCTGAGCGACCCGCGCGCTATTTCACCACATCATCTGACGGCTTATGCCAACCGGCTGCCACCGCCGCGGCCCAGCCAGCGCCGGAATTGCTCCAATGTGTCTGCGTCCGCCGCTTGCCTGAACCAACTCCAGGTTGGCCCGCTGGCCCGGCAGGTGGGACTCACTCGTCAGGAATGTGTTGTCCTGCGCTGGTCAGGAGAGCTTCATATTGGGCGATATAGCGTTCCAACGCGGCGTCCACGGCGGAGCGATTGCCGGTCGCTAGCAGGTCAAGCAGCAAGCCACGAATCACGGCGACGCCCAGGCGAGCGTCGGCGCGAGCAGCGTCGCCCAGCACGCCGCGCTCGATTGTGTAGGCGGCAATGGGTTCGATCCAGGCATCGACAACGTCGTCCAGCAGTCCAGTGGTGCCTGGCCTGCCCTGCAGCGCCTGAGCGTAGATTTCGAAAAACAGCCTTTCATGTGGCGCGAACTGAGGGTCGGTGAAGTGGCGCCACATCATACGGATGCGGTCACCCGGCGTCAGCCCGGGTTGCGTGAGCAGATGTTGTGCGAAAAATTCGCGTTGGGCGGACTCGACGCAGCGGATCACCGCGACCAACAGGCCTTCTTTCGAGCCGAAATGGTAGATGAGCATGCGATGGCTGGTGCCGATTGCGCTTGCCAACTCGCGCAGGCTCAAGTCGCTGAACCCATTGGCGAGGACGTAGTCGACGACGGCGGACAGGAGTCGGTCGCGCGGCGACGTGGCGAGGGCTTGCACGAGCACCTCCACAACTGTACCATATGGTACATGTACCGTATGGTACAGGGAGGCCTTTGAACCATGAGAGCCCACTTCTCGGCCGAACGCCTCATCGACGCACCCGCCAACGTGGTCTATCGCTGTCTGGCCGACTACAGCCAGCACCATCGGCCCGGCGGGTTCCTGCCGCCAGCATTCTCCAACCAGGAGATCCTGAGCGGCGGCATTGGCGATGGAACCGTTATCCGCTTGAGCGTCCGTCTCGCGGGCCGCACCAATAGCCTGACCACGCGCATCACCGAGCCTGAGCCGGGTCGCGTCCTGGTCGAGGACAGCCAGAACGTCCAGACTACGTTTACGGTCCAGCCAGAAGTGGACAAGTCCCGCGTCCGTTTCGACACGGTGCTCGAGGCGGGCGGCCTGCAAGGGCTGATGAACTGGTTGTTCGCCGCGCGCCTGCTGCGGCCGTTGTACACAGACGAACTCGATCGCCTGGAGTGCTACGCTCAGTATCAGGCCGCCGCTGTAATGCGATGATGCCGAACTGCCGGCCGATGGACCGGCTGCTTCACTGGACGGCTGCGGTGCTGATCGCGGCGGGTGCCTTGCGTATGCTCGGTTCATTCGTTCCCAGGGCTACCGCTCCGGCCGCCGCGGTGCAATCGCTCTATCTCATGACGGATATTTGCATCCTCCTCGGCCTCATCGGTTGGTACGCGGCCATCCATCAAGCGACGGGTTCCTCGGGATTCATTGGGTTCGTGTTGGGTGTCGTCGGCATTCTCATAATCAGGTCAAGCGCCGCGTTCCCCGATATAGACCTATATCCGCCGGGTGCGCTGGTGTTTGAAGTTGGACTGAACGCGCTTGCGCTGGCCGCATGGAAAACACAGCGGTTGCCGGCCTGGGTTCCCGTCCTGCTGCTCCTTTCAGTCGCGGCCGGAGCAGTGAGCTATACCTCCGCCGACCTGAGCTGGTTGTTGATCCTGTCAGGCGTGCTGTTCGGGATCGGCGCTGCCGGAATCGGGTGGAGCTTGCGACCAGGTTCACAGGAGGCGACTGTAGCCGCGTAAGCCCACGCGATGGCGGACTGCTGGCACACGCGCCGCGGACGGTGCCCGGCATAAAGGTGGCGCGAGCCTGACTCAGGCTCTGGTGCGGAAAGGTGGGACCCGTCGCCCCGAAGGCGCGTCTACGTCAGCCACGTTCTGAGAACGGGCGCCCGACTCAGCTCCCGCAGGTTATCAGGGTTGCGTGCCGTCACTACGCGACGGGCAAGACCTGCAGACCTCACACCTCTCGAACGCTGGTTTCTGGCGGAACTTCAATCGTTGTTTACCCATTTGGCGGGCGCCGCACCCAGCCGAGTGGCGGGAAGGTCCCAGTACATCGGAGCTCCTTGGACTTCCAGGGGTGGTTTCAGCCGGCAGGCCAGTCCCCAGGAGGTTTCTTCTGGAAGGTCCGATTGGTCATCCGGAGTCTCGGACTCCAGGTCGGGTGCTGAGTCGTCAGCCTCGGTGCTCACGAGCAGGGCCGCCATGCGCGCGAGCGAGGTGCGCGCCTCGCAGCCCACGCCCGTCTGTAGTCGACGTGTCAGTCCACGGATCGCGGCGGCGGCCAGCAGGTAGCCGGTGGCGTGGTCGAGCGCCTGCACGGGCAGCGGCGTAGGCAGGTCGCGGTACGTTCGACGGCGGGCGCATCCGCGGAGCCGCCGAGCGCGTCCCACATGGCTCGGTAGAACGTCACGCTAGGCGGAGTGGCCAGATTGACCATACACCTATTGTGAATCGCGGCCGGGCAGGTTCGCCTCGGGCTCGACACGGACGCTGTGAGCGGCTCGCGTGCGGCGCACCACCTGGTAAGTCATCGCCCGTCGAGACGCGCGGGCAGCGGCACGCCGGAGGTCATGCATCGCGCTTCGCCGCGTCGCGCACCCGCTCCAGAGCCGCCGTGAGCACTGCTGCCTCGTCGGCGCGCACGTGTCGGGCGAAGTGCTCGGCGATGCCGCGCGCATAAGCCGGCCAGGTTCGCCGCACCGCGTCCCGCCCGGCCCGCGTCAGCACGATCATCTCACTGCGCCGGTCAGCGAGGTTCGGCTCGCGCCGCACCAGGCCGGCGCCCTCGAGGCGATCGATCAGCCGGCTCAGCCCGCTGCGGGTGAGCACGACCGAGCGGGTGAGGTCGCGTTGGCTCAGGCGGTGGCCCGCTGCGTCGACGAGTTCGATGAGGACGTCGTACCAGCTCAGTGGGACGAGGTCACCGCCGGCCCGGTCGAGCTCGCGCTCGATGCCTCTGACAGCCGCGGCGTGCGCGGTGAGCAGGGCTCGCCAGGCGGCGAGGCGCAGCTCGTCGAGCTCGAGCTGGGGTGAAACGGCGACTGTCCGCGGCACAGCCAAAGGGTACGCGAGAATTGTTGACGGCGCAACATTCGGCACGCTATCGTGGTTACATTGTTGCTTGTGCAACAGTTGCATGAGCACCAGATCGCACGTGAAAGGAATTCGTCATGCGTGTTCCACTGATAAATGAGGCCGAGCTCCACGACCAGCCGGCGGCTGAAGTCGACTTCTTCGGCCGGCCCGTGCTGGTCGTGCGCACCGACGGCCAGGTGCGCGCCTTCGTAAACGTGTGCACCCACCTGGGCGGCCCTCTGCAACTGGCGCCAGACGGCGCCAGCCTGCAATGCCAGTGGCACCACGCGTGTTTCGACGTCCGCACTGGCCAGGCGACTGGCGCACCTGCCCGCCCCGACAGTCGCCTGATCCGACTGCCCATCAAGGTCGAAGCCGGGCAGGTCACCTACGTCTACGGCGAGCCGGACCAGCCGCCTGAGCAGCACAAGCCGGAGGTGGCGTCGCGCTGATCGCAGCGGAGCCCCTGGGCCACATGGCTGCTGAGGCGCAAATAGATACCGATGCACCCTCGAGCGCCGATGCGGCTCGCCGGCCACTACACTCGAAGCGGTGCCCTGCGCGCATCACACTGAGCGCCTGCTACGTGCGGCATAGCCATGATTGAGTTCGCCACGTTCGACGAGCGGCCTGACCTGGCGCAGCGCTATGCCAGCGAAGCCCAGGACATCTGGCCGCCGTACATGCAGTTCGTCTACCACGACGAGGTGTGCGAGGCGTTCTGGCCGCGGCTCGGGCTCGAGTTTCCCGCCTTCCAGATCATCGTGTACGACGAGGCACACGGGCAGTTGCTCGCCCAGGGCAACTGCGTGCCGATCGCCTCGAGCGGGCGTGATGAGGATCTACCCGACGGCGTCCCTACCGTGCTGGAGCAGGCCTTCCGAGGGGCCGCGCAGGGACGGCGGCCCGACTCACTGTGCGCATTGCTCATTGGCATTCAGCCACACGTCAGGTCAAAAGGGTTGAGCAGCGAAGTCCTTGGCTTCATGAAGCAGCTGGCACGCCGTCATGGTCTCCGGTCGCTCGTCGCACCGGTGCGTCCGAATCTCAAGGAGCAGTACCCGCTTACGCCCATCGAGCGCTACGTGCGCTGGCGACGCGCCGACTCGCTGCCACTCGATCCGTGGCTGCGCACCCACGAGCGTGTCGGCGGCCGCTTCGCCGGGATCGCCCCGCGCGGCAACGTCTTCCGCGGTACGGTTGCCGAGTGGGAGCGGTGGACAGGCCTGGCCCTACCCGATTCGAGCGAGTATGTCGTGCGCGGTGCGCTGAGTCCGCTGACCATCGATCGCGAACGCGATCAGGGCATCCTTATCGAGCCCAATGTGTGGATGGTCCACCAGCTCTGACCAGGCCGAGAGTCGCGTCTGCCGGGCGGGCCGCACCGGTGGCTATCGGCGCCACTCCCGTGGGAATCGGAGACTGGTCGCGCGGCGGTTGGGACATGGAACGAGCCCGTTGGATCACCGACGCCGATCAGGATTCTGGCCATCTCTGGCAGCCTGCAGTCAGGCTCATCGAATACTGCCCTCGTTCGTCTGGCGGCCAGTCTGTCGGATAGCCGCGTCGACGTGTCGATCTTCGATGCGCTCGCGACGTTACCGTACTTCAATCCGGACCTCGACGGCGACAGCCCGCCGAGCTCGGTTGTCGAGCTACGCACCCGCTTTGGCGCGGCCGAGGCGCTGCTGATTGCGATGGCGTTCGATTTCGGCAGCGATTGCGGGATCTACAACGTCACCACGCTGGAGGGTGTCCGGCGGCGCGAGAGACCGCCTCATCCAGGCTGGCCGCCTGACCAGCAGCCCACGCTGTAGCGAACGCCTCTCCCAGATGGTCCCGCGTCAGCCCGAGGAGTTGCGCATGGTCTATCTCCTCGTCGTGGCGGAGTCCCACGCCCAACGCGGCGTGCTGCGCATCGGCCGCGCCGAACAACCATGCCGCGGACTCGAACTGACGATTTACAGCCTGTGTCAGGGCCAGCCGTTCGAGGCAGCCAGCGAGGCCTCGCCGCTCGGCTAGCTGGCATCGCACCTCGAGGGCCTGCTTCCAGAGCGGCATCGCCGCCGCGACATCACCTTGCCTCCAGGCGAGATCGCCACGCGTCACGAGCGCGTGGCCGATTGCATAGCGCGATTCCACTGCCTGCGCGACGCGAAGGCCTTCCTCGAGCACCGCACCCGCGCGTTGATCCTGTGGGCCGTTGACCCATAGGAGTGTGCGTCCGAGGAACGTCAGCGCCAGACTCAGCTGGGGTGCGTAGCCGCCCTGGCGGGCCATATTCACGCTCTGCTCGAGGAATTCCACTGCTCGTCCGGGTTCGTTCCGGAAGTAGGCAATCATGCCCAGATTCATGAGCGCCTGTGCGACGTCGCGGGGCGTGCCGCCTTCGAGACTTGCCGCGAGTGCCTGCTCGGCGACGGGCCGCGCACGGATGGCGTCACCCCCGCGCCAGTACAGGAACGCCAGCGAGTTGAGCGCCCAACTACGATCGCGGGCAGGGGCATCGTGGGCACTCGCCAGTGCCTGCTCGAGCGACGCACAACCCTCCTGGAAGTGGCCCCTGCGTTCCCAGAAGCGAAATAGCGTTCGGCCAGACCTTCATGCCGAATCCAGACGGCAATCGCTTCGGTCTGCCCGCCTTCTACTCGCTGCACGCCTGGATCTGGAAGCACAATCCGAGTGGCACATTCGAGCCCTGGAATCCGCAGGTGCAATGCGCAACCCAGACACCGGGCATCGCTCCCAATGAGCACGCCGCCGAGCTACCCAGCGAGCCTGCCGCGCCACACGCCATGGATGGGATGTGACGGGCTAGATCGGTCCGAGGAGGTTCGGCGTTTTCGTCCGGACCTCTGAGGATCAGTTGCGGTCTCAGGTGCGTGGGTCCAGTGCGTCGCGCAGGCCGTCGCCCATCAAGCTGAACGCCAGCACAGACTCGACAATGGCGAGACTCGGGACACCGACAGCCACGGATGATTGCGTACGCGACCA